>JACCDG011660388.1_pt1 | contig 10066 bp, 9 predicted proteins | sample 7442471 | NCBI WGS metagenome assembly JACCDG01 (sample SAMN15323444, study PRJNA562643) | freshwater metagenome | isolation source: river surface water | place: USA:Blue River Watershed | collected 2017-08-17 | reverse complement strand
CTGACAAGGAGCAACGTCGATGAATTTAAGTTGTCGGGTCATTTCCCCCAACGACCTTGACGAGATATTTAGTTTTGAGTCCACCAAATTGGCTGAGGCCATTCCGGATGAAGCCGAACGGGCTCTTCACGGCTGGCATGCTCGGTGGCGCAGAGAATCTTTGGAGCACTACTTATCGCTTGGTTGGAGTTTCTTGGCCCGCACCCCCGATGACAACGTCCTCGTCGGGTATTTTTTGGGACAGGCCTTTTCGTTTGTTGACGGAATGACCCAAACTCTTTGGATCGAACATTTGTCATTCAATTCGCTCCAGGCCCGAGATGAACTTTGTGAGCTTGCGACAAAGCTCGCCCGCGAAAAACATTTTCAAAAAGTCGTTTTTCCAAACCAAGTTGGTATTGCAAATTCGTTATCATCTTTAAAGCCAGAACAGTGGACTCCCCAGGCTTTGGCTGTGAGTACAACAAAATTATGAAGAAGTTTTCAACCCTCTCTCGACAATCTAATATTGCGAAAATGCGCGAAGGTGAATTTGATCTTGTCATCATTGGGGGTGGGATCAATGGGGCTGGCGCAGCCAGAGAAGCAAGTCTTCGTGGGATGAAAGTCGCACTGATCGAAGCTCGGGATTTTGCCTCCGGAACATCTTCGAAATCCAGTAAGCTTATTCATGGAGGCCTTCGGTACCTTGAGAATCTTGATTTCAAATTGGTTTTTGAGGCACTTAATGAGCGCACAAAACTTTTTGAAATGGCACCTCATTTAGTTCATCCTTTGCGCTTCCTCATTCCCCTCTATGAAACTAGTCGAGTGAGTATGTTCAAAATGGGGCTTGGAATGTGGCTTTATGATGCCTTGGCATTGTTCCAAACACCAGAAATGCATGAGCGTCTGAATGCCCAGGAAACACTCGAGCGAATGCCTGTGCTCGCTGCACACAAACTTCTTGGATCATTTGTCTACTCAGACGCCTACATGGATGATGATCGACTCGTGCTTGAAACCCTAAGATCCGCTAACGACCATGGGGCAATCTGCGCAAACTACGTCAAGGCCACGGGCGCTTCTTTCCATGCTGACGGGACTCTCTTGGGTGTTGAGGTTGCAGACCAGCTTTCTACAAATTCTCAACCATTCCTTCTACGAGGAAAACATTTCATAAGCACTGTTGGCCCCTGGACCGATCATTTTGGAGATAGTTTATTTAAAGACTGGAAGAAGATCTTGCGCCCAACCAAGGGAATTCACCTGACTTTTTCAAAGTCTCGTCTGCCTTTGACCTCAGCCGTCGTTATGGCTGCAGAGAATAGTTCACGAATTGTTTTTGGCATTCCCAGAAACGAGATGGTTATCGTTGGAACCACTGACACTGATTATTCGGACTCGCCTGAGTCGGTCACAACGACCGCGACTGACGTTGACTACCTTCTAGATATTGTCAGGCAATACTTTCCTGGTGGAAAATTAACAATGTCCGATATTGTTTCAAGCTATGCCGGCATCAGACCTCTCGTCAAAGACGACTCCTCGACCGAAGGAAAGACAAGCCGTGAACACACGATTATCAGCGATCCCCGAGGTGTAACTTTTGTGGCCGGCGGAAAGTATACGACTTATCGTTTGATGGCAGAGCAGGTGATAGAAAGCGCGCTTAAATCTTTTTCAATTGAAGAGCGCGTCAAGTTTAAAGAGACAAACTCAACGCATTCTCTAACTCCTTTTACAGATCCTGAATCCTATGATCAAGCACATTTTAATATAGACCATTACACGAAAACGACCCTCCTTAAAAGATTTGAAATTCAAAAACTTGTTTCCCGATTCGGCCTAGAAGTCGAACAGTTTTTTCATGACAAACCCGAAACTACCTCCTATTGGCAGCTAGAAGCCTATCATGCAATTGAAAATACAATGTGTTTAAATCTAACAGACTTTTATACGCGACGGACTCCGCTCTTTTTGGCTGAACCAGACCATGGCCTGAGCGTTCTCCCTGAAATCAGTCGAGTTTTCCAAGAGGCTCTTGGTCTAAGCGATTCTGAAATTTCCACCCAAATCGCAGCTCTTAAATCATTTATTCAAACCGAACTTGCTTGGCGAGTTAAGTCTCTATAAGTCCCATGCTAAGTCCCATGGTAAGTTCCATAGACAAGTCCCATAGGCCTCAATTAAACAACACCAAATATTCCGACACGCCAATCTGATCAACCAGACCAGCTCTTTTCGAACCAGAATTTTTCTTTCTGTAAAGGGTCTTTGCTTTGCTCACGATCATACACCCTAAATTTCGAGTGCCCAGTCGATCAACCTGGTCCGGGACACACGGATAGATCATGCCCTTCTCCTCTTCTTGACTCGTCGGAAAACTTGAAATCGTGAAAATAAGGCTCTGAGCTTTGCTACTCGCTAAATATTTTGAGACTGGTGAGTTATCAAGCAGAGTTGTACCATAAATTGAAGGCAGAATTACAACGACTTTCTTGCCCAATTCGCTTGCTGCTGTGATGCCCTCTGAAAAGCGATCTAACTCCGCCTGGAGCTCAATCTCCTCTTGATGGGGAATCTTCGCCTTGTAAGGTAAATTGGGATCTACAACAATAACATCAATACCACCGCCCTCTGCCCGCAGAAGCTCCAGAGCCCCCAATATAATTTCGTATTGATCTGATTTCAATGGATCGATCCCAAAAAAAATCAAATTTGCCTGCTTAATTTCGAGCCTGAGACGCTGAGTCAACGCTGTTCCAAGCTCACTTGGAGAAGCAAACAGAGAATATCTAATCTTGGGAATTGGTCGAGGTTGAGTCGAGAAATAGAGGGAAATCGATAACCCTGAGACTAATAGGACCCCTAACACGACCCAAGATATGTATTTGAAAAAAGTGCTCTTCATAGACCTTCTATCCCACTGAATGGCGATGAGGTCCAGCCTATTGAGTTTTCAATCCCAATGTGTTACCCGTTGGGTCACGAAGTTTGAAACTGACAAGAAAGGACTTGATCCGTCGCTGGACAGGTACCATTGGAGACAGTGAATTTAATGAAGTTGCAGAATTTCTACCTACTGATTGGGGCGGGACGCCTCGCGAAACATTTGAATTTTTGGCTCACACATTGTGGGTATTCTGTCCGCCAATGGAATCGCAGTCAAGGGTTCGACGAGCTCCAGCTTGCCCTCGAGCTAAAGCCACGGGTTCTTTTGGCGATTTCTGACTCTGCCTTGAGTGATTTCTATAATGAAAATTTGAAAGATTGTTTACTCAAGGAAGATTGTTTGCCAAATGAAAATTTTCTCCCGGTTCACTTTTCTGGAGCCTTTCATCACCCCAAAATGATTTCTGCACATCCATTGATGACATTCAACCAAAGCCTTTACCCAGCAGATTTTTATCGAGGAATTCATTGGACCCTCTGTGGGGTGTCGTCCCTCTCGGATATTTTTCCGAGTTTGAAAAATAGCTTCTCAGTCATCTCACCCCAGCAAAAACCACTTTACCACGCCGCTTGTGTCCTCGGCGGCAATCTTCCTGTCTTGTTGTGGCAGGAAATGGCTCGGATTTTTTCAGAACTAAATCTCTCTTCAGATTTGTCCCCGAAAATTCCAGCCTCGGCCTATTTGTCCTATTTGATTCGTGTCACTGAAAATTTTGCTTCAAACCCTCAGTCGGCCTTAACGGGGCCAATCATTCGAGGAGATCTTTCCACAATTGAAGCCAATCTTAAAGCCCTTGAAAATAGTCCCTGGCAGGAAGTCTACCAGGCCTTCATCAAAGCCTATCAGTTGACCGCCCCCAATCATCACCTCACAATCAAAAATCCTCAATCAGAAGATCTCGATCAATCCCTCTCAAGAAAAAAGGCGAAGAAATAAAATGACGATAATTGAATTTATTAGCAAAAAAAAGCAAGGTCAGAAGATATCAATGTTGACCTGTTATGATTACACCATGGCCCTCCTTTTAAGCCACACACAAGTGGATTCAATTTTAGTTGGAGATTCCCTTGCCATGGTGATGCATGGACACCCCACGACCCTAAACGCCTCGGTCAACTTAATGGCCCTGCATACAGCAGCCGTTGCCAGGGGGGCCTCAAAAAAATTAATTATTGGTGATCTTCCCTTTTTGTCTTACCGTAAATCTCTTTCTGAAAATATGAACGCTATCGAGAAAATTATGAAGGCCGGTGCCCACGCCATCAAACTTGAAGGAGCAATCGGAAATTTAGACCTGATTCGCCACGTGGTTCAATCTGGGGTCCCAGTCATGGGTCATCTTGGTTTGACACCACAGTCAGTCCATATGCTAGGTGGTTTCAAAGTTCAAGGTCGAGATAAGTTAGCACAAACGAATCTTCAACTTCAGGCGCGATCTCTGGAAGAGGCCGGCTGTTTCGGCTTAGTTCTTGAGTGTGTTCCTTCAAAGCTAGCAAAAGTGATTTCAGAAACTCTCGATATTCCGACAATAGGAATTGGCGCCGGGCCTGCAACGGACGGTCAAGTGCTTGTTCTACAGGATATGCTGGGAATGAATCCGGCCTTTAAGCCTAAGTTTCTGCGTGAATTTGCTGATCTGAAGACAGTCATATCCGCAGCGGTAAACTCCTTTCATCAAGCCACAACTGACGGGCAATTCCCATCGCCTGATGAGAGCTACTCATGACAATCGTCCTAAAGACAATTCCTGAAATTTTGGAATGGAAGACTCAAATCAAAAGGTCCCGACTCGATAATCCAACCGGCCGAAATTTTTCAGTTGGTTTTGTTCCCACCATGGGAGCTCTTCACTTGGGACATGAGAAACTCCTTAGGCTCGCCCGCGACGAGAACGATCTAACTGTTCTGAGTGTCTTTGTTAACCCAACTCAATTTAATAACCCAGATGACTTCAAGAACTATCCCCTCACCTGGGAAGCCGATTTGTCCGTGGCTGAGCGGCTAGGCATTGACATGGTCTTTGCCCCCACCAAATCAGATCTCTACCCGGATGAATATAAATTTCGAGTCAGCGAAAATAGTCTCAGTTTAAAATATTGCGGAGCCCATCGACCGGGACATTTTGATGGTGTCCTTTCGGTTCTTATGAAATTGTTCCATGTGGTATCCCCACAGAGAGCTTACTTTGGCGAAAAAGATTTCCAGCAACTTCAGCTTGTGCGAGGAATGGTTGACGCATTTTTCATGGACCTGCAGATTTGTTCAGTCCCAACCCTTCGGGAAACAGATGGCTTGGCCATGAGTTCACGTAATCGACTTTTAGTCCCTTCAGATCGAGAGAAAGCGCCTCTTTTGTTTAAATTTCTATCAGAATCGCCTTCCTGCGACCACGCACGAAATCTCTTGAACTCAGCAGGATTTAAGGTTGATTATGTTGAGGAATTCAACGGGCGCAGAGTTGCGGCCGCAACTTTGGGAAAAGTGAGACTCATTGACAATGTTAAAATCTAACTTGAAATCTAACTTGAAATCTAAAATTCTGTTTATCCTAACTGGGTCAATCGCCTGCTACAAGGCTTGCCAAATTGTATCTCGACTTGTTCAGTCCGGTCATGAGGTGCAGATAATCGCAACCCCCTCTGCGCTACGGTTTATTGGATCCGCCACTCTAGAGGGTCTCACTGGGCGCAAAATCTTCTCGGACATGTATGAAGAAGGCCAAATGATGAATCACATTCATTGGGCACGCTGGGCCGATTTAATTCTTGTAGCCCCAGCCACCGCCAACTTCATTAACAAAATATCTAACGGTCTCGCTGATGATCTCGCGAGCACCCTGTTTTTATCTTATAATTTTAAAATCCCCTTCTTGATAGCTCCCGCGATGAATTCTTCAATGTATTCTCATCCGATCACGCAAAAATCCCTGAGGCATCTAGAGAGCTTAGGAATTCAGATTTTGGAGACGGCCTCAGGGATCTTAGCCTGCGGCGAAGAAGGTTTTGGTAAACTTTTAGATCCAGACCTCATTTTACAGGAGATTAGTCAATACTTACCTGAGCCGCCCAAGCCACCGACCTCCACTCAAGACCCCAATGACCTCCGCTTTCAATCCCTCATCCCACAGTCAAAAATCGCAAAAGATTCTTCCCAGCGAATTCTAATTACGGCTGGTGGCACAAGCGAGCGAATTGACGATGTTCGGGTGATTACGAATCGCAGCACAGGATCAACGGGATTCTATTTAAGTCAAGAGTTTTGGGAAGCTGGTCTTCCCGTCACCTTACTTCTTTCTGAGACTTCCTGCTTAAATACTGCAAACCACGAATTCGAAGTCCTGAAGTTTTCGGATTTTGAAAGTCTGAGACGCCTTCTCTTTAGTGAGCTTTCAAACAAAAATTACACTCATGTATTTCATTTAGCCGCTGTCAGCGACTATTCCGTCGAAAGCCTTGAACTCGATGGAATCCCATTGGCCGCGCCAGATACCCATTGGCCCAGCGACAAGCCACCCACTGAAAATCCGCTGCCGTCTGGAAAAATTGCCTCTGGAAAGCGAATGTCAATTCTCATGAAATCGAATCCAAAAATCGTCAATGATATCAAGGATATTTCACTCAACAAATCAATAAAGCTTGTTTCATTTAAGCTAACCTCCGGGGCTGACAACAAGGCAAAAGTGGAGGCTGTCGAAAGGCTAATGACCAATTCGAATAGCGATTATGTTGTTCACAACGATTGGCAACAAATTCACAGAAGTCCACTCAATCATGCCTTTTCTATTTTCAAGACAAATTCGAAAGACAAAGCAATCCACCAACCGTTAGCGGCCGTACCAATTGCTGAGTCAATCGACCGTGCAGGCTTGGGCGAATATTTTATTCAGGAGATTTTATGATTCTAGCTCTAGACGTTGGGAACAGCCAAATCTATGGGGGTATTTTTGAAAACGATAAAATTAAACTAAGCTTTCGTCGAAATTCAAAACAAGGTTCTTCTTCTGATGAAATAGGAATTTTTTTAAGAACAGTTATCCGAGAGAATAACTTTGATCCCACAAAAATTACCCAAATCGCAGTCTGCTCTGTCGTGCCCGATGTGATTTATTCTTTGAAAGGCGCCTGTAAAAAGTATTTTAAACTTGATCCATTTGTTCTTCAGGCTGGTGTCAAAACTGGTTTGAAGATAAAATATCGAAACCCTGTAGAGGTTGGCTCGGACAGAATCGCAAATTCGATCGGGGCCCTTGAACTCTTTCCCGGAAGAAATTTGGTGATCGTAGACCTAGGAACAGCGACAACTTTTTGCGCGGTTTCTCATGACAAAAATTATTTGGGCGGATCGATTGTCGCGGGCCTCAGGCTCTGCATGGAAGCCCTTGAAGCAAAAACTGCTAAACTTCCCGCCGTTGAAATTGTGGCTTTAGGCGAGGCCTGTGGTCGAACAACCATCGAAAGTATCCAGTCTGGTCTGTATTTTGGTCACATTGGAATGATCAAGGAAATCAGTGCCCGCCTTCAGCAAGAGTGTTTTTCCAATGAAAATGCCTTGGTTATCGGAACTGGTGGATTCGCCCATCTGTTTGAAAAAGAAAAGGTTTTTAATTCAATTATTCCCGACCTTGTTCTTAAGGGATTGTTAAGTGCTTTGAAGCTGAATTCATAATGGAGTTTCACATCTAGACAAAAGATGAGGACCCAGCCCTTCAAAATTGCTATCCACATTCACGTTCTTGATTCAGAATGATTGAAGACAAATACTTTCTTGGGAGATTCGTGAATTTAATCTGGAAGCTTGCTCTAAACAATATTTTTCGAAATCATCGCCGGACTGTAGCCACCTTATTCACCGTCTGTTTTGGATATGTGGGGCTTGTGCTGACCGGCGGTTATATTCTTTACGTTGAAAAGTCAACCCAGGCTTTGACCGTCTATATTAATCATGGTGGACACATCGTGATCTACAAAAAGGATGGCCTCGAAAATTTTTTCGCTAAACCCAAAAAATATCAAATCGACACTCAACTCCTAAATCAAATTAATGGAGTCTTGGATCGACATCCAGAACAGATTGAAAAGGTCGGAACCTATCTATCAGGAATGGGATTACTTTCAAACGGTGCGACTTCAACACCCGTCATTATGTTAGGAATCACTCCTGCGATCGATAAGTATGTGTGGAATCACCCATATGTCAGAAAGTACACCCCCTCATTCATTCCAACAAAAGACACTAAAGAATTTTCCGAGTTCGTCAGGGTGAATCAAGATTCCATATCTATTACACAGGACCTGGGAGAACTCATTGCACGCAAAGGTCCCTTTGATTCCCTTTCCGAGAGCGAACGAGACATTCAGCTGGCCGCTAAGACATTTCTTGGGGACTTTAATGCTGTCAATGGATTTCTGGGCCCCCAACACTCAACTGGTTTTCCATACATAGAAGACCTCAGTGTCATGATGCCGCTTCAGTCCTTAAAGAATCTTTTGCTGACGGACGGAATCAGTTCAATGGCCCTTTACCTCAAAGAAAATATCTCAACGCATCGATTTATTGATATTCTTCAAAGTGAATTCGATGCAAATAAAATTGCTGTCGATCTTTACCCATTTTATGGTGAGGATGTTGGAATGGTTTATGCCGGAACAATGGGGTTCATTCTATCTATTGGAGGATTCTTTTTCATTCTAATTCTGGGAGCAGTCACTCTTTCTATCGCAAATACAATTACGATTGGAATCATTGAACGAACTAAAGAAATTGGAACACTTCGTGCGCTCGGCTACGAACCCAACCACCTAACAAGTCTTTTTGTAAAAGAGAATTTAATTATCTCCACCCTCTGCGTGGTCGTAGGTCTTCTTTTTTCTGAGGGAATCGCCTACGCCATTAACAACGCGGGAATTATGTTTCGACCGGCCGGCATTTCCCGGGACATTCCCTTTATGGTCCTTCCTGAGTTGTGGCTTTCATGCCTTATCGCCATCCCCGTGGTGCTTCTAACCTGCCTCACAGCCTATGTGGTCGCCAAACGCAAAACAAGTCTATCATTGATTCACTTGCTCACTGATTCAGCTGGATAACACATATTAGAGATTTGAAATCGAAGTTTCCTGAGGGAACACTCTAAACAACTCGATAGCATCTACAAATCCCTTCGGTCGAAAGGCCTGGGATTGATCACTCCAATCAAGGTGTTGCCAGCCAAGACTTTGAAATGAAGGACTATCGATTTTTCTTTGTCCAACGAACTGAAAAACATCGCCAGCAGATGTCAACTCACGTCGTTTGACCATAACAGAAGGAAGATGAAATTGAACGAAGGAGATTTTCTGGTTCTGCATGGCAAATCCATCGGCGCCATTGAAGATAAATTTCTGGAAATGAAGGGCCTTTTTTGGGTCACAAGTCCTCACAACAAGAAGTCTCGAGGTCTCTTTAGCGAAACTCATGACTCTGGTAAAATCAACTTTACTGCAGGTTTCAAGGACCATCTTTTGAGTTCTGATTTCATGGATAACCTTGATTGAAACAGGATCTACCGATGGCATAAACCAGGCCTTCTCAGGATCTCTGAGGAGAATACGCAAATTCGGGTTCTTCTGAGCGAGCTCAAGCATTGCTCGAACCCGCGGAGACTGTCTCGACAATATTTCGTCGGAGCTATACACCAAATCAAACTCAACCACATCCATCACTTGTTTGAATCCCTTCGACTCAAGTTCGGAAGCCATTATCGCCATCAAGTGGCGATATGTTGGAAGTTGTAAATGTTGGTAAGAGTTAGTCCAAAGTCGGTTCAAGCGCTGAACAGTCAGAAACAGGCCAGTCATGGGTTCATCAGGGGAAGATCTCAGAAAATTGAAGTGAAAGTTCTTGTCTACTTTCAGCTGCTTTATAATCTGGGTCAGACCCTTAGAAAATTCAATTTTCTCTTTCAAATTTAGGCGGTCGTAAATTCCGATCCAAACAGAACTCAATAAGGGGCGCAAACTCAAATCCATGAGCTCATTGCCGATCGATTCGTTATCCTTATTTAGCGTGAAACACATTTGATAGTGTTCAGCAATCTTCCACTCGGAATGACAATAACCTGAAACCGATTTCATCACCGTTGGCCACTTTTGATAG
>JACCDG010785634.1_pt1 | contig 10066 bp, 8 predicted proteins | sample 7442471 | NCBI WGS metagenome assembly JACCDG01 (sample SAMN15323444, study PRJNA562643) | freshwater metagenome | isolation source: river surface water | place: USA:Blue River Watershed | collected 2017-08-17 | reverse complement strand
TGGCCACACAGCCGCTGTAATAGCTGGTGCCACAAGCTAAGATCAAGACGTTGTCGATGGCCTTGAAAGTGGAATATGCACCATCGCCAAACAACTCGGGCGTGATGCCCTCCACGCCTTCCAGTGTGTCGGCAATAGCGCGGGGTTGTTCAAAAATTTCTTTTTGCATGTAGTGGCGGTAAGGCCCCAACTCGGCTGCACCACTGTGGGCATGCACGGTTTTTACAGCGCGGCTGGCAGGCTTGTGTTCGCGGCCAACCACCCAGTATTTGCCCAGCTGCAAGTCGACCACATCGCCCTCTTCGAGGTACACGATTTGGTCGGTCACGCCGGCCAAGGCCATCGCGTCGCTGGCCAAAAATGTTTCGCCTTGGCCGACACCCAAGATCAAGGGCGAGCCTGCCCGTGCACCAATCACGCGGTGCGGTTCGTCTTTGTGGAAAACCGCAATCGCGTAGGCTCCGTGCAATTGGCGCACAGCCGTTTTGACGGCCTCAAAAATGTCACCGTCGTACACGCTGTCAACCAAGTGGGCGATGACCTCGGTGTCGGTTTGGCTCAAGAAGACATAGCCTTTGGCCTGCAGCGCAGCACGCAGTTCTTCGTGGTTTTCAATGATGCCGTTGTGCACCAAAGCCACCTTGCCCGGCTTGGCATCGGCCGCGCCGGTGCCGTGGCTGAAATGCGGGTGGGCGTTGTGCACGGCCGGCGCACCGTGGGTGGCCCAGCGCGTATGGGCAATCCCAGTGCCGCCTTGAATGTGGTCGGCTGAGACTTGGTCCATCAACTCGGCCACACGCGACGTGCTGCGTGCGCGCTGCAAGCCGCCCGTGGCCCCGTTCAAGCTGGCCGCATGCACGGCGACGCCACAGGAGTCATAACCGCGGTATTCCAAGCGCTGCAAACCTTGCACGAGGACGGGAACGATGTTGCGAGAAGAAACGGCGCCGACGATGCCACACATGAGAAAACTCCCTAAGCGGTGCTTTGATGAATTGGCGCGATATTAGTGGCAAGGGAATAAAATTTCCTATCAATTATTTATATATTTAGAAATATTATTTCAAACTATTTTGCTTTTGAAATTTAATTTCAATAAAATTGATTTCATGGAACCTATCGAACTCGATGCAACCGATTTGCAACTGCTGGATCTGCTGCAACACGACGCCAGCATCAGCAATGTGGCCTTGGCCGAGAAGGTCAACGTGTCGCCGCCGACTTGCTTGAGGCGCGTGAAGCGATTGATGGATGGCGGCTGGATTGAGCGGCAAATTGCCGTGCTGAACACCGACAAATTGGCCGGTCTGCAAGGGCATGGCCTGACAGCTCTGGTTGAGGTGTCGCTGGACAAGCAAAGCAGCGAATCTTTGAACGCTTTTGAAGCCCGCGCAGTGGCAAACGATGCGGTGCAACAGTGTTGGCGTGTGTCACCCGGGCCCGACTTTGTTTTGGTGGTGCAAGCGCGCGACATGCCGCACTACTTGGCCATCAGCCAGACGCTGTTCACCGAAGATGCCAACGTGCGCAACGTGAAGGCCTTCTTCTCGACCAAGCGGGCCAAGTTCACCACCACTTGGCCCTTGGTGCCGCCCAGCGTCAGCTGATCGCTTTATCGCGGCTGAGCTTTGGCGAAGCGAAAGGCGAAAGCAAAGCCAAGGCGGCTTATTTCTTTTTCTGGGGGCGCGCCCAGTTGGCAATGCTGATCTGCTTGCCACGCGCCACGCTCAAGGCCCCTGGCTCGGTGTTTTTGGTGATGGTTGAACCACCCCCCACCGTACCGCCCGCGCCAATCGTGACCGGCGCCACCAACACACAGTTGCTGCCAATGTGCACATCGGCCTCGATCACGGTGCGGTGTTTGTTGGCCCCGTCGTAGTTGGCGGTGATGCTGCCTGCGCCATAGTTGACGCGCTCACCCACGGTCGCATCGCCCAAATAAGCCAAGTGGTTGGCTTTGGCGCCTGGGGCCAGCGTGGAATTTTTCACCTCAACAAAATTGCCAATGTGCACGTCGGCACCCAACTGTGCGCCGGGGCGCAAGCGGGCAAAGGGCCCAATCAAAGCGCCCTCGCCGACGCTCACCCCCAGCTTTTCGCCGTCGATGTGGGTGAAGGGGTGAATCACCGCACCCGCCGCAATGTCGCAGTTGGCCAGCACACAGTTCGCCCCCACCTTCACGCCTTCGCCGAGCGAGACCCGCCCTTCGAAAATGCAATTGACATCGATTTCAACGTCTTGGGCGCAGTCCAGTTGTCCGCGCAAATCAAACCTTGCGGGGTCTTTCATGCGCACCCCTTGCGCCATCAAGCGGTGTGCTTCGCGCAGTTGGTGGGCGCGCTCCAATTCGGCCAGTTGCTGCGGGCTGTTGATGCCTGCCACTTGCAAGGCGTCGGTGATTTTGTGGGCCACCACGGGCACCCCATCGGCCACCGCCATCTTGACCACATCGGTCAGGTAGTACTCGCCTTGGGCGTTTTTGTTGTCAAGACGCGCCAACCACCCTTTGAGCAGTTGGGCTGGCACCGCCATGATGCCGCTGTACACCTCTTGAATTTGGCGCTGCGCCTCGGTGGCGTCTTTTTGTTCCACGATGGCTTGCACCGCGTCACCTTGCCGGACGATGCGGCCATAGCCGGTGGGGTCGGCAAAATCGATGGTGAGCAAAGCCAAATGCTTACCGCCACACTGCGCAATCAAGGCTTGCAAGGTGTCGGCCTGGGTCAAGGGCACATCGCCTGACAACACCACCACCACACCATCGTCGGCCAACACTGGCACCGCTTGTTGCACGGCATGGCCGGTGCCCAATTGCGGCTCTTGCCGCACGCACTGCACCGCCAGCGCTTGGCTGGGCGCCAGCACCACTGGCTCAACTTGGTCCGCTCCGTGCCCTGTGATGACCACTGCCGAACGTGCCTGCAAGTGCGAGGCGGTGTTCAACACATGCTGCACCAAGGGCACGCCCGCCAGTCGCTGCAACACTTTGGGCCAACGGCTTTTCATGCGCGTGCCTTTGCCGGCGGCCATCACAACAACATCAATCTGGATCTGATCAGGGGAGGACATGCGGTCAAACTTTCAAATGGCCACAGACTTGTGGCGGTCTTCAGACACGCTTCAATTATCGCCGCCCCTGTCCCGCATAAGATCGCCCCACTTCGGGACATCTTTCCCGTGTGGCCCCCTGCAGATTTGGGCCCGGACCGACTGGCGATGCGATCTGGGGATGGACTGCACCGCGAGCCCAGACCGAAAGCCAGCCATGATTCGATACTTCTTGGTCCTCTTGACGCTTGTGTTGCTGCAAGGCTGTAGCACCGTCAAGTTAGGTTACCAACAGTTGCCCACCCTCTCTTATTGGTGGTTAGACAGTGCCGTGTCGTTCAACGACAGCCAAGCGGCTCGGGCCAAAGACGCGTTGGCGCAAGTGCACCAATGGCACCGCACACAAGAACTGGCGACTTATCAAGAGTTTCTGCAACGCGGCATGGACCTGAGCCAAGGGCCCGTGCAGGCCAGCCAAGTGTGTGCGGTGTGGACCGACATTCAGGCCGGCATCGACCGCAGCATGCGGGTCATGGTGAACAAAGCCGCACCGGTTGTCACGCAGTTAGGCCCCAGGCAGTTGAGCCATTTGGCCAGGCATCTGGAAGCCAAAAACGAAGCGTGGGACAAAGAGTGGCTGCAAGGCAGTGCCGCTGAACGGCTGGAACGCCGCACCGACAAAACCCTGGAGCGCTACCGTTCTTTTTATGGCGATTTGAGTGCGTCGCAAATCGCGCTCATCAAGACCCAAGTCAGCCAATCGCCTTGGCAGCCCGAATGGGGTCGGCAAGAACGCCTGCGGCGTGAGCAAGAGTTGTTGACCGCTCTGCGCAAACTGGCTCAGAGCGACACGCCCCCGGAGCAAGCCGAGGCCGAGTTGTGGCGTGTCTGGCAGCGTTGGTTCATGCCGCCGAGCGAAGCCGATCGGGTGGTCATGCAAAAAATGTCGCAGCAAGCCTGTGACAACTTGACCCAACTGCACAACACCACCAGCCCCGAACAGCGCCAGCGTTTGACGCGCAAGCTGCGCAGTTATGAGCGCGACATTCGCGAACTCATGAAACCCTGAGACCCAACAAAAAACCCGCCAACATGGGGCGGGTTTGGGGGTGACGCCAACAGGCCGTCGGATTCAGCTTTGGAGGGCCTTCCACATTTCCATGTCGCGCTCGGCAGTCCAGATGCGGGGGTTTTTGATGCCACTGGCTTCATCGTAAGCGCGCGTCACATCAAACGGCAAGCAGTGCTCATAAATGAACACATGGCCAAAGACCGGGTCCATGCTTTTGCGGGTGTGGGCCATGGCGGCTTTCAGATCCATCTTGGCGGCCACCGCTTCTTTGCCGGCTTGGAACAATGTGCTGACCCAACGCTGCGTGTAGTCCAACGCCTTGTTCACATTGGCGTTGCCTTTCATGGCTTCGCCACGACCCGGCACAATGTATTCGGCCTTCAAAGCGCGCAAGGCTTCCAGCGTGGCGGGCCACTCTTCCAGTTGCGCGTCGCCGGTGTAAACGCCGGCCTCGTACTCAACCAAGTCACCTGAGAAAAGCACTTTTTCTTCTTCAACCCAAGCGATGGTGTCACCGCGTGTGTGGCCCGGACCGGGGTGCCAAATTTGCACCACAACGCCACCCAAGTTGATGCTGAGTTTGCCAGGCACTTCGCCCTTGGTGGGGTTGCCGCCGCCCACCACCATGGTCGGCCATGTGAGGCCGGGCACGCTGTCGGCGCCGCGGAACAAGCGCGGAAAACGCTCCATCTCGCTCTTCATGTCTTGCGCACCGCGCTCTTTGATGAGGTCGAGTGTTCCTTCACTGGCAATGATTTCAGTGGCGCCCTCGGCGGCATAGGCATATGCGCCCAACACACGCACTGCGTGGTAGTGCGTGAGCAGCACGTATTTGATGGGCAAGTCGCTGACGGTTCGGATTTTTTTGATCAGGTCTTGCGCCATGGCGGGGGTGGCCGTGGCGTCACTCACCATGATGAAGCGGTCACCAATGATGACGCCCGAATTGGGGTCGCCCTCAGCGGTGTAAGCCCAGCAATGCGCACTGAGTTGCTCAAAGGTGATTTTTTTCTCGCTCAGGTCGGCTTGGCTGGCGAAGGCCTTGGTGGGTGCTTGGGACATGAAAATGACTCCGGTCAATAAGGCTTAGATTTTACCTAAACGAAATGCATTACGCATTGTTAAACGGGAGGCATGGGCTTAGCCCAGCCCCTTTTCAAGCATCGCGATCACTTCTTCGGCAAAGGCTGCGTAGCTGATGGGGCCACCTGGGCGCAACCACGTGAAGGTCCAGTTGATCATGCCCAACAGCATCATGGTCAGGGCGGTTTGGTTGGTCGGGGTCAGCCGTCCAGGGTAGGCGCGCTTCATAAAACGGGTCATGGCGGCCACGATGTCACGTTGACGGTTCAAGACCAGCTCGCGTGGAGAAATGGCCTCAGCGCCCAAAGCGGGGTCGGGGGCATCGCTCAAAAACTGGGTGTCGTTGAGCAAGGCGGCATGCCGTGTGGCCGAGGTTTCGTACTCTTGCAAAAACGCCCGCACCAACTCGTGCAGCGCCGCCCGATCGTTCAGGTCTTTGCGCTGTGCAATGGCCTCAGTTTGGGCAATCAAGGCCAACAAGCGCTGGGTATGGCGGTCCAGCAGGTCAAACAAAATCGCTTCTTTGCTCTCGTAATAGTGGTACAGCCGCGCCTTGGAGGTGCCACACGCCGTGGCGATCTCGTTCATGCTGGCGGCCGGGTAGCTGCGCTGGGCAAAGCACTGCGCAGCGATATCCAAGATCGCGTCGCGCTTGATGTCGTGGGTGGCGGATTTGGGTCTTGCCATGGTGTTCAGGGTCGCCTTAAACCGGCCAGACCACGCCGTTGTCGTTCAAGATGGCGTCCAGCGGCTCGTCGTGGTCCTCGGGTTCCAAATCATCGACAAAACCTTGGGTAAAACCCAGGCCCACCGTGAAGGGTTTGGGTTGCAGTGTGGCCAAGGTTCGGTCATAAAACCCCCCGCCATAGCCCAAACGGTAGCCACCTGTGCCATAGCCCACGCAGGGCACAAACAACAAGGTCGGCACGATGACCTCGGTGTCTTTGGGTTTGGGAATACCGTAGGCATCTTCTTGCATGGCGCAACCGGGATACCAGGTGTGGAAGGTCAGGGTCTTGTGCTGCTTGTTGACCACGGGCAAGCCAATTTGGCGGCGCTGTGGCTCGCCATTCAACTCGCCGTCTTCCTTCCAGCGGTGCAACACAGGCAACGGGTCAAATTCGCCCTTGATGGGCCAATAGGCACCAATCACGGTGTCGGGTCGGTCAAACAGCCAGATGCGCATGATGCGTTGCAAGGCCTCTGCCCGCGCCAGACGGTCGGGCAAGTTCAACCTTTCTTCAATCAAGGCTTTTCTTAAGGCTTTTTTCGCTTCAGCTTTGTCCATAATCGACCCATGAAATTCACACAGATTTTGACACTGGTTGGCGCACTCGCCTTAACTGGACTTTGCAGCACCGCAACACACGCCCAAAACAAGGCGGATGACACCCTTTTGGAGATGCAACAGGCCTTCAAACGGGGCGACAAAAACCGCTTGTCTGCCCTGCTGCCGCAAACCCGGGGCCATGTGCTTGAGCCCTTGGCCGCTTATTGGGAAATGCGCGCCCGACTGGACACCGCACCTGAATCTGAAATTCGCGGTTTCTTAAATGCCTATGCCGGCAGCTATTACGAAGACCGCTTGCGCAACGACTGGTTGCTGCAGTTAGGCAAACGCCGCGATTGGGCCACCTTCACAGCCGAATACCCGCGCTACCGCATGCGCGATGACAAAGAAGTGCGCTGCTATGCCTTGGCCACAGAAGCCATGAACAGCAAAGCCAATGTGGCCGAAGAAGCCCTGCGGCATTGGTATGCCCTGCGAGAGACCGATGACGGCTGCACCTATGTGGCCGAGCATTTGCATTCCGGCAAACAAATCAATGGGCTGGATCTGTGGCGCAAAGCCCGCATCGCGATGGATGCCAACCGCCCACGTGCCGCGCAAGCAGCGGTTGACATCGAAGCCCCTCGGCAGTCAGAGCAGGTGGCCTTGATCCACGCCGATCCAGCACGCTATCTGGACAAACGCATCATCGCCATCACCCGCAACCGCAAAGAGTTGGCGGTGTTGGCCTTGATTCGCTTGGCCGCCAAGGATCCGGACGAAGCGGCCGAACTGATGAACCGTCGTTGGTCGATTCAATTGAGTCAAGAAGAGCGCAATTGGACCTGGGCCGTGATTGGCAAGCAAGCCGCCCTGAGGCTGCAAGACACTGCCGCCAGTCACTTTGCCAAGGTCCAAAAAGACAGCGACCTGAACGACGAATTGCTCGGCTGGAAAGTGCGCGCGGCACTGCGGCAAGGGCAATGGCGTCAGGTGTTGACGGCCACTCAAGCCATGAGTGCCGAGTCCATGAAAGACCCCACTTGGGTCTATTGGCGCGCGCGCGCCCTGATGGCCACAGCCCAAGATGCCGCCCAGCGCCAAGAAGCCCAAACCCTGCTGCGCAACATCGCCAGCGTGAAGGGTTTTTATGAGCAACTGGCGCTCGAAGAACTCAGCCAATCCATCACCGCCCCTGAGCGCCCCAGCGCTCTGACCGCGCAAGAAAAAGCCAGCGCAGGGACTAACCCCGGACTGCAACGCGCCTTGTATGCCATTCAAATAGGGCTGCGACCCGAGGGCATCCGCGAATGGAACTACTCCACCAACCTGCACACCCCGGGCGGCATGAATGACCGTGAGTTGCTGGCAGCGGCCGACTTGGCTTGCCAACGCCAGGTTTGGGACCGTTGCATCAACACCAGCGATCGCACCAAAGAGACGATTGACTTTGACCAGCGTTTCCCGATGCCGCTGCGAGAGATCGTGGTGCGTCGCGCGGGCGAGATCAAACTCGACCCTGCATTTGTGTATGGCCTGATTCGGCAAGAAAGCCGCTTCATCATGGATGCCCGCTCGCACGTGGGCGCTTCGGGCCTGATGCAAGTCATGCCGGCCACAGCCAAATGGACTGCGAAAAAAATTGGCCTGACCCAATTCACCCCCGACCAAATTACCGACCGCGAAGTGAACGTCACCATTGGCACGGCTTATTTGAAGCTGGTGCTGGACGACTTTGAAGGCTCAATGCCCATGGCCACCGCGGCCTACAACGCTGGCCCTGGCCGACCCCGCAGTTGGCGCAACGGCCCTGTCATGGAAGCGGCCATTTGGGCAGAAAACATCCCCTTCAATGAAACGCGCGACTATGTGAAGAAAGTGTTGTCCAACACCACCAACTACGCCGCCATCCTGACGCGTCAACCGCAGTCGCTGAAGGCCCGTCTGGGCTCGATCGGGCCTCGCCCATCAGCCACGACCGAGGTCAACAAAGACCTGCCCTAAAGACAGGCCGGCCAGCCCCGCGCTGGGGCTCAGGCCGCTGATTCGGGTCCGAGAAATTCGTCCAGATTGGCACGAATTTTTTCTTCGATCTTGCCGCTGTACGCGCCAAGCAAAAAACCCAGCTTCAAGTGCAAATCAAATTGACTGGCAGTGACCGTCAGCGAGCCGCTCACGCCGCTGCGTTCAAAGCGCATGCGGTCGGAGCTGTCACCAGGCTCTGAGGTGCAAGTCATGCCCCACTCTTGCTCGGCCTGTTCGCGCCAGCGCTCGGCCACTTCGCGTGCGCCGGTCAGTCCCAAGGTGTGCGCGCGTTCAATTTTCAAATCAGGCATGGCTTGCTTTCGTGGGTGGGGCTTGGTGTGAGGCGTCCAGCGTCACCTCCACAAGACAGTCATAAAAAACCGGCGCACGGCCGAGGTCGGTCAAGTTTTGGCTGGTCAATTCGTTCACGTTGGTGCCGTTCAAACCCAACTTGCGCCACCAAACACCCAAACCGTGGACCACGCCAGGCCGAGCGCGTTGGTTCAGTCGCGCCTTGCAGTGGTAAACGCCGCGCTCGTTGAAGACCCGTACCACTGCGCCGTCTTCAATGCCTCTGGCGTTGGCGTCTTGCGGGTGCATCTCGAGCACCGGCTCGGCTTCGATGTCGCGCAAACTTTGCACATTGACAAAGGTGGAGTTCAAAAAATTTCGTGCCGGTGGAGAAATCATGGCCAACGGATAACGGCCGCTTGGATCGGCCACCTCGTAATTGGGTACATGGTCGGGCAAGCCATCGAGCCCTTGGTCGGCCAGGCGTTGGCTGAAAAACTCGCAGCGCCCCGAAGGCGAAGGAAATCCGCCTTCTGCAAACGGAGCATCGGGCACCGGCAAAGTGGCAAACCCGTGCGCCAACAGTTGCTCAAAGTCTTGTGCATCACCGATGGCACTGCGGCACAGGCTTTCGTCGGTTTCAGAAAAGCACGGCGCGTCAAAACCCATGCGGGCGGCCAGCGCGCGAAAGATCTCGGTGTTGGTGCGGGACTGCCCCACGGGCGCAATGGCCGGCCGGTTCAACAGCACGTCGGTGTGGCCATAACTGGTGTGAATGTCCCAGTGCTCAAGCTGCGTGGTGGCCGGCAAGATGAAGTCGGCGTAGTCGGCGGTATCGGTCTGAAAATGCTCCAACACCACGGTGAACAAATCCTCACGCGCAAAGCCCTGCACCACCTTGCCTGATTCAGGCGCCACGGCCACGGGGTTGCTGTTGTAGACCACCAAGGCCTCGATGGCCGGCCCCCAGTCGGGCGAAGCGGGGCGTAAGAGGTCTTGGCCGATGGTGCTCATGTTCACCACGCGCGGCTGGGGTGCAGCCGACTGGGCCAGCAAATCGGGGCGGAACAGCTCGGCACGGCGCACCGGGTAGGTGCCAGAACTGCTCAGGAGCAGACCACCGGCGCGGTGGCGCAAAGACCCCAGCACTGCGGGGATGCACGCCACGGCCCGCACCGCGTTGCCCCCCCCATGGGTGCGCTGCATGCCGTAGTTGAGGCGGATGGCCACTGGCTCGCCGCGGACATGGCAGGCACCGATGGCCTGGACCAGGGCCT
>JACCDG011272371.1_pt1 | contig 10067 bp, 12 predicted proteins | sample 7442471 | NCBI WGS metagenome assembly JACCDG01 (sample SAMN15323444, study PRJNA562643) | freshwater metagenome | isolation source: river surface water | place: USA:Blue River Watershed | collected 2017-08-17 | reverse complement strand
GCAAGCATAGCCAAATAGGTTTTACCCGTACCCGCAGGGCCACTCACCATAACGATATCTGTTTCAGGGTCTGTAAGTTGGATTATATATTTTTCCTGATTTCTACTCTGAGGTATTAGTTCGATGGGTTTTGTGACCCGTTTGGGTTGGGCTTGATTGAAGTCGATAGTTTTTGATTCATTCATGTAAAATGTCTTTCCACTATCGTGTCTACTATTTCTGTGTGATCTTGTGTCTTTTCTTAATGCGCTTGTTTTTCGTTTGCTCACAAAGTTCTCCTAAGTTGTGATACTAGGCGAGAGATTTGCTCTCAACGTTACTTACTAGCGTTGAGGTGAGTAAAGTATGAGTATGTGAAAAATAGTTTTTAGTGATAAATATATTACTCGTTGCTGAAACGATTCCTACAATATATTGCTGGAGTGATAAATACAACTATGAAAAGTTTACCAGCAGATAAATTCTTTAACGACATTGACTTCGTTAGCATTGTAGACACTATCAAAAATGTCTACATGAGTGACGGTTCCATGTCTACCTTACTTGATTTCGAAAGAGTATTAGACGAAGCAGACATATATGCCTTCAAAAACTGGAAGAACGGCGAGTTAGTTCAAGGTCCTGATATCGGTCGATATTCAGCAAAGTGTATCTTTATGTGGCCTTACAAGCTTATGCCTAATCCAAAAGGTGCATTACGTCTGATTAAGATTGGCTGTAAGGTCACATTTGGTAAAGGCGAAATTGAAGTTCCGGTACAAGTAAAAGACTACGATGATTTTAATCCGGGCACTCGCTATCCAAAGATGCACAAACGTAAAGTTTGGTTCGTTGAAATCACTATTCCTTTCGAATTAATGGATGATATCAAAGAAGGTTCTATCGATCTTGCAGGTCAAACAATTGACCTTAGTGAAATTGAAGATGCTTATGATGAAGATTTGGATGATATCGAACAGAACGATGAACAAGCGCAGGCACCTGATCAAGAAGGACTGGGTCAGCAACCTGCCCCGATGCCGGGAGCTACGATCTAATGAATATCATTAACGAAAGCCTTGACTATATGGATATGAAGGATCAAATAGGTCCTGCTATCACGGTTGATGAATATTCAGCTAAGATGGGCAAAGATAAAGATATTGTTACAGTAACCTTCGTAGCAAATAGTAAACTAGCAGCAGAAGACTTAGTAACGTGGTTTGAGCGTGGATATGATTTTGTACTAGATGCTAGTGTAAGTGACGGTGAGCTTGAACCAGGCAAATGGCTTGTGTTTGTAGAAATGGACCGTCGTAGTAAGGTTCCTAATCGTATCATTACCCTTCTTTCAGATTTAGAAACTCTTACTGATCTAAAACTTAAAGATTGGAAAGTTGATATCGAGGGTGACACATATGATGCTGATGAAGAAACAATCAGAAAACATATGATTCTTAATCCAAATGAATATAAGATGGAAAAAGAAACCGAAGAAGATGACGAAGAACTAAACGAAATGCGGATTCGTGCAGGTTTGGATGTCAAGACAACATATGTCGAAGACGAATATATTAAAAATTTAAAAGCAATAGCGGGGATGTAATTATGTTTTTACCAGAAAAGAATCAAAGTGAAGAATTGCAGCTTGTCGCAAAGAACGATGAGCATCACGAAGAAATGACAAAAGACGGGGAATTTATGGCACAAGTAAAAGAAAGAAACGAACAAGCCAATCAGCTTATGAATTTAAACAATGCTGCACTTACTCAGGCAGGAACTAATGCTGCACAAAATGCAGAAGTTCTCGTAAAGCATGACAAAGAGAGCGAAGACTGGATCAATAAGAAATGGCGTCCTGCAATGGGCTGGATGTACATGGCAGTCTGTGTGTTCGACTTCATCCTCTTCCCGATTATTTGGTCAATATTACAAGCTACTATGAATGGTTCTGTGACGACGCCATGGCAACCAATCTCATTGCAGGGCGCTGGTCTATTCCACATCGCAATGGGTGCTGTTCTTGGTATCGCTGCATATGGTCGTACTAAGGAAAAGATTGAAGGTGCATCAACAGTTGACACCTCAGTCGGTTCAGGTGCATCACCTATCGCAGGAATCTTAGGCAAATAATCTCTTGACATTTAACGCCCAGCGTGTTAGTATATACTATGATGGATTACTATAACACGCTGGGTGTTCCGCGGGATGCCGACCAAGATACAATCAAGCGGGCTTATCGCAAGCTAGCAATGAAACACCACCCTGATAAGGGCGGAGATCCTAACGAATTCCAAAAAATTAGCGAAGCATATGAAACATTAAGCAATGCTGATAAACGATTCCAATACGACAATCCTCAAGCAAGTCCGCAGGGTTTTCCTGGAGGATTTAGCTTCCATGCTCAAGGATTTGATATCAACGATATATTCAGCCAAATCTTCGGGCAGCAAGGATTCCATCAAAGACGACAGCAACAGAAACAAGTTTTTCGAACCCAAGTATTCATATCATTGATAGACTCGTATAACGGTTCTAATCAAATGATGCAGCTTAATACAGGCGCTGGGCCAAAGGTCGTTAATTTTACTGTTCCAAAGGGCATTGACTCCGGGGAACAAGTACGCTATGATAACTTGATTGATGATGCGTCATTAATTATTCAATTCGTAGTTCAAAAAGAATTGAAGTTTGATCGACAAGGAAATGATTTATATGCTAATGTTCCTATTTCAGTACTAGATTTGATTACTGGAACAAAAGTTGAATTTACTACATTGACTGGTAAAAAATTAGAAGTAACTATTAACCCTGGAACACAACCCACAGATCAAATTAGAATACCTGGATATGGGATGCCAATACGAGATACAGGGCATTACGGTGACCAATTACTATTGCTAAAACCGTTTGTGCCTGCTAATATCAGTCAAGATATCGTAGACGCTATTATTCGTAACCAAAGTAAATAAAGTAAAGGATTAATTAAATTGCAGTCTTCACCTGAAATCGAAAATATTATCGAACGTGCAATCGAAGCAGCTAAGGAACGTCAACATAGTTATGTGACTGTTGAACACCTTCTGTTTTCTCTGGTTACACACCCGCCCTTCAAGAAGTGTTTGAATTCGTATCATGTTGATACCGAATTGATGATTCAAGAAATCGAATCATATCTTAACGGCTTGCAGTCAATCGTATCGACGGATCCTGATGTAAAGCCCAAGAAGACTAATACACTTGAGCGTGTTATGAATCGAAGTGTAACTCAGGTATTGTTCACTGGTCGTCGTCAAGTTGAAACTATCGATCTTTATATGAGTATCGCAACAGAGAATAATAGCCATGCTCACTATTTCCTTCTTAAGTATGGTGTGAACAAGCAGGACTTTTTGTTGCACTGGCAAAAGAACTATGCAGGTGGACAGTTTAATTCAGCCATCACTGACAGTCAGGCTGATGATATTCTTGAAGAATATACAATCAATCTTACTCAGCTTGCTCGTGATGGCAAGCTTGAACCTGTCATCGGTCGTAGTAAGGAAATTGATGATATCATTAACGTCCTTGCAAAGCGTTTCAAGAGTAACGTATTGATGGTCGGTGACCCCGGCGTCGGTAAGACTGCAATCGCAGAAGGAATCGCTAACTCTATCGTTGAAGGTAATATCCCTGAGTTCCTAGAAAATCATGAACTTTACAGCCTTGAAATCGGGTCGTTGCTTGCGGGTTCACGTTATCGCGGCGACTTTGAAGAAAAGGTCAAGCAGGTTCTTGAAGCACTCGGTGTAAAGAAGAAGGCAATTCTCTTTATTGACGAAGCACATACTATGCAGGGCGCCGGCAATGCAGGCAACGGTAGTGTTGACTTTGCTAACATGATCAAGCCGGCTATCACTAAGGGTACGCTTAAGGTGATCGCAAGTACGACTTGGGAAGAGTTCTATGAGAGCTTTGAAAAGGATCGTGCGTTGATGCGCCGCTTCTATCGTGTAACCGTTGATGAACCTAGTCACGACAGCACAGTTCGTATTCTTTCAGGACTCGCTGCACGATTGAACGACTTCCATGAAGTAAACATTACTCAGGAAGCTATCGAAACCGCAGTCGATTTGGCTGATCGTTACATTCATGATCGTAAGAACCCTGATAAGAGCATTGACTTGCTTGACGCAGCCTGTGCTAAGCAGCGTGTTCTTATGAATAAGGATGCAGTTATCACTAAGGAACTTATCTATGAACAGGTAGAAAAGTTCACTGGCGTCCCTGCTGACAAGCTTTCGGGAGACAACATGGATCGTGTACACAATCTTGAAATGAACGTAAAGAACAAGCTTTATGGTCAGGACGAAGTTGTTGACAAGGTTCTTGAGCGTGTATATGTTTCGTTTGCTGGTATCGGTAACGATAAGAAGCCGACTGCAAGTTTCTTGTTCTTGGGCCCAACGGGCACGGGTAAAACAGAATTGGCTAAGTTGCTGTCCAAGAATTTGGATATGCCGCTTCTCAAGTATGATATGAGTGAATACAGCGAGAAGCATACAGTAAGCAGCTTAATCGGTCCGCCCCCGGGCTACGTAGGCTTTAGCGACTCGCAGGTGCAGGGCGGGCGTCTAATTTCAGACTTGAGCAAGAACCCTCATTCAATTCTGCTGTTTGACGAAGTGGAGAAGGCTCACCCTGATATCTTCAATATCTTCTTGCAGATTTTGGATGAGGGACGAGTTACTGGTTCAAATGGTAAGGAAGTTTCGTGTAAGAATACTCTTATCATTCTGACTAGTAACTTGGGTAGTGCTGACAACGAACGCAACAATATCGGCTTCGGTGATCTTGAAAAGAGTGGTGAAGACGATAAGGCACTTAAGCAGTTCTTCAAGCCTGAGTTCCGCAATCGTCTTGATATGGTCTGCAAGTTCAACAAGCTTGATAATCTTTCGATTAAGAAGATTGTTGTTAAGTTTGTAGAAGAACTTAAGAAGCCCTTGCTCGAAAAGCATAACATCACGCTTAATCTCAGTGAACCCGTGATTGAATATCTTGCTGAACAGGGTTACGATAGCAAGATGGGCGCTCGTCCTCTTGCACGTAAGATCGATGAATTGATCCGAGTGCCTCTGTCAAAGAAGATTCTTTTCGAACGCATTAGTAATGCAAACGTTATGGCAGTTATGGAAAATAACGAAATCGTCTATAACATTACTAATAAGCAGTCTGCACACGTTGGCGAAGATGGCATCATCCAAGTCAACAATTAAGATAATCGATAAGACAGAGTTATACTTTAACAAGTATGCGTATAAGGCAACTGTCTGTACCGATGGAGTCTATTGGATTAGAGTATGCAAGGACATTCATAGATTTATTGAATTAGTCCAGCAACGATTTGATGAGTGGGACACTAATAGAAACCGTTATCCAAACGGTTGGTACAGACAGCCCCCTAGCTTGGGAGAACACGACCTAGACCTAATCGAATATATCATTGAAACTAAAAATAGTTTGAATGGTGCTGACGTTAGGTTTAGGCACGAACATAATACTTTTTCGATATACTCTAATGATGTCAAGTTCATTCGCAAGATTGAAAAGGACAAAAAGTGGGAGATTGAACAAGTTAGTGTAAGCCCTACTGGAGTAAAATACTTTAAGAAGGAACCACCTGCTAAGTTTCGTGCTTATATGAAGAATGGCAAGGTAAAGGCAGAGTTTTGTCAAGAAATGACTGAATATTTGAACAGAACACCTGATTTAGATCCTTGTAATGCATTATATGAATGGCTCCTTAGACGAGGAAACTATAGTCATTCACACGTTTGGTTATATGAAAATCACTTCATAGATTACAATGATGAATCTAATCTTATGATGATGAAGTTAATGTTTCCCGAAGCAATTGGCAAAACCTACAAATTAGAAAAGCAGCCCAAGTAAGATAAATACTCTATATATTTTGGAGTATTATCATGGCTAAAATGATTGAAGAGGTCATTGTTATCAAGCTAGCCAAGCTTGTAAAAGACAGTGATCCAGCTACTGCAATCATCGCAGAAGAAGCGCAGATTGCATTAGAACAAGTAGCCCAAGAGCTTGCAGGTGATGGGGTCTTAGTAGAGGTCGAGAAGGCTTAATGTCTCAGGTCACTACTTTGATCCTATTGCCACAAACAGTTTACCAAAACCCTGGCAATGGCGCGCCCTACACTGTGACTGGAAATACCCAGCCAGCAGCCGCATATTATTTGGGTAATCAAGATTTGCAAACTGTTAACTATGCATTAACGAATTGCACCGGTAATATTATTATCGAGGCAACACTTGCTAGTAATCCAACCGACACTGACTGGTTCAAAGTATATGAATTTGAGGCAGTCACTGCCAATACTAGCACCTATACCAATATCGACGGAAACTTTGTTTATATTAGAGCAAAGGTTGAAGACTTCAACAACGGTATTGTAAACTTTATTAAAGTATCATATTAAGAAAGAGAAACAATGGAAACTACTATCAATATCAAGGCTCAGTTCGAAGCCTTTATCGCAGAAAACGAAAAGTTCGAAAAGGGTAACGCAGCAGCAGGAACCCGCGCTCGTAAGGCACTAGGTGAACTTGCAAAGCTTTGCAAGGCTCGTCGTAACGAAATCACCGCAGAAAAGAATGCACGTAAAGAAGCAAAGTAAGTAAATGAGAATAGTAGCAGTATATCCAGGCAGATTTCATCCTTTTCACAAAGGACATGCTGCTAGCTTTAAGCAGCTAGCACAGAAGTTTGGTTTGGACAACACATATCTTGCTATATCTGCAAAACAAGAACAGCCTAAAAGTCCTTTCTCAGCACAAGATCGTGCTTCAATGGCAGGGGCCTTAGGTATACCCAGTAAAAATATCATCGCTGTTCGCAATCCATATGCGGCTCAAGAATATATTGATCAACTGAAACTTGATCCTGAGAAAACAGCATTGGTATTCGGTGTAAGTAAGAAGGACATGGAAGGAGAACCAGCTTTAGGAATTCCTCCTGATCCTAGATTTAGTTTTAAAGCTAAGAAAGATGGGAGTCCCTCTTACTTGCAACCCTTCAATCCCAAAAAGATTGATCCGATGAGTCAGCATGGATATGTAATGTCAACAGATGTTGCAGAATTTCCTATTGCAGGTAAATCAATGCGTGATGCTAGTGCTATCAGACAAGCATATGCTGGCGCAGATAATAAAACTAAAATGAGAATATTAACTGATCTATACGGGGATGCAGCAGAAAAAATGAAGCCAATATTTGATAACAATTTACAAATTACTGAAAATATTCGTAGACTAATTTCTGCTATCAAGCCTCTATTAGCAGAAGCAACAGTTGAACAGAAGGCTAAGTTTGTCAAATTATTGAGCGAAGCTAAGAAGTCTATGTTAAACGAAGCAGTAGGCAACGTAGTAGATCGTTCATACGACATGACAGACGTTGATGATAGAATCTCTAAGGGTCAGATGATGAGCAAAGCATCCGAGCTTATGCTTAAATCTCTTACACCAAGAGAAGAATACGCAGTACGTGCTAGATTAGGGTTAAACGGCGAAGAGCCAAAGACTTTAGCTCAAGTAGGTAAAGACTTGAATGTTGCACCTGAACGTGCTAGACAGATACTTGCTAAAGCAGTTCGTAAGATGCGTAGCAAGACAAAGTATTATGATAGACCAGTAGATGCACAGGACGCTCCAACAGCAAAACGTTTAGCTGAACTAAAGCCAAAGATGGATCAAGCACTTAAAGCTTATCAAAATCTTGAAATTTTTCCTAATGCCGACGTAGCAAAGATGGATAAAGAAGAACGCAAAGCAGAAGCTAAAAAATGGTATGCATTATATCGTAAATACCGTGAGGAATATAATGAATTGTATAGCAAGCTACACGATTCTCCTGTTCTTAATGAAAAAGCCGGGGACGTTTATTCCAAAAGACAAGCAGAAATCATTGATGAATTAGGCAATGGTTACTTTTTAGGCGATGATAGTTATCAAGATGACGAAGGCTTTACTAAAGAAGGATACTCAGTATACAAGCAAGTAGGCGAGGATCAATACCGTCTAGTTGGAAGTGTTAGTATGAGTCCATACAGAAATCCAGAAGGTCATGTTGAACGTGAGATAGAACGATTAATTACAAGTGACCAAAATCTTTCCGAAAGTGTCGATTATCTAGAGGAAAAATAATTCCACTACTAGTTCTCGTTGTAAATATCTATACAAGTTTACAAGAAAGAGGACTACATGGCACGTAAACCAAAGAATACAAAGAATACAGTTGCACCAAACGGCGAAGAACGCACAGTTCCCGTAGAAAAGGTGCAGGAAATCGCTGACCAGGCTCAGCAGCAGCAAGCCCCGCAAGAGGGTCAGGTTCAGGTTAATGTTGACTTCCTCCGTACAACAAGAGTTCACATTGCGATGCCTTGCTACGGTGGTATGTTGACAGAATCAACTTTCATGTCATTCATCAAGTGGGCCAACACTGCCCGTCAGCTTGGTATTGACTGGACACTAGAAACAATGGTTAATGAATCATTGATTAGCCGCGCTCGTAATACACTTACAGCAAAATTTCTTGACATGCCCGATGCAACACACTTGTTCTTCGTAGACGCCGATATCGGCTGGGAGCCCTGGCATTTGTTAGTCCTCTTGAATAGGGACGTTGATGTTATCGGTGGTCTATACCCAATGAAGACTATGCCCATCAAGTGGGTTGTCAACGGGTTTGAAGGTGCCGAAGAAGGTCCAGATGGCCTTCAGGAAGTATCAAAGGCTGGTACTGGCTTCTTACTTATTAAGAAGCACGTATTCGAAAAGATGAATAGTCACCCTGCTGTTAAGCAGTACAAGAACGACATTGGTCTTGATCCAAAGTACGATCAGTATTTGAAGACTTACTTCGATACTGCTGTTCGCCAGAATCGTTATTACAGTGAAGACTGGACATTCTGCGAAAACTGGAGAGACATTGGCGGTCGTATCTGGGTTGACAAGCGAGTTCTACTACGTCACAGTGGTAGTTACGTTTTCTGTATGGAAAATCAGCAACATCTATTGGACACTGTTGGTCCAATGTACGTGCAGGCCCTACAGGAAAAGGCCGCAGCGGAAGCAGCGGCACAGCAGCAAACTCCCCCTGCTGCTTAATTATAACACAACGCCTCGGGGTCTCGGATTTATTTCGAGGCCCCCTTTTTATCTAAATAATTTTTATGCAGAACTTATTTCATATAGACTTTCCAAAGTTTGAAGACTTTTTCCAAGCTTGGTTTATAGAGTCAATCCCTAAATTTCATATTGAGTCTGCTGAAACAAATCTTAAAAAAGATACATATAATTTAATTGATGTTATAAATCCTAATTACTATAACTATAAGAATATTGATTGGACACAAGGAAAAGTATTTATTTTTTGGCATGCCCCATTAATACCTTTACCTATTCACAGCGACATTTATAGATTTGATGATCGTATTAAATTAGGTCACGCTGTTAGCTTTAATTTATATAATACATCCACTGTAAACTTTTATGATATAAATGATTTACAACGATCAGAAAAATATATTAGACCTAGCGGAGATACAACACCGGACTTAGACGCATTATATAATAAATTCGAAAATACTAAAGCTATCGCTTATGACACAGATAAAGAACCTATTGAATCACATAATGTAGGCATAAACGATACGTATATAATGAATACTATCACGCCACATCAATTACTTGCATTACCCAATAGAATCAATGTATCTGTACGTTGCAGTCACTTTAATGATATGTCCTGGGATAGTATGGTAGATTTCTTTAAAGATTCCATTAAAGATTAACAGTCAGATAAATACTATATTACTATATAGGATTACCTTAAATGAAGATTAAAGATATCTATGAATCAACTACCGCAGGTTCAATTGCAACCGTAGCAGCTCCAATGACAACACAAAAGCGTAATAATGTGGGCAAGGGCGTTTATGGCAATGAAAAAGCCGGTAATCTATTGACTGGTAAGAAAACTAATAAGAAGTTTGCTAACTCAGTTAATGAAAGCAAGAT
>JACCDG010637532.1_pt1 | contig 10067 bp, 8 predicted proteins | sample 7442471 | NCBI WGS metagenome assembly JACCDG01 (sample SAMN15323444, study PRJNA562643) | freshwater metagenome | isolation source: river surface water | place: USA:Blue River Watershed | collected 2017-08-17 | reverse complement strand
GATCGAGATTCCGATCGGCAGCTTCTATCTTTTCCAGAACCTGAACAGTTTGAAACTGTATAATATTCTGTTCGGTATTTTGTATCATAGCCGCAGTGGAAACCATCGGTGCCAACGCGGCAGTCTTCCCACGTCCAAACTTCCACGGTTTGATAGGGAATCACACCTGACCACCGAATGTCAGGCTGAGATTCACGACGTATTTTTTGAGCATCCTCACGATAACCAATTTTTAGGGTATCCACCCATTTATTGATATCATATTTTTGTGGACGACGAAGGAAGTGGTCGACATTTCCAGAACAGACCAGCTGATGACTGTCAGAATGGAAGTTGCGAGACTTGCTGGCTGGAATCGTAAAGCCTTTGCAGATACCCTGAACTTCACCGGTTCGGCGAGTATTGCAACGATTATCCCATGCATAGGCCCATATTCCGTGGCTCAGCGCAAGACACCAAGCCACTTTTTTGTATTCCTTCCACATCCACATAGATCACCCTCCAGTGAAATTAGAAACCGAGATCTCCAGTACGTTGATCTCCACGCTTACGTTCTTGGTTACCTTTTGTGAGTTCTTGTAAGTTGGCTTGCATCTCTGAAGCTTGTTGAAAGCGGTCATGAATGCTTTCCAATGCTGGGGCAATCACTCCTAACATTTGTTGAGCATTGTCAACACCCGTAGATCTGACATCTCCCCATGCATCCTGACCGGCAGATTTTGTATTATCAAAACGTGCGACAACTTCTTTTCCTAAGGCTTGATAGTAAGCTTTTGTTTCAGGCGTTCTGTAATAGCGAAGTTGGAACGCTTTGTTCATCGAACGAAGTCCACCAACTTGTCCGAGTAATAATTCTTCTTCCACATCGGCTTTGACCAGGCTGAGCATGAAAGCATTCATTTCAGACCACTCGCGCTCACCTTTGATAAAGTTGATGGCAGAAGTGATTTGACCAAAAAAGTTTAAACCACTTCCAAAAACTTCTTTTCCACGGGATGATTGAGTGACTAAGGCATTGGTCACATCATCTTGAAGGCGAGTTTTGTCAGGTTGACTTGTTAAAACACGTTTCAACAACATGACTGCATTTGTCGAAGCAAAGAAATCCCAGTTTAATTGCCGTTTTGTGTACTGCAAATCAGCCACGCCAAGTGGGATACCAAATTTAACCCTGAGGACCGATCGAGCAAAAAATATTTTTTCAAGTTCTAGAAGGGCGCGTTTTTTACCCTCCTCGTTCAAATTGATACGTAATTTATTGGATTTGCCGAAGACATTCACTTTGGCTGTCACATCATCCACCATAAACAGAGTGAATTGGTTGATAATTTTTTGATGTTCTTGAGGAATGCTGCCCATCAATGCAATTTCTTTTCTCATTTTAAACAACTCATCTGACGTGAAAGGATTCATAAAGCTGTCAGGAATTTGAAAGCCTTGAATTTTCACAGGCACGCTGCCAGATCTTGGATGAGTGACAAAGAAAGTGGCTTGATTCACTTGGGCATCCAAGTTTTCAATTTGTTGAAGGTAGAATTTTTTCAAAGGAGCAAAGTCCATTTGGAAATAATTCGGAATCGCAATCACATTCCCGCGCATCGTTGCCTGGTATTTGGCGGATTGATTCAGAAGGGGAAGGCTTGTTAAAGATTCAATTTTTGCGATCAAACCTGTTTTGTTTGCTAAATAATCACGACGGGCAGCCAAAAAGCTTTTGTAGGGGATGGCATTTGAACCTTGAGCAACTGAATCGTCAGAAAGTTTCTGAATTCCTTCTCGTAGAGTGACTTGAATATAAGTTTGAAATTCTTGATCCAAAGCTTTCACGGTCGTTTGCAAATAATCACGATCTTCTTTGCTGATTTTTGCCAGCAAATCTAAATAGTTTTTTTCCAAATACCCAGAATCAATGGTGGAATAATTATAATTTCCCGGTTGGGTTGCCAACGGAACGAAGGGTACTGCGGCTCCAACATTGGGTTGTCCAGCATAGCGACGTGCTGCAAAGCTAGGGGCGGAAGCAAGACCTGCAGACACAGCCGCCACCAGGGATATAATTTGACCAGTTTTTTTCGAAAAAGGGGCATTCATATTTGGACCTCCAAAAAGTCTAGGTTCGTTATTTTTTTAATCGACGTTTGGGTGTAACTGTTTCCTTGGAAAATGAAAAGACGAAAGTGGGATTTTAAAGAACTCTCCATAAAATGCGGGCCTGGTCCACAGTCCAGACTGAAGATTTTGTAAAGACAAGGGGCTAGACCCCCCAAAAAAGGGGTCCTCTTTTTCATGAATTGTCGATAAAATCAACAGCATGGTGATTCAATTTTTAAAGCGTTTGCGGAATGCTGAAATATCTTTATTGTCCTCGAGTTTGGCTTTTACATCCATGATTTCCTTGGTTCCGATGATTGCTATCAGTTTAAGTGTGCTTCGTCGCACCGGAGGAACCGACAAATTGGTGCGTAAAATCGAGCCCCTTTTGTTTGATTTTTTTCTGGGAAATATTGGCATTGATATTGGAAAACAACTGCACCGATCCATCGAACGCATCCAATCGGGTGTGGTTGGATTTGCGGGGATTGTGGGATTTATCATTATCAGTTTGAAACTTTTTTCCGACATTGAAGTGGCCATTCATCGGATCTGGCAAGCGCCGATGAAGCGACACGTGGTTCAACGTTTTCTGGTTTATGGTATTTTTATGTTGGCAGGGCCTTTAATTCTAGCCAGTGTTTTGGGTTTGATGTCGGGAGCAGAAAAAGAATTCACAACCATCAAACTTTATCGTGATTACATTGGTGGTGTTTTGGTTTTTATGCCCCTGTATGCTTTTTATAAGTGGGGACCGTCTTTGAATGTAAAAACCTGGGCGGCCATGGTTCCTGCGGTGATGATCACTATTGCGATGGTGATCATTGAAAATTTTTATGCTTATTTATTTAAAAAAGTTTTTGTCTACGGGAAAGTTTATGGAAGTTTGGCTGCCATTCCCATGTTTCTTATTTGGCTTCAAATCATATGGATGTTGTTTTTCTTAGGTGTTGCGATCAGCGCAGGTTTGCAGCGGCGCTAAAATGAAATCATCCTCTCAAGAAGGAGTAACTATGAAACTTATTCTCACACTTTGCCTTCTGGTCCTACAAAGTTGGGCCGCATTGCCCTCTAAGCTGAAAATGGAAAAGGGTCTTTTGCTGGGAGCTGGTTTTATCACGGGCGGGAAAGCAGGCAATGGATTTAGTATTTTAGACATCCGTCATTCCACAGCAAAAAATGAAGTTCGAGAGCGCTTGGTTTTTGAAATGGGGGATATGTATATGCGTCCCTTGAAGGGATCTCCGCCGTATTTTCATGTTGAAAAGAAAACAAATCCTTCTCGTATTGATATTTCTTTTGCTCAAACAGGTGTCAGTAAGGTGGATGAAAAAACATTGATGCAAAAGTTAAAAAGATCTGCTCTGGTCCGTGATGTGCGAATGATTTATGATCCAGAGGACAAAGGGATGTTGGTCTCGATCGACTTGAAACCCAATGCATGGGTCAAAGTTATGGAATCTCAAGGCGCTCAAGGTGCTGCAAAAATAGTGATCGATTTACGACAATAGGTGTTGGATGAAATGGAGATCTTGGATTTTTTCACTGCTAACGGGAATCCTGCTTCTGAGTTGGAAATCAGAAGCTCGCGTTTTTGATATCAACAAAGAAAGTTTCGCCAGTTACTTACGTGTCAATGGTGGAACAAGTTTGCAAGGTGATAACTCCTTTTCAAAAAGCAGTGGCACCGGAATGAGTTTTGATAAAAGTGTAAAGTACAATTATGGCTACGAATTTGGATTTTTATATGCGTCTCGCTATTTAGGCGTTCGATTTGGCATTGAAGTCTTGCGTCCCGATGATTTGAAGGAAGTTATCGGTAGTGACGCTGCTGGAACAAGTATGTACACATTTCGAAGTGAACTCAGTGCAGTTGTTCCAAAAATTGCCTTTGAATTTAATTTAAAACAATGGTCCACATCACGATGGTTTCTTTATGGGGAAGCAGGGCAGGCCACCGTGACCGTGCAAAACTCTTACACCTTCACCACAGCAGGGACGACCCAATTTGCGTTGGCTGACTTTCGAGAAGAAGGACGAGGTTCCGTTTTAACCTATGCAGGAGGGACCGGATTTGAAACCCTTTTGTCAGACACCACAACCATTGTCTTCGAGGCTGGTTACAGACAGTTGACCGTGAATTCTCTGGTTCATCAAACCAGTGTGACGGCCTTTGGTCCCACAACGGTGACCAAAGGGGATAGTATGGTGAATTCCGATGGAACTGCTCGCGAAGTTAATCTGAATGGTGCCTACGCAGGTTTGGCACTTCGCTTTTACATTAAATAAAGTTTATCAATGTAAGAGGAATATTTTTTATCCAAAAACTTTCGACGAACTTTCATGGATGGAGTCAGTTCTCCACTTTCCACAGTAAAGTCTTCTGGTAAGATGGAAAATCGTTTGATGGATTCGAAGCTTGCCAGAAGTCGATTTGTTTCACGCACGATATTGCGTACCTTTTCTAAAATCACAGGGTGTTGAGTCAGTGCCGTATAGTCTTCATAGGACAATTGATGCTCTTTCGCGATTTGAATCACCGAATCTTTGTTCAAGGTCAGTAAGGCCACAATAAATTTCTTTTTATCACCATGAACTAAGGCATGGGAAATCAAAGGGGATTGTTGTTTTAAAAGGCCTTCTAATTTTTGAGGAGCAACATATTTTCCCCCGGAAGTCTTGATCAAATCTTTTTTCCGATCCGTGATTTTTAAATCACCGTTCGGAAGAATAACTCCGATGTCCCCTGTTTTAAACCAACCATGGGTAAAGACTTCTGCCGTGGCTTCGGGATCTTCATAATATTCTTTCATGACTTTGGATCCCTTGATCAGAATTTCTCCATCATCCGCAATCAGAACTTGTGTGTCGCCAAAGGCTTTTCCTACGGATCCAAATCGATAATCAAAAGGCACATTCAGCGTGATCGCCGCCGTCGTTTCTGTCAGACCATAACCTTCTAAAATAAGAATTCCACAGGCATGAAAAAACTCATTGATCTCTTTCGCAAGGGGAGCTCCGCCACTGACAGCAAATCGCAAGCGTCGTCCGAAGATATGCTTTACTTTATTCAAAAAAAGTTTTTGCATCAAAGCGTACTGCGTTTGCAAAGCCAAAGGAATGGGTTCCTGTTTTAACTTATACTCACCCACTTGCAGACCAACTTCTAAGGCTTGTTCAAATAAAACAGCTTTGAAGGGATGTTCTTCCATTTTTTGATGGATCAATGAGTAAATCTTTTCAAAGATTCTGGGCACTCCAATAAAAACTGTGGGTTCAATTTCCAAAAGAGCTTCTTTGATTTTTTCAAGTTCCTTCAGGACACAAATTTGGTAACCATGAAAAGCATGGCCCCAGATTTCAACTCGGCCAAGAATATGAGCCCATGGTAAAAAGCTGAGGGAAATATCTGTTGGAAGAAGGCCTGCATAATTAAATGCTTCAATGGATTCTCCAACAATTTGACGATGAGTCAGGACAACTCCCTTTGGCATTCCCGTTGTACCTGATGTGAACAGGATGGTGGCTGTCGTATCCAAGTTCACTCGATCAGCAACTTGAATCCATTGATCCAATTGTTGCGCAGGAAATACAGATCCTTCTTCCAGGATAGGATGCAGTTTAAAAACTTTGATATGGGATGGAATTTCACTGGACTCAACGGAAATATCATCGATCAAGATGACTTTTTGAGCAGGCATTCCTTCTTTTTGAGTTCGAAGGTAAGTTCTCCACTGAGCTCGTCCTTCAATAATTAGAAAGCTGACTTTGGTTTTATTTAAAATATGTTCCAGGTCTTCGTTGATGATATTATGATAAATAGGAACAATAATTCCACCCATGGATAAGGTGGCTAAGTCTGCGACGGCCCATTCGTAGCGCGTATTGGAATAAATGGCGACACGTTGACCAAATTCCAAGCCCTGATTTTGTAGAAAAAAAGCAAGTCGCTGGATCTTATCATAATATTCTGACCAGCTGAGTTCCGTCCAGCCTTGGTCGCCCTGGTATTTCATTGCAGCTTGCGTGTTGGAACGTTGGGGAAATTTTTGTATCCAGTGCAGAATTGTTTGATGTGATTTCATGATGAGGCTCCTCGGGTGTCTATCTATTGGGGGTAGAGGCCTTTGGGTCAGCAGTCAAGAGCATTTTCAATTGTCTCTTTTGATTAGGACCAACCACTATAGATTGTTCAGCACTTAATTTTGCAAATGGATTTGATACTTTAATTGTGATGGGAATATTTGCAGGAACAGCATACAGTTTCAGTGGCAGTCTTTCTTGCAAGCGAGTTCCATTGATAATCACCACAGGACTGCTTCCTCCGTTGGGAACATCCAAAGAAATGTAACCAATCTGGGCTGCCAGTTGCAAAGTTGCTTTCAATGACTGAGTCAAATTTGGAAAATGCTCGGTTCTGTCATAGGGAAGGTAGCCGTCTTTCAGAAGAGATATTTTTGTCGATTTATTTTTTTCCACCGTGATTCTGGCCGGAGTAATTTGTCCCGTATCTTTATCATTCATCAGAACGCGGGCACCCGGCGGAATGCTTTCAATAAAGACAGCGGCGTTTTCAATGACCACAGTGGAAGACATCTCTTGCACATGCATTGTTTCAGAATTTCCATCTGAATTCTGATGAGCTGTGGTGGTGGAAGGATCTGCGGACTCTTGCTCAGCGATGCTGTTGGCTTCTTGCGCACGTTGATCCATCATTTTGTTCTGTCGGTAAAACCAGAAGCCAACGGCAACCAGGATCAGTGAAAAAATCCACACTGCTGAGTTCAAACTTTGACTTTTCTTTTGGAAGCGAAAGCTATCCAAAGAATCCGAATTGGCCGCGTTCGGATGCCATGCTCCCCCATTCACTTTCAAGGATGTAGAGGCCTTCGTTTTCGTGCGGGTCACGTTGGTCAAACCTTGCTTCAGATCCTCCAGCTTCACTTTCGATGTCGATTTTGGATCCAAATTCAAGTTGCCCATCATCGCAGGTTGGCTTTGAGGTATTGATAATCCAGCTCGAGCTTTACTGGCACCCATCTGAGCTTGATCTTGCAGAAAGGATTCTGTCTGAGTCACTTCTGTTTTATCTTCCAGAGGTCCTGCCGCATTGGGCGCCTGAGCTTTTGAGTATTCAACAAGTTTTTTTCGGTTTTCAAGGTACAGAGAAGAAAAACTTTCCTTCATAAATCGACTAAAATCCTGACTGGAAAATTCAGGGTATTGAGTGTTTAAAAAGCGATTTAAATCCCGGTAAAAAGCTGCGGATGTTTGATAGCGTAAGCTTTTTTCTTTGGCCAAGGCTTTGTTGCAAATACGTTCCAGTTCGGCAGGGATGGCTGGATTGATTTTTCGCAGGCTTGGGATTTGGCAATCTCGAATTTTACGCAAAGTTGCAGCCTCGTTGCCCGCTGTAAACAGTCGATCATTGGCAAGAAGTTCCCACAGGACAATTCCCAAAGAAAAAATATCCGTTCGTAGATCGACGATTTGTCCATCCGCCTGTTCGGGACTCATGTATCCAAACTTCCCTTTGATGGTACCTACGCGTGTTGCTTCCACTTGGTTTTCTGCTTTTGCGATTCCAAAGTCGACAACTTTGACTTCACCTTCAAAGCTGATCATTACATTTTGTGGACTCATATCTCGATGAGTAATATTCAAAGGTTTTCCCGTAGTTCCATCAATGCAGCGATGAGCATGATCCAAACCGGCAGCGACTTCTTTGACGATGTAGACAACTTGATCGATTGTGAGTTGAATATTTTCTTTTTTCAGAAAGTTGGTAATTTGGCGAAGATTTTGTCCTTCAACAAATTCCATCACAAGATAAAACTGCTTCGATTCAATTCCAAAATCAAAAATGGAAACGACGTTGGAGTGATTCAAGTTGACGGCTATTTTAGCTTCTTCTTTGAACATCTCAATGAATTCGATATTGTCAGAGTACTGCGGAAGAATGCGTTTGATAGCAATGAACTTATTGACGCCACTGGCTCCAAGGGATTTTGCAAGATACACTTCGGCCATCCCGCCCGAGGCAATCTTTTCTAAAAGCACATATTTGCCAAAATTTTCAAGTGCTAATGCCACGCAATTGTGTATCCCTTCAGCCGTTTTATCGGTAAGATCGCAGCAGATCTAAAGGAGGATTTGATGATTTGGATCGGACTGACCGGAGGTCTAGCCACAGGAAAATCAACGGTTGCTGAAATTTTGCGAAAAAAATCCATTCCTGTGATCGACGCTGATCGCATTGCTCACTCTGTCCTTGAAACAAATTCCGAAGTGAAGAAACAAATTCGTCACATTTTTGGAGACCAAGTCTTTGATGCCTCAGGTTTTGTGCAAAGATCAACTTTAGCAAAACTGGTCTTTGGTCGCCCTGATCTTTTATTGAAACTGGAATCATTGATTCATCCCGAAGTTCAGAAAATTGTTGCCCAGGAAAAGCAAAAATATTTAGAAAAGGCACAGCCTTTTTGTTTTTATGATGTCCCTTTGCTTTTTGAAAAAAACTTAGAAAAACAGTTTGATAAGGTTGTTTGTGTTGTTTGTTCTTTGCAAGAGCAAAGACAGCGGATGAAAAATCGAAATCGTTGGTCAGACCAGGAAATTGATCAGCGACTGAATGCTCAACTGCCTTTGGACGAAAAAGAAAAAAAATCTGATTACATCATCCATAATTCGGGATCCCAGCAGGATCTAGAACAAGAAGTTCAAAAAATGTTGGACAGTTTTCAATAGGGAAATTGCCATTGAATGCTGGCGGAAACAAAAAAACCATTCATCGCTGAGCCCGCTCGGATGGCCCCTGAAATCATTTGCTTTTGTGTCCACAAATCACCAAGGCCAATTTCAGCAAAGGGGGCATAACGTTCATATTTCAAAATGCTTGCAAGTTGATCCGATCCTTGAAACCAAGCACGAACGCCCAGAGCATAAAAAGGTTTGGTGGAAGATGAAGAAAAAAACCATCCCTTTCTGGCGCTGGCTCCCAGAAGTCCCGGTTCGGGAAGTTCAACATCGAAGGCATAAAAGGTATCATTCACAATCCGTAAATGCCCCATTGTAAAAAGAAAAGTTGAAAGTGTTTGGTCTGATGTTGTTCCGTATCCACTAAAATATCCCAATCCCAAATAAAGAGCTCTTTCCATATTTGGATTTCTGATGCGCAGGCGAATTTCCTTTTCAGCATGAAGAGGTTGAGTGATTTGCAACCCCTCAAGGGCTTCCGATGAATTTTCAGTTGGAACTTCAGAAGAGGTCGCTTTGGGGGACGTGAGGTTAAGTTCTTCCGATGGAGGTCGAGACGACTTCTCTGGAAGACTGGTCCCTGTGGAGGGAGTTGCCCCCCAGGTTGAAGTTCCGAAAAGCAAGACGAAGGTCGAAAAAAGAATTTTGAAAAGTTGAGTCATAAAACTAATCATACCTCTCGGAAGAAAAGAAGCATACAATTTTTTGGGATGGGGGATTTTCTATGCCTGGATCTTTAGGACGAAGATTATTTTTAGTAGCTTTCTTATTTTTAACTCAAAGCTTTGCTGATGATGGAATCAATACAGGAATCCATCATCATTACCGCTCGCCACGCGCATTGGGGATGGGGGATGCTTTTGTTGCAGCCGCTGATGATTACGGGGCGCTCTTTTACAATCCTGCGGCTTTGGCTCGTCGAGAAGATGGGCAAATCAATTTATCCTTTGATTTGAGTTGGTCAAAGTCCTTCTTTGATTTCGCAAAAAAAATGGATGATGCCTCGAAAGTAACCGGTACGGATGCTCAGAAGCAACAAGCCTACTTGAATGTTCTTCAAGATTTATACGGCAGCAACTACACAATCGCTGCGAATCTTCCAAATGGAATTTGGGTGCGTCCAGGTTGGGGAGTCGCGGTTCTTCCCATGGATTTCAGCAGTGATTTGACCATTCACAAGGGACCGACTGTGAACGTTCGTGCCTACGGAGATTCCACGG
>JACCDG010609972.1_pt1 | contig 10067 bp, 14 predicted proteins | sample 7442471 | NCBI WGS metagenome assembly JACCDG01 (sample SAMN15323444, study PRJNA562643) | freshwater metagenome | isolation source: river surface water | place: USA:Blue River Watershed | collected 2017-08-17 | reverse complement strand
GAGTTCCGGATCTGGCGGGCGGCTTGGAACAGGTAGTACGGAATCCGATAGGTGCCGTCTCCCAACCCAGAGCGCAGGCGCGAGTTGAAGGCGTCCGCAAGGGAGGCCATCTGGCGAGACGTGATTGCCTCGCCTGGCTCGACGGTGACGCAGCGGGTGAAGGTGATCGGCATGCAGCCTTACACCTCACCGATCCAGAATTGAATCTGGCACGCGGCGGTGTTGGCTCTGGCGTAAAGAGAAGCCGCCGGAACCCCAACCAAGCTGCACGCTTGGCCGGGCTGAAGCTTTGAAAGCAGGTGCGAATTTCCGGAGTCCTTGAAAATTTCGACGTAGTTGTTCGCGTCCAGATTTTTGGCGACAAGGTTGACGTCTCCGGTCACGTCAACGGGCACTCCTAGCGCCTCATTGGTGGTTCCGATCGACTGGGTAATAGTGCCCATGTCGGTCCCGGTCATGTCTGATGTTTGGGAAATGTTTCCCGAAGAGATGGAGGCCCCACCCTTCGACACCGTAATTGAAACTACCCGCGTGATCTCGTTTGCCATAAATCATCCCCACCTTGGAACTTGGTTTGAACCATTCCCGCGGGCGCTTTCCTTCACCGCCAAGTGAACGCCGCCCGCGGAATGCGTGACCGAAACCGATGCCGAATCCCTCGGGATCATGCGGCGAACGAACCGGACCAGTCGGTTGTAGGCGCGCCGCACCTCAGGCTCCAATCCGTTCTCTGGAATCTCCTCCGGGATGTCGTTCATTCGATGAGCGTGTAGAGGCCTTGGATCGCGGAACTCGAAGGCCAAGCGTTCCACTTCCCAAACCGGAACCCAAGCGTCTCGGTGACCTTCACTCCGCCGCGCTCCCTCTGGTAGCTGTAGGACTGCTGGGCGAGGTACCAGCCCCAGACAAAGCCTTCCGGAAGCGTCTCCTCCGGGTCCAGTGGGATGCGCTCGGTCAGTGGCGAAGTGATGCCGAGTAGGGTGATGAGCGCGGCGCGGGTGTAAACGATCGCGCCATACGTCACCCGATGCGGCGTTCCGGTGTACGTCAGCGAGTACGTTCGGTTCCGGCGAAGGAACGGAGAAGACACTGGGAACGTGTCGATCCCCTGCCCGAGCAGGCTATAGATGTAAAAGCCGGCTGGATAGTTCGCTTGGTCCAGCGGGTAGGCGTCACCGGCCTGCGCGGCGTCGACAATGTCGCTTTTGTACTGGGCGGTGGAGATGTATCCGGACGCCTCCTCGATGGCGCGGGGCGACGAGAACAACGAAACCTGATTCTCCTCCCAGTCGATACTGAAGACGTCGGTCGGCGTCTCTGATCCGACGGAAACGTTAGGGTCCCGGACGTAGGTCGCGACCAGTCGGTTGATTGGGTTGGAATCGTCAATGACCGTGCGGGCCCCGGCGGATTGCGAGATCCCGGCCTGAGTAGCGATCGCAGATTGCGTGCCCTCGTAGGTGTATTCCCAGACCGGCCCGTTGGCCTGGTCGGAAATAAGGCGCGCTCCGGTCAGCGTGACACCGGAGAACGTTGGGGAGCCGTGTGTGTATGCGCTCATCGTCCGGTCTGGTCAGCGAGGATTTGCGCGGTGCGTTCATTGGCCTGCGCGATGCGCATGAGGATTGCGGTTGGGTCTTCCTGCGGAGCTGCCTGCCGACGCTCCGGAAGTGGCAACGCGGAGTATTTGCGACCATCGTCGTCCTGCATGCCAAGGAACCTTGAGGCGTTCGTTTCGATCGCCTTCAGAAGCCCAACGTCTGCGGCTGAAACGGTCTCGACGTTCGGGTTGAACATGTTCAACAGGCCGGTCGCGCCCTGGGCGAACGTCGACGCGATCGGTGCTCCGGCAATCTTGAGCTGTCGCAACGCCTCCTCCTGCTTCTTGATGGCAGCGTCGATGGCGTCCAGTTGTGCCTCGTCGATGAGCTTGATGGGTCCAAGCCGCTGAAGCTCTTCCACTGTGAGCTTCAGCTTTATGGTCTTGCCGCCGATCAACTCCATTGCCGCGGCATTCTCGCGAGCCCCTTTGGAGGACGCCTCAATCGCAGACTTCAGGACGTCAATGCCGGATCCCTTTGACGGGTCTATTCCGAGCATGCCGAAAATGCCAACAGCCCGAGCGTCTCCAGTTAAAGCTTTTGCCCTCATCTGCTCGATCTGGCGAAACCCTGAGACTAGATCGGTGAAACTTTGGCCAGCAAGAGACGATGCCTTCTGAAGCCGCTGCACCTCGTCCGTCGACACTCCGAGCAATTCAGACATGTCCTTGATCTCGTCGACCAGTCCCTTGAGGTCGGAGAAATAGGACTTGGCTGCCGAAGCCGTGAAGAACCCGGCAACGTTCGCCATTAGGTCTTTGTTGGCGTTGCCAATGGATCCCTTCAGGCGTTGCGCCATGCCGGTCGCGGAGCTTTCTGCGCGCTTGATCCCGGCTTGGAAGTCGGCCACGTCCAGCCCGAGCTTGGCCATGAACGAAAAGATCATGTCAGTTCCTTTGAGCCTGAACAAACTTCAGCCACTCGGTTTGCCGCGGCGTCTCGAACTCGACCACTCCGGAAGCCTCCAGCTTCGCCGAAACAATGAGCGTCAGCGTTCGCAGCGGCATCGCCATGGCCTCGGAATACGTGAGCCCGCAGTCCAGGGCCTGCGCGAGTCGATTGATCCACCACGGGGCAGCCAGCTCCGCGCCCTTGCCTTCTCGCGTCCATCGCGGCGGGAGGTCGCACTGTGCGGTCAGCCATTCGACAAACCGCTCCGCGTCGCGCCCGGGCTTCCAGAACTTCGCCCACAGCTTGAATGCAAGCGGCGTCCAGATGGATGACAGCTTTCGGCGCGCAGCGTCGGCCGGCCACGCGCAGACGAACGCGGCTGTTGCAATGTCGCCGATGGAGCACGGACCGCCGGACAGCACTGGTGACTCGCACTCGGCCAGCAACTGGACATGCGCCATCGTCACAGGCTCGCGGATCACGAGCCCGTAAACGCGAATCGGAGGGATGTGCGTGGACCAGCTCACGAGACGATTGCGGCGCCGCCTTGGATTCCGGGATAGCGTCGGCAGGTCAGCGTCCCAGTGGACGGGCCCGTGGAACTGCGGCGGATGGACATTCCTGGCATTGGGTGCCAGCGGGCGATATCAGGCAACGAGCCAGACCCGGCCACGTTCAACGCGTCGCTCCACGATCCCATGGCGCGAATCGGTGCGCCGGAAATGGTGATTGTGGAACCGAGCGGGAAGCCGCGCTCGCCAGCGGCTTGGTTGGATGCGCTCGTGCCAGTGAAGGCGAGAGTGAATTGCGCCTCCAGATACTCGCCGGAAACCGTGTGCGAGTTGATGTCTCCGTTGCCAAGGCGCGTGTTCGTCTGGTCGAAGTTATGGGTGAGGTTGAAATCCTCAACCGTAGGCATGACGAAGCCGGAGCCAAGCGGTGTGCCGGCCGCGTCGTAAACGACGAACGTGATTGCCCCGCTTGCTCCGTATGTCCCAAACCCGTTTGCCGCTCCTTGCGTGTTGGATGCCATGTGTCCTCCTTATGAAATGTTCGATGGTGCTGCGCTGATGGAAAAGTTGAACGTGGTCTGCCAGGACCGGCCGTTGCGGTCCAACTCGTGACTCACGAGCCCGCGCCCGAATGCCGTGAACCCGTCGGCCGCGTTCAGGTCTCCGATGAAATCGTCCCCGTGGATCCACGTCGCAAGCTCGTCAGCGTGGGCAAGGTGCTCGTCTGCGGTCGAGTCGTCAGCGGAGTGCCGGAGCGTCACGGAAACCTGTACGTCGAACGTCGCGATTGTGGGCGTGTACTGCTGCGCGCTCGGTGTCTGGATGATGATGCACGGGCGGGCATTGCTCGCCTCGTTGCCTTCGGGATCGTCGTCGAGTCCTCCGCGTGAAATCTCCCCGCGCACGGTCCGGAGCCACGTCCATGCCTGCGCCTCGATGGCTTCCTTGAATGCCCGCTGAGTGCGTTGGAGGATGTAGCTCATGCGAATGCGGCGAGGAAGTCGGCAATGGCCTCGTCTCGGGTGATATAGACGCCATCCGTGAGCCCAAGCGTCTCAGCCATCTTGCCGGTTACGGTGCGGCCGTCGAAGAGGTCGAGGTCCAGCGTGCTGCGGAACTCCAAAACGGTCGTCTGGAAATCGCCGGCCACCTCGTCAACGGTGGCTTGGAAATGGGCGCGCTCGGCGTCCGACAGGGTTGTGCCCGGGAACCCTGCCGCCTTCAGGTCTCCGGAGCGGAAGACGTCGACCTTGAATCCCATCTGGTCGTAGAACTTGCTCTGGTCATAGAACGCGAGCACGCACCCAATGGAGCCCACAACAGCGGACGGCGCGGCGGCGATCATGTCGGCGCTTGAGGCCAGCCAGTAGGCGGCGCTGCACATCTGGCGAGAGGTCCAGAAGAGGATAGGCTTGCTGATGGACGCGATGCGCTTCGCGGCTTCGGGCGTGCCGTTCACTGTTCCGCCAGGGCTGTCCATCTCGACGACGATGGCCGTGATATTGGCGTCGTTGTCCGCCTCCTCGATCTCGTCAGCCAACTCTTCGAGGTCGCAGCATCCCCAGTATCCGCTCACGCCAAGCGCGAGGACGCCAGAAGCGCGCACGACGGCAACCTTGTGGTTGCTGTCCATGTGCTCGTCGTCCTCGAATTCGATCTCCTCCCATGGAGCGGTTTTGACCGGCTCGGAATCCGAGGCCTTCTTCTTCCGGATCATCGCCAGCACTTCGCCGGCGGCGTCAGGACGGCACAGGAGGGTTTCAACGGTATGGTTCACGGCTGGCCTCCTTGCGCTGGTTGCTGGTCACTCGGCGCTGCGTCTGGTTGCGTTCCCATTGGCGTGTACTTGCCGAGGTTGGGGAGAATCATCGCGGGATCAATTCCAGCCACGGAGCATCGGTCGATCATGCGCTTGTACCACTCGATGGTCTGGTCCTGCGCGGCCATCCAGTCATTGCCAATGCGCGCCGCCTCGACCTGCGGAGAGGTAAGCCCGCGATCCATTCGGATCACAGCAACGTCGGCGGCATAGCGGGCGTCGGCTGTCAGGTCCGCCGCGCCTTCGTATCGCCAGCGGTACCACTGCTCGTTCGCGGCCAGCATCCCGGATTTCATCGCCTTCGCGATGCGCCACGTATCAATCGATCGAACCAGCGGGAACAGGCATTGATCCCGGACCATGCGGACGTGGCGGTTGATGCGCTCAACCACGACACGCATGGACGCGCCGCCGACCTTGGACGGGTCAAGGAAGTAGTCGACGGACCAGCCAACCCCGGCCATTGCCTGCCGAATGATGGAGTCCATGAACTGCTGTTGCGCAGGTGTCGGGCGATCGGCGCGCAGGGCTTCGAGCTTGGACCCGGAGCCAGAGCGGAAGTACTGCCACTCGCCGCCGTTCATGGAGCGGGCGGTTGGCTCAACAAGACCGGCGTCCGAGACGGTGGAGTCCCCGGACAGGATGGCATTGCCCGGATCGTCCGATGGCGCGACTCCGTCCTCGTTGTGTTCGATCACCGCGATGGCGCTGGCAACCTTCTGAGCGATCAACTCGAACTTGCGGGACTCGTCGACGTCCTGAAGGTCGATGATGGCTGACGCGATCATGGAGACGCCGCGCACCTGATCCGCCCACTGCGGGAGGAATCGGAGCTTCATGTCCTGGGCGTCGATGTCCTCGAACACCTCGCGGCCGTCCTGATAAACGCGATAGGCCACAGGCCGGCCGTAGGCGTTCAGGATCACGCCGTCAACAAGCTGGTATCCGGCGTAAGGCTGACCTTCCGGAAGTTGCGCGGCGTTTCCCCGGATGCGGTGTGCGGGGATCGTCTGGAGGAGCGGGTATCCGCCAGCGCCTTCCGTGAGGATTACGCCAACGTCACCGTCGCGCAGGATGTGCAGCATCCACAGCCGGTGCAGCGTGCGCATCGGGAATGCGTCCCCGCGAATGTCGCACATCCGGTCATGCTCGTGGAGCCACAGCTCGGCGGCGTCCGCCCATGCGCGGTCGACTTCCTCGCTCCCGGCCGTCGGCATCCCATCCCATTGCGGGGTGATGTCCGAGGCGATGATTGAGGACTGGTCATCGAGAACGGCGCGGACGAGCCCAACGTTGGCGTACAGCCACCGCCCGATCGACATGAGCGCCGTCCGGTCCGTCTGCTGGAAAATGGCCGGGGTGTCCCGGTCGAACCCGATCCGGTTGCGCCGCTGATTGGACGTCTGGGCAGCCTGCGAGACACGCGGCCCCATCATGCGGCCGTACTGGTCGAAAAAGCGGAATGGGCGGGCGGCTGCCATCAGATGACCCTCCCCATGACTGCAACGGCGCGAGTGGGCGCAATGTCCGTGAACGGGTAGGTTACAGGGTCAATCAGCCAGAGAGCGCGGTTGACCATGTTGAGGCGCTTCATCGCGCCCGCCTGAATGATGCGCGCTTGCGACACGTCGCCGGCAGACGAGGATTGAAGCTGCGAGCCAGCCAGAAGCTCCTCTTGGATTTTCCGCCGCTCTGCAACCAAGTCCTCGGCACTCCATCCGGCCAGTGGGTTCGGAATCGCCACAACCTACCGGAAAATAGTCACATCAGCATCAGCACACGCCTACAGCCATGGCCCCAAAAACTTGCATACGCGCACAGTCCCAAGCGTGCGGTTCAACACCGATGATCTCCCACTTTGCAGGCTCCCCTGGACGCTTTGAAACCTTCGCCGGAGAGTTCATCATGTCCTCGTAATCCTGTTCCTCCTGCGTCTTCGGCTCAACCTTCGGCTCCGTCCATAGCCCGCAATCGCGAAGGCTTCGCAATCTGTCGGCGGTGGCCTCGCGGGACACCTGATAGACCTTTGCCTTGGCTCTCGGATTGACGAGGCCAGCCTTTTCCGGCTCGCCGTACATGACCGTGGAAAACGGCTTTTTCACGACGCGCATCCGTTTCTGGCCTCGCTCGTCCGCCTCTTCGACGTGGTGAAGGAACCCGTCCTTAGGCGAGCCTCGGGCGCATAGCCAGCCGTAGTTGCATGCGAGCCGGTAGACCTCCTGAGACCTGTCCGCGCAGTCGATGATCGTTGCGGCAGGCTTGATGTTCAGCTTTTTCCGCAACTCCTCAATCTGCGCGTCCGTCTGGACGATTCCCCAATGCAATCGGCGGCTCTCGCCGTCCGCCGCCCACGCCCTGGCCATGACGAAGTAGAATCCGCGTTGGACGTCCACTGTCAGCATCCGCAGCTTCTCCTTCGGCCACTCCGTCGACCCTGAAAGCTCGATGCGGGCAAGCGGGCTGTCCTGCTCGGTGACGGACCGCTCGCTGGAGAACTTCGCAAGGTCCTTCTGCTCGAACGCGACGAGCGGAGCCCAGTTCCCGCGCCTGGCCTGATGCCGCGCGGACAGCCACCGCTCGACCATGTCCGGCCAGCGGGCACAGATGATGTTATTCCAGTGATACGAGCGGTTGGCTTCAGATCCGTCGTCCTGCGCTCGGTATCGGCCGGCGGCGTTCCATCGGCCTTGCGTTGCCGCGCAGTCGCGGTGCTCGTGACCGCAGAACCGGCACACGTACCGTACGGAGCGGCGGGCCTGCTCGACATCGGCGGAACCGTCTGGGCGCTTGTCGGCGTCGTACACGATCCCGAAGCGGCGGCCGTCGTCGTGTTTCCCGCTCCATGTTGGGATCTGGTACGCGCCGCACGAGTCGCACGGGACCTCCCACTCATGAAGGCGGCCAGAGTGATATTGGACGTACCACTCGCCGCCCCCCTCTCCGCCTTGGGAGATGCACAGGACCTTCGAGGACTCGATCTTGGCGAAGTCGTGGACACGGGTCTTGGCCTCGGTCAATCGGCCGGCAGGCCACAGCCAAACCTCATCCGCGATCAGGTAGCGATACCCTCGCGCCTGAAGGTTTGAGATGGCCGGTCCCCGGACGTGGATCGGGTATCCGTTCGCAAGCTGGATCTCTGTCGCCCGGATCTTGTGCCGGTCTGCCGGGAGCATTGCGCGGACAGGCTCGCACCCGTGCAGAATCGGCATCAGGCGCGTTTCGCAATGGAGGTTGGCCTGATCCTCGCCGGAGAACACCCAAAGCACCGGCCCTGGGTCCTGCGCGAGCGCCCACGGCGCGAACGTGTCGGCGATCAGCGTCTTTCCCGATCGCGGCGGCGCGCACACGTTGACCTCGCGGACTCGACCGCTCTGGAGTGCGCGCAGCGGCTCAATGAACTGACGGCTGATGGCCGGGTTGAACTTCCCTTGGAACGTCAGCGTGGGCGGTAACGTGACATGCTGCGACGCCCATTCCTCTATGGTCCTGCGGTCCGCAATCCACTGGATGCGGGACCACTCGCGACGCAGGTCAACGAGAGCCATCGACGGCCTCCTCTGCGGCGGCTTGGAGCCGGTCGGCGATCACCTTTTCCATCTCCCTACGCTCGTCCGCAAATGCGCGGGCGGCGGCTTGGCTGTAAATCTCGGACACCTTCCCGAGTTGGCCTTCGTCGATGCCGATGGTGAGGTCGCCACGTGCAAGCGGATTGATGCTGGGACGTGCTGGAAAGGATCGGAACTTCGCGCCATTGTGCTTGGCCACGTTGCCAAGGTCGCCGACGAAGCCGTATGAGGCCATGAGCTTCATGAAGCCCATGTTCGGGTTGATCTGGATCAGCTTCCCTTTGACCTTCTTGCTTCCGCCGTACTGCGTGAAATGGCCGTTGAACTTCCGAATCAGGCCGATCAAACCGCTCTTGAGGTAGCCCACAGAACCGATCGACTTGCGACGCAGTGACGCGGCGGCCTTTTTCATCTCCTCGCCATACAGGCCCTTGCCTCCAGACTTCCGATTCAACGCCTGAGCAATCAGATGAACCCGCTTCAGGATGCGCGCCTTTCCAATCTGCTTGCCCGTCTTCCTGTCCATCCTGCGCTCGCCAACCTGATGGTCCATGTAGGTCTTGATGGCGTTGCGCTTCTCTTGCACCCGCTGCGGCGGAATGAGCGCGAACATCCGCATCAAGAGGAACGACATCCGCGCATTGAGCGCAACGGAGAGCTCGCGGGACGTTCCGAGAAGCCACGTCTTCAGGACGCGATTGAACTGCTCCGTCTCGACTTTCAATTCCAGCTTCACGCGTTCGGGTCCACAAGGAACACGGCCACCGATGCGTTGTCCGGGGTGACGGACGTGCGGATAATGCGAAGCGTTCGGCTGCGGAAGACCAGCGTTCGGCCGGACACGGGTCGCCTCATGTCCCCATCTGCGGTGTAGAGCGTGGAGTCGGCGGAGACGAGCGTGGAGTCAGCCGTCAGGAACTCACCAAGGTCGACGTGCAGGACGAGTGAGATTGCCTCCTCGAACCCGCCCACGGCGACGACCGTTCCGGCTCCGAGCGTGTTGGGAACGCACGGGATTTCCACCCCGTTCCAAGTGAACACCGGGGAGTCCAGCGCAACCCGCAGGGAGGCGAGCGCGGAGCGTGTGGCGTCGGCGATTCTCACGGCTTGTTTGCGCGCTCCTCCGCCTCCTCGATGTAGCGGTCGTAGGGCTTCCGGGCGCGTGCGAACAGTTCGCGCCAATCGGCCTCGGTTGGCTCTTTACCGGAGAGGATGCGCTGCGCGGTTTCCGCGACGCTCGGCCCGTACTTGGCCAGGATCTCGATTACGAGGATGGCGGTGTTCATTTGACTTCCTTCAGGATCACGAGCAACGCCGATGCGGCAGCGCTCACGGTTTCGGGCAGCGGCTTACCTTGGGTGAACGCGATGCCAACGGCCACCTCTGCGCCCTCCATCGCGGAGTGGTACTTGCCAAGGGCCGAGGCCACCCGGCCCTCCTTGCGGAGCAGGTCCGCCTCAGCGGTTCCGCGATCGGAAGCTGGAAGCGACTTGATGCGCTTGCGCTCGCTGACGACGTGATCAGCCCACCCGCGCATTGCGAGATCCACCGACGAAATAACGGCGTCGGCGCTCTGATAGGCGATCTGGTTTGGTGTCGACTTGCAGCCCGTCAGGACTACGGGCGGGAGCGCCAGGGCGAACGTGCAAAGGAGCAGGATGGAGATGATGCGTTTCAT
>JACCDG012002826.1_pt1 | contig 10068 bp, 15 predicted proteins | sample 7442471 | NCBI WGS metagenome assembly JACCDG01 (sample SAMN15323444, study PRJNA562643) | freshwater metagenome | isolation source: river surface water | place: USA:Blue River Watershed | collected 2017-08-17 | reverse complement strand
GGCGCCCTCCGGGCTGCCGGGTTGCACTTCGGCTACGCCCGGGACGCGAAGACCGGGTACGACGCCGGGCTCGTCAAGTTCGCCAAATCGCCCCGGCCGGCGGCCCTCACGAAGTGGCTGGCCGGGGTGCTCGGGGAGGCCGCGGCGGCCGACACCGTCGTTTGCGTCTGGCACCCGCAGGTGACGGCCGACCACGTCCGGGCGGCCCACGCCGGGGCGGTCTACGAGGTCGCGGGCGAGACGGCCGGGGAGTGCCTGGAGCGACTCCCGGCGGACGTGCGAAAGGTGCTCCGCCAACCCCCGTCGAGCCCCCCGGTCGTGGTCCTCCGGGTACCGGTCGGGGCGGCCGAGGCCCTGCGGGCGCGGGGCTGGCACCGGGGGCACTGGCGCGACCCGGTGACGGGGCAGGACAACGGGCTGCGGGCGGCCGCCGGGCTGGCCGGCGACGCCAGGGCCGCCAAGCTCCGCGAGGTCGTCCGCCTGCTTGCCGACGAGGCGGCGGTGATCCCGAACGGACTGGCGTGCGTCTGGCACCCGGACGTTTCGGCCGACGAAGTGCGGGCGGCCGTCCCGGGGACGCCGGTGGTGGAAATCGAGGCCCCGACCGCGGCGAAGGCCGTCGAGAAGTTGAAGGGGGCGGCCGGTGGCCGGTGACCCCGAACCCCCGCACGTCGTTTACCACGTCGCCTGCATGGGCAACTGGCGGGACGTGACCCGCGAGCAGTTCCGCCTGCTCGCCGAGAGCGGGTTGCGGGACGTGCGACTGACCCACGTCGGCCCGGACCTGCCCGCGGTGCTCGCGGAGGCGGCCCGGCACGGCGTGCGGGCGACGGTGGTCCGGTCGGACCCGAACACCGACCACTACGAGACGCTGGCCCTCTTTGAGATCGACCGACTGGCGAAGGTCGAGAAGACCGCCCGCCCGATTCTGTATTTGCACACCAAAGGGGTAAGCGCCCCCCAGCACCGGGGCAAGGCGGCCTGGCGGCGGCTGATGGGGGAACTCCTGGTCCGGCGGTGGCGGGAGAACCTGGCGTACCTCGCCGACCACGACGCGGTGGGGGTGAACTGGTGGGACCAGGGCGAACAACACTTCAGCGGCAACTTCTGGCTGGCGAACCCGGCCTGGCTCCGCCGACTGCCGGACTTCGGGTCGTACCACGCGGCCAAGCGGCTCGTCCGGTTCAGTTGCGAAATGTGGATCGGGGCGGCCCAATACTGCCGGGCGAAGTCGCTGGGTTGCTCCCGCGAGTGTTTTTGGGAGTGGCCCGACGCGGCCCGGTTCGACCGGATTTTGGCGGCCGCCGGCCCCGCCCCGGCCCGCCCGCCGACCCGGCCCTACGTCATCCACGCCCCGAGCTACCGGGGCAACAGCGGGGGCGTCCGGGCACTGTACGCCCTGTGCCACGAACTGCGGACACGGGGATTGGACGCGACCGTGAAGGACTGCGGCGGGGCGACCCGCACCGGCGAGGCGTGCCCGTGGGACGCCCCGGCGGCGGCGGGCTCCGACCGGGACGCGGTCCACGTCGTCCCCGAGGTGTACGGGTCGCCGCCGCACCCGCGGGTCGTCCGCTGGCTCCTCAACCGGGAGCGGCACCCGGGGGCGGCCGGGGAGCGGTGGGCGTGGTGCCCGGCCGTCGGCCCGGGCCTCCCCACGCTGGCCGTCAACCCCGTCGAACTGGACACCTTCCGGCCGAAGGACAGGCCCGGCCGGGGCACCCTCTACTACGTCGGCAAGGGCACCTTCGACCCGTCCGCGGTGCCGCCCGGCTCCCTGGAGATCGCCCCCGACTGGCCGGCCGACCGGCCGCAACTCGCGGAACTCCTCCGCCGGGCCGACACGCTCGTCCTGTTCGACCCGCTCTGCGCCTTGGCGGTCGAGGCGGTGCTGTGCGGGACGCCCGTGCTCCTCCACGCCGCGGGCGGCGGGTGGGACGCCGACCCGACGGCCGGGACCGCGTTCGACCTGCCCGGCGTGGCCCGGTCGCCCGCCGAACTGGACGCCGCACGGGCCGCCGTCGGCACCGCTTATGGGGTGTACCTCTCGCGGCTCCCGGGGTTGGGGGCCGCGGTCGACCGGTTCGTATCCGAGACGCAGGCCAAGTGGCCCGCTTAAGAGGTGTGCCGATGCCGACGCTGACGTGGGCCGAGTGGGAAGCGGCCGGGGACGCCCTGGTCGCCGCCGGGGCGGCCGAGGTCCGCCTGACGACCGCCCCCGACATGGGGCTGGCCGGGCTGGCGATGCGGTGGCCGGGCGTCCGCCGGTGGCACCTGCCGGCCCCGGTCCCGGCCCGGTTCCGCCCGCTCGCCTGACCGACACCCCGGAGGAGTAGCCCGTGACGGACGAGCAGTGGGACGCGGAGGTAGTGACGGGGTGGTTCTGCCCGCGGTGCGGGGCGAAGCGGGCGTTCCCGCCGGGCTGGGGGCGCCGGCCGGACGGGTCGTTCCGGACGCCGGCGACGCTGGTGTGTCGGGCGTGCGACTACTTCCTGACGTGCCCGCCGGACGGGCCGGCGGCCGACGGGGACGGCCCGGAATCACCCGCCTGACCCCGCCCCGGGTCGCCGGTTCCCGCCCGGCGTGCCAGGATCACCCCACGCGATTTGCCATCGCTGAATGCGAACGGGCGGGGAGCCCCAGGTTCCCCGCCCGGCCCCCGCCCGTTCGTGTAGCAGAGTGCGACCCCCGCCCCCGGCATCATACGCCACACGCGGGGGGTCGTTCAATGGTCGCTCACGTCCCGGCCGGCCACGCTTCCACGTCCGCCCTGTCCCACGCCCCGCCCCCGCCCGTCCCCGACTGCCTGCGGTGCCCCCGCATGGAGTCGGGGTACTACGGGGTTTACCGCACCAACGGCGGCCGGTGGAGGGCCCGGCCCCGCAAGCACCGCAACCTCCCCGGGACGTTCCTCCGGGCCGAGGACGCGGCCCGCGCCGTTGCCTCGTACTGGGAACGCTGGTACGGCCCGGACTGGGAGCGGCGGTTCAAGAAGCGGGACAGCAACGTGATATTCCCCCTCCCCCACCCGGGCGAGCCGGGGTGCCTCCGGGTGATCGCCTTCGTCGCGGGCAGTTCGCAGGAGATATGCGACCGGCGGGGGAACCCGCTCCGGTTCGCGGACAAGCAGGCAGCCCGGAAGTACGTCCGGGACGTGTGGGCCTACGAGCGGTTCGGCCTGCTGGCCCCTGCCGCGTTCTGGCGGAACGCCCCGCTGCCGGACGGCCGGTACGTCGCGGCCCCTTTGAGGCGGCCCGGGACCGACCGGCCCCGCGACCCGGGCACCGGGAAGTTCGCCCGGCCGTCGTCGGCCGTTCCGCCGCTGCCGGGGTTGGGGTGAGCGGGGGCGCGGGCGGCTCGCGGGTTCCGGCGGGGGGTGCGACACTGCCGGCGTCACCCCGGGAGGCCCGACCACATGCCCGCCAAGTCGTCCATCGGCACGAGTGCGGTCGCCCTCACCGGCACCAGCACGCCCGTCCGGTACGGGGTGCTGGTCAAGGCCGCCGACGGGAACTCGGGGACCGTGTACGTCGGGTACGCCGACACCGTCACGGCGAACAGCGCGGACGCGACCGACGGGATACCCCTGGCGGCCGGGGCGTCGCTGGCGGTCCCGGCCGACAAGTTGCCCAACCGGAACGCGACCGACGTGTACCTGATCGCGTCGGGGGCCGGGCAGAAGGTGTTTTACGAGGTCGACGCCGTCGGCCCGGCGCCGCTGGGGTCGCCCGCCGCGGCCGGGTCCGGGAGCACGACCGTCGTCGGGGCCGCGGCCCACGACGCGGCGGTGTCCGGCAACCCCCTCCTGCTCGGCGGGGAGGCCCGGAGCACGAACCCGACGGCCGTGGCCAGCGGGGACGCGGTCCGGCTCATCGCCGACCTGATCGGCCGGCTGGTGGTGGCCCCCTACGCGACCCCCGAGCGGAGCGTGGACGGGACGGCCAGCGCGACCGACACGGCCAACACGTCCGTCATCGCGGCCCCGGGGGCGGGGCTGCGGATTTACGTCACGAGCGTCGTGGTCAGTAACGAGTCCTCGACCGACACGGCCGTCCTGCTCAAGAGTGCGACCACGACCCGGCTCCGGTTGCCCGCCCCGAACAAGGGGGGCTGCACGCTCACGTTCCCGGTGCCCTTGCGGCTCGGGGACAACGAGGCCCTCCAGTTCGCGGCGGCCGCGGGCGTGACGACCGTGTACGTGTCGGCCGCCGGGTACGTCGGCCCCTGATTCCACTGAGCGAGGTGTGACCCGTGCCAGTATCCGCGGCGGCCCTGGCGGCCGAAATCGAGTCCGGCCCTTTGGCCGAAGCGTTGGCCCCGCTTGTGGCGGCCGGCGACGACGCCGGGGCGGCCGCCCTGCTCAACCGGCGGGCCGACGCCTTCGACCCGCCGGCCGCGTGGGCGGTCTACCGGGCGGCCGTCCCCCGGGGCGAGTTGTTGGAGGTCGTCGCCGGCCTCGACGCGGTCCCGACCATCAAGGCCGCCGAGGCGGAATCCTCCGTCGCGTGGGCGGCCTTGAGGATGCTCGAAAACCCGGCGTCGGCCCTCGACTTCACCCGGGCCGGCACCCGGCAGTTGGTGGCCGCGCTCGACCTGGTGTCCGCCGGGCTCGGCACGGCCCTGACCGCCCTCGGGTCGCGGCCGGCGAGCCGGGCCGAGGTGCTGGGGGGCGAGGGGTACGCCGTCACCGACACCGACGTGGGCACCGCCCGCAACCTGGGGGGCTGAATCCGTGGCCGACATCAAGACCGCCTACGGGACGACCACCACCGGGAGCGGCGGGCTCACGTCCCTGGCCACGTCCGCGACGTGGGTCGCCGGCTACGAGTGGTTCGTCATCGACAACGCGACGGAAAAGGCCCTCGACTACGGGGTTCAGGGCAAGGTGACCGTCGGCACGACACCGACGTCCTCGACCGAAATCCGCATCTCGCTGGTGGCGTCGTGGGACGGGACGACCTGGCCGGACGTGTTCGACGGCACCCCGTCGGCCGAGACGGTCACGTCCGACGGGGTGGCCAGCGGGTTCCTCAAAGTGGTGGCGAGCCTGCGGGTGGACGCCACCACGTCGAACCGCGAGTACCCGTTCGAGTTCTCGGTGGCCCAGGCGTTCGGCGGGTCGGTGCCCGCGAAGGTCGCGGTGTTCGTGGCCCACAACACGGGGGTCAACCTGAACTCCACGGCCGGCAACCACACCTACGGGTACACCCCGGTGTACTCGACCGCGACGTGAGGTGAGCCGTGGCGTACCGGTCCGCGTCCATCAACAACGGGCTCCTGCGGAGCGGGTTCACGCCGACCCTGGCGTACCCGTTCACGGTCGCCGCCTGGGTGGCCGAGCCGACCATCTCGAACGCCGTGATACGGCTCGATAGTACGGGCGGCGGCGGCAGCGCGGGCCGGTGCTACCTGTACGCCTCCCCGACGGCGGTCCAGGCCGAGGCGAGTCGGTCGGGATACGCGTTGAACACGCTGACCATCGGCGACCGCGGCCGGCGGTGGTTCCACGTCGGCGGGACGTTCGCCCAGACGGCCACGACCGCCTGGGCCGACGGGGTCCGAGGGACGACCGACACGACCAACGTCGGCTCCGTCGCTATCGACGTAATCAACTGCGGTTATGACGCGACGCGACTGGCGGAGTTTGCGGTCTGGAACGCCATCCTGGCCGCGGGAGAGATGAAACTGCTGGCGGCGGGGGTGAGGCCGTCGGCCGTCCGGCCCGAGTCGCTGGTCGGGTACTGGCCGCTGGCCGCCGGCTGGCTGGTCGGCCTGGACCGCAACCCGTTCCGCCGGGACCGGTACACGCTGACCCCGCTGTCGAGTCCCGGCACCCCGGCCGCCCACCCGAACCACCTGCTCCGCCCCGGCCCGGCCGACCTGCTCCGGCGGCGGCGGTCGCTGCTCATGTCGGCCGGGGGGTCCGCCGCCGCCCGCCGGTCCCTGACCCTGCTCGGGTGCTGACCGACACTCTCTCACGCAAGGGCCGCCGATGACCCTCCTGATACTGCCGCTCCTGCTCGCCGCCGACCCGGTGACGGCCGACAAGCCGCCGGATCTGCCGGCCCCCGTGGAGGTCCGGGCCGCCCCGGGCGTCCCCGTCGTCCTCCGGTCCGGGACGCCCGGCGGGTGGGAGCTGGCCCGCGAGAAGGCCGACGCGGCCTGGTTGATCCCGTTCCCGGACGGGTCCGGGGCGTACTTCGTCGGCTCCAAGTCCGGCGACCGGGTGCTGGTGCTGGTGACGCGGGCTGCGGGCGAGAAGCCCGCCCCGGCCGACCGGGTCGTGGTCGTGGTCGGCCCGCCCCCCGACCCGGAACCCGCCCCGCCGCCCAAGCCCAAGCCCGACGACGCCCTGGTCCGGGCGTTCAAGGACGCGGTTCTGGCCGACCCGGCCCCGGCCGCGGAGAAGGCCAAGCAACTCGCCGACCTGGCGGAGTTGTACCGGCAGGCCGCCGGGTTCGCCCGGGCCGCGGAGGTCGCCTCGGTGGCCGACGTGGTGGCCCGGGTCCGCACGGCCGCGGTCGCCCTGAACGTCACCGGCCTGCCGGCCGTCCGGGCGAAGGTGGCGGCCGAACTCGCCGCCGTCTTCCCCGGCGACGCCCCCCTGACCGACGAATCCCGAGCGGCGCTGGCCGCCCTCTTCACCCGCCTGTCGGCCGCCTTGAGGGCGGCCGGGGAGTAGCCCCGTGACGACCGACCCGAAGCGGACCGGCCTGCGGGCGACCCCGGTCGTGTTCGACGACGCGGAGGGGTATCCGGCGGTCGCCGCCCCCGGCTCGTTCGAGCTGACCCACGGCGGGCGGACCATGTTGCTCGCCTGCCCCGGGTGCGGGTCGGTGTCCGGGATGCGGGTCGGCGACCCCAAGCCGGTGCCCGGCCCGAGCTGGCACATGACCGGCCCGCCCGACGCCCCGACCCTCGCCCCGTCCGTGAACTGCGTCGGGTGCTGTGGGTGGCACGGCCACCTGCGGAACGGCGCGTTCGAGTCCTGCTAACCGGAGTAGCCCCGCGATGCCGCCCGATGACACCGTCGACCTGACCCCGCCGGCCCCGGAGCCGACCCCCCAACCCGTCGGCGGGCCGCTCGCCCGGGTGCGGGACTTCTTCACCCCCGACCGGCTGAAGCTCGCCCGGAACGTCATCTTCGCGGCCGGCTGGATCGCGGCCGTGGCCCTCGCCGTGTACCGCAACGAGGCCCCGCCCCCGCCGCCGGTCTTCATCGAGCCGGCCCCCGAGTTCACCCCGACCCAGGGGTGGATTCCGCCCGACCCGGAAACCCTCCGGGACAGCCACGACCCGCTCAAGACCGAGCAGTTCGACGCGACCCCCGCGGGCAAGGCCGCCCTGGGCGACGGGGACGCCTTCTTGTGGCAGCCCGTCTACAAGCTCAACGGCGGCAAGCTCGCCAACGTCAACCAGCAGAGCGTGGGCTGCTGCGTCGGGTGCGGGTTCAAGCACGCCGTCGACTTCCTCCAGGCCACCCAGGTCGTGATGCTGGGCCGGGCCGCGGAGTGGCGGCCGGTGGCCGTCGAAGTCATCTACGCCGGCAGTCGGGTGGAGGTCGGCGGCGGGCGGATCAGCGGGGACGGGAGCGTCGGCGCCTGGGCCGCGAAGTGGGTCCGGGACGGGGGCGTCTTGCCGATGGCCGCCTACCCCGAGGCAGACCTGAGCACGTTCAGCCCCGCCCGGGCGCGGGCGTGGGGCCGGTCGGGCGTGCCCGACCCGCTGGAGCCGGCCGCGAAGGAACACCCGGTCAAGGGTGTCGCCCTCGTCAAGTCGTGGGTCGACGTGCAGCGGGCGGTGTTGCAGGGCTACCCGGTCGTGGTGTGCTCCGACCAGGGGTTCACGATGAGCCGCGACCGGGACGGGTTCGCCCGCCCGCAGGGTAGCTGGGCACATTGTATGGCAATCGTTGGAGTGAAGGGCGGGAACCGGCCCGGGGCCTTCATCCTGAACTCGTGGGGCGACCAGGCCCACACCGGTCCCGTCTGGCCGGCCGACGCCCCGGTGGCCGGGTTCTGGGCCGACGCCGCGGTAATCGACCGGATGGTCCGGCAGGGGGACTCGTTCGCCCTGAGCGACATGGCCTCGTTTCCGACGCGAGCCTTGAACTGGTTGGTCGGCCCGGTGCCGCAACGTCAGCCCGGCCGGGCCGCCCTGGAACTCGCCCTGGCCCCCTAGAATTGGCCGACTCTCTCACCCCGACCGGACCGGAGGACGCGATGCGAACCGCCCTGCTGACCCTGACGACGTTCGTGCTGACCCCGTTTGCGGCCCCGGCCGCCGACCCCGGGGCCGACGCCGCCCGCGAGCGGACGGTCCGGGTGGCCCTCGCCCTCGCCGCGACCGAGTGCGGCAAGTGCCGGACCGACCTGCCGGCGGCCCGCGACGAGGCCCGCAAGTCGGGCAAGCCGCTGGTGATCTTCGTGGCGACCGACAAGTGCGAGGCGACGGCCGCCATCGCCGCGGGCGGGATACCGGTCCGCGTCCCCGCCTACGGCAACGACGGGCAGGCACCGACCGCCCCGCGGACGGTGGTCGTGGCCGCCGCCGCCGGGGAACTGCGGATCGCCGCGACCCTGCCGGCGGACGCGGCCCCGGCGGTCGTCCGGGCCGCGACGCTGGCTGCCCGCCCGGCCCTGGACTGGCTCGCCGGGCCGAAGTGAAGCGGGTGGTATGCTCGGGGCCGACCCGCAGGAGCCCGCATGACGCCGCCCGATGAATTCCTGTCCGGCCTGTACGACACGGCCGCGGTGTCGGCCGCCGCGGCCCAAGACGCGGTCTACGACACGCTGGCCCTGTGGTTGTCGGCCGGCCGCCACCGCGACGTGGACGCGGTCCTGTCGCGGGCCGACTTCACCCGCCTCCCGTCGGCCGTCCGCCGGTCGATCCTGTGCGTCGCGTCGTGGGACGCCGGGAGCCTGCCGTCGTACCCGGCGGCCGCCGGCCGGGCGGTGACACTGCTGACCGCCGAGAAGGGGGAGGCTTACGCCCGGCGGGTGCTGGGGCCGTTTCTGAGGCTCGTCCCCGGGGTGCCCGCGTGACGCCCGACCTGATCCTCGCCGCCGCCCTGATTTGCACGCCCCCGGGGGTGGCCGAGCCGGTGCCCCCGCCGGAGTTGTGGCCGGGCACCCGGGACGCCATCCACAAGCTGGCCGTCGACTGGGAACTGTTAGATTTTAGAGAAACCCGCTACATACTGGCCCGGCCGGACGACTTCTCGGCCGACCTGAACCTGCTGCGGCGGCGGTATCAGGAACTCCACGACGCCCCGCGGGTGGACGACAGTTTCCGGTTCCCCGAGCGGGCGGCGGTCAACGACCTCGTCCGCTTCAACCGGGCCTACCGCAAGCACCTGGACGGACTGGCCGACTTGGATGTCGACCGGACTGAGACGATCCGGGCGGTGATGCGGGAAACGGACACGCTCTATCAGGTCTGGGACGCCTGCCGGGACGCCCGTTGCGAGTTCTACTACGTCACTGTCCGCCGGCAGGCGTTGAAGCGACTCCGCGACTTGGTCGGCGAGGACGCCTACGCCCGAGGCGAGCTTCCCCCGAACGTGCCCCTGTGGCGATTTCAGGAACTGCGGTAGCCACGATTCCTTCCCTCCGGAGTGAGTGACGACATGGGCGAAAAGCGAGAAGTGCCGATGCGCGTGCTCGGCGGGCCGAAGTCGGTCCCGGCCCCGGAGAACCTGTCGGCGGTCGTGAACGACCTGCTCGGCCATCTGAGGGCGGCCGAGCAGAGCCTGGCTTACGTGCGGCGGGAGTTGGAGCCGGCGGGGCCGGGCGGCTGCGAGGGCGACGACGGCCCGGAGCCGTCGCGGTCGCTGTTCGACAAGCTCGTCCTGGCCCGCGACCTCGGCGCGACCGTGGCCGTGGCGGCCCGGCACGCCGCCGCCCGGGTGGACAGTTGGCCGGAGGACATGCCGGTCGTCGACTTCGGCGAACCGACGCCCCCGGCCCCGCCGAAGTCGACGGCCCGGACCCGCCGCTGACCGGCCGGCGCAACTTTTACTTTTACCGAACCTGACAGTTGGTGCCACATGACCGTCCGAGTGCTCCT
>JACCDG011877126.1_pt1 | contig 10069 bp, 9 predicted proteins | sample 7442471 | NCBI WGS metagenome assembly JACCDG01 (sample SAMN15323444, study PRJNA562643) | freshwater metagenome | isolation source: river surface water | place: USA:Blue River Watershed | collected 2017-08-17 | reverse complement strand
TACAGGAATCATGCGATTTGTTGCACGGCAATATCCGCACATGTCAGCTTGCTGCCCTAAACGCTTCAAGAGATCACATTTTTGTACACTACTACACATTTGAGACGCAATCTCTTTTTCCGCTTGAGATAAGTCCCATTTCCAAGTCGCTCCTGCGGGAAGTTTTTCTTGAAAGGGTCCATCACGGTTTCCCACAGCACCTCGACTCACAGTGGGCACCAATCCACCTGTGGCATTGTAAATCCAACCACACCCTGAAGCATATTCAGACAAAATACCTTGACGCTCTTGTAATTTACGGAGACCTGTTAATCCATTGTAGGAGCGACACTCTTGTGCAGCTTTGTCGGATAAGGTTTTATTGGGAACTACTGTGGTTTGCAGAGGCAAACCCAGAGGTGAAGCGGCTTGACTCACAGCAGGTTTAACATTGGCTAAATTGGGAGGCTTTTGAGTACCGGTCAACTTCATCTGATTCGCCTGGCTCATCACATCAAGTAGATTTCTTTCGGTAGACGGAGTCGTCATTCTGAATGGTCTATAGATTTGTAAAACAAAAGTCTTTCAATTCAGCGAAGGCTGGAAGATAGATGGGATCTTTCCCATACAATGTAATAGGACCACTATAGCGTCGAGAAGGTTGTGTAAAAGTGTATTGTTTCGTGCCAACCACAACTGTCACGGTTTTTCCACTACATGTCAGCATGACTTGTATTTCCTGTTTGAGAACGACACCGTCGATATCCACACCCCAATTTGGATCACGCGCATCCCCAATACGAATATGAAGTTTGAGAGAGCTAGGAAAGAACCAAATGGCGGGAGATCGGGTTCCCCAAACAGCATCATTGCGTTTCGCTTGCGCGATAGGTTGACTTGAAAAGCGGAATAAGTTTCCCCAAGAATTATACAAAATAGCATTGGCTTTGAGTTTGAAGGACAAGCGATAATTTTCACTCATCGTAAATTTTCCTCTTTCTGCGTTCCCTTGACCTGGTGTAAAAGAGGGGATTTGGAGTGTACAAGTGGATACAAGTTTATCCACGACATTGTTGATCACATTGGTTGTAATGGCTTGGGTCTGCGGTTTGGGAGGTGCTATGGGTAAATTGATACAGGCCTCGTAGCTCTCTTTGCGGCCACCGTCCTTTTCCGAAAGATTGACATCTGTCAGGGCTGTGGCTTTCATATACAAATCACGCAAATACTCTTTCACACCTTCAATACCTTGTTTACCCTTGTATCCCACTGCTGCTTTTTGAAGAGCAGCTCCATTGTCATTGTTTGGATGGGCTTTGCCTTTGCGTGTACAAAAGATCATGCGGTTACCCTCCTTGGAAGCACGCTGGGTAGATGCACCCGCGTAGGAAGTCCCGATACGAGGATTGGTTTGTCCTCGGTTTTCGTACAGGTAGACCAAGCATTGTTGATTGGGAACTGCTGTTGGATTTGCTAAGAAAGCGTCGCAGGGTGTGCTGACATCTTCACCTGTACAGAGTTGTGTGAACTTTACATCTTTGTTGAGTTTTGAGGCACGCAACTTTCCCAGTTCTTTCTTGATGTTTTCCAGACTCATGGTTTTCCAAGAGGCGGGTATATTGTTCTCGGGATCTCTGTACAATCCTCCACTGGTGTTACAATTCTCAAACCCCTCTAACATCGTCTTTTGGAGGCATTCACGAGACCAATTGCCTGGCCCTTGGCCTTTCTTGAGACAGGGATCCGTGGTCATAATATCAGCAGTATCTTCCAACATTGCCAGAGGACTTGTTCCACAATCGTAGGTGGCGACTTGATCTGTGTCGACAAAAGTCAAGGGAAGAGGACCTTGGAGCGTCATGCTGAGTTTTTTCTCAGGATCAAAGGTTGCGGGGATTTTGAAAGTGGAGGACATACTTGCCAACATCATGTTGAGTTCATTAATCTTTTGGGGTTGGCGTTTGCGAGGTGTGCTGCCTGTTGTGAGGTCTTTCTCAATGAAACGAGAAATATCCAGAATATAGGGGGTGTTATTGGGTAATTTGCTGCGAAGAGCTCCTGCGAGGACAGGAGTGGAGAGAGGTTTGTCTTGTTCCACAACAAGTGTTAAGACAGCTCCTTCGGGCAATTGGTTACCAAGAGGAACTTGTTGACCCTTTGTTCCACTGAGAGGAAGAGGGCCAGCTAAGACACTCCCGTCAATCTTCACTGTAAGATTGCCATTGCCATAAAACACAATGTCTCGTTCCATAAATCCACCCGCCATGTCAACCCAGGTGAATTTGTTGTTGTTCAGACATACAGCACAGGATTCGCCCAATTTATGCTTCTTAACACAGATTTCACGGTTGACGAATTTTTTGTAGTCGGACTCTGTGATAGCCAAGACAGGGGCGTCGGACGCTGCTCCTGTCGCTCCTTGACAAGTGGCTGCATCCAAAGAAGGAATAGGATGAGGGAAACTATATCCATTGTTTTTCTGTTGGTTGAGGAATCGGTCTTTGTCCGCTTTGTAGACAAGAACACCTGTGGGTGTAGTAAAGGTTTCTCCTGTCACAAGTTTGCCAGAGGTCAAACACATACCACAGTCAGCGGCGAATGCCGGATTACTGAAAGGATTGGATCCTTTACCATTTTCCTTACAGAACTTGACACGACCAAGGTAGTCATTTGTGGTATCAAGACGAGGAGTGTTGGGATTCAGTGGAGGAGCAATCTTGACAGTTCCATCCGCTTGGGGCAAAGGTGTTCCTGAGTTGAGAGCCACTGTCGCCATGTTTCTCAAAGAAGTGGCTTGGGACTCTGAAATACCGATGGATGCGACTGGATTTTTCAAAGGATTCGTCGCAGCAGCAAGAGGATTCGCACGATCTTGTAGCTTGTCCTCAAATTCACTAAATCCTTCTGTTTTGTTTGTGGTGTACCAAAGGTAAATGGCAAACAAAATGATAACGAAACTAAGCACAAGAGGAAGTTTCCCCATTCTAGAGAATCTATAGATTATCAGGGCGCAAAATTCCAGTGGAATCCATCTCGCGTGTAATCACACGGAGAACAATCTGGACTTGCTTGCTCAAGTTCAAAATACGACCTGTGGATACACTGGTTGTTGATAAGAAGCTTGTCAAGGCTGAAAGAGTACCACCATCTGCGACTGGACTACTGTTGTCAGCAATTCCTGCTAATGTCGAGGTCACTGTTGTTCCTGTGGTAGGATCTGTGAATTTTCCACGAACAATTAAGAAGTTGGCATATCCTTGCTTGTTTGCACCAATTGTAATATCAGATGGTCCAGTACCATATCCAATATCTACCACAAGTACACCACTATCCTGTTGAATATAGGTCAAGAAATCATTGGCTTGTCTGAGATTGTTGTTGGTGGGTGCTGTTGACCAGCTGGTATTTTTCAAGAGAATACGATCTCCCTTGCCTATAACAAGACTATTGAAGTAAGTGGAGGTTTTGATGAAATAATAGGCTGCACCTGTTCCATTTTCAACAGAGCTATCATATCCATAAGGGACTCCAGAAGTCGCTGTCTTTTCTTTAGAGGAGTAAATTTGGGCGATATCCACAGTATCAGAGGTTGCGCTGACAAGAGTTCCATCAGGGCGTTCGAAACGGAAAGTGAGTTTTTGGAGAGTGGCCAAAGGAGTAGGTGTGTAAATCTTTTGACATTTCAAGAACTTCGGGATCATCGCGAAATAACCACGGGCTCCTGTGTTGGATGTATCATAGACCCAGTTGGCATCATATTGGAGAATACCAAAGGCTGAATTTGTAGATAAATTAGTACCAAAATTGTTATTGTCGAGTTCAGGAATGCGCACCTGGACATAGGGGAAGGTCAAAACATTCATGTTATAGGGGGCAGAGTAGGTGAATCCACTGTTGTAGGTACGCGTCACAAAGGTATCCACACTTTCACCAGGTAAGATTGCCTTGACGAGTTCAATACGCACAATGTTGCGGAATTTGACAGTGCTGGTTGCTGCCAAGCGAAGACCCGTCGGCATGTTCGAAGGGTCGAAGTTTACAGTGAAATTGTAACGAGTCTCATTGCTGTTCATGGTCCAATCACGGTCAGCCGAATACACAAACAAATTGAGCTCATTTTCACGGTAGGTCATGGTCTCAGGTTCACGAGGAATGATCATTTGTTGGAGACCTCCGGCAGGATCACGCTCACGCTCAGGGAAGGCGAGAGTAGGATTGCCGGCTGCGCGATTGTCTTTGAAACGGTCGAGTGTTTGGCGATCTCCCAAGAGCAAACCGCGCATATCGGGAGGCAAAGGAAGAGCACCTGCTGTATCGGCAGTGGCTAAGGCACGAGCTTCGAGTCTCTTGCGCTCACGCTCAGCAAAGGCCGCTTCCGCTTCAGCATCCATACGACGACGGTTGCTCGCGAACACATCTCCTGCTTCTGCAAAAGCTAGTTGTCCTTGTGCTGAGGTGGTTGTAGTCATAGTTGTTGTTGTGGCATTGGTCAGACGAGCTTGTTGAGCTTCAGCGACTCGTAGAGCTTCTTGTTCACGCTCTTGTTTCATGCGTTCAAAGACACTCATATTCACAGGCCCTTCATCTTGTAAAGAGATACGGAAGTCCGTAGGAAGAGGAGCTTTGGCTTTGGGTTCCTGGCGAGAGGCTTGGAGTTTGGCAAAAGCCTGGGACACATCCAATTGAGATCGCTCCTCAATGCGTGTTGTATTTGTGGTTTGAACATCATTGAGAATCATGCCGGCAATGGGTTGAGCAGGACCTCCTGGACCTTCTTCCATATCGGAAATGGCAGAGCGAGCATTGCTACGCTGCGCGCGTTGAATATACTGAATGTAATCAGGAATACTGCGTTTGATGACATTATAGTTCAGCTCATTCAAGCTCTTATCTCCTTCCACACGATGAACTTCACCCATGTAGTGCTTGACAGTTTTGAGTAAATGTCTGGCTTGTTTCTCATTCAAATCACCACCAATACGACGGCAAATATCCTTGTAACACACACGCTGGAGTTCAGCCTCGTTCTTTTGGCTCAAAAATTCCTGACTGGACGACATTCTAAAGTGTCCTAGCAATTTCCCCCAACCCCCTTTTACACATTTGGCCTCGCCTCCCCGCTCGACTAAGTGGAATAGAACCAATCCCGTAAATCAAGCATAAAAGTGTCGGAAGGTGTACGGCGTACAAACTTCAAATAAGGCTCTCCGGCAAGCATGCGATCCAAAAAGTACATACAATACATACCACATTCGGAATCCTTGTGTTGGAAGCGACGGCCGTTCCAACCCAGCTGCATATCAGGTTCTTGAATCGTCAACCACTGCATGAATTTCTTGACTTGTTTTGGCGGTTCCATGCCATAGGAGTCAAAGTAGTAACAGTCTTTCTCAGGAATATTGATGTAATTGGCCACCCAGTGAGAGCCATTTTTGTAATGAGGATCAAGATTGTATATAATGCCAATGTGCTTCTTGCCATTGGCAGCCTCTTGTTTCAAATTCAAGCTACACATTTCACCAATATAACATTGCTTACGGCTGCGATTGTAAGGGTCGGGAGAGGCAAAATCAATAGGATATGGACCTAGAAATTTAAATTCAGGATTTGCTTCTTCGTATTGATTCATCACATCTCGAATGTTGTTGCTATCGAGCCACATGTCAGGATCACTGGCCCAAGCAGAAGGTTGCGCTGGACGCAGCCATTGTTGAGCGAGTTTGACTTTTTCGTCTTCCGAGATTGGTAGTTTCTGTAAAAGGGAGCGTTGATTGGTTGCGGGAATGCCGAGATGTTTTGCTAAGGCGTGAAGAAGGCGTGCTTTGTGTCCTGTATCGCTATTTCTATGGTTGGCTCGTCGGGTTCCACCACGGTGACTCGTGGTGACGCCGAGTTGTTTACCGGCTTTTTCAAGGACATCGAGAGGCAGACAACCTCCTGAGGGTGTTGTTTTTCCAATGCGAGGATGGCATTGACTTGGACCAGGATAGGGATGGACTTTGTTCTTTCTACGAGTGCCCATTCTAGCTTCCATGTAGAAAACGATGGCAGACTCTTCAGACAGTAAAGTCACTCGAAAAATCACTTTTGGATATGCCGCAATTACCTATGTTGTTGTCTTAGGACTCCTAGGTGTGCTTCTCGCAGGGATTGGCTTATACTTTGTCAGACGCTATCCGACTGCTGATACTATTATTTGGAGCTCTCCTGTGACACAAAAACTAAACCTTGGAAAATAGAATGTCTACTTGGGAAACTGTCTCGTTTGTCGCTATCCTTTTGGCGAGTCTTTTGTTGATAGTCTTCACATTTACAGGAGCTTTCTTAGTACAATTTGAACCTTCAGGAGCACAAGATGTTAAAAATGAGTTAGGCAAGGGTGGGATTGTAGGACCTGTGTTTGGAATTGCAATTGCCTTTTTACTCTTAGGGATTGTGTGGATTCGAGCCCAATTGACCAATAAAAACATGGCACAATACCTCATGCCAACGATGTTTACTATGGTCTTTGTCAGTCTGGGAATAGCCAACATGGCTCTCATGTCCTCTCTTTTCCAGGTTCATGTTCAGCAATCCTAGATTCAGAACTAACAACAGAAGCAGAATGGAGCCACAATGGCGTATAAACATTATGAGATTCCTCGGTGTGTTAGGAACTGGCCTGGGAATTTTTGGCTTTTCACAAGTGGCAGTCAAATACAACAGTGAACCAGGTCCCTACGACAAATATGACTATTTCCTCAATGGATGGTTACCTATGGCTATCGGTCTGACCTGTATTTCCATAGTCTCGGTCTATTACTTTACGGTAATTGTCCAAGACGAAACTACACAACTTTCTGTACTCTACTTTTTTACTGTTCTGGCGATGCTGATGGGGGCATATGCGAGCTGGTATTCTTCTGCTCGGATGCGCCTTGCTGCATAATCATACCTAGAATGCGATGTTGAATCCGGCAGCGGCCACTCCATTCATGGTTGTCCTTGTTCAAGAAACTAATGCCGTGAATCTTGACCGCCACGCGAATCCGATTCCCCACAGCGAGATCTTCTGCTGTAAAGGATGCCTTCCATTCCCCCTCTTTGTAAAAGGGGACTGTGCGCAATCCCGGCCCTGAGGAAGGACAATGAAGATGCAGACAATTGTTTTGAAAAATAGGCTGGAATCCTGCCTTGACTTCTTCTTTACTCAAATCACTACGAAACCAACTGTGCTGGTGGAAGACTATCGCCCCCTGCAGAGTTTCTTGGAAAGTATTGAGCTTGATGCAGGCTAGACTCGTCTCCGACATATCCAAGACAAGTTTTCCTGTTTGCGGATTGTACTCTACAATGGGCAAAGGAGGAAAGAGAAGACTGAGAAACGGTAAGCGAAAATGCGTGCCGAAATACGACAAGGGTGCCATAGGTTTGAGGGCATATTCCCGGCGGTTTTCACGCGCCCAAGGGCTGCCAATGTTGATATTTCCAATTTCGACTTTTTGGATGGGGATTTGCCATTCCATACTTGATTCCTACGAGAGCATTTATTCGCCATGTTTAGCCCTAAAGCCCCAACTCTCCCTTTTACACAACGACGAGGATATCATGTCACTAGGTCTTTCTATTTGTTGGCGCGGACCACCCGGTGCTGGAAAACGACACGCTCTTCAACAACAGCTTCAGCTGTGGGCATCTTCTTTTGGACAACACTTTGTCCTTAAAAAACAATCTTGGGATGCTCCTCTTCAAGGAGGGGAAGATACGGAAGACGCAGAGGAATCCAGTTCCTCTGAAAGTTCTGCTCTTCTCCCCATGGAATACAGCATTTTACATTGGGGATTTGATGTTGCTCGTATGTCGCTCCAAGACAAACAATTCATCAAATCTATCTTACATCGTTGGGGGCGTGGAGCACAAGTCTTGAGTTCCAGTGGCCATAGCAAACGCTGCCTAGTTTTCTATCATGCGCATCTGTTGAGCAATGAATCTGTTCTCTTTTTACAGGCTTTTTTGGAACAAAATCACGAGGATACTGTCTTGTGGATGACAAGTGAATATCCTCTTCCTGTGCGTCTGGCTGACTGGTGCATTGAAATCCCTGTGGCAGGCCCGCGGGACAAATCCGTCGAAGCCTTGAAACTGTCTCCAGAGAAGATCCACACCATTGAACAAGATATTCATCAAATCTACACAGCGTGGATGAACAATCCGGCCAAACTCTCCGATGTCAAACAAATTCGCGCAATTGTCTATGCTCTTCTCCATCGCAACATTCGGTGGGTGGATGGATTTCATCATTGGATGTTTGCTCTTGAAGCACTCCCTTTAACACAAGTCCAGCGTCTGCGCTTAGGAGATATCTGTAAGCAACAGCCTTTTACAGGATCCGGTCAAACAGTTCCGAGTTATCGCATTCCAGTGCTGTGGGAGAACTACCTCTGTCAATTACGAGACGCTCTTGCCCCAATCATTACAGAAGCACCTCCTCTTTCCACTGTAAGTAAAAATACCAAGAAAAAGAAAGATGCCGTTGCCGGCCGTACTCAACACCTGCGTGGAGCAGGTCGCAAATAGATTGCGCTCCTCAGAACCTCTTGTCTGGATTGATGATCAACCTACGCAAGATGATCTTCAACATATCACCGAAGAGACAGCATACTCTCGGTTTGACCCTCGTGATTTGCGAAAAACCATGCTTGCCGATCTTCAAAACGGCAAAGCTGTTCTTCTCTGTAAACGCTGCCGCTATGCGAAAGTATTGTTGATAGGAACTCCTGGACTCTACCTGAACTGGAAGCTCTGGGCTCGTATACTACAAGCTTTTGGGCCACCTCCTTCTCATCTCCAAGAGCCTATGTGGAGGATTGTCTTGTTTGCCAGTGAAGCTTTGCGTGAATTCCCGACTTCTCCCAGCAAGATGCCCAACATGATGAAAGAGGAGGAACTTCCTGGTCCCGCCCATATCAATGGTGGCTATGCCTACCCTAAGCGCCCTTCAAGTGTTATCATTTATCGCAAAGAAGAGGCCGAGCGTGTCTTGGTTCATGAGCTTCTTCATGCTGCAGGAACGGACAAGATGGATGATCCCGAAGAACAGCGAGAAGCCCTGACAGAAACCTGGGCCGAGCTGTTTTTGATCGCCATTCAAGCCAATGGATCTGTGCGAAAGGCGATGCGATTGTGGAAAGAGCAAGCCCAGTGGATCGCCAATCAAAATGCACGACTCCAACTCCAATACAAGGTTACTTCTCCGAAAGACTACCCCTGGCGCTATACAGTCGGCCGTGAACATGTTCTCCGCCAGCTAGGAATCGAGGTGCCAAAGGGTAATCCTCAACTTGCACAATCGTTGCGCTTTACAGCACCCTCTCTTACAGAATAGTTGCGAAGACCTTGGTAGAATGGATGCTTCCGATGTCCTGAAGAAGAAACTCGCACGCATGTATGCGACCATTGAAAACAGCCCTGCCAATGCCATCGCCCGAGGCCAAACCCCTAACAACCCCCCTTTAACACCTGATCAAAAAACTTTCATTCTGAGCCAATATCCTCGCTCTGATTTTTCAAGCACCAACCAGATCTACCCTTGTGGCACAAGTACCATATGCTCCACAATCTACACAGCAAAGTATTATTACAACGCGACAAATTAGTAGTATGCCACGGTTTGTTCGCAGCTCCAATACAAACACAGATGCTTCGGCTCTTGCGCACCGCGCTCAAGCCAAAGCTGTATACGCAAGTGCTGTTCAAAAACAGGAATTGATCAACAAAACCTGCCAAGAAAAACCAGGTCTTGGACCAACCCCTTTTACAGGAGCTTCTCAAGTTGTTCAAGCACAAATGGGAGCTCAATTGACGACAGTAAAAGAACAAGAGGAAATTGTGGCCAACGCAAGATGTCAATGAAAGCAAAAGATACAAAAAGTATTTTTTGTCTTCTTATGTTTTTTTATACTTTGAGGCCCTTGAACTGTTAAGCAAATCGGGAGCTTGTAGAATTGTAATCTTCCAAGACCTCGGTCGCACTGAGTAATCTAGAGTAAATTTTTAAAGACCCAAGTTGCGCATTCGCATAGTAGTAATCCACACTCCCCATAAATGCACC
>JACCDG010987560.1_pt1 | contig 10070 bp, 8 predicted proteins | sample 7442471 | NCBI WGS metagenome assembly JACCDG01 (sample SAMN15323444, study PRJNA562643) | freshwater metagenome | isolation source: river surface water | place: USA:Blue River Watershed | collected 2017-08-17 | reverse complement strand
TCGGGGCTTTAAAGGAGGCGACGCGGCAGCCCTGCGGGTTCACGCCGGACATGACATGCTTGATCGTGCCGTCCTTTCCGCTCGTGTCCATGCCTTGAAGAATGATCAGCAAGGCGCGCGTGCGGTTGGCATACAGCCGTTCCTGCAACTGATCGAGCTTGGCAATGTGCTTGGCCGTGGTGGTTTTGGCTTTGGACTTCCCGGCCTCGCTCTTTTTGTGGGAACCGGTATCGTCAGGATCACACCGTGTGAGTGACGGGCGGCAACCGGGCTTGATGCGATCCCTCTCCATGTCGCTCCTCCTACCAGAGTTCCTCTGCAGCACCCGGGACCACGGACCGCGCGAACCGGTCGGCGATCAAACCAGTCGCATTCATGTGCAGGGAAAAATATCTTTCTGACCATCCATTGATTGATGGTGGCCCAGCCTTATGTGATAAACAGGACTTTCACCCATCAAGGAGGCATCGGTCATGCTCAAGGAAGTAAGCGGAGACATCCTGTTATCCACCGCCGGTGCAATCGCACATGGTATTGCCCCCCATGACAATTTCAAGCAAGGCTTGGCGTTGGCACTTCGTGAGCAGTGGCCTGGCATGTACAAAGATTTTCGTCACTACTGCCAGACCTACAATCCCAAATCGGGCGGCGCCTGGTCGTGGAAGGGCCCGAACTCTCCCGTCATTATCAATTTATTTACACAGGAGCCGCCGGCCAGCGAACAGGACCATCCCGGCAAGGCGACGCTGCCCAACGTCAATCATGCACTGCAGGCGCTGAAAAAGGAACTGCAGGAACATCAGGTGAAGAGCCTGGCGCTCCCTCGTCTGGCTACGGGAGTCGGCGGGCTGGAATGGGAGAAAGTGTATCCCTTGCTGCAACAGGCGCTGAAAGAGCTCCACATTCCCGTCTACGTGTACGGGCTGTATAAGAAAGGGGTCGCCGCGCAAGAAGCCTAACAGTCTGCGGCACAACGGTTTTTGTATTAGAGCCCGCGATCAACTCACGTGTCGTGCTGGCGGCGGCATCTCCGGCAGGATGCGCAAGGGGTCGTCCAGCAAGGCCGTAGCGAGGGAAGAAGCGAATCGTACTCCTGCCGTACGGTGAGTCTCGTCGTGATGCGAGAACGCCGCTGGTCGGCCCTCTGCGCATCCTGCTAGGCGGAGACGGCCCTGGCGCGCGCCTCCGTCAGATACTGTAGCAACTGCCCGATCTGCGACTGCCGCGTGAGGTACCATTGCGCGGCGGTCGTCGCCTTCTTCCCCACACGCACCGAGACAATGCGCTCATCCGGCAGCGAAAAGACATCCTCATCCGTATCGTCGTCTCCCACGTAGAGCGCCGCAGATGTCTGGAGCTGATGCATCAACTCCAGCATGGCTGTCCCCTTGTGGAGATTGCCGGAAGGAATAGCATTCACCACCGCTTTTCCCAGTACCAGTCGAGGCGCAGGCAGGAGCGTAGACACGACATGAAAGATCGTTTCACGCGCGGCCGCTGGCGAACAGGCCTGCCGATAGTGGAAGGTCAGGGAATAGGTTTTATCTTCTACGACGACGCCGGCCCGCGTCAGTTCGCGGTCGTCCTTCGTCACGGCCTTCAGCCAGGCGCTGCAACAGTCCTGCGCCTGCTGCATCACGCGTTCCGAAGCGTGCAAACCCTCCAGGCCATGATTGCCGATGAGATGGGCAGTAATCCCCTTCACACGGGGACTGAGGTCCGCAAGGGACCGTCCGGAAATGATCGCCGTCGGCGCCACGACGGCTAGATCATGTAGGGCCTGCTGCGTGGATTCCGTCAGACCTGCGACATGCCGGTCCTGAACGATGCGCGCCAGCGTACCGTCGAAATCGAAGGCAAAGAGAGAGCCCCCCTGGCTGGCGAGCCGGTCGAGCACACGTTTCCCTTGAGCACTGAACACGTCTTGCATCGGCGCGACTATCGCCCCCGTCCCGAGGCTTGTCCCACCTGCTTCATGACCCGAATACGACGGCGCATCCTGGCTGCATCCATGAGCATGCGGCCCGCCCATCGATAGACATTAAACTCCTGAATCAGTCCGCGCATGCTCCGCATGCGGGCGCGCTGCTCCTTCGGCGTCATCGACAGCGCCATGTGCAAGGCCGCCGCGCATTGATCGATGTCATACGGATTGACCACCAGCGCTTCCGGCAGCTCCAGGGCCGCGCCGGTAAACTGGCTGAGAATCAAAACATACTGCTCATCATCACGGGCCGCGATGAAGTCCTTGGCCACCAGGTTCATGCCGTCGTGCAAACTGGTGACGAAACACAGGTCGGACGCCCGATAGTATTCATACACATCGGGTGGCTCGTGATGTTTCACCTTCAACACGATCGGCTCGTACCCTTCGCGGCCGAACCGTTTATTGATGCGTTCCGCCAAGGCATAGACCTGGTCGTGAAAATGTTGATACTGATCGATGATCGTCCGGCTCGGCGCCGCAATCTGCACGAAGGAGAACTTGCCGACCCATTCCGGCTGCAGTTCGAATAGTCGTTCGACCGCGAGAAACCGTTCGATGATGCCCTTGGTATAGTCCAATCGATCGACACCGATTCCTACCAGCCGATCAGGCCCCATGGCATGTCGCTCGCGGATGTGCACCCGGCAGTCCGGCACAGGCCGTTGGTTTTCCAGCCAGCGTGACGGCCACTCGATGGAAATGGGGTAGGGGTTCACCGCCGTCAAACGTCCGCCATACGAGACGGTCGATGAGTCGCGGTCGATACGCGCTTCCAGGATGCGATCGATGCACGACAAGAAATGGTTGCCGTGCTCGCGGGTGTGAAACCCAACGATACTGCTGCCCAGCAACCCTTCCAGAATTTCCTGCCGCCACGGGCAAATGCCGTAGCTCTCGGAGTTGGGCCAGGGAATGTGCCAGAACATGATGATGGTCGCGTTCGGCAACTTCTCCCGCACCATCTTGGGCAGCAGCGCAAAGTGATAATCCTGCACCAGGATCACGGGATCATCGGTCTTGGCCTCTTCGACCACGGCCTTCGCAAACCGCTCGTTGACGGCGACGTATTGCTCCCAGTCGGAAGTCCTGAACGTGGGCCGGACATGCGCATTGTGGCACAGCGGCCAGAGTCCCTCGTTGGAGAAGCCGTAGTAAAATCCGGACTCCTCATCCGGCGACATCCAAATCCGACGAATATCGTACGAGGGATGATCCGGCGGCACTCGAACATGGTCCCGGTTATCCACGACTTCTTTGTCGGCGGATCCGTTGCCGTGAGCGATCCAGACGCCCGAACAGGCGCGCATCACAGGCTCAAGGGCTGAGACCAATCCACTGGCCGGCACCTGGACTTCGACTTTTTGCCCGCGCCGGTTGTGAATGTAGGGTTGGCGATTCGACACAATGAGAATTTCATCGCCTGACAGGTGTTCGTGGAGAATCGTCTTCAGACTGGCCGGGCTCCAGGTGATCTGGCTCTCATCCCGCATCCGGCGGTCGGCTTCAAGCTCCCGCACCAGGGCATGGAGGTCCTGCGCCACCGGATGCAATTCCGCCGAATGGGCCTGGCTGGATTCTGCCGGCAAGCCCTTGCTGGTCAACATCTCCCGCACCCCGGCGACCCATCCTCGCCAGCTGAGTTGCGCCACCAGCACCGTGACCGCCGAAATCACCCCGGCAAGGCCGACGAATAAATAGAAGATGTACCACTTGGTGTCGGTGCTGCGCTGGTGCACGAAACTCATGTCATGGACCAGCATCAACCGGCCCTGCGCCTTGCCGGCCGACTGGATTGTCGCCACCACCACATGCAGCGGCCCTTGGGCAAAATCCACCACTTCAGAGGAGCCGGGCGCCAGATGGGCCAGGCTTTCGCAGGACAATTGATCCGGGTAGGTCAAAGTCTGGTAGAGCAGGCGCTGCTGCATGTCGCAGAAGCCCAGGGCGTACAACCGTTCATCCTGAATCACTTTATGGAAGTAGGCAAAAATTTTCGTGCGGGAGCGAGAGACCACCAGGTCCGCCAGCGGCACCTCCATCGTGCTGGCCAGCAACTTGGACCGGCTCTCGAGGTCGCGCGTGAACCACTTCAGCGTGAGGGAATCCACCAACGGCACCACGCTGTAGGCCACCACGCCAAGAACGAGCAACAGGGGAAGAATAAAGCGGAGGGACAGACGCATTTTTTCTCCCGTAGTTTACTTTGAGATGAAAATCTCTTATGGTCGGAGCATGTACCCCTACGGACTCATCGGCAACTGCCACATCTCCGCGCACATTCATGAAAGCGGGTCAGTCGACTGGCTTTGCCTGCCCAGACCGGACAGTGATCCGGTCTTTGGACGAATCCTGGATCCGGAAGGAGGGCACTTTTCCATATCAAGCCCTACCAGCTCCGCTCAAGTCAAGACAACGCAGCGCTACCTCCCCAATACAAATATCCTGGTGACGGAGGTCTCCACGTCCAACGGGGACACCTTTAGAATCACGGATTTCTGTCCCAGATTCGAACAGTACGGCCGCCTCTATCGGCCGGCCGCGCTTTTCCGGATCGTTGAACCGCTGTCGGGCACGCCGTCGATCCGTGTCAGTTGCCGGCCGGTCACGGGATGGGGGAAAGAGTACGCGCGCGGCATGCGCGGCAACAGCCACGTGCGATACGACATCCGTGGGGAATATCTCCGGCTGTTGACCAACATGCCTCTGACGTATCTCTACGAAGAGCGCCCCTTTGCCTTGACCGAGAAAACCTACTTCGCCCTGACCTGGGGCCTGGGCATCGAGGATGACCTTGCCAAGGTCAGCCATGAATTTTTGGATCAGACCACCCGCTACTGGCGTATGTGGGTGAAGCATTGCTCGATTCCCGTGTTGCACCAGGAAGAGGTGATCCGCTCCGCGCTGGCCCTCAAACTGCACTGCTATGAGGATACCGGCGCCATCCTGGCCGCTTTGACCACTAGCCTCCCCGAGGAGCCGGGTGGCCCGCGGAACTGGGACTACCGCTATTGCTGGTTGCGCGACGCCTATTTTTCGCTTACCGCCTTCCATAATCTCGGGCACTTCGAGGAGATGGAAGGGTTTCTCAAATTTCTCCTCAACATCGCCTATACGCACGAACATTCCCGGGAACGGCTCGCGCCGGTTTATACGTTGAGTCAGGATCTCCCGTTGCCGGAAACCGAACATGCCAATTGGGCGGGCTTCTCGGGCAGCGCCCCGGTACGTAACCACAATCAGGCGGCTGAACACATTCAAAACGATGTGTACGGCGAGCTGGTGCTGGCGCTGACACCCATTTTTACCGACAACCGCTTCTACGACTTGCGGACGAAAGATCAGGAACAGCTCGTCGCCAATCTGGCTCGCCTGTGCGACCGCACCATTGCCCAACCGGACGCGGGTCTGTGGGAAATTCGCAATGGCTGGCAGGAGCACTCGTTTTCGAATCTGATGTGTTGGGCCGGACTCGACCGGGCGCATCGTATGCACAAGGCGGGGTTTCTTCCGTCCTTGACCCTCGACATCGACGCCGCCCGTGCGCGCGCGGCACAGGCGCTGCTGAACGCGACCAAAGACGGCTCCCTCCGCAACGGCCCCAAGGACGACACCTACGATGCCTCGCTGGCGCAAGCGGCGATCCTGGGATTCCCCAATCGGGACGTGTGCGAATCCACCATGCAGAGCATTGCGCGCGCGTTGGCCGTCCAGACCGGCGGCAAAGAAACCGGGTTTTATTTCCGGTACCTGCGTACGGATGATTTCGGGCGGCCGCAATCGAGCTTTGTCATTTGCTCGTTCTGGGTGGTTCAAGGCCTGGCCCGGCTCGGACGGATGGCAGAAGCACAGCAGATCATGGCGCAAGTGCTCACCGGCGCGAATCATCTCGGGCTCTTCTCCGAACATTTTGTCCCGGAGACGCGCACGCAGCTGGGCAATTTCCCCCAAGCCTACTCACACGTCGGCCTCATCAATGCCGCGTTCGCCGTCAGTCCGTCCTGGACGACCGTCCTCTAATTAGCCACACCTCCGCGGCCTGACGACCACCGCGATTCGGCACCATCACCGTCTCTGATTTCAGAATGAGATCGCACCCCGGAGCCGTGCAACAAACCCCGGGGCGAAGGGAGGGGAGCGCGGCGTCAGCCGCGCAAACACAGACTACTGGGCAGGACCGACGACACGGATGGTGCCCGGCTCGATCTTCATCCCGCCTGGATCAGCCGATCGCATACGCGCATTGTAGCTGATGGCGATGGGCTTGCTGAAACACAGACTCGCGCTTTTGCTTGGGTCTAACTCCTTCAACTCAGTCACTCCCCCCATCATGCCGGTGAAGCCGCGATCGCAGGACAACATATCCGCATTCAAACCGGGAATATCGATTAGCACAGGGAGCGTCCGGTGGTTCACGAACCGAATTTCGTCACCCACATGCACGGTCAGATCTGCAGGCACCAACCCCGCCTCGAATTTGACCTCGTGGATGATCGCCGTTCTCGATGTCTGCGGCAAACCCGCGCACCCGGCCAAGAGAGCGACCGCTATCGACGCGCACCGTAGATATCTCATGGCTTCCTCCTTGGTGAAATGGTCTCGCTGTTCCTCTCTGTATATATAACAGGCGATGAGGCCATGACACCACGGGGGCTCAGCACATCCGCGAGATCGGTGCGACAGAATTATCTGACACGGGTCACCCGATTGGTATCGGTGTGGTGAAACACATCAGCGCGCCCCTTCATCTTCAACTGCGTGTCTTCGTGGTAGCTGAAACTGTCCGGGCCGTGCAGGGTCACCGTGAGTTCATACCGGACGGTCTTGAATTCCCGATCCAGAAACGTATTCGAACAGATGCCATAAGTATCCGATCCGGCATTGGCCGCGATCTGAAACGACGTCGCATCCGGTTCGACCGTACCCCCGGCCAAGACGGTGACACCTCGTGGAACGATGAAACAACGCAGCACTTGTTTTGCCGCCGCGTCCCAAAGCCAGTACCCGGTTTCTTCATGAAAGGGGCCGGCATCACCCAAGCGGTATGCCACGGTGGCATACCGCAAGCCGTACAGTTGTTGTTCATGATTGTTAACCGGCCCGAACGGCTCAAACGTCAACCGTTCACGATACGCATTACGTTCGGTGCCCCGGTCATCCGATGGCGCCACATCCGTGCCTTTGTCCCCCTCCCACACACCAGCCAATACGGCCAACGGCCCAAGATACTTCAGCACATCCTCACCCATGTTCTTCATCCTCCTGGTTTGACCGAACGCCGCTCAGACTGTGGCTTCACGGCACGGGCGGGTGCTCTTGTAGCAAAGCGACAGTCGCCTTGCAATTGTGAAGAGGGAGTCGGAGAAACCAGAGGATGGAAGCCGCCCATCGGCTACGCACACGGTAGAACACAGAGGGCTAGAAGCCAGAAGAGATGCTCCCGGATCTCAGGAGCATCGGCACATCGCGTCTCTTCTGGCTCGGCTTCACGACGCCTCCTCCGCAAGCAGCGGCCGTATATCGGCAGCCCGACTTACTACAGCCATGACGAGGGCAAGCAAGATGAGCGCCCCCGCGACGGCGAATGTGATCTGCATCCCGGTAGCGACGGCCTCCGGAGCAGCGGTGGTGATGTCGGTCATCCCTGATGCATACGTGAACAGGGCACCCATGACGGAGGCGCCGGTGATCAGCCCCAGATTGCGCGACAGGTTGAGCAACCCGGAGATGACACCCCGCTGATCTGAAGGAATGTCCGTCATCACCACGGTGTTGTTGGCCGTCTGAAAGAGCGCGTACCCAACCGTGAGGACAACGATAGGGAAGATGTAGCCGACGATCCCCGCAGTGGCTGGTATCGCAGCCAGCAAGACACACCCGGCCGCGATACCGAGTAATCCCACGCGGGTCATGCGGCGGGCGCCCACGTCGTCCACCAGGCGACCGGCGGGTATTCCGGACAAGGCAGCGAAGAGAGGACCGATCGACAAGACCACTCCCAACCAGCCCGCGCTGAGTCCTAATGTTCGCGAGAGATAAAACGGCCCCACCACGAGTGTCGCCATCATGACGGTCGAGACGAGCAGACTCATGAAGAGGCTTGCGCTCAACGAGGGATGGCGGAACAGCGCCAATCGAATCAACGGGGACTCGACCCGCCTCTCAGCGACAAGAAAGAGGCCGAGGCCGAACACGGCGGCCACTAACAGGGCCATATTGCGCCAGCCGAACTCACCTCGTCCGACCGTCATCGCCAGCGCATAGGCCGCGAGCGTGGCGGCTAACAAGAAGGTCCCTACCACATCGAAGCCGACCTGCTTGTGCGGCTGCCGATTCACATCAATCGGGAGATACCGATGGATGAGCAGCAGAATGGTCAGGCCCAGCGGCAGATTGATGAAAAAGATCGCCTGCCAGCCGAGCGCTGAGATCAACAGGCCCCCGAGAGAAGGACCCAGGGCGGTGCCGGCCGCCGACATCGTCCCAAGCAGCCCCATCGCACGGCCGACCTTGGCTTGAGGAACCGTCTCACCGACAAACGCCATGGTGAGGGCCATCATGATGGCAGCGCCCAATCCCTGTGCCGCCCGGGCGGCGATGAGGAGCCACAACGTCGGTGCGCTTCCGCAGAGTGCAGAGGCCGCGGTGAACAAGAAGACGCCGAGCATCAGCAACCGTCGCCGCCCGAGGATGTCACCGAGCCGTCCCACGCTAACCACCATCGTCGTCACCGCCAGAAGATAGGCCAGCACCACCCATTGCACCTGTTGGAATGAGGCGTTAAAGACCTGCGCCAATGTCGGCAGACTCACATTCGCAATACTCGTCCCAATGGAGGACAACAGCACGGACAACGAGAGGGCAGCAAGGATCCATCGACTCGAAGCCGTCTGTGTGTTCTCCATGGCTATCACCGTCCCTTTCTCAGCACATGCACACGCTCCGTGGCCGGGCAACGTCCCTTGAGGCCGCCCGGGACATCGAGGCTGGCCAGGACGGTGATGTCATACCGCGGACCATACTGCTGGTGGATCTCTGCGGTCGTGACGGAGAACGGCGGGCCTTCCATCGCTTGTTGGTCATACTCAAAAGAAATAAGCAGTTGCGGCGCCTGCGCGGTGAGGCTCGCGAGGTGGGCCGTGTACCGGGCACGCATCTGTGGCGGGAGAGCGACCAAGGCTGCGCGGTCATAGACGGCATCGACCTGGCCCAGCATCTCAGGCGTGACGTTGAAGATGTCGCCCACGAAGATGTCGAGCTGCGGGGCATGGTAGTGATCAAGAGCGCCGACCTTGGTGATTGTCGGTGTCACGCCGAGCTGGGCGAACAATTGCTGAATGGCAATGCCACTCAACTCGGCCCCGGCCACTTGAAAGCCGCGCGACAGTAACCATCCGATATCCAGTGTCTTGCCGCAGAGCGGCAGAAAGATACGACTGCCCTTCGCCAGGGACAACTCGCCGAGATACTTCACCAGCAACGGGTTCGCTTCACTCTTGTGAAAACCGATCTCATTGCTTGTCCACCGATCATGCCAGAACTGTGCGTCCATCCTCTGTACCCTCCCTCAAATGAATCGTCACGATGTGGCTATCTTACGCCGCTCAATGACCTGGCGGAAGACGCATGAGTTGCATGGTATTCATGCATCTGACGCCATCTCACGATTGAACCGTGGTATCATCGCCCCCATGGTGAAACCGGATCTCAATCTGCTGGTGACCCTCGATGTGTTGCTGGCAGAAGGCAGCGTGGCCCGTGCCGGGCACCGGCTACGGCTGAGCCCCTCGGCGATGAGTCGAGCGCTTGCCCGGTTGCGCGCGACAACCGGCGGCCCGCTGCTGGTCCGAGCCGGTCGCGGCCTCGTCCCGACGCCTCGGGCGCTCGAGTTGCGTGACCGGGTTCGCGACCTGGTGCAAGACGTCACAGCAGTATTACGCCCTGCGGAACAGCTCAACCTCAATCAGCTCGTGCAGACATTCACGTTACGAACCAGCGAAGGCTTTGTGGAGAACTTCGGAGCGGCGTTGATTGCCCGAGTCTGCCTGGACGCTCCGGGCGTGCGGCTGCGCTTCGTGCAGAAACC
>JACCDG010704749.1_pt1 | contig 10072 bp, 7 predicted proteins | sample 7442471 | NCBI WGS metagenome assembly JACCDG01 (sample SAMN15323444, study PRJNA562643) | freshwater metagenome | isolation source: river surface water | place: USA:Blue River Watershed | collected 2017-08-17 | reverse complement strand
CTTCGATAGGATGAAGCTGAGCTGCTTGACGAGCTGGATAAATACCGAAAACGAGTCCCACAAGAACCGCACTTCCCGCTGAAATTAAAATGGACAGAGGACCAATTTCAGAAGGCCAATTCAGAAGGTACCCACCGACGATCGCGGCAAGAAGACCAAGTGCAGTTCCCAAAACAGCACCTAATCCAGTTAAGGCCAAGCTTTCCATTAGAAATTGTAAAAGAACCTCTCTGGATGTCGCACCAAGAGCTTTCCGCAAACCAATTTCTTGAGTTCTTTCTGTGACCGAAACGATCATGATATTCATGATTCCAATTCCTCCCACCAAAAGAGAGATGGAAGCCAATGTTGTTAACAACAATTGCAATGTTTTTTGATTGCGGGTTTGGGCTTCTCGTACCGAGGTCATATCTTCGACCTGAAAGGCATCGTCTTGATCCGCCAGAGCCACTTCATGTCGACGCTTGATCCAGTCTAGGATATCTTTCTTCACTGAGATAAGGTCGTATTTTTTATTCACTTCAATGTCAATAGTGTCGACTGTCAATCGCCCAAAACTTCTTCGTTGAGCAGATTCCAATGGCATCCACGCATTCTCATCTTGACTGAACATGGTAGAACGACCTTTTTCCTTCAAAACACCAACAACCTTCACCGCCATATGATCAATCTTTATTGTTTGTCCAAGGCAAGAAGCTCCTCCGCATAGTTGCTTCGCTAAAAAACCACCAAGAACAGCAACTGTCTCTGAATTTTCATATTCATTCGGCGTAAAAAAACGTCCTATTTGAATTTCCCACTTGCGAATCTCTGGATATAAGGGACTAACGCCGACAAGGTCTATAGGAAAATTTGCATTATCAAATTTTCCTATAGACGAAGCTGTTGCTATCGCACTAACACGGTCTATTCCTGGTAACTGCGTCTGCAAATCTAAAGCATCTGCATAAGTTAAAACCGAAGCGCTCCCCGCATTAATAACTTGAGCTCCCTTATGACGAACGCCATTTCTTAAACTTAAAACTCGACCACCTAAAGAAGCCAGATTTTTTTCGATTTCTGATTGAGCGCCTTGCCCCAAAGACAGAATACCCAGAATGGAAGCAACCCCCATCAAAATTCCCAATAAAGATAAAATTGTGCGCACCTTATGACGACTGAGTGTTTGCAATCCCAACGTTAGCGAAGGAATCAAAAATGGAAGCAAAGAGGCAGTATGAACATTCTTAAATTCTGATGAAGCAAGAGCTACAGAGGAAGTTTTTTTTGTCTCTTCTGAATTCACAAAATCTGACTTTGATTTCTCTTTTATAATATCTGAAAAAACCCTTCCATCTTTCATGTGAATTACGCGATTGGCATGAGAAGCCACAGTTTCATCGTGAGTCACAACAATGATCGTCATTCCATCTTGATGAAGTTGTCTTAAAATTTCTAAGACCTGCTTTTCACTAGCCTCATCCAAATTTCCCGTGGGCTCATCAGCTAAAATCACCTGTGGTTGATTCATCAGGGACCTAGCAATAGCAACACGTTGCTGCTGCCCCCCTGACATTTTCGATGGCACCTGTTCTGCACGGCCACCCAACCCAACTTTGGAAAGAAGACTCAATGCCCTTTCTTTTTGATGAAAAAATCGGCGGTAAAAGGCTGGAAGCATCACATTTTCAAGTGCCGAATCCTTCGCTAACAAATGAAATTTTTGAAAAATAAACCCAATGACATCTCGACGAAGTAGGGCTTGCTGTTCTTGACTTAACCCTTCAACATTTTGACCATTAAAAGAAAGACTCCCCGAAGTCGGTGAATCTAAAAGACCCAGAATATGCATCAATGTCGATTTTCCCGAACCGGAATGTCCCATGATCGCAACATATTCGCCTTGTTGAATCTGAAAGGTAACTCCATCCAAGGCACAGATGGTTTGTTCACCAAGTTGATAAGTCTTACAAATATTTTGAAGCTCAATCATTCGAGCCTGATTCCTGCAGAGTGGACGGATGGGTATTTTGTGACTTCGATGATTCAACTTCCGTGTGGATTAAAATCACAACGTCATTTTCAATGAGACCTTCCAAAACTTCTGATACGCGACCATCTGTTGAACCTATTTTGACTTCAACTTTTTCCTGCTTCTTTGAACGATCGTCTATCAACTTCCACACGTAGTATTTCCCATCTTCCCATTGCAAGGCCATGTTCGAAACTACAAGAGTAGATAGCTTTGTTTCCAATTCAAAGCTGACATTTGCAGTCATTCCACTTCGCATTTTCTGTGCATTTTTTTTAGGGATAACATCGACAATGTATGTTGTGACATTGTTAACAGTGCTTGAATCAAACGCAATGTGATCAACGACTCCTTCGATGGATTCATTCTGGTAAGAGTCCAAAATAACTTTTGCATTCTGATGAAGTCGCACTTTTCCAATGTCAGCTTCATCGACATTCGCTCGGACTGTCAAACGATCAGAAACAAACATAATATTATCAGTATCAAGTACTAATTGACCTGGCTGGACCTTGATGGAAATCATCGTCCCAGCGATCGGAGTAATAATAGGCATCGGCTTATAAATTTCTTCCCAACGTCGCACTTCTTCTGGGCCTTTTGCTCTTGCCGCATCCATCAAAGCAGTTCTTTCTGTTGAACTCATTAATGCAACAACCGTTCCTTCTGGAATATATTGACCTTCTTTGACTAAAATCTTCTCAATACGGCCACCTGTATTGGGCTGAATTTTCACTTTATTCTGAGGCTCAACGGCCCCCGTGCTTGTCATACTTGTAACTAGCTTTGTACGTTGAACACGATATGTTTGGCTGGATTTATTCATGCTCGAATGCAATGGCAACCCATTCCTTGAAGGCAATAACCAACCAAGAACAACACCAAAAACAAAGATGACAATGAATAAACCGATTTTTTTTGGTTTTATTTCCATAAATGATCAAAACCTTTCCCAGATAAATGCCACCATTCGACTTGAGCAATCAACGCTTCCCTGTAATATGCGATGAGATTATATTCCTCTTTAAAAAGATCAGTTTCCGCATTATCCCATGAATCAAATTTAGATAAACCTGCGCGGTATCTTTCGCGGGTAATGGCCGTTTTCAACCGTCGGGCTTTAATGATTGTTTGAGAGATACCATACTCCACAAAAGCCTCATCATATTTATAAAAAGCATCCCGAAGTGATTTTTTTGTAGAAATGTATATCATCTCTTTATCAATTTTTTTGATTAACCACTGATTATTTTTTTCCTGTAAACCAGAGTAACTTCTGCCTCCGCTAAACAGTGGTAAAACCAAATTTAAAGTTAAACTCCAATCTTTCTGATGTCCAAAATCAAGATCTGATGATGTCGAAGACCCTGTTGCAGTAAGATCAAGTTTTGGCAAAAATTCGGCTTGTGCAGATTGAACTTCGTCATGAGCAAATAACTCGTTATAAACTGCATTAATGTATTCTTCGCGCTTTTCTATCAAATCTTTAAAGCCATTTGTGGGTTCAAATGGCTTTTCAATAGCGAGTTGAAAATTTAAATCAACATACATACTTGTCGTAACTTCTTCACCCATGAACTCTAGCAAATCTTCCTTTGTTTGCTTTAAAATACGCTCATAGCGAAGAATCATCACATCCACATATTCAAGATAAGCCTGACATAACAAAACAGATCCTTGATCTTCCTTCCCATGGGCGTATTGAAGTTTCACGATATCAAAATTATCCTGCCGACGAGTTTTATAAGATTGAAAAAGTTGAATATACTTGTGAATTGCAATAATTCGAGTGTACGAAATAATCGACTCTCTTAAAACTTTTGACTGAGTTTCATACAGTGATGCTTCGGCCTGACGGTATTTGAGCTGAGATGCTCGTAAACTCGATAGATCTTTCATTCCATTAAATAAATTCAACGATACACCCAAACTTGAAGTATGTGTCCCCAAGGATTCTAAAAAAGACGGCCCTGGAGGATCTTGAACAACATTTCCATTATTATCTTCATGGGTTGTGGGGTCCATCTTCAAAGCTTCAGTCTTTGAAAGTGTCAGATCTACAGATGGGAAAAATGTAGCCCACACAGCTCGTTCTCTCCACTTGGCGTTTTCCAGCTCTTTTTCTTTGATCAAAATTTCATGATTGTTTTTTAAAACCCGACGAAGAAATTCTTTCAGTGTTAAAATTTCTTTGGAAGATGGATTTGCTTTTTGAACACTTGTTGCTTCTGAAGTTGTAGGCAATTCCGCGTGAGCAAAAGACACGGCCACAGCAATGGCACATGCAAAAATAAAGACAAGGACTCTTGAAAGTAATTCCTTCATCATAATTCAACCTACTTCAGTTATGAACTCGGGAATCATTGACGAAAAATTAACAAAAAGTCAAAGGCTATCCTTTTCCGAAAGAACCCGTTTGAAATGTTTTCCGAAGGCGTCGGATATCTAAAACCAACTGGTCAGCTTGGTTCTGTAAAGAATCGATTTTGACCTGGGCATCCACCCAGTTTTTTTCCTTATGAAGATCCGATCGCAGTCCTGAAAGGGCACCACGAGCGCCTTCGACCGAAAACTTATCCCGATGCAAGAGTTTGCGGATCAATAGGACGTTTTCCACGTCCTTACGGCTATAAACACGTTGTTGATTGGCTGCTTTTTTGGGCCTTAATATTTCAAATTCAGATTCCCAGTACCGAAGCACATAGGTTGGAACGCCGACAAGGTCAGCGACGTCCCCAATTTTAAAGGACATGCGATCAGGGATCGCTGCTACCTCCTGCAAAAGCAGGTCATCCACAGAAATCAAATTTTAATCCTCAGAATCCTCATCGTCATGATCGACAAGATGGGCGTACTCTTCCCCGTTCAGCATGGCTTTTAAAACCTGGCTAGGCCGAAAGGTCAAAACTCGACGAGCTGTGATCTTGATCTGCTCTCCCGTTTGAGGATTACGACCTACACGCTCTTTTTTCTTACGAACAACAAAGTTTCCAAAGCCAGAGATTTTGACCTTTTCCCCTTGGTGCAGGCGATCCTTCAAGGTTTGAAAAACAAGCTCAACAAGTTCTGAAGCTTCTTTTTTTGAAAAACCAATCTTCTCATATACCTTTTCAACTATATCCGCCTTGGTCATTGTTGAGTTACCGACGTTTTGTCCTACCATGATGGTTCATTCTCCTGTTGAAATTCCTGCATCAACCTAGAATTAGGCTAACAATTCGAGGCCAACAATCAAGTCAAATTATCGTAAGCTGGCGGAAAATTGTTTTTCTAAGGCGGCCAAGACTTTTTGTTGCTGTTCTTGAATCACTGCGTCCTGCAAGGTTGCTTCCTGGGACTGGTAATGCAAACGCACCGTCAACGATTTTTGCCCCACAGGCAACTTATCCCCTTGGTACATATCCACGACTTGAACCGACACCAGCAAGGGACCCGCAGCTTTTTTGATCTCTTTCAAGATGGCAGCTGAAGCCACCTGCTTGGACATCACTAAGGATAAATCCCGCTCCACAGCCTGGAACTTCGAAAGCGACTGAAACTTCAACCCGCGAGATCCGGACTTCACAAAAACCTCAGCATCCAGCTCGGCCAAAGCCACATCCACGCGCAACTTCTGATCGGCAACCAAAGTCGGATGAAGGGTTCCAATAAAACCAAGCACTCGTCCTTCCACCTTCAGCCAAGCGTACTGACCGCGATGAAGAAAAGAAGGAACCTCTCCGCGATTTTGTGGAGTGATCCATTCATAACTTTGAATCTTCCAAACTTTCAGCAGAGACTCAATTGCGGCCTTTAACTCAAAAACCACCGGAGCCTTCGCCTGCTCGGAGGAGCCTGCAGAATCCCACATCGATTGTAACTGCCCCCATGCTGCCAGGGCCAGGCGTGGAGTTTGTTGGTAGCTTCCCTTCCAATGAAAAACACCGCCATGTTCAAACAGACGCCCCTGATGATTCCCCTGATGAAAATTCGTCACAATGTTTTTATAAAGGCCGTAACTGAGCGTCCCACGCATGACATTCAGATCCTCAGACAAAGGATTCATCAACCGAATTCTTTGTTCGCTCCAATTTAAACCCGCAGCATTCAGATTTTGAAAGTTACCGACAAATTGCTTTTCCTGAGTTTCCGAAACAAAGGCAAAATTCATGGCCTGAGAATAGCCCTGCGCACGTAAAACCTGAGAAATTTGCAAATTGGAATCATATTCTCGATCATGAAACGAAGGAACCACCGTTTTCGAAGGAAGACTTTCTGGAATATGCTCATACCCATGGATACGAGCATATTCTTCCACAAGATCCATTTCTGTCTCGAGGTCAAAACGATAGGAAGGAGCTTGGACTTCCAAAGAGTTTTGCTTTTTATCAACCTTGCATCCCAAACGCAGAAGATAATTTTGTAAATTTTCTTCCGTGGCCGTATAGCCCAAGCGATCAGATACCATCGCTGCTGAAATAGAAATGGGTGCTGTCACGGAAGCTTCAGAATAAATATCCCAACACTTTTCATCCGCTTGGCCCCCCGCCACCTGAAGGATCAACTCCGTCGCACGATCCAATGCCAAAAGTGCTCCATTGGGATCGACACCTCTGGAAAATCTGTAACCTGAATCTGTTGTGATACCATGAGCTCGCAAAGATTTTCTGACCGTTGCTGGCAAAAAGAAGGCAGACTCTAAAAAGATATTTGTTGTTGCATCCGTCACGCCTGAGTTTTGTCCACCGATCACACCCGCCATGGCCAAGGCCTTCTCGGCATCGGCAATCATCAACTCTTCCCCAGTTAAAGTGATCTGCGTCCCATCCAAAGTGATGAACTTTTCACCAGCTTTGGCCTTATCCACTCGGATCACAGAGCCTACCAACGTCCCCGCATCGAAAGCATGCATGGGCTGACCAAGTTCCATCATCACATAATTCGTCACGTCCACAATATTATTAATGGACTTCATCCCTACTGATTCAAGACGTTTTTTCAACCAGGTAGGAGAGGGCCCCACTTTCACATTTTGAACCGCGCGGCCGCAATACCGTGGGCACAATCGAGATTCCTTCACTTGCAAATCGACCTTCACCGAAACCTCAGAAGAAGGCTTCCATTCGGGCTGTACAATTTTCAAAGGACGCTCCAGCAAAGCTGCAATTTCTCGAGCCAAACCATAATGACTTAGGCAATCCGAACGGTTCGGAGTCACTTTTAATTCGACAGTCACGTCATCAAGCCCCTGGTACTTTGCAAAGGCCTCTCCGATGGGAGCGTCTTCGGGAAGAATCTCAATGCCGTTGCTTTCTTGAGCCAAGCCCAACTCTTTCAACGAGCACAACATTCCCCCTGAATCCACACCACGAATCACCGATTGTTTGATGGCAAAATTTCCAGGCAAAACGGCCCCTGGCAAGGCCACGATGACCTTGTCATTCGCCTTGTGGTTTTGAGCTCCACAGACAATCTGATGAACGACGCCTTGGCCTGTGGTCACCTTGCAGAGACTGAGTTTATCTGCATTGGGATGGCGATCTTTTTCCAAAATCAAGCCCACAACCACATTTTCATAATCCTTGGCGCGGTTACTGATTTCTTCCACCTCAAGGCCAGCAGCCGTCAATCGATCGGCCAAAGGCTGAGGAGCCGTTAAAAATTCTGTCACATCTACAAAGTCATTTAACCAACGTAAACTTATTTTCATGAGGGAAACTGCCTTAAGAAACGAGTGTCATTTTCAGGAAATAAACGAATATCATCCACACCATACTTGATAATAGCCATGCGCTCGATACCAAAACCAAAGGCAAAGCCTTGCCATCTTGGATATTCCACACCAGCGTGCTGGAAAACCTTAGGGTTGATCAAGCCACACCCACCAATTTCAACCCAACCGGTTTGCTTGCACATACTGCATCCCTTGCCCTTACAAATGGGGCAAGAGCAATCCACTTCTGCACTGGGTTCCGTGAAAGGAAAAAAGCTGGGACGAAAACGAGTCTTCAAACCGGCACCGAAAAACTCGCGCACGAAAAAGCTGATCGTTCCCTTCAAATCAGCCATGGATATCTTTTCATCCACACACATGCCCTCAATTTGATGAAAGTGTGGCAAATGAGAAATATCACTGTCACAACGAAACACAGCGCCCGTACCGATGATTCGCAAAGGTGGCTTTTCAGATTCCAAACTGTGAATTTGAATCGGCGAAGTATGGGTTCTCAAAACGTGAGTTGGATCAATGAAAAAGGTATCCTGCATATCCCGTGCGGGATGGTCAGCTGGAATATTCAAGGCCTCGAAATTGTATTGATCTTTTTCAATCATAGGACCTTGGCGCAGACTATAACCCAATCGAGACATGATCTCATAAATTTCTCGGGTCACTTTGGCCACAGGATGTTCGCTGCCCTGAAAGTGCGCAGGACCTGGCAAGGTCATATCGACCTCTTCGGCCAACATTTTGGCTTCCAGTTCTTGTTTTTTCAGTTCGGTTTCACACTGAAGGTAGTGGGCCTCAAGAGCCTGCTTCACCTCGTTGACCTTTTTACCAAACAGGGGCCGCTCTTCCTTCGAAAGGCTGGCCATATCCTTCATGATGTCGGTAAAAAGACCGTTCTTGCCTAAATAACGAACTTTTTCGTCATAAAGAGCGGTTGAATTTATGGCCTGTTGAAATCGTTTCAAGGCCTCTTCTTTTATTTGATCAAGTTTTTCGAATGACATAGATTCCCGCATATTGAATGAAAAGAGACAGGCAATCAACCCTCAAGTTTTTTGCGCAACGTTATTGGAAGGCGAATCATGGCTCATAAGAATAAAGAAAATATTTCTCCTTATACGACTCGCCAAAAGCAGCGCGCAGCTTTTTCAAAGTCCGGATCTGGAAAAGCACAACCCGAAAAACAACTGCTAGGAAGACACCGACGACCAGATAAGATCTTTTCTTTGGAAGAGGCGAATGATCGGCTTTATGATCTGTTCCGCAATCATCAATTTTCCCACATCACCCATGAACAACGTCGCCAACTGGCTCATTTTTATGTTTTGTTGATGGAAAATCAGGAAAAACAAAACTTCACACGTTTAACAGATTTGCGTGACATTGGTATTCGTCACTTTATTGACTGCATGATTCTGGCTCAATTGACAGACTTTACTTTTCCTTTGATCGATGTTGGCACAGGACCTGGCTTTCCTGGAATTCCATTAAAAATCCTCTTCCCTCAGGATAAAATTATTTTGGCCGAAGGAGTTCAAAAGCGTGTCGAGTTTTTAAAAACTGTGCGCGAAGAAATGAAACTTCAGCAGCTGGATATCATTGGCCGCAACATCAATCCTTTCTTTGTTTACCCCGTCCAATCCGTGATCACCCGTGCCGTCGAAGATGTTCGTAATACCTTAGGCAATGTCGTGAATGCCTTGCAAACTGGCGGTCGTGTTTTCCTCATGAAGGGCCCCAATGTTGATCCTGAAATCCAGGTGGCATCTGAAGTCTGGGGAGAATACTATCAGTTGGAAAAAGACATCGCCTACACCTTGCCAGGAACAAGTCATGATCGTCGTTTGTTGATTTACCGAAAAACAAAAATGCATCCACTTCCTGATTTCGAAGAAGAACTGGACATGGAATACAACCGCGACAAAGACGACGAAAACTGAGGCTCTATGAAAATCATCCTACGAGAAATCACCAGCCCTTCCAATGATATGTACAAACTGTGGAAAAGTTTGTTGAGCTCCAAGGGAATCAAAAACGAATCCAGCTTTTTACTCAGCGGAGAAAAACTGGTGCGTGAAACTTTGGCCTTGCTTACTTTGCATGAAAAATCTGCAACCTTCGAAAGAAAAAAGGAAGAATCTTTCAAAAACTCTTCTTTGCCTTTTCAATCCTTAGGACTTCTTTTCCCCCAAGGCACTTCCGAAGCGGAAGTGAAAACTTGGCTTCCTCAGAATTCTGAAAAAAATGAATCCACGTTTTCATGCTGGAACTTATCCCAGCCGCTCATCAAAGAACTGGATGTTCTGGGAACTCAAGGCCCCTTGCTTTGGATGAAGGCACCACAGCTTCCCACG
>JACCDG011301221.1_pt1 | contig 10073 bp, 7 predicted proteins | sample 7442471 | NCBI WGS metagenome assembly JACCDG01 (sample SAMN15323444, study PRJNA562643) | freshwater metagenome | isolation source: river surface water | place: USA:Blue River Watershed | collected 2017-08-17 | reverse complement strand
GGATGCCGCCCAGCGAATGCCCGACCAGAAAGGCGGGCTCGCCGCCTTGCTGGTGCGCCTTGGCAAAGTCAGCCAGCTGCTGCACCAGGTGCGGCCAGTTATCTGTGACCGGGTAGGCCGGGTCGTGGCCGAACTTGTCGATCGCGTGCACTTCGAAGCCGCGCTGGCGCAGGCTCTCGTGTACCCGACGGTAGGTGCCGCCCGGAAAGCTGTTGCCATGTGAGAAGATGATGCGGCCCAGCATCTCAGATCAGCTTTTCTTCGGGGGTGCTGATCTTCTTGAGCACGGTGTTGCGCGTGGCCTGCACCATGATGGGCACTTGTGTTTGCTGGCCGTCCCACGCCGGGTGCTCGATGCTGTCGAACATCTGGCGCAGTTTCTCGCCCCAGCTGCTGCGCACCATCTGGAAGTAGGGGTTGTGCTCGTCGATGCAGACGATGCGGTCGCTGTGCAGGCGGCCGGCTTCATAGACCACCATGTCCAGCGGCAGGCCCACCGAGAGGTTGGACTTGAGGGTCGAGTCCATCGACACCAGCGCGCATTTGGCGGCTTCGTCCAGTGGCGTGTCGGGCGTGATCACGCGGTCAAGCACAGGCTTGCCGTATTTGGACTCGCCAATCTGGAAGTAGGGCGTCTCGTCGGTGGCTTCGATGAAGTTGCCGGGTGAATAGACCTGGAACAGGCGCATGCCCTCGCTGCCGATCTGGCCGCCAAAGATCATCGACACATTGAACTCCACGCCGGTGGCGCGCAGGGCGGCGGCATCGCGCTCGTAGACGCGGCGCACCGCTGCGCCCAGCACGCGGGCCGCGTCGAACATGCTGGTGGCGTTCCAGATGGTCAGCGGCTCGTCCTGGCCGGGCTCGACGAGTTTTTCGACCTGCAGCACCTCGCGCACGGACTGCGAAATGCTCAGGTTGCCTGCCGACAGCAGCGTCATGAAGCGGTCACCCGGCTTCTCGTAAATGATCATCTTGCGGAAGGTGCTGATCTGGTCCAGGCCCGCATTGGTGCGGGAGTCGGACAGGAAGACCAGGCCAGCGCGGGTCTTGATGGCAACGCAGTAGGTCATGGTTTACTTTTTGGGCAGCAGGCGCTGCAGGCTGTAGAGGGCATCGAGCGCCTCGCGGGGGCTCAAAGCGTCGGGGTTGATCTGGGCCAGAGCTGCTTCGATGGGCGTCGGCCCTGCGATCTCTGCCTCGGGCGGCGGAGCAAACAGGTCCACCTGGGCGCGGGCGTCCTGCGCGCCGGATTCGAGCGCCTGCAGGGCGTGGCGCGCGTGGTTCAGCACCGCGGCAGGCATGCCCGCCAAGCGCGCCACCTGCACGCCGTAGCTGCGGCTCGCTGGCCCGGGCTGGATCTCGTGCAGGAACACGATGTCGCTGCCCGACTCGGCGGCACTCACATGCATGTTGACGGCGGCATTGTGTGTGGCCGGGAATTCGGTGAGTTCAAAGTAGTGCGTGGCGAACAGGCCAAAGCACTGCACCTTGTTGTGCAGGTGCGTGGCGATGCCGCTGGCCAGCGCCAGACCGTCAAAGGTCGAGGTGCCACGGCCGATCTCGTCCATCAGCACAAGGCTGTGGGGCGTGGCGCTGTGCAAAATTTGCGCGGCTTCGGTCATCTCCAGCATGAAGGTGGATTGGGCATTGGCCAGGTCGTCGGCCGCGCCGATGCGGGTGTGGATCGCGTCGATGGGGCCCAGGCGGCAGCGGCTGGCAGGCACATGGCTGCCGATGCTGGCCAGAAGCACGATCAGTGCCACCTGCCGCATGTAGGTCGATTTACCGCCCATGTTGGGGCCGGTGATGATCTGCAGCCGTTGCTTGGGACCCATCACCGTGTCGTTGGCGATGAAGCTGCCGCCGGACAACTCGGCCAGGCGCGCTTCGACCACCGGATGGCGCCCGGCGCGGATCTCGATGCAGGGCTCGCGGGTGAACTCGGGCGCGCACCAGTTCAGGGTGATGGCGCGCTCGGACAGTGCACACAAGGCATCGAGCCCGGCCATGGCCTGGGCCAGACCGGTGAGCGCGGGCACAAAGCTTTGCAGCTGGTCGAGCAGGCCTTCGTAGAGCCATTTTTCGCGAGCCAACGCCCGCTCCTGCGCCGACAGGGCCTTGTCTTCAAAGGCCTTGAGTTCGGGGGTGATGAAACGCTCGGCGTTCTTGAGGGTCTGGCGGCGGCGGTAGTCCTCGGGCACCTTGTCCAGTTGCCCTTGCGTGACCTCGATGTAGAAGCCGTGCACCTTGTTGAACTGCACCCGCAGGTTGGCGATGCCGGTGCGGGCTTTCTCGCGGGTTTCGAGGTCGAGCAAAAAGCTGTCGCAGTTGGTCTGGATGGCGCGCAGTTCGTCCAGCTCCGCGTCGAGCCCCGGGGCAATCACGCCGCCGTCACGCACCAGTGCGGCCGGTTCTTCGAGCAGCGATTGCGCCAGCAGCTCGGCGCAGCCTGCAGGCGGCGTGAGCCAGCGTGCCAGGCGGGCCAGCAAGGTGTCGCCTGCGGGTTGCAGGGTGGCCAGTGTTTGGGCCAGGCCGTCGGCACGTTCGAGTGCGTAGCGCAGGGCCACCAGCTCGCGCGGGCGCACCTGGCGCAGCGCGGTGCGGGCGGTGATGCGCTCCACATCGCTGGCGCCCTTGAATTGTTCGCGCAGCGTGCTCCAGGCGCCGCTGGCCTGCAGCTGGGCGATGGCGGCCAAACGCTCTTGAGCTTGCGCACGGTCGCGCTGGGGGCTGAGCAGCCAGCCCTTGAGCATGCGGCTGCCCATGCCGGTCATGCAGGTGTCGAGCAGCGAGAACAGCGTGGGTGCATCCTCGCCACGCAGGGTCTGCACCAGCTCCAGGTTGCGGCGGGTGGCAGGCGGCAGGTCGATCAGCGAGTCCGAGCGCTGCACGCGGATGCTTTGCACATGCGGCAGGCTGCGGCCCTGGGTGTGCTCGGCATAGGTCAGTAGCGCGCTCGCGGCCGCATGGGCATCGTGCAGGGTCTCCGCATTCCAGGCGGCCAGGCTCGCGGCCTGCATCTGCTCTTGCAGCTTGCGCTGGCCCAGCCCGGCGTCGAACTGGAAGTCCGGGCGCAGGGCGAGCGACAAGCCCGCACCCCGGTGCTGCGCGCGGATCTGGCGCAGGCGCTCTTCAAAGGTCTGCGTCATGCCGGCGCTGGCCAGCAATTCGGCGGGGGCAATGCGGTCGATCCAGTCGGCCAGCTCCTCGTGCGCGCATTCGGCCAGGTGGATCACGCCTTGCGTGACGCTCAGCCAGGCCAGGCCGCAGCGGGCCTTTTTGCCCTGGTGCACGGCCAGCAGCAGAGCTTCGGACTTTTCACTCAGCAGTTCGCTGTCGGTCAGCGTGCCGGGGGTGACCACGCGCACCACCTTGCGCTCGACCGGGCCTTTGGCCGTGGCCACATCGCCCACCTGCTCGCAAATGGCCACCGACTCCCCCAGCTTGATGAGGCGCGCCAGATAGCCTTCAACCGAATGGAAGGGCACACCGGCCATGACCACCGGCTGCCCGGCCGACTGGCCGCGCCGGGTGATGGTGATGTCGAGCAGGCGGCCGGCTTTTTCGGCGTCGTCCCAGAAGAGCTCGTAGAAGTCGCCCATCCGGTAGAAGACGAGCGTGTCGGGAAACTCCGCCTTGATGGCCAGGTACTGGGCCATCATGGGGGTGTGGGCGCTCAGGTCGGGCGCGGTCGCCATGGTGCGTGGAGGCGGTGCCTGGATCAGAGCGGCGCTTCGTCGCTCGCTTCGGTGCTGCTTTCGCCTTCGGCGCTGTCTTCAGCACCACGCTTGAGGGCGGTGAGCTTGCGCGAGGCTTCGCGCACTTCGGCTTTCTCGCCCGCGCCAGCGAACTTGCTGTACTTGTGCAGGATGGGCACGAGCTGACCGTAGATGCGGGGCGTGCCCGCCAGCACTTCGCGCTGTTCCAGAAAGTCCGACTCGCCGGTGAAATTACCCACCAGGCCGCCAGCTTCGGTGACCAGCAGCGATCCGGCCGCCACGTCCCAGGGGGAGAGGCCCGTCTCGAAGAAGGCTTCGGTGTAACCGGCGGCCACATAGGCCAGGTCCAGCGCGGCAGCACCCGGTCGGCGCAGGCCGGCGGTTTTCTGCATCACGTCGCCCATCATCAGCAGGTAGTTGTTGAAGTTGTCGCCCGGGCGGAAGGGGAAGCCGGTGGAAATCAGGCATTCCTTGAGCTGGGTGCGCTTGCTCACGCGGATGCGGCGGTCATTGAGGAAGGCGCCCCGGCCGCGGGTGGCGGTGAACAGGTCGTTGCGGCTGGGGTCGTAGACCACGGCCTGCTCGATGCGCCCGCGCACCTGCAGCGCGATGCTCACGCAGTAGACCGGAAAGCCGTGGATGAAGTTGGTGGTGCCGTCCAGCGGATCGATGATCCAGATGTGATCGGCGTGGGGGTTGCCGTGCTGGCTGCCCGACTCTTCGGCGAGGATGCCGTGGTCGGGGTAGGCGGTCAGCAGGGTTTCGATGATGGCCGCCTCACTCGCGTGGTCCACTTCGGTCACGAAGTCGTTGACCTGTTTTTGCGAAATGCGCACGGCTTCAACGTCGAGCGCGGCGCGGTTGATGATGGCGCCGGCGGCGCGCGCAGCCTTGATGGCCACGTTCAGCATGGGGTGGAGTGAGGAGGACATGGATTGTTAAGAACCGGTTCGGGCCGGCGCACGATCACGCTGGCAATGTATGTATTTTCCCATGAAAAGCTGACAGAGGCGTCCGAGGTCATCGGCCGGTCCGGCCCGGGTGGGACAATCGGGCCCCATGCGAACCCGATTCATCCTGATCGAAACCAGCCATGCCGGCAACGTGGGCGCCGCCGCCCGAGCCATGAAGGTGATGGGCTTTGACGAGCTGGTGCTGGTCAAACCCCGCTGGGCCAACGTGCTGCGCAAGGAAGAAACCCTCCAGCGCGCCAGCGGCGCCAATGATGTGCTGGCCAAAGCCCGGGTGGTGGACACGCTGGACGAGGCACTGGATGGCGTGACCCACCTGTGCGCCACCGCCATGACGCCGCGTGACTTTGGGCCGCCCACGCGCGCGCCGCGCGAGCATCTGGCCGAGCTGGTCCAGGGCAACCATTCGGTGGCCTTCCTTTTTGGCACCGAGCGTTTTGGCATGACCAACGAGGATGTGTACCGTTGCCATGTGGCCCTGTCGATCCCGACCGATCCGCAATTTGGCTCGCTCAACCTGGCGGCGGCCATCCAGGTCATTGCCTACGAGTGGCGCCAGGCGCTGGGGGGATTCCCTGTCCAGGCGGCTACGCAGCCGCCGCTCCAGGCCGATGCGCAGCAGGTGGCCGGCATGCTCGGCCACTGGGAGCAGGCCCTGACCGACATCGGCTTTCTGGACCCCGCCTCGCCCAAAAAGCTCATGCCGCGCCTGAACCAGCTCTTCAACCGGGCCGAGCTGCAGCAGGAGGAAATCCACATCCTGCGCGGGGTGGCCAAGGCCATGAGCGAGGCCGCCAAAGGTAAACGGTAGACTTGCGAGCATGTTTTCCCGCCTCCGCTCCGACATCCAGTGCATCCTCGAGCGCGACCCGGCCGCGCGCAGCGCCTGGGAAGTGCTGACCTGTTACCCGGGCCTGCATGCGCTGATCCTGCACCGCTGGGCGCATGGCTGCTGGACGCGCGACTTCAAGTGGCTGGGGCGTTTCATCTCGCACCTGTCGCGCTGGCTGACCGGCATCGAGATCCACCCGGGTGCCAAGATTGGCAACGGCGTATTTTTTGATCATGGCATGGGCATCGTGATCGGCGAGACGGCCGTGATTGGAGATGGATGCACCATCTACCACGGTGTCACGCTGGGCGGCACTTCGCTCTACAAAGGCGCCAAACGCCACCCGACGCTGGGGCGCGATGTGGTGGTGGGCGCAGGCGCCAAGGTCCTGGGCGGCTTCGAGGTGGGTGACGGCGCCAAGGTCGGCTCGAACGCGGTGGTGACCAAGCCGGTGCCCGCAGGCGCCACGGCTGTGGGCAATCCAGCGCGCATCATCCAGGCCGAGCAGGACGCCAAGCGCGAGGAAACCGCCTCCAAAATGGGCTTCTCGGCCTATGGTGTCACGCAAAACGACGATCCGCTGAGCCAAGCCATGCGCGGCCTGATCGACAACGCGGCCAGCCAGGAGCACCAGATCGCCCTTTTGTGGAAGGCGCTGGAAGAGGTGTGCGCCCGCCAGCAGGTGCAAATGCCCGGTGGCGCCCACAAGACCGAGTCGTTTGAGGCTGACAAGCTCAACCAGCTGGTTGGGAAGTAGGCGCAACGACCCTGTCGTGACAGATTCACGACGTCAAGGGTCTGATCGCCCCAGTCGGGGCTCCTACATTTGGGAGGTCAGTTCCCGGCGCCGCTCGTAGAGGCTCTTGTAGCGTTGCAGGGCATCCGCGTCTTCGCCGCTCTGGGCCTGGGCCAGCGCCTCGGTTTCGAGCTGCTTGAGGCGGTCGATCAGCATCAGGTTGAGCAGGCGACGCAACTCCTGCCGGGACTCCTGCACATCGGGTGCAGCCGGCTCGGCGTCGGTGTGCAAGGCCTGCTGCTGCATCCAGCGTGCGGCATCTTCGGCAAAGGGCTGGCCCTGCATTTCGCTTTGCAGGGCAGACCAGCCCAGCGGGCCGTGTTCGTGGAACTGCGACTCCATCCAGACAAAGAGTGGACCGTGCGGTGCGGGCAGGGCGCAGAGCATGGCCTGGTCTTCGCCTGCCAGGTGTTCCCACAGCGCCATGTTGGCCAGCAAAAGCCGGGCGGCATGGTCGGCGCGGCTGGCGGGCAAGGTACGCGGGCCGGTGTAGCCGGGCGCGGCGTCTTTTTTCCAGCGATCGGACCAACGGCCAGATTTGCCGCTGCCCTTCTGGAAAGGCTTGTCCCACTGGCGCGGCGGCGCAGCGCCGTAGCCCGGCGGGGGCTCGGCCTGCGCGGTCCCAGCAGGGCTCTGCGTTGCGCTGCCAGGCGTGTGACGGTGGTCGCTGGCGGCCTGCTGGCCCCACAGGCGTTCGAGCTGGGCGGCGTCCAGGGCGATCAGCTGGGCCAGCTCGGCCAGCAATTGTTGCTTGAGCGCACCCTCGGGCAGCAGCTGCCACAGCGGCCGCGCCTGGCTGGACAGGCGGGCGCGCCCTTCGGCGCTGCCCAAGTCGCAGTCCACGCTGGCCGCTTCGATCAGGAAGCGCGAGAGCGGTGTGGCCTGGCGGATCTGCTCGGCAAAAGCCTCCTGGCCGAACTCGCGCACATAGCTGTCCGGGTCGTGTTCGGCGGGCAGGAACAAAAACTTGATGCTGCGCACATCGGTGGCATAGGGCAGGGCGCCGTCGAGCGCCTTGCGGGCGGCGCGGCGGCCGGCGGCGTCGCCATCAAAGCTGAAGACCACCGAATCGGTGAAGCGGAACAGCTTTTGCACATGGTCGGGCGTGCAGGCCGTGCCCAGCGTGGCCACGGCGTTGGCAAAGCCCAGCTGGGCCAGCGCGACCACGTCCATGTAGCCTTCGGTCACCAGCACGTAGCCCGCGCTGTGCAGGGCTTCACGGGCTTCGTAGAGGCCGTAGAGCTCGCGGCCCTTGTGGAAGACCGGTGTCTCGGGCGAGTTCAGGTACTTGGGTGTGCCGTCGCCAATCACTCGCCCGCCAAAGCCGATGCACTCGCCCTTGATGTTGCGGATGGGGAACATGATCCGGTCGCGGAACCGGTCGTAGCGCTTGTCGTCTTCCTCGTTGACGATGACCAGCCCCGATTCGGCCAGGAGCGGGTCGTCGTATTTTGGAAAGACGCTGGCCAGCGAGCGCCAACCCTCGGGCGCATAGCCCAGGCCGAAGCGCTTGGCGATCTGGCCAGACAGGCCCCGGCCCTTGAGGTAGGCAATGGCGCGGGGGCTGGTCTTGAGGTGTTCGCGGTAGGACTCACCGGCCTTTTCAAGCACGTCGGTCAGGCTGTCGGACTTGGCCTTGGCCGCCAGGGCGCGGGCGCGCTCTTCGGGCGACTGCGGCTCTTCGGGCACCTGCATGCCGATCTGCTGGGCCAGGTCCTTGACGGCTTCGATGAAGCTCATGCCGGTGTGGTCCATCAGGAAGCCGATGGCGTTGCCGTTTTTGCCGCAGCCAAAGCAGTGGTAAAACTGTTTGGTGGGGCTGACGCTGAAGCTGGGTGACTTTTCCCCATGGAAGGGGCACAGCCCCATGTAGTTGGCGCCGCCCTTTTTGAGCTGGACGTACTTGCCCACCACCTCGACCACGTCGACGCGGGCCAGCAGTTCGCTCAAAAAGGACTGGGGGATCGCCATGCGGGGATTGTCCACCATCCGGTTTCAGCCCCTTGTCAGATGGCCGTTGTCCAATCGCCGATTGAATACCCGAGGAGTACAGCATGACCAGCATTTACGACCAGGACCTGCCGCAGACACCGGCCAATTTTGCGCCCATGTCGCCTCTGTCTTTCATCGAACGCACCGCCGAGGTCTACCCGACCCGGCTGGCCGTGGTGCACGGCAGTCTGCGCCAGGACTGGGCCACCACCTACCGCCGCTGCCGCCAGCTCGCCAGCGCCCTGAGCCGCGCCGGCATAGGCAAGAACGATACGGTGGCGGTGATGCTGCCCAACACCCCGCCTATGGTCGAAGCCCATTTCGGCATCCCGATGGCCGGTGCCGTGCTCAACACGCTCAACACCCGGCTGGATGCGGAAACCATCGCCTTCATGCTGGACCACGGCGAGGCCAAGGCGGTGATCGTGGACCCCGAATTTGCCGGCGTGATGAAGAAAGCCATGGCCCTGCGCCAGTCCAAATCCCCCTTGCTGGTGGTCGATGTGGAAGATGCCTTGTTCAGCGGCCTGGCCGAAAAGATCGGTTCAACCACTTACGAGGCTTTTGTGGCCCAGGGCGACCCGGCCTTTGCCTGGAGCCTGCCCGCCAACGAGTGGGATGCGATCGCGCTCAACTACACCAGCGGCACCACCGGTAACCCCAAGGGTGTGGTCTACCACCACCGAGGCGCGGCCACCAATGCGATTTCCAACGTGCTCGAATGGGACATGCCCAAGCACGCGGTGTACCTGTGGACGCTGCCCATGTTCCACTGCAACGGCTGGTGCTTCCCTTGGACAGTGGCCGCGCGTGCGGCCGTGAACGTGTGCCTGCGCCGCGTGGAGCCGCAGGCGATTTTTGACGCGATTCGCCAGCATGGCGTGACGCATTACTGCGGCGCGCCCATCGTGCACGGCCTGCTGGTCAACGCCCCGGCCGAGATGAAGGCCGGTGTGCCCGCTGGCGTGAAAGCCATGGTGGCGGGTGCCGCGCCGCCGGCCTCGATGATCGAGGGCATGGAGCAGATGGGCTTTGACCTGACCCATGTGTACGGCCTGACCGAGGTGTATGGCCCCGCCACCGTGTGCGCCAAGCACGAGGACTGGAACGCGCTGGACATCGGCGAGCGTGCCCGCCTCAATGCCCGCCAGGGCGTGCGCTACCACCTCGAGCGCGATGTGCGCGTGCTCAACCCCGAAACCATGCAGCCCGTGCCCCAGGACGGCGAGACCATGGGCGAGATCATGTTCCGCGGCAACATCGCCATGAAGGGCTACCTGAAGAACCCCAAGGCCACGCAGGAAGCGTTTGCCGGCGGCTGGTTCCACAGCGGCGACCTGGCGGTGCAGTACCCCGACGGTTACATCAAGATCAAGGACCGCAGCAAGGACATCATCATCTCGGGCGGCGAGAACATCTCGTCCATCGAGGTGGAAGACGTGCTCTACCGCCACCCTGCAGTGCTGGCCGCGGCCGTGGTGGCCAAGCCCGATGCGCGCTGGGGCGAGACGCCTTGTGCCTTTGTGGAACTTAAGGCCGGCGCACAGGTCACGCCCGAAGACATCGTGGCGCACTGCAAGCAGCACCTGGCCGGTTTCAAGGTGCCACGTGCGGTCGTGTTTGGCGAGCTGCCCAAGACGAGTACCGGCAAGATCCAGAAGTTCGAGTTGCGCAAGCAGGCGGGGTCGGCTGCGGCAATCGACGTCTGACAAAAAACAGGAGGCCCCTCGCGAGGGCCTCCTGGACCTTGGAGAGCACCG
>JACCDG010554769.1_pt1 | contig 10073 bp, 8 predicted proteins | sample 7442471 | NCBI WGS metagenome assembly JACCDG01 (sample SAMN15323444, study PRJNA562643) | freshwater metagenome | isolation source: river surface water | place: USA:Blue River Watershed | collected 2017-08-17 | reverse complement strand
GCCCTACGGCTTTCTCTAGGAGATCTCGGGCTTGAACGTATTGCTTAAGATCATCATGCAATGAGGCGGCGTAGACATAAAGTTGGGGGATATCTGAGCGAGTGCGCAAAGCCACTTCCACAGTTGCCAACGCTTCATTCGTGAGACCTTGGCTTCGTTGCAAAAAGGCTGCGTGAATCATCGATTCGCCAAAATAGGCGCTGGCGGGTGGCACACGCAAATAGTTGCTCAAGGCAAGTCCCCGATTGCCCACCTCTTCGTAAACGGCGGCCAGGTAAAAACGGACCTTATCCAATTCCGGAGAGTCTTGGAGTATTGCTTCCAACCGTTCAATAGCTTCAGAAAATTGCTTTTTTTCTATAGATATCAGCGCCAACTGAATTTTGACGCTGAGATTGTCTGGCTCAAATTCCTCAAGAATCTCGAGCTGAGCGTAAGCCTGGTCAAAATCTTCGCGAATCAAGTAAGTGCGCGCAAGAATTTGGGCAATATCCCGCTCTGGGCCAAATTTGTCTTGAAATGAGACGAGCAGTTCCAATGATTTGGCTTCATTCTTTTTTAATTTGTAAATCTCATTGAGCAACAGCACTGCGTCCAAGTTTTTAGGTTTAAGGGCCAATGCCTTGTGCAAGGACTTCTCAGCGTCATCTACTTTCTGATTTGGCATCTCCAGATAAACTTTGGCCATCAATAAGTGCGCCCTCTCTGGCTCTGTAAACTCTGGATTCGCAGTCAATTCACTAAAAGCCTTCAACGCGTCTGAGTGCTTTTTCATCTCAGACCACAATACCCCCTGGTTGAACTTGGTTTCTAAGTGAGAAGGGTCAATCTCTAAGATCTCTTTGTACTGGATCTCTGCCTGGTCATAGGTTCGCAGGGACGAGTAAACTCCAGCCAGTAGAGTCCGTGTGTCTATATTGGTGGGGTTTATCACCAAAGCTTGTTCAATTTGCTCAATGGCCTCAGTCATAAGACCATTGCGAATGAACTCAATGGCGAGGCGCACTCGCACCGCCACAGACTTGGGATCATACAAAAGCGTGACTCGAAAGGCCTCAATCGCTTTTTGCGAGAAACCTTCCAACGCCAAGGCCTCACCCATGGTGAAGTGATAGTCCGCTTGGCTCTGGATAAAAACCGGGTCGGCATTCTCAGAATTCTGCGCCCCTTCCAAGACGATGACCTCAGACGCAGTGGGCGAATTCTCAGCAGGAGCACGGTCGGAGGATTGACCAGCCGAATTCCCACGCAAAGAGGGTTGGGAAAGTCTGGCAAGAGGCGAGGATAAGGGTTCAACAGGTTTAGGCTTTAATGACGAACAGGCTCCAGTTGCCAGAAGAAGCTGAGGCAACAAAAGGATCCGGGATGTGAGAAATCGGGAGCTAATTAAAAGCACGCAAAGTCCTTTGCCAGTGAGGACTTCTCGGAAAAATGAGCTTTAAAATTGAAAAATCCCGTGCATCAAGGTGTAAACTGGTCCAATCTCCACCTGAACCGCCTTAACCCTATTAAATTGCTCGACTTTTTAAAAAGCCAGGACCAAGGACTTCAGATACTTGGCGACCAGGCCAGGACAAATAGCCAGTGGGACAGGCCCGCTGATCTCGTTATCGAGCGCCAAAAGTACACTTTGACCCAGAGGGACCTTGCATCTCGTCCGATCCCCTGGCCGCAAGCCTGCAAAAGGATGATATTCAAGCGCCCGTTAGCCCAGAGGTCGACATTTGGCGTCTCATTTTGCGAGGGCTATGAAAACTTAGAATTTCCTAGCAATCCTGCAGATATTCTCTTTTTTCAATGTCGAGCGGAAAACTTGACAGCCCGTGACAGACATGAATAAGTTGGCCACCGAAGGCTCTTTTTGGAACCAAGCGACATGGCCCCAAGGTAACACCTACCAAGGACTAAAAAGTGCGGAGCTACGGAATTGGAAGAAGACTGGTGTTGAACCCGGAGCAGCGCAACGAAAGGGCAGCGCAGCCAATGATACAAGGATGATCTTCGGTCTGGACAGCTCGTTGGCCGTCAGATGGGATGCTTAGCGATCTGGCGGGTGAGTTGATCCGGATTTTTACGACGGTCGACTTCTGTTCGACAGTCAGAATGACTGATAGGGAGATACGCTGATGAGTCAAGATTTAATGATGGTAGGTAAACAGATGAACTCTAGAATTAAAATCATTAAACGGTATCAGAATCGGAAGCTCTATGACACTCAACAGAGTTGCTATGTAACCCTGGATGACATTGCCAAAATGATTCGCGCCAACGAAGAGGTCATGGTGATTGACAACAAGTCCAAGAATGACATCACCGCGGCGACCATGACTCAGATTATATTTGAAGCCGAAAAGAGGGCTGCTCAGTATGCTCCCCTCTTCACACTGCGAGAAATCATTCAATTTGGAAACGGCAGTATCTCTAATTATCTTTCTAAATTGGGAGCTTTCCCTCTGGATTACACGCAACCAGCACCTATCGTGGATTTTCCCATAGATAAGAAGACTGAACCTTCCAACACAGCAGCAGTTCGCCCCTCGTTTGATGATGTCAAATTGACCTTGGAAGAACGAGTGGCAACGGCAGCCAATGCTGCCTCGGTGACAAATAGTGAATTTGCGAGTGAGTTGCCGGATTTGCCCAATTCCAACAAAAGTCTCAACAACTAAATACGAAATCCTAGGGGTTCAAATATCTGCGTTGCCTTCGGTTTTGCTTTGTGCGACGTGCGGGTAGCACGCCTCCGCAGCAATCCCTCGGACGCCTTGATCTTTGAACCCCTAGGATTTCGTACGACCTTTTCTTCTTCCTTTTCTTCTTCGTTTACTCAAATATCTGCGTTGCCTTCGGTTTTGCTTTGTGCGACTTGCAGGTAGCACGCCTCCGCAGCAACCCCTCGGACGCCTTGATCTTTGAACTCATAGGAATTCGTATGACCTTCTCTTCTTCCTTTTCTTCTTCGTTTACTCAAATGTCTGCGTTGCCTTAATGACGACAATCCACCTTGTCTTAGTGCGAACAATCTATCCGTCAAACATTGGCATGGCCGCGCGTGCCTTAGCTAATATGGGGGGCCAGCAACTCATTTTGATTGATCCACATTGCGACATCAATTCGAAGGCACGGCAGGGCGCAGCTGGGGCTCAAAGGTGGTTAGAGGAATGTCGCACTTATCCCAGCTGGGCTGACTTTCTTAAGTTTGAGACTACGGGCATTAGGATTGGCCTAACCCGGCGACAAGGGCGATTTCGCCGACTCTACCAACTCGAAGAAGTGGTCCCCTCCCTGATCGCAGAGAATAAGTCCAAAATCCTCAGCCCTATGTATTTGATTTTGGGACCCGAAGACGATGGCCTCAGCGGCCAGGACCTTGAGATGGTGCACCTCTGCGCCAGCTTACCAACCTATGGATCCTTTGCGAGTCTCAACTTGGCTCAAGCTTCCCTATTGAGTCTATTTGTTCTTCAACGTGATCTACAAATGGCTTTGCGAAATGAAACCCAAAACCAGTACCAGTATGATTCCGAGATGAGTTTGGCGAATCATGATTTATCGCAGAGGCCGCACAAACCAGAAGAGGTGTCGTGGATTGCTCCTGAGGACTTGCTGGTGCGCTGGTTGACGGCGATCGGTTTTGATCCCCAAGATCGACAGGGAAGTGCGCTAAAAATCCTCAAGCGATGGGTGCTTCAGAGTGTTCCCACGCAATACGAGTGGCACGTCCTATCTTCAATCATTGAAAAAACAATTCGCTCTATCACCAAGCCAAAAGATAACGTTTAGTAAATTGCCTTCAAGCAAGTGATGATTTCACCTGTAAATGGCAAGCAATTGTCCAGTAAAAATAACTCACAAATATGAACAAATCGAAAGACCACCGAGCCCTGTGACAGCACTCAGAAAAACTTCTCAATATAATCAAAACATGTTTGACACCTAGAGACCCAACTGAGAGATGCTCTAAAGATCCTCAATTTGTTTGGCATGTGCCAATGGGACTTATACCCAAAAATTTTTAAGTCCACAGCCTTCTAGGGAGTTCGAAAATGAATTTAAATAAAATTCCATTGGATGGTTTTGGCTATTCCAGCAACTATTACGATAAAAAGCTGCGCACCTATTTTCACCACCTCAATCCTTTGCCCAAATTGTGTTTCAGCTTAGAAATGATAAAAGCCATGATTCAGTGGCAGGAAAATCTGAAGGCGTGGCTTAAAGAAGAAGGCGCAGCTGCCGAAGCCCCTCAGTATGTGGTAGCAGGAGGAATGTTGCCTCGAGTTTTTAATCTAGGTGGAGATTTAGCCTACTTCCTAGAGCTCATAGAGGCACAAAATATCCAAGATCTAAAAACATACGGGCATTTGTGCATCGAATCGTTGTGGAATTGGATCAATTCATTCGATGCATCTGAGCGTCTCACAACCATTGCCATGGTCGATGGTATGGCTCTTGGTGGCGGGTTTGAAGCCATACTCACTGCTGATATTGTTATCGTCGAAGAGGGCGTGCGTTTGGGCGTACCGGAAGTCAATTTCAATCTCTTTCCCGGGATGGGTGCTTTTCACTTACTCTCCCAAAGACTTGGCCCATGCCTCGCGGAGAGATTCATGAGCGAGGGCAGAGTCTACACATCTCAAGAACTCTTTGAAATGGGCCTAGTGGATGTGGTGACACCAAAAGGTGGTCTTAGAAAAGCCACTATTGAGTTTATCCAACAAGACCGAAAAAAATTGAATGGCCGCCAGGCAATTCGCAACCTCAAGAAGAAAGTCTTTCCCATCAGTAAGACTTCTCTGCAAGAGGTGACAGAGTACTGGGCGGAAGTAGCGCTTAAAATTCCGGGGGAGGATTTGAGCGTTATTCGCGGGCTGATTGAAGCGCAAGGGAAGAAAATGAAAAAAAACAAAATGGCGTTGATTATGGGCAGCAGATTCAAATCTATGAAAATCAAAGCCAACTCCTATCTGTGTCGTTTTTAGGCTTGCCCTCAATGAGACTCTGGCTTTTTATCGGCGCAAAATTTTTCTCCGTCACCTTGCCATTTTTCGTCTTTTTGGGAATTCATTCCGAAAGCATCGCCAGCTTCTATGGGCTTCTTTATTCATTTATTGTTTATCCAGCTTTTGAAGGACTTTTTTGGCTCAAGACCGGCACGCTTCAAGAAAGTATTGCCTCCGAGAATGAGTTTCTAGATCGCTTTAAAGACCATTTTTTCCTTAGGCACGCGTTGGATATTTATGCTGTCTTGCATGTGGTCTTCTTTCCCCTGTCGGTCTACTGGTTGATAGCCAAGGACCTCGATGCCCTCACGATTGTTGGTGGAATTGGCTCTCTCGCCGTGATGATTGGTACAATAGGTGCGCTGACCGCACATGAACTGATCCATCACAAAACCCCGCTAAAACGATTGCTGGGCGCATTGATTTACTCCATGGCCTTATGCCCACAGTTTTTGCCGTCGCACCTCAGTGGTCATCACAAAATATTTGGCACGCCAGCAGATTGGGGCACGGCCCCTCGCTACCAGAGTGCCTATCACTTTGCCTTGCACGCGATGGTGATCGGCTATATCAACACTTGGAAACTCAATCACCGTGAACCTGCAAAACTCTTAGCCAACTACAGAATCAAAGCGATTGTCGCCCAATGGGCCGTGCTCGCGAGCGTGGTTTGTTCGGGTGGAGTGCGCGGCCTCGGCATTTTTCTTCTTCTGGTATTTTTGGGAGTCTTTGTGATCGAGATGATCAACTATCTCTCCCACTATGGGCTCGTGCGTGACCCTCAGCCGGATGGCAAACTGGGGCCAATCAAGGCCCACTATTCGTGGGAATTTAACAATGTGATGACCAACTGGTTTTTCTTCAACGCCGGCAAACACATTCATCATCACTTCCATCCCAACGACAACTTTCTCAAACTCAAACTCCACCGCCACCCAAGCCTGATGTTGCCTTACGGTTTTCCCCATCTGCTTTTGATTGCGTTGATACCACCCCTTTATTTTTCCCTTATGGACAAGCACCTCAAACAGGTGCACGCCGCTCTCGGATGCTAATAGTTAGATTTCTTAGCAAATATAGAGTCGGAGTATAGCAATTGGAAATGATTCAGATTGGTGGTCTTTGTGCCCCTATCAACCAAGATCCTAGCGCTTTCGCCATCTAAACCCATTGGCCAAGCAGTGATTTGCTTGCCTTCTTGAATAGATACTTTTTCTAAACTGACATCTCTGGAGCGCCCACCGTCTGGGTCATAAATTCGCAAACCTGGTAAACTTGCGCTTTGAGCACTTGCACTTTGCACGGCCATGGCGTGAAAGATCTAACTTGCCGTTAAATGACTGGGAGAGGGTTGGCGTGGCACTGCAATCAAAGTCAGGGAATAAAGATCAGGAGAAGCCGGGCTGGCCAGCTCTACCGGTGCTGTGGGCAATGGTTGTCATAGGGGGGATCATATTCAAAAATTGGCGTGAACCAACCGTTCCCGATGCGGATGTATCTTCAAATGATACATCATCTATCGATCTGTCTTCCATTCACACAGGCACCAGCCACAATTCCAAGACAGCCAAACCTTCTTCCGGCGCCCGCTCTCAAAAGCCTGAGACTCTAACCACAGAAAGGGACGAGCTCTCTGGGATATCAAATGCAACCGATCGGCGCATTCATCCAGAGATTGACGACTTCTTAAACGCTATCGACAAGCCTGATTTTGCCGCCACCTCCGAGGGGCGTGCCCGTATCCAAGAGCTTTTGGTAAAGGCAAAAAAAGATCCTGGGGAGTTTCGCAGATGAGTTATCGAACAGTACGATGCTGCTCGAGGCGCGAACAAACCTAGCAAAACTCGAATTGGATACTTGGATCTCTTAGTCACAGATCAACGAGTTACCGACTCTCGAGTCGCCGAGATGGCACAAAGAGAGGTCGAAGCCGTCAATGTACCGCCAACTCTCAATCCGAAGGAAGCCAAAAATGAGGTTGAACTTGCTGAAGCCATGTCGACGAGTCTGGAGATGGCTTTGGCGATCGTGGCCTTTGATGCCTTCTTGAAAAGTTGCGGTGATTATTCGGAGTGCCTGCGTGGGGCTCTCAGCTCGCTGAGAATACAAACAAATATTACATTGAGAAGCAATCTGGTGACCGCTTTGGTGCGAACGTTTCCCAACAATAGAGACGCTATAGTTGAAGAGGTTAGAAGTCACGGCATTGAAGTCCTTGGCTATTAGACGAGCAGGCTGTTGAAAAAGGCCAACCTGCGTCGTTCTCGCCCATCAAATCTCACTTCGACGTAGAGGAACTACGCCTGAGTTTGATTTGAGACCTGCGGCCTCGCATCTTGCCGCTTTTTCAAACAGCCTGCAAAGGGACTAGACTAAGGGGTTGCAAAAAAATAAAGATTCTAAAAACGGCTTAGTTTCTTATTGGTGGGCGAGTGAGAGGCCTTTGACCTTGTGGCGGTTTAGGGAACATTCTTGAAGGACCAAAATCCGGCAGTGGTTGACTTATCGAAACCATTCCCGTGACAGCAGGGCTTGGTCTTTTACCCTCGCTGGCGCCTATAGCCGTTTGTGCACCAAGAGAAAATTGGATACTGCCATGTTTTGCTGAGATCAATCGAAACGGGACTTTGACTTTCAACTTAGCACTTGCCTGCTGAGTCTCTAAGTCAAATGCTGTGTCAATTTTAAGGGCCAACAAGTCTCTTAGTTTAATATCGATACGGATGGGCGAAACCTCTTTCAACCCTTGAGGTGAGACTTTCATTACGAAGAAGCGGTAGCTCACCTCCAAGTCCTCTGAAAACTTCCCAGGAGATGCTTTTTTTGGATCCCCTTCCTTCAATGACGCTGAAGTGTTACAGGACGGGTCCTTGGTGGCTTTCTCTTTCACATTAAACGATAAAAATTTGAATGATCCCTTGCTATCCCATTTGAATAGGGAAACATCGTCAAATCCAGCTTCCTTAAGAAGAGCCATGATCACTTTCTTGGATATTTTCTGCGAATACTCTTCCTGAAAGTATTCTTCAATTTTACGTTTGGCCTTTACACAAGGAAGAGATTCCGGAGCCTTTGAACACAGTGCATGTGTGGAATCAAAGATCTCCTTTTGCGGGGCACTCTTATAAGCCGCTTTCGCGATGCGACTCATATTGGTGAAAATATTTTTGGTGGAATCTTGCCCAAAGACATCCGTCAGACCCACGGAATCGGCATCACAGTTACAGGCTTCAGTGGCCTCCTGGAGAGGCACTGCGCCTGGATCTAACTGAACTACCTTCGTTGGCAGACACTCCCTGCTAAGAGCTATTTCTTCTGGGAGCCGAAAATCCCCACTCACTACCGAGGTTTTTTCCGGGGGACGATATTTGGCACTATAAAATTGGTGGTCAATGTTCATATCCGAGTCTCTCATTATCACCTTGTCGACAAGTTTTTCTGAGTAACGAAGACCCTGAAAAAAATCCTGCTTTTTAATCAACGCCTGAGGTCGACGCAGACCCAATGCTATCTCCTTGCACTTAGTGGGAACCCAAACCTTGAATCTGAAGGTCCGCTGTTCAAGTCCAGTTTGGGAACTGGCCCACCAATCAGCACACTCGACAGGAATGGTGCCAGAAAAATTGAGCTGTACGTGGTCCGGTTCCTTAGCAGACATGCCTCGCGATTCCTGAAGAGTCCCTCCGGCGAGGCGTTCTAGCTCCTGAAACGAAATTTGTTGAAATGAATCTCCGCCAGAACCTCCAGATGGGGGAGGTTGATTTCGTAATGGGCCGCCGTTGCCTAAAGACCATTGCCTGTCACTTGCGGCACCACTGGCGCCGTCTGCTGATTCAACTGTGGCAGCAGTGTTGGTTTCGGGCCTCAGTGAAGGCAAGGAAGGCGGTGGTACCCACGGGCGCGAAGCCGACGCCCTGGGTCTCCCAGACACGCTGGGAGGTCGGGTCAGAGAACCTTGGCCACTGGAACTAGGTCCTCCTCGCCGTTTCCTTTTTATTGGTACTGATCGGTTAGGTATCGCGTTTCCGCCCTCTTTGATGATTCCATTTAATGGCGCAGGCGCTTTTTGGACTTCGAGGGCCGCAACCCGTGGTAACAAAAGAATCTCTGTGACCATAAAATCGCGCGTCACCGAAACGCAAAAAACTGCCAAAAAGATAACCAGGTAGACGCTGAACTTGATGGCAATGGCCAATGGCGCAATAGATGGAATCATACACTAGCGTATCTCAACAATTGATCCAATTTCAGACGGGTGGGAGAGGCTTAGGCTCTAGTTCACCAGGGTGTGGTGACCACAAGCAGAACAAGTGTCTACAAAAATTGCCTTTACCACAAAATTCATACGAGGATTCCTCCGTAGATTCATACGACTTTCACGCCAAATCCTAAAGCTCCGGGCCTTTTCAGAAGACTCATTCAAAGGCCTTTGAGACAATAAAATAAATTGAATTTGTAAGGAGTGATTAGCCTAGCCTTTATAGAAGTAAGGCAGCGTAGAATTCAAAGGTTCTTTGTATACGGTCTTGTAGTATTGGTTCATTGCATAGTGAATGCGGGTGTCACTAGCTCCCACTCCGCATTGCGTTAAATTTTCAGGAATCGTCTCACAACTGCTTCGACCAAACCCTTGGCTACCCTTCTGATAGTCTGCAGGACCAAGACCAGCAGCCACAAGAATGCTTACCAGAAGTTCGTTCCAACGACGACCACCGTACAGTTGAACAGATCCATTGTTATTCCGGTTGCCGTTAAGACTCTGGACGATCCCAGGAACTGGGTTACTCAATTTATGTCCCATATTGAAGTAGCTGATGAATTCACCAGTGCGAATTTTGCCGCCAAGTGAGCCTGCTGTAAGGATAGGCAAATCCGCGCCATGATGGTTTGGAACGCTACTCGACATATCGTTAGCATAAACCATAATAGCTCGGTCCAAGAGCTGAAAGCGATCCATTTGTTGCACCATATATGCCCAATGTTTAACCATTCTGGAGTTCCAATTGGCAACATTGTCAAAGCCAGCTGTGCTCCCCGCTTCATGAACCCCCGAGGCAGTATGATAATCGACAG
>JACCDG011827777.1_pt1 | contig 10074 bp, 9 predicted proteins | sample 7442471 | NCBI WGS metagenome assembly JACCDG01 (sample SAMN15323444, study PRJNA562643) | freshwater metagenome | isolation source: river surface water | place: USA:Blue River Watershed | collected 2017-08-17 | reverse complement strand
TGCCGGCCGCGTGCATGGCCACGTCGGTGCCATTGCCCATGGCCAGGCCCACATCGGCGGCGGCCAGCGCGGGCGCGTCGTTGACGCCGTCGCCCACCATCGCCACCACACGGCCGCCCTCGCGCAGGCGCGCGACCTGCGCGGCCTTGTCGCCGGGCAGCACCTCGGCCAGCACCTCGCCGTCTTCGGGGCGCAGGCCCAGGCGGCGCGCCATGGCTTCGGCGGCGGCGCGGTTGTCGCCCGAGATCATCACCAGCCGCAGGCCGCGCGCGCGCAGCGCCGTGAGCGCTTCGCGCGCGCCGGGCTTGGGCTCGTCGCCAAAGGCCAGCAAGAGCAGGCCCTGCACGCCATCGTCCCGCCGCTCGGCCAGCGCCGACAGGCTCGCGCCCTGCGCCTGGAAACGCGCGATGTCCTCGGACCAGGGCGCGGTGTCCAGGCCCTGCGTTTTCAGCCAGGGCAGGCTGCCCAGCAGCAGGACCTTGTCCAGCACCCTGGCCTGCAGGCCACGCCCGGGCACGGCCTGCACGTCCTGCGCGGGCGGCAGCGGCAGGCCTTGCGCGGCGGCCAGCACGGCACGCGCCAGCGGGTGCTCGCTGCCTTGCTGCACCGCGGCGGCCAGCGCCAGGGCGGTGGGCGCGTCCTGGCCGGCGCCCACGCTGTGGCCGATCAGCCTGGGCTGGCCCACCGTCAGCGTGCCGGTCTTGTCGAAAGCGACGGTGTCGACGCGGTGCGCGCGCTCGAGCGCCTGCGCATCCTTGATCAAGATGCCCCGCTGCGCCGCCACGCCGGTGCCGGCCATGATGGCGGCGGGTGTGGCCAGGCCCAGCGCGCAGGGGCAGGCGATGACCAGCACCGCCACCGCATGGATCAGTGCATGTTCATAGCCCACGCCCTGCGCCAGCCAGGCGCCCGCCGTCAGCAAGGCGATCAGCAGCACCACCGGCACAAAGACCTCGGCCACGCGGTCGACCAGGCGCTGGATCGGCGCCTTGGCCGCCTGCGCGTCCTCGACCAGGCGGATGATGCGCGAGAGCACGGTTTCGTGGCCCACCGCGCCCACCCGCATCTGCACCAGGCCCTCGCCATTGATCGAGCCGCCGGTGAGGCGGTCGCCGGCTTGCTTGGGCACGGGCAGGGGCTCGCCGGTCAGCATGGCCTCGTCGACCTGGGTCTGGCCCTGCAGCAGCTCGCCGTCGAGCGCGATGCGCTCGCCGGGCCGCACCACCAGCACATCGCCCACACGGATCTCGGCCACCGGCACGCGCTGCTCGCCCTCTGGCGTGAGCAGCTGCGCGGTCTCGGGCCGGAGCGCGTGCAGCGCGCGGATGGCCTCGGTGGTCTGGCGCTTGGCGCGCGCCTCCAGCCATTTGCCCAGCAGCACCAGTGTGATGACCACGGCCGAGCCTTCGAAATACAGGTGCGGCATGCTGCCCTCGGGCGCGGTGAGCCACAGCCACACCGAGAGCAGCCAGCCGGCGGTGGTGCCCAGCGCCACCAGCAGGTCCATGTTGCCGCTGAGCGCCTTGAGCGCGTGCCAGCCCGCCTTGTAAAAGCGCGCGCCCAAAATGAACTGCACCGGCGTGGCGAACACAAACTGCCAGGCCGCCGGCAGCATCCAGTGCTGGCCGAACAGATCGCCCAGCATGGGCAAGAGCAGCGGCGCCGACAGCACCAGCCCCCAGCCCACGGGCGCAAAACCCGTCCACGGACCGCTGGTCTGCTGCAGGGCGCCGGCACGCGGCGCCAGCGGTTCGTAACCGGCGTCGCGGATCGCGCGCCGCAAGGCGCCTTCGCTGGCGCCCTCGGCCTGCACCGTCACGTGCGCCGATTCGGTGGCCAGGTTGACGCTGGCCTGGGTGACGCCGGGCAGCTTGCTGAGGGCGCGCTCCACGCGGGCCACGCAGGAGGCGCAGGTCATGCCCCCGATGCCGATGTCATAGGCTTGTGGTGTGGCATGGATCTGCGTCATGTTGAAAAATAACAAAAGTCGTCAAAAGTATGCTTAAATACCGCCCAGGGTATCACTGGAGAATGCAAATGCAGCAAGTTTTCACTGTCCAGGGCATGAGCTGTGGCCACTGCGTCAAGGCCGTGACCCAGGCCGTGCAGCAACTCGATCCGCAAGCCCAGGTCCAGGTGGATCTGGAGACCCAGCGGGTCGAGGTGCAGTCTGTGCAGCCCCGCGAGGCGATTGCCGCCGCCATCGCAGACCAAGGCTATTTTGTCGCGGCTTGACCGTTCACGAAGGAATTCGATCATGAAAAACAATGTCGGCGGCATCGACCGCATTTTGCGCATCGGCGCGGGCACCGCGCTGGTGGTCCTGGCGGCCACGGGCACCGTGGGCGTGTGGGGCTGGGTGGGTGTGATCCCGCTGGCCACGGGCCTCATGGGCTGGTGCCCGGCCTACCCCCTACTGGGCGTGAACACCTGCAAAAACCGCAACCTGCCGGGTTGATGCCCGCGTCCGGCAGGGCGCCACGCGCTGCGGCATGATGCGGACATGAACACCCTGTCCGCCCCTGCCGTGGTGCAGCACCCGCGTGCCGTCGAAACCCTGGTGGTGGGCCGCCCCACGCGCGATGGCGCGGGCGTGCGGCTCACCCGTGTGCTCACCGGCGAGCTGCAGCAGCGGCTCGACCCCTTTCTCATGCTCGACCACTTCGCGAGCGACGACCCCAAAGACTACGGGGCCGGTTTTCCCGACCACCCACACCGCGGCTTCGAGACCGTGACCTACATGGTCGCCGGCCGGCTGCGCCACGAAGACAGCATGGGCGGGCGCGGCCTGCTGCAAAACGGGGGCGTGCAGTGGATGACCGCGGGCCGCGGCCTGGTCCACAGCGAGATGCCCGAGCAGCAGCAAGGGCGCATGGAAGGCTTTCAGCTCTGGCTCAACCTGCCCTCGCAGCACAAGATGTGCGCGCCCGGCTACCGCGACATCCAAAGCGAGGAGATCCCCGAAATAGAGACCGCCGAAGGCGTGCGCGTGCGCGTCATCGCGGGCCACAGCCACGGTGTGGTGGGCGCGGTGCATGCGGATGCGGCCGAGCGGCCCACGCAACCGCTCTACCTGGACCTGCATTTTTCGGGCGAGCAGCGCTTGCACCAGCCCTTGCCGCTCGCGCACAACGCCTTTGTCTACGTCTACCGCGAAAGCCTCACCGTGCTGGGCCAGGCGCACAGCACCGCGGTGCCTGCGCAGCGCATGGCGGTGCTGGCCAACGAAGGCGATGGCGTGGTGCTGCGCGGTCAGGCGGGCACGCGTGCCCTGCTGATCGCGGGCCTGCCGCTGAAGGAGCCGATCGCGCAATACGGCCCCTTCGTCATGAACACGCGCGAGCAGCTGATGCAGGCGGTGGAAGACTTTCAGGCCGGCCGCCTTGGGCGCTGAAGACGGGCGCTGCGCAAAGCTTCTTTACAAATCTCTGCCAAGCAGCCAAAAGCGCGACACACACGCGGCGCACACTGGGCTTTCGCCTGGAGACAAGGGGTCTCGGGCATCCCAAGCAAGGAGCATGAGATGAAACACTGGATGCGCATTTCCGTGATGAGCGTTGCGCTGCTGGGCGCCCTGGGCGCCAGCGTCTGGGCGCATGGCCCGGACAGCCATGGCAGCCCCTCGGCACGCCACGGCCAAAGCCTCAATGAACTCAAAACCAAGCTGCGTCTGGACGCTTCGCAAGAAAGCGCCTGGAAAAGCTATGTCGAGGCGATGCAGATGCCCATGCACGGCGCCAAACCCGACCGCGCGGCCCTGCAGAAAATGAACACGCCCGAGCGCATTGACCAGATGCAGGGCCAGCACCAGCAGATGCAGGCAGAAATGAAAAAGCGCGGCGATGCGACCAAGGATTTTTATGCGCTGCTGAACAGCGAACAGAAAAAAGTGTTCGACGCCGAAACCCTGCGCATGGTGCCCGGCGGTCATGGGCCCTCCATGCACCGCCACATGCATTGACCGGAGGCCGTTGACATGGGTCAAGACAAATCCGGCTTGCGCCGATAAGCTTTTGAGCCATGTCACACATGCACCCGCCCCAGAAGGCGGCCCAGCGCCTGCTGCTGCCGCCGATCCTGCCGATCGAACCCGACCAGCCACTGGCCTGGCTGGTGCTCGGTTTTCGCGACCTGCTGCGCAAACCCTGGCTGAGCCTGGCCCATGGGCTGCTCATGGCGCTCGGCGGCCTGCTGATCAGCTGGCTGGCACTCGACCGCTTTTGGCTGCTGCTGGGCCTGCTCTCGGGCTTCATGGTGATCGCGCCCATCCTGGCCACCAGCCTGTACGCCATGAGCCGTGCCATCGAGCGCGGTGAGCCCGTGGGTCTGGCCTTGCTGCTGGGCACCTGGACACGCTGGCACCTCAAGCTGCAGGCGCAGCCCGAGAGCTACTGGGCCCTGGTGCGTTTTGGCTTGCTGCTGGCGTTGGCAGCGGTGGGCTGGGTCGTCACTTCCTCGGCGTTCATCCACCTGATGACACCGCAGCCCATCGACACACCCATGGATTTTCTGCGCCATGTGGTGGCCAGCCAGGAACACCACCTGTTCGAATGGTGGCTGGCGCTGGGCGGCCTGCTGGCCGCGCCCGTGTTCGCTTCCAGCGTGGTCGCCGTGCCGATGCTGCTGGACCGGCGCGTCAGCGTGCTGCAGGCCGTGCTCACCAGCTGGAAAGCCGTGCTCAGCTACCCCACCACCATGGCCTTGTGGGCTTTCCTGCTCATGGTGCTGGTGCTGCTGGGCGTGCTCTCGCTGTTTCTGGGCCTGGTCGTCGTGGTGCCGTTGCTGGGCCATGCGAGCTGGCACGCCTACCGCGCACTGGTGGATGTGCGGGGCCTGGCGCCGCGCCTGTCCGACGGGGAAGGCCCGGCATGATGGACTTTTCCGAAGAGCAGTTCGCCTGGTTCGGCCTCACCATCGGCGTGGGGGCCTTCATGCTCTACATGCTGTTCATCATCGGCCAGCTGGCCTGGGAATCGAAGGCGGGCAAATTCGGCACCTTCGTGATCTTCCTGGGCCTGGCCTTCGGCATGGTGGGCTTCATCGCCAAAGGGGTGATCCAGTGGCTGCTGGATGGGGCCTGAAGGGCACAAAAATTTTTATCTGAATAAGCTTGTGGATAAAAACGGGGCAAGCCCTGGCTTATCCACAGGCGCGGGGCGTTCGGCCAAGTTGTCCCCGCCGGCGCGACAGCACAGGCGCACACCCGCCCACACCGTTTGAGATCCGCTAAATGCTTGTCGCAATGGATGAATTTGGCTTTGTCCACATGCAGGTGCGGCCCTTAACTACTACCACTATGGAGAAAGATAAATAAAGAAGGAACACAGGAACAGCCGCCGCCCAGACCCTGGCGCGCAGGCTGTTAAGATTTCGCTTTCACCGCCTTCGCCCCTGTCCAATGCCCCTGTCCACTCCTGCGCCCGCCTACGAAATCAAGAGCGCAGACCTGCCCTTGCTGGCGTTCCAGCTCAAGACCGGCGATGTGCAGGCGGTGGCCCAGGCGCTGGCGCTGCAGCTGGCGGAAACGCCAGGCTTTTTTGACCAGGACCCGGCCATCCTCGACCTCGACAGCTTGCCCGCCGAAGCCAGTGCTCTGCAACTGGCGGATCTGGTGGACATCCTGGCCACGCATGGCTTGCGTGTCGTGGCCGTCAAGACTTCGGACGCGCAGCGTCTGGCCCAGGCCAAGGCTCTGGGCCTCGCACAGGCCGACGATGTGCGCATGCGCCGCCAGCCGCCCGTGGCTGCCCCCATGCCGGCAGCAGCACCGCCTGCAGCGCCCAGCCTGGTCGAAGCCATGGTGCTCGACAAACCCTTGCGCTCGGGCCAGCAGGTTTATGCCAAGGGGCGGGATCTGATCGTGCTGGCCATGGTCAACGCCGGCGCCGAGGTGATCGCCGATGGGCACATCCACATTTACGCACCGCTGCGTGGCAAGGCAATCGCCGGCGCGCGCGGCTTCATGGGCGCGCGCATTTTTGCGCAGAGCATGGACCCCGAACTGATCTCGATCGCTGGCGTCTACCGCACCAGCGAAAATCCGCTGCCGCCCGAAGTGCGCGGCCGCGCGGCCCAGGTGGGCCTGCAATCGACGGCCCAGGGCGACAAACTCGTGATCACCCCGGTGCAGGCCTGACCGACCGCATTTTCTTTTCAGACTGAAAGACCTCCTCCCATGGCAAAAATCGTTGTAGTGACCTCCGGCAAGGGCGGTGTGGGCAAGACCACCACCAGTGCCAGTTTCGCGACGGGCCTGGCCCTCAAGGGCTTCAAGACGGCCGTGATCGACTTCGACGTCGGCCTGCGCAACCTGGATCTGATCATGGGTTGCGAGCGCCGCGTGGTCTACGACTTCATCAATGTGATCCAGGGCGAGGCCAACCTGCACCAGGCGCTCATCAAGGACAAGCAGTGCGAGAACCTGTTCGTGCTGGCCGCCTCGCAAACGCGCGACAAGGACGCGCTCACGCAAGAGGGCGTCGAGAAGGTGCTCAAGGACCTGGCCGAAATGGGCTTCGAATACATCGTCTGCGATTCGCCGGCCGGCATCGAGACCGGTGCGCTCATGGCCATGCACTTTGCCGACGAGGCGCTGATCGTGACCAACCCCGAGGTCTCTTCGGTGCGCGACTCCGACCGCATCCTGGGCATGCTCAGCAGCAAGACCAAGCGCGCCATCGAAGGCCAGGAGCCGATCAAGGAGCACCTGCTGATCACGCGCTACAACCCCAACCGCGTGGAAGACGGCCAGATGCTCTCGTTGCAGGACATCCAGGACATCCTGCGCATCCCGCTGATCGGCGTGATCCCCGAGAGCGAAAACGTGTTGCAGGCCTCCAACCAGGGCACGCCGGCCATCAACATGGACGGCACCGATGTGGCCGAGGCTTACCGTGATGTGATCGATCGCTTCCTGGGCGAAGACAAGCCCATGCGCTTCACCGAGGCCGAAAAGCCCGGCTTCTTCAAGCGTCTGTTTGGAGCCAAGTGACCATGTCCTTCCTGTCCTTCCTTCTCGGTGAGAAGAAAAAAACCGCGAGCGTGGCCAAGGAGCGTCTGCAGATCATCCTGGCGCACGAGCGCAGTGGCCGCAACGCCGCCGAGCCCGACTACCTGCCCGACCTGCAGCGCGAGCTGGTGGCCGTGATCAGCAAGTACATCAAGATCAATCCTCAAGATATCAAGGTCAACCTGGAGCGCCAGGACAACCTCGAGGTGCTGGAAGTCAAGATCGAATTGCCCGAAGCCCGCTGAAGCGACGCCCAACAAAAAGCCCCGCCAGGTGTGAACCGGGCGGGGCTTTTTGCTGGCCGAAACTCACTGACCCAGCAGTGCTTGCCATTGCAGGCGAGCGGCCTGCAGGTTGCGTTCTTTCACATGGCCGAAGCCCTTGATGCTTTCGGGCACGCGCGCGACCTCGACGGCCTTGGCGTGGCTGTCTTTGGACAGCGTGGGCAACAGGCCTTCGACGATGGCCTGGTACTCGCCGATCAGCGTGCGTTCGCTGCGGCGCTCTTCGGTGTGGCCAAACACGTCGAGCGCGGTGCCGCGCAGGCCCTTGAGCGCGGCCAGCAGTTTGAAGCCCGTGAGCATGCCCGGGCCGTACTTCTGCTTGACCAGCTGGCCCTTGTCGTTGCGCTTGGCCAGCAGGGGCGGGGCCAGGTGGTAATGCACCTTGAAATCGCCTTCGAACTGCTGCGCAATGCGTTCCATGAAACCGGTCTGTGTGTGCAGGCGCGCGACCTCGTACTCGTCCTTGTAGGCCATGAGCTTGAAGAGCGCTTGCGCCACCGTTTCGCTGAGCGTGGTCTTGCCCAGTGGCGCTTCGGCCTGGCGCACACGCTCGACGAAAACGCGGTAACGCTCGGCATAGGCCGCGTTCTGGTAATCGGTGAGGTAAGCCACGCGCTTGGCGATGAGTTCGTCGAGCGTGACCCGTTTCTTGAATTCGATGACCTGCTGCGGCTGCAGCAGGGCCATGACCTGGTCCGGGTGCTGGGCCGCGTGGCGGCCCCATTCGAAGGCGAGCAGGTTGTTGGCCACCGCCACTTCGTTGAGCTCGATCGCGCGCACCAGCGATTCGCGCCGCAGCGGCACCCAGCCCTTTTGCCAGGCGTAGCCCAGGATCATGGGGTTGACGTAAATCGTGTCGCCCATGAGCTGCTTGGCCATGCGGTCGGCGTCGAAGGTGCTCACACCAGCCTCGCCCACCTGCTGGGCGATCTCGGCCAGGCACTGCTCGGCGGGGTTTTGCCAGTTGCCGTTTTTCACGAAGGCCGCTGTCGGCGTGCTGTGGCTGTTGAGCGCGACATGGGTGCGGCCCTCGCGCATGCGCAGCAGGGTTTCCTTGCCCGCCGTGACGATGGGGTCGCAGCCGAAGATCAGGTCGGCCGTGGCCATGCCCACGCGCGTGGTGCGGATCTCGCCCTGAGTGCGCGCGACGATCACATGGCTCCAGGTGGCGCCGCCTTTTTGCGCGAGGCCGGCCGCGTCCTGCGTGACGATGCCCTTGCCTTCAAGGTGCGCCGCCATGCCCAGGAGCTGGCCGATGGTGATGACGCCGGTGCCGCCCACGCCGGCCACCACCATGCCCCAGGGGTGGCTGAGCGCGGCCTGTGCGGGTTCGGGCAGTTCGCCGAGGCTGGCGGGGGAGAGCGCCTCTGCTTTGGCTTTTTTCTTGAGTTGGCCACCTTCCACGGTCACAAAGCTCGGGCAAAAACCCTTGAGGCAGCTGGTGTCCTTGTTGCAGGTGCTCTGGTTGATGGTGCGCTTGCGGCCGAACTCGGTTTCGAGCGGCTCGACCGAGAGACAGTTGGACTGCACGCCACAGTCGCCGCAGCCTTCGCACACGGCCTCGTTGATCATCACGCGCACGGCCGGGTCGACCATCGTGCCGCGCTTGCGGCGGCGGCGCTTTTCGGTGGCGCAGGTCTGGTCGTAAATGATGACCGTGGTGCCCTGGATTTCGCGCATCTCGCGCTGGACGCGGTCGAGCAGATCGCGGTGGTGCACCTGCACGCCTGCGGGCAGGGCGGCACCCTGGTACTTCTCGGGCTCATCGGTGACCACGGCGATGCGCTGCGCGCCTTCGGCACGCATGCTCTGCGCGATCTGCAGCACGCTGTGGCCCTCGGGGCGCTCGCCCACGGGCTGGCCGCCGGTCATGGCGACCGCGTCGTTGTAGAGGATCTTGTAGGTGATGTTGACGCCGGCCGCGATGCTCTGGCGGATCGCCAGGATGCCGCTGTGGAAATAGGTGCCGTCGCCGATGTTGGCGAACACATGCTGTTCGTGGCTGAAGGGCTGCTGGCCGACCCAGGGCACGCCTTCGCCGCCCATCTGGGTGAAGCCCGCCGTGCTGCGGTCCATCCACAGCGCCATGAAGTGGCAGCCGATGCCGGCCATGGCGCGCGAGCCCTCGGGCACACGCGTGCTGGTGTTGTGCGGGCAGCCCGAGCAGAACCAGGGCATGCGCTCGGCCGCGGCGCCCAGCGTGAGCATCTGCATCGAGCGCTCCTTGGCGTCAAGCACCGCGAGGTGAGTGTCGATGCGCGCCGTGGTGTCGGCATCGATGCCGAGCTTTTTGAGCCGCTTGGCGATGGCGCGCGCGATGATGGCCGGGCTCAGGTCGGCGTTGGCGCGCAAGAGGGTGTGGGCGCTCGGGTTCGCCATCGACCATTCGCCGCCGCTGTGGTCGGCGCCGACCTCGTCGAACTTGCCCAGCACATCGGGCCGCACGTCGGCGCGCCAGTTGTAGAGCTCTTCCTTGAGCTGGTACTCGATGACCTGGCGCTTTTCCTCGACCACCAGGATCTCGCGCAGGCCGGTGGCGAAGGCGCGCGTGGTTTGCGCTTCCAGCGGCCAGACCACGCCGACCTTGTGCAGGCGGATGCCCAGGCGCTGACAAGTCGCGTCGTCGAGGCCCAGGTCGAGCAGGGCCTGGCGCGTGTCGTTGTAGGCCTTGCCGCTGGCCATGAGGCCGAAGCGGTCGTTCGGGCCTTCAATGACGTTGTGGTTGAGTTGGTTGGCGCGGATGTAGGCCAGCGCCGCGTACCATTTGTAGTCGAACAGGCG
>JACCDG010007806.1_pt1 | contig 10077 bp, 10 predicted proteins | sample 7442471 | NCBI WGS metagenome assembly JACCDG01 (sample SAMN15323444, study PRJNA562643) | freshwater metagenome | isolation source: river surface water | place: USA:Blue River Watershed | collected 2017-08-17 | reverse complement strand
CAGGAGAGTGCGAATGACCCCGAGAAGTTTTGACTTGGCCACCGCCCGAGAGATTGTCGGCGATGAACAGGCCCGACGTATAGAAGCCAAGGCCCGCGCCGACGCTGAAGCTGGCGCCTACTGCCCGCCGGCCGACGCCGGCGTGTCGTACTGGAGTCAGGTGCGGGCGCAAATGGACGAGATTGTCTACCACAACCAGTACGCCAAGCGGCGCGCGCGGATCGAACGTAAAGGAGCGAAGCCGTGACTAAACCTCTCCCCTGGTCCCATTCATCACTGTCCGGGTTCATGACCTGCGCCCGCCAGTACGAAGAAATCAAAGTGCTGCGCCATTTCCAGGACCAGAAAAACGAAGCCTCGATCTGGGGCGACGAGGTGCACAGGGAATTCGAGAAGTACCTCCAGCTCGGAGGTGGCGAACTGGGCCGCGCGGCACTGCCGACGACCATGCACGCCCACATCCCCTACCTCGACAGCTATCTTGCCCGTCCAGGCCAGTTGCTGGTCGAGCAGGAGTACGGACTGAACCTCCAGCTCCAGCCCTGCGAATTTCTCGGACGTGATGTGTGGATGCGCGGCATCATCGACGTGCTGACTCTTGATGGTGACGCGGCCTGGGTCGATGACCACAAGACGGGCAAAAACCGCAAGAAGGACATGCAGCAGCTGGTCATCTTCGCATTGCTGACCTTCTACCATCACCCGCAGGTGCAGACCGCACACTGCGCATTTCACTGGCTGCAGCTCGGCGCCCAAGACACCGAGACCTTCACGCGCGACCAAATCCCGTATCTCTGGAGCACGCTGACGCCGAAGCTCCAGCTCTACAGACGCGCGTTCGCGCTCGGCGTGTTCCCGCCCAAGCCTTCGGGCCTGTGCAAGCGCCACTGTGCCGTCACGACCTGCGAATACCATGGGGGGCGATGATGGAAGGGCTCGAGTGGACCGTCGTCGCCATCAACGGCATCCGACATGTAACGCCGAACGATGACACGTTTCCCCATAACCTAGCATCGGACTGCTGGTGTGGCCCTTCGACGGACGACGATGCGCCGTCCGTGATGGTGCACAACAGCGCCGACGGACGCGAGGCGTTCGAAACCGGGCAGAGGAAATTGTCATGACCACCCCCGAGGGTAAGGTCAAGGACGCCGTGAAGAAGCTACTCAAGGCCCACGGCGCGTACTGGCACATGCCAGTGACCAATGGCATGGGCGCGCCTACACTCGATTTCATCTGTTGCCACAACGGACGCTACTTCGCGATCGAGACCAAGGCCCCCGGCAAGAAGCTGACACCTCGCCAGAACCTCACGATCGCCCAGATCGAAACCGCCGGCGGTTTCGCGTTTCTGATCTCCGATGCCGACAGTCTCGCTCGACTGGAGGCTTACTTGCTACTCACCATTGCCTGACTATGCTGATCCACACTGAGTCCCGCTCGATTCTGCTGCGCGCGCGGCCCGAAGCCGTGGCGAAGTTGCAGCATCTGTTCCCACGCCAGCACCGCAGGGTTGACTTCGAAGGCCACAACCTTGCACTGCCGCACACGCTCGAGACCGTCAAGGTGCTGCGCAACATGGGCATCAAGGCGCCGAGTCCGATCCGCTACTACTACGACTGGCCGCGACCCGCACGTTTCGCCAGGGTGTTCGACCACCAGTTCGCCACCGCCGACTTCCTGACTCTGCACCACAAAAGATGTTTTGTGCTCAATGAAATGGGGTGCGTCGATGCTGCGACGGAGTACCTGTCGCCCGCCGGCTGGCGGCGCATTGATCAGTACGATGGTGGGCAGGTCATGCAATACGACCTGGCTACGGGCGCTGGTGAGTTTGTTCAGCCTACTGAGTATGTCAAGCTACCGTGCGACGAGATGATCCGGTTCAAGACCGACCGCGGCGTCGACCAACTGCTGAGCGCCGAGCATCGCGTGCTGTACTGGGGTTCGACTGGCAAGCCAGCGGTGAAGCCGGCGCGTGAGGTGGAGAGCGCCTACCACTCCACTGAGCGCGGCTGGTCAGGCCGGTTCGCCACGACGTTCAAGGGTACGGGCGGGTCGGGCATAGCGCTTACCGATGAGCAACTACGTGTGCAGGTTGCGGTGATCGCCGATGGGTATTTCGGCAAGGCCACGCCCTGGTGTGTGGTTCGGCTGAAGCGAGAGCGAAAGGTCGCGCGCATGCGTGCGCTTCTCGGCGCCGCCGACATCGACTTCAAAGAGACCGTACCCGAGTACGCCGGCGCCGAGGGGTTTCATATCTTCCGGTTCAACGCGCCGATTCGTGTCAAGGAATTCGACGCTCGGTTTTGGGGGGCGTCTGTTGCGCAGCTGCATCTGCTAGCTGACGAACTACACCGCTGGGACGGCAGCGAGCGCAAGAGCGGGGCCGTGAGTTTCGTCAGTACCAGCAAGGCGTCGGCCGACTTCGCACAGTATGTGTACGCAGCCACCGGTCGCACGGCGTCCATCTCATACGTCGAGCGCGAGGCCGCGAAGGACTTGTGGGTGGTGCACGCCCGCCAGGGCGCGGCGAAGCTGTACCTGAAAGGGGCCACCAACGACGGCGAGAAGCACGCCAACGTGTGGCGGGAGCCATCCCCTGACGGGTTCAAGTACTGTTTCGAGGTGCCCAAAACGTTCCTGGTGCTGCGGCGCAACGGCTGCGTGTTCGTGACCGGCAATACCTCCAAGACTGCCAGCATGCTCTGGGCGGCCGATTACCTGATGTCGCTCGGGCTGGTGCAGCGCGTGCTAATCGTGGCCCCCATGTCCACACTCGAGCAGGTCTGGCGCAACGAAATCTTCGACGTCTGCATGCACCGCACGGCGGCCGTGCTGCACGCCACGGCCGACAAGCGCCGCGAGCGTCTGGCGCACAAGACTGACTTCTACATCGTGAACCACAGCGGTCTCAAGATCATCGCTAACGACGTGATTCAGCGCGACGACATCGACCTCATAATCGTCGACGAGGCGGCCGACTACCGCAACGCCCAGACCGACCGATACGAGGTGCTGGCCAAGGTTGCAGCGAAGAAGAAGCTCTGGATGGCCAGCGGAGCGCCGACCCCCAACGCTCCAACCGACGCCTGGGCCCTGGCGCGCCTCGTGAGCCCGGGCCGGGTGCCGCAGTACTTCACACAGTTCAAGCGCCAGACCATGAACCAGATCACACAGTTCAAGTGGTCGCCAAAACCCGGCTCGCACGCTGACGCTTACGCGGCCTTGCAGCCGGCCGTGCGCTTCAAGAAGGCCGACTGCCTGGACCTGCCTCCCGTGACCTACACGACACGCTCCTGCGCGCTCTCGCCTGAACAGGAGAAAGCCTACGTGCAGATGAAAAATTACCTGGTGGCAGAGGCGGCGACGACCCAGATCACGGCTGTCAACGCCGCGGACAAGATCGGAAAGCTTCGCCAGATTCTCTGCGGTGCCATCAAAGACCCCGACGGTAAAGGCTACACCGTGATTCCGCACGGTCCACGTTTCCGCGTACTGATGGAGGCAATCGAGCAGGCCGCGGCCAAGGTGCTGGTGATCGTGCCGTTCAAGGGCATCGTGCACGCATTGCACGACGAGATCATGGCCCACCACACGAGGGAGAAGGACGGCAAGCGTTGCGATGTGGTCAATGGCGACGTCTCAATCGCCAACCGCAACAAAATCTTCCAGGAATTCCGCGACGATCCGAACCTCAACGAGCTGATCTGCCATCCCGCGGTCATGTCCCACGGCCTGAACATGACGCAGGCCGACATGGTGATCTTCTACGCCCCGATCTACTCGAACGACCAGAGCGGTCAAGTCATGGATCGCATCAACCGTCCGGGGCAGACGCGCAAGATGACCATCGTTCGAATCTCGGCTGGACCGCTCGAAGATGGCATCTACCGAATGGTCGAGGGCAAGCGGGAGTCGCAGGAAACGATGCTGGCGCTCTACAAGAAAGAGCTGATGTTGTGAGCTAGCATCAGAGTCGTATTGCCACTTGCAACTAATCGCTGTTTGGGGTACAATACCCACATTAGCAACTAATAAGGAGAATCGAATGGATACCGAGGCATCGACCATTGCGCCGGAACTACGGCCCTTTCTCGAATTGATCCCAACCCTGCACGTCGACAAACTCGTGAAGCTGTACACCAAGACGCGCGACGCCAAGACCGCCGCGACCCGGGCTTTCGAAGCCGAAGAAGCGCGCTATAAGGCCATCATGGAAGCCTGTGAAAATCAGATGCTCAAACAGGCGATGGAGCAGGGCGTGACGGGCTTCAAGACCCCGTTCGGCACCACATACATCGCGACCAGCACCAAGATCAGCATTGCAGACGATGCGGCATTTTTTGGGTTCGTTCGCGATCTGGGCGACCTCGACTTTTTCGAGCGCCGCGTCTCGAGTCGCCATGTCGAGGATTACATCAAAACCCACGAGGGCGCGGCGCCGCCCGGACTCAACATTTTCAGGGAGAACGTCATGCGTGTACGCAAAGCCAAGGAGATCATCGAATGAGTATTGAAGTCGCAACCCCCGAAGCCGGCCGGCATGTCATGGTCGACCTTGAAACCCTGGGCACCGAGCCCTTCACTCCCATCCTGTCGATCGGCGCCTGCCGGTTCAACATGGAGAGCGAGATGCTCCCTTTCGCAGACCCGGAGAATGACCTGTTCTATCAAGCGGTCACACTCGAATCCTGCCTCGAGGCGGGGCTTCGTCCTTCGGCCAGTACCGTGCTGTGGTGGATGCAACAGGGCAAAGACGCGCAGCAGGTGTTCAGCGATCCGAATGCGGTCGCGCTGCCGCAGGCGCTCGACGCATTCACCGACTGGCTTGACAGCCGCCCCGACGAGATGTGGGGCAATTCGGCCCGCTTCGATTTCGGCCTGCTGTCCTCCGCTTACCGCGCATGCGGCAAGGTCGTACCCTGGGACTTCCGGCGCGAACGCTGCTACCACACCATGAAGGCGCTGCCTACAGCCGGTGCAGTACGGATCGAACGTGAGGGCGTCCACCACAACGCCCTCGACGATGCAGTCAGTCAGGCACGCCATCTGCGGCGCATCATGTTACATCTGGAGAAGAAAACCCCTGAAATGGCTTACACAATTTACGACCGAGAACAAATCGTCCGCGAGGCGTTCGATGCGGCGAAACGCTACGCCACACTCGACGAGGCGTGCCCGTACCCGTTCGCAAGCCCCGCCGCTGCGGAATTCCGTGCTGCGTTTTCAGCAGCACAGGCGGGGATCGAGGCGCAACGTCTGGCCCAGATGTGAACAAAAACCAACGGCGCACCGTACCCAAATAACAACACGCAACGCGCCTGATCTGACAGATAGCAACACTTGTCCCTCCCTATGTTAGTATCAACCCATCAGAGGAAATCATGAGCAACATCGTCCCTTTCAATTCCCCCAATGCCCAAGTCCCGGCTCACCTGGCGACCCTGTTCGGCGACGACGCCAGCAACATCGCGACGCGCGCCACGATCAACCAGCTCTCGGTCAAAGGCAAGGTCTGGCGCCGCATCGTCGATGGCGAGGAAACCCAGCTGACGCGGCGCAACGCGGACACCGGCGATGTCGAGCCGGTGTCCATCGTCTCGCTGATCGTGCTCGACTACAACCGGGGTCGCAGCCGCGCCTACTACCCGGGCGGTTTCGAGGAAGGCAAGAACAGCGCGCCGGACTGCTACTCGTCCGATGGCGTGGCCCCGGATGCCGACGTCAAGGAGCCTTGCGCCAAGACCTGCGCGGCGTGCCCCAACTCGGTCAAGGGCAGCAAGATCACTGAGACCGGCAAGGCGGTGGCCGCCTGCTCGCAGTTCAAGCGCATCGCGGTCGTGCCGACGGGCGGCGCGGCAACGCACCCGGTGATGCTGCTGAAGATCGCCCAGACCAGCATCTGGGATAAGGACAATGGCGAGAACGAGGCCAAGGGTTGGTACGCCTGGGACCAGTACCTTGACATGCTGCGGGCGCGAGGGGCCAAGCACACCGCCACCGTCGAGACCAAGGCCAAGTTCGACTTGCGCGTGGCCTACCCGAAGCTGCTGTTCTCGGCGGCGCGTTGGCTTGATGCCGAGGAAGCCGCGGCAGCCAAGGCAAGGTTGGAGTCGGACGCCGACGAGATCAAGCTCATCCTGACCGGCTCGGCCGCACGGGACGGCGAGACCGGTCAGCCATCGCCCGCCTATCTCGCGGCGCAGCACGCCGAGGCCGCCCCGACCGCCAAGCCGCGCGCGGCGGCGAAACCAGCCGCCCCGGTCGAGGTCGAGGTCGACCCCGAGGTGGCGGCGGCCGAGGCCGAATTCCAGGCCGCCGAGAAAGCCAAGGCCGAATCCGCCGCCAAGGCCAAGGCCGCCAAGGTCAAGGCCGCCAAGGCAGCGGCAGAAGCCGCTGCAGCCGCTGCAGCCGCTGCAGCCGCTGCAGCCGCTGCCGAAGCCGCAGTTGAGGAAGACGAGGCGCCCGCTGCGCCCGTCAAGCTCGAGGTGGCCAAGGGCACCCCGCCGGCCGCAGCGGCAACCCCGGTCAAAGCCCCCGCTACTGTGACCGGCACGCCCGCCGGTCTGAGCGATCTGTTGGCAGGCTGGGACGCCTGAACAACCCGGCCGTGGCGCGGCCAGTCTTGCTGGAGGGCTGCCCCCCTCCGGCGGGGCGCGCCACGGCCCCCCATTTTTCATTGGAGAACAACATGGGCCGAAGCATCAGCCAAGAAAAAATCCTGGGAATCGCCAAAGCGCGCGTCGAGAAGCCCGACGCGCTCGGACCGATGCTGGGCGAGTTCGTCATCGAGTGCGGCGTGCCGGTCGAGATCATCGCCAAGATGCTCAACGTCGCGGAGCCGACGGTCTACCGCTGGATGTTTTGCCAGGCCGCCCCGCGCGACAAAGACAAGATCGTCAAGGTCAAGCGCCTGCTGACGATTCTGCGCAAAGCCAAGCGCGCCAAGGACTTGCCGCTGGAAGGTTCCATGAAGGCCCGGCACGCCGCCATGGTGCAAATCGTGGAGACGCACAAACCGCTGCCCAGGTCCGAGTAAATCCGTGGTGCCCAGGCGGAAGCCAGCAGCATAATTCTTAGAAAACCCCCAAGGGCCACGATGAACGCTACCGAATTTCTGGGGTTGCTGCTGCCCGCGTCCGGGTGGATTTTCACGGCAACCAACGGCGGTAAAGGGAGTTGGCAGAACACCGCGCACCGTTCGATCGAGTCAGCGGTAGCGCATGTCAACAACCTGATCTTCCGCAACGAGCAGGCGTACTTCGCACTCGCCACCTACGCCGAAGATCGGACCTGGGACGAGGCCGCCGGCAAGTGGCGGCAACGCACGCAGAGCAACGCCAAGTCGATCCGGGCTTTTTTCCTCGACCTCGACGTCGACCCCGCCGATCCGCTCAAGTTCGGCTCGAAGGCGGATGCCCTGACCGCGCTCAAGGCGTTTGTCGGCAAGGTCGGACTGCCGCGCCCCATGGTCATCGACAGTGGCGGCGGCATCCATGTCTACTGGCCACTGACCCATGAGGTCGCGACGCTCGAGTGGCGCCCCGTAGCCGAGAAGCTCAAGGCGATCTGCCTGGCCGAGAAATTCCAGGCCGATCGCAGTCTGACCAGCGATCAGGCGCGCGTGCTGCGCTGTCTCGGCAGCTGGAATTTCAAGCGCGGCGCCTCTGTGTCCCTGCTGATGGAGTCAGCAGGGCCCTACGCTTTCGCCGACATCGAAGCGTGTCTGGACGAATACCTAGACGGGACTTCGCTCAACCTGCCCTTGGCTCGGGCGCAGCCCCAGGCGCTCCAGCCGCTGCATGTGCTTCCGGCGCCGGGGGCAGCCGGGGCGGAGTTCGCGGACAATCTCGGTGCCACTGGCGACCCGATCCACTTCGACCGGGTAGCGTTTCACTGTGCCCAGATCGGCGCCCAGGTAGCCTGCCGTGGCGCCAATGTCGGCGAGCAGCTGTGGCGCGCCGGACTCGGTATCGCCAAGTTCGCCGAACCTCAAGCGCCGGCCTGGCGCGCGATCTCCGACGGGCACGCCGAATTCAGCGAACGTGCGACGCTGACCAAGATCGCCAACTGGCGTACCGGACCGACGTCCTGCGAGCTGTTTCACCAGCAGGCGCCGACCGTCTGCGAGGCGTGTCCGCACTGGCGGAACATCACATCGCCGGCTCAGCTCGGGCGTCAGCTGCGCGCCGCGCCCGAAGCCGTCGTGACCTACACCGACGAAAGTGGGGCCACGATCGAAGTCGCAATCCCGCCGCCGCCGGATGGTTACACCCGCACTCGAGACGACGGCGTGAAGTTTGGCGCGGAAAACTCCGAGGGCCTGGTCGAGTACGAGACCGTCTGCCCATATGACTTGTATCCCGTCAAAATCCTGCGCCAGCATGGGCGCGACCACCATGTTGACGAGCGTAGCGTATGGCGCACCCACCTGCCGCGGGTCGGCGCCGTCGACATCGACATTTCGCAGTCGCTGATCTCCGACACGCGACGTCTGTACGCCCACCTGCTGTCCAAGGGGATATATCTGACTCCCTTGAGCGCGGCCATCATCCAGCGATATATGAGCGCCTACCTGCAAGTCCTCGCCGCCCATGCCGATCGTGAACGCCTGTACGAACACCTGGGGTGGCACAGCGAGAACACCGCCTTCGTACTTGGCGACATGGTGCTGCACCGCGACGGCAGCTGCCACAGCCACAACGCCAACCGCGCGATTCAGGCCGTCACCAAGGACGGCGTGACTACGGGGGGTAGCCTCGCAGGTTGGCAGCAGGCCATGTCCTTCTATAACCGCCCCGGCTACGAAGGCCATCGGTTCTTCGTCTATGCCGCGCTGGGCGCGCCGCTGTTCCACATGAACGATACCGGCAACCGTGGCGTCCTGATGACCGCCTCAGGCGAGTCGGGCCGTGGCAAGACCACCTGTCTGCGGGCCTGTGCCTCGATCTGGGGGTCGCCTGAAGCCCTGATCCTCAACGGCAACAAGGACGGGTCGACCATCAACGCGCTGTACGAGCACCTCGGCACCTTCCACTCACTGCCCTTCCTCTGGGATGACATCACCGAGCGCGACCCTGAGGAAATCCGGCGCTTCCTGCTCAACATCTCACAGGGCAAGGGCAAGGAGCGCATGAAGGGCACCGAGCATTCCGGGCGTTCCGTCTCCTGGGCGACGATCGTGCAGGCCAGCGCCAACACTGACGACGTGAGTCGCATCATGAGCAGCGGCAAGGATGTCGACCCCCATCTGATGCGGCTGGTCGGTGTCGAGTTCGCCGCCATCGACAACAGCCCGGAAGCCAAGATCGCCGCGGATGACTTCATCCGCGCACTGCACCAGAACTACGGGCACGCGGGGCGCGCCTACATCAAGTTCGTGGTTGAGCATTACGAGGCGGTGCGTCGGGGCTACATCAAGAACGTGGCCATGGTCGACCGCAAGCTCAACAGCTCGAATGCGTCGGCCGAACGCTACTGGTCGGCCACCATCGCGGCGGCCTATACCGGCGCGCAGATCGCCTGCCGGCTCGGATTGCTGGACTACCCCTACGAACGTGACCTCGAGTGGATGGTGGCGCACCTGGCGCGCCAGCGCGCCGCGATCAAAGAGGGCCACGCTTCGCCCGAAGAAGTGCTGGCCGAATTCCTCGAGCAGCATATCGCCAACACCCTGGTCGTCTCGGCCAAGGCCGCCTCAAACCTCGACAACGTGGTGCTCAGGCCCCACCAGGCGCTGCTGGTGCGCCACGAGCTGGACCGGGACACGATCTTCCTGTCGCGTTCGGCCATGATGCACCACTGCACCGAGGCGCGGGTTTCCTTCCGCAAGATCGAGCACGCCCTGGAATCCAGCAACGTGCTGATTGCGCGCAACGTACAGAAGATTCTCGGCGCCGACACCCAGTACGCCAAGGGGCAGATTCGCTGCTGGCGGGTCGACGCGACCCAGCTCGCCCGCAAGGCCGCAGTACCGACCGCACAACCGCAGCACGCGCCGTGAGCCCCCCTCCCCCCCCCTACCCTTTACCACCTTCAAGCCCCCCCCACAAACCACTTCTTGCACCCCCTCTT
>JACCDG010768422.1_pt1 | contig 10078 bp, 7 predicted proteins | sample 7442471 | NCBI WGS metagenome assembly JACCDG01 (sample SAMN15323444, study PRJNA562643) | freshwater metagenome | isolation source: river surface water | place: USA:Blue River Watershed | collected 2017-08-17 | reverse complement strand
GTTTGCCCTGGATTGGTACCGCACCCTGAGTGCCGACCCACGCAGCCAGCTGCGCTTGCACGCGCGCTGGTTCAGCGGTTATGGCGAAAGCCTGGTGGACTACAACTTCCGCCGCAACAGCCTGAGCCTGGGCCTGAGCCTGCTTGATTTCTGAGACACGCGCCGGCTCATTGCCGGCGCAGCGACAGCGCCCAGTTGGGCTCCACCCGGATGGACACGGGCGCACCTTGTAGGCGGTGGCTCAGGGCCAACGAGGGCGCTCCCGGCTCGGCCGGCAGCCACAGCGCACCGGGCAGGCTCCAGGGTTGGTGAGCGATGCCCTGTTGCTGCAGAAATCGCTTGAGTGCGTCCAGCTGCGCGGGGTCGGTGCGCACCACCAGGCCGCCGGCCGCTTGCGCAGGGCCTTGGGAGGTGTTGACCGCGACCCAGCGTTCGCCATCGAACCAGCGCGTCACCGCGCTTTGGGCCCACACCGTGGCCTGCAGGCAGCCCGCCAACACCCAGATCAGCAGCGTTTTCATGGTCGTGTCTTTCAATGTCCGTGCAGGGTGATACGCCAGCTTTTGAGTAAACCTGTGTTTCCAGGTGCGCGGTCGCGCACATGCAACTCCCAATCGCCAGCGGCGGCCTCACCCAAGTGCCTGACCGAACCGAAGGTCCAACCGTTGCTGAGGCTGGCGCAGAGGTTGTTGGGGCACAGATGGGCTTCGGTCAATGTGCTGCGGGTGCTGCTGGGGCTCTGGAGCTCCACCTCAATGTCGCCGGTGTAGCTGTGGGCAAACGCCAGATCCACGCTGATGTACTCGATGGTCTGCAACGAGCAACCCATACTGGCTTGGTTGAAGCGGTAGACCAGTCCGTTGGCCGTGTTGTTGGGTATGGTGGCGTTGACGGTACTGGGGTTGCTGCTGCAGCTGCGTGCAGCGGGCAGCAGGGTGTGTGTGGCCGCACGGCCGACCGCGGCAGAAGCATTCAATCGGCCAAACCCCACCTTGGGGTGAAAGCCATTGGCGTTCATGGGGGTGAGCACTTGACCCGTGAGACCAATGGCAGGCTGTGCGGTTTGGGCGATGATCCAACGGATGTCGCGCCAGCTCAGCGCCGGGCGTGTTTGCAGCATCAGGGCGGCCACACCACTGGCCATCGGCGTGGAGGCGGAGGTGCCCTGAAACGACGAGGTGTAGTCGTTCACCGAGTAGCCATTGGGGCCGCTGATGTCGGTGGTGACGATGCCTCGTCGGGGTTGGTTCATGGAGTCGCCAGAAGGGGCCGCCACCAGCACTTGCGCTCCTGGTGTGCTGAACGTGGTCGCGATCCCATCGGAATCCACCGACCCCACCATCATCATTTCATTGAGGTTGCCGTAGACATTGCGGCCACCAATGCTGTTGCCCTCGTTGCCAGCCGCCATAAAAAACACCAAGCCCTTACCGTCGCGGCCGCTGCGCGCCGCTTGCCGCACTTGGTCGGCCCACAGCACATGGGCGGTGCTGTCGGTGTAATGGGGCGTGACAGGCCCCCAGCTGTTGTTGACCACCTGAGCGCCATTCGCTTGCGCACGTGCCACTGCGTTGGCGAGGTAGGTGCTGGTGGGGTTGTCGATCACGTCGTACACCATGAAGCGGGTGTCGGGCGCCACGCCCCGGCCGCCGATGCTGTTGTTGCGAACGGCTGCCAGCACACCCGCCACGGCGGTGCCATGCGCATCGTCGCTGCTCGCCGATGGACTGGGGTCTGTGCTGCCTTTGACATAACTCCAGCTCAGACCAAACAGGTGATTGGGTGCCAAGTCGGGATGCCAGATGTCCACCGCTTGGTCCAGCAGCGCCACGCGAACACCCGTGCCGTAGCCAGTGACCCCGGCCAAGTTCAGGTCCATGCCGGTGCTGAGCACGTTGTTCAGGTGCCACTGGCTGGTCTCCAGCGGGTCGTTGCCGGGTGTGAAGCTGGGCAGATTGGGCGACTCCAGTGATCCTGGTGCCACCGACAGATTGGGGTCGACGCTCCCGCCGCCCCCACCACCGCAGGCGCTCACGACCAGCGACACCAGCAGCACCCCTGAGCGAGGCCAACGCAAGCAGCGCGCAGCGCTGTTCAATAGAAAAATCCGCGACATCCCACCAGTTTAGGTGCCTTGTTCGCCTTGCAACCACGCACACGCGTCTTGCACCCAAAAGTGAAGCGCTTCGTAGTACCCCTCCCAGACACAACCGTTGCATCCACGCCCACAACAGCTGTCGGGCTCGGGCGGTGGGGCTCGCAAGGTCTTCTCCAAGTGTTGGCCCTGTTCGCGCCAGGCGCGCCCCTTCAGGTGCGCCATCACCGCTTGAGCGGTGGCCAGTTCCCCGATGCGCAGCGTGGCCACGTTCACTGGCGCAAAGCGACGCTGGTGAGCGCCGGCGAATTCCCCTCTTTCGTTGAACATGGCAGCTGGCCGCACCCACAGGCCAAAGCCGCCATAGAGCGCGCGGTACAGCACCTGGGGCTGCAGGGTTTCGCTGCAGCGCACGGTGTCGATCACCTCGTACCAGCCGCCTTTGTAGTGGCGGTACAGGCCAAGCGGTGTGGGGGGCAGGGCGGACAGGTCGGCGTCGGTGGGTTCGGGCATGGCGCGGATTGTGCCGCGCGTGCCACAGACCTGCCGGCGCAGACGGCTTTTTTAGTCCACGCCACCCACCGCGCGCAGCACCACCTCGGCCGTGGCCGGTGCGTTCATGGCCTCGGCCTGTCCGCCGGCCTGCGCCACCGCGTCGCGCAAGGCCTCGTACACGCTGATGGCCAGCATAAAAGGCGGCTCTCCAACGGCCTTGCTGCCACCCACGTTGTCTTCGCGGTTGGCCTCGGGCCACAGATCGACCCGGAAGTGTTCCGGCACATCGCCGGTGGTGGGGATTTTGTAGGTGCTCGGCGCGTGGGTGCGCAGCTGGCCTTGGCCGTCCCACACCAGTTCCTCGGTGGTGAGCCAGCCCATGCCTTGTACAAACCCCCCCTCGATTTGGCCGATGTCGATGGCCGGGTTGATGCTGTGGCACACGTCGTGCAGGATGTCCACCGCCAGCACCTTGTTTTCACCAGTCAAGGTGTCGATCACCACCTCGGAGCACGCCGCGCCATACGCGAAGTAATAAAACGGCCGCCCACTTAAGGTGGTTTTGTCGTAGTGGATTTTGGGTGTGCGGTAAAAGCCATCGCTCCAGAGCTGGATGCGGTTGGCGTAGGCTTCGCGCACCACGTGGTCAAAAGCCCGCTCTCCCTTGGGGGTGAGCACCCGTCCGTCCACAAAACGCACCGCGCCCGCGCCACAGCCGTCGAGCCCGGCCACAAAGGCGGCGAGGTTGTCGCGGACATTGCGCGCGGCGAACTGGGCCGCCCGGCCGTTGAGGTCGGTGCCGCTGCTGGCGGCGGTGGCGCTGGCGTTGGGCACCTTGCTGGTGTCGGCCGCATTCACCAGCACGCGCGACAGCGGCACGCCGAGTTCGTCGGCCACGATCTGCGCCACCTTGGTGTTGAGGCCTTGACCCATTTCGGTGCCACCGTGGTTCACCAGCACACTGCCGTCGGTGTAGACGTGTACCAGCGCGCCAGCTTGGTTGAACAGGGTGGCGGTGAAGCTGATGCCGAATTTCACCGGGGTCAGCGCCAAGCCGCGCTTGAGCACCGGGCTGCGGGCGTTCCATTCGGCGATGGCGGCGCGCCGTTCGCGGTAGCGGCTGGTGTGTGCCAGACGGGTGATGAGTGGCTGCAGGATGTTGTCTTCCACCCGCATGGCGTAGTGGGTGGTGTGGCGCTCGTCCACGCCGTACAGATTCGCCAGCCGCACTTGCAGCGGGTCTTTGCCCAAGGCGCGCGCCACGTCGCTCAAGATGCGCTCAATTGCAATCACGCCCTGCGGCCCGCCAAAGCCGCGAAAGGCGGTGTGGCTTTGGGTGTGGGTTTTGCAGCGCCAAGAGTGGATGGCCACGTCTTCGAGGAAGTAGGCGTTGTCGCTGTGGAACACCGCGCGGTCGGCCACCGGGCCCGACAGGTCGGCGCTGAAGCCGCAGTTCACCAGCATGTCGAGCTCCAAGCCACAGAGCCGACCGTCGTCACCAAAACCCACGGTGTAGCGGTAAGCGAAAGGGTGGCGCTTGCCGGTGATCAGAAAGTCCTCGTCGCGGTCCAGCCTCAGCTTCACTGGCCGACCGGTGGTGTGGGCGGCCACGGCAGCCCACACGGCCATGTGGCCGGCCTGGGTTTCTTTGCCGCCAAAGCCGCCGCCCATGCGCCTGCATTCCACCGTCACCGCGTGGTTGGGGATGCCCAGCGCGTGGGCTACCCAGTGCTGCACCTCGCCCGGGTGCTGGGTGCTGCTGTGGATGCGCCACTGCCCTTGCTCCAGTGGCACCGCGTAGGCGATCTGGCCTTCTAGGTAAAAGTGTTCTTGTCCACCCACTTCAAAGGTGCCACTGAGTTGGTGTGTCGCGCGCGCGAGTGCGGCGTGTGCGTCGCCGCGCTGCACATGCACCGGTGGCAGCACATAGTGCTGCTGCGCGTGTGCGGTGTGTACGTCCAGCACCGCTGGCAGGGTCTCGATGTCCAGCCGCACCAAGCGCGCGGCGCGGCGCGCGGTCATCACGTCGTCGGCCACCACCAGCGCCACCACCTGCCCCCGGTATTGCACCGTGTCGCGGGCCAGCACCGGTTCGTCGTGGGCAAACGCGGCGAGCACCGGATCGCCTGGGATATCGCGGTGGGTGACGACCGCCCGCACACCCGGCTGGACCAGGGCGGCGCTGGCGTCGATGCCGCGCAGCCGGCCGTGCGCCACGGGCGAGCACACCGGCGCAGCGCACAGGCTGCCTTGCAACAGAGGCAAGTCTTCGATGTAAGCCACCGCACCCGCCACTTGTGCGTGGGCGCTTTCGTGGTAATTGGATTGGCCCACCACCCGCTGGGCGTTGTCTTGGAGCAAAGTGTCCAGCCCGTTCATGCCATGTTCTCCAGGTCGCTGAGGCTCAAGGTATCGATGCGGGGCGGCGGCTGTTCGCCCCATTCCGCGGCCGCGCGCTGCATCAGGTTGCGCAGCAGTGCGCGGCGGTAATCGGCGCTGGCGCGCATATCGGAAATGGGCGAGAACTCATCGGCCAGAACGTCGCCGGCGTGCTGCAAGCTGGCGCTGTGCCAGGGCTGAGCGCGCAGGGCGTTTTCGGTGTGGCGCCCGCGCACCGGCGTTGCCGCCACACCGCCCACGCCCACCGAGGCGCTGGCGATGCGACCCTCTGACACCGACAAGCGCAGCGCCAGACACACCGCCGAGATGTCGTCGTCGCGCCGCTTGCTGACTTTGTAGACCGCCAGACGTTCGTCGGGGGTGGGCAGCGGCACCTTGATCCAGGCCAGCACCTCGTCGGGCCGCATCACGTTTTGCCGATAGCCGGTGTAGAGATCCTCCAATGCCAGCTCGCGGTGCAGCACACGGCCTGTGCGGTGTGTGCCTTGCCAGCGCATCAGAACCACGCTGGCGCCCAAGGCGATGAGCAGCGGCATCGAGTCGCCAATCGGGGAGCCATTGGCCACGTTGCCACCCAGCGTGCCGCTGTTGCGCACCGGCAAGCCAGCAAAACGTTCGGCGAACACCTGCAGTTGCGGGCGGTCGGCCACCAGCGCGGCAAAGGCGTCGCTCAAGGTCACCGCCGCGCCAATCGCGATGTGGTGGCGGTAGCGTTCCACCCGCCGCAGTTCTTCGGTGGCGCTCAGGTCGATCACCCGGGCAAAACGCCGGTGCCCCTTGGTGACCCACAAACCCACATCGGTGCAGCCGGCCACCAGCTGGGCATCGGTCTGGGCGGCGCGCGCTTGCAGCAGGTCGTCAAGGTGGCGTGGCCGCAGGTAGGCGCTGTCGGTGCTCTTGGCGCGTGTATCAGGGACCGCCAACGACTGCAGCTTCGACACCAGCTCTGTGGTGTGCAGTTCGCAGCCGCGCGGCAGCGGCACTTCTTTCATTTGCATCGCCGCGTCGACGATCGGCCGGTAGCCGGTGCAGCGGCACAAATTGCCCGACAGCGCGGCTTGCGCTTGTGCGCGGTCCACGCCCTGGCTGCCGCCGGTGTTCTGATAGAGCGTCCACAGGCTCATGACAAAACCCGGGGTGCAAAAGCCGCACTGGCTGCCATGGCAGCGCACCATCGCTTCTTGCGCTGGATGAAGAGAAGGGCCCCCACGCTCCGCCGCTGGCGCGGGTCGCTGCCCCCCGAGGGGGCTGGCCTCGGCTTGGGGCGGCCCGGCGCCGAGGTCGGCGCTTTGGGTCCTGTGATTGGCTCCAATATCAGCGGCGGTCCAGACCGCCATGCCATCAACCGAATGCGCCAACCGGATGCAGCTGTTGATGGCGCGGTGCACCAATTGGCCATCCACCAGCTCGGTGACGGCGACTGTGCACGCGCCGCAATCGCCTTCGCCGCAGCCTTCTTTGGTGGCGGTCAGCCCCAGGTCGTCGCGCAGCACCTCCAGCAGGGTGCGGTCGGGTGGTACATTGCCCAGCGCGACGGTGGTGCCGCGGTGCAGGAATCTCAGGGTTTTCGAGGGGGTATCGGGTGTCATGCGCGCCAGAATAGCCCCGGATGCTGTCGCCGGCATACGCCGCTTCGTATGTCCCCGATGCCCAACCCACGATTCACCCACAGCGCCCATGGGTATGAAATACGGTCCGATGCTGGACAAGATTGATCTTCACCTCATACGCGTGCTGCACACCGTGCTCACCGAGCGCAGTGTGTCGCGCGCGGCCATGCGTCTGGGCATGTACCAGCCTGCGGTGAGCGCGGCGCTCAAGCGCTTGCGCGACCTCTCTGGGGACCCCTTGTTGGTGCGTTCGGGCGCTCACATGGTGCCCACGGTCGCCGCTTTGCGCATGATCGAGCCGGCGGCCAGCATTTTGCGCAGCGCTGAGGTGCTGTTTTCCGACGCCCGCAGTTTTGACCCCGCCACCGCCACCCACCGCTTCAGCCTGGCGGCCAGCGATTACCTCGATCCCCAGTTTTTGCCGCAGTTGGTGACCCAACTCAAGCGCTTGGCGCCGCATTGTCCGATTGAGATCCATCCCTTGGCGGCGAGCTTCGATTACCGCCATCACCTGGCCCAAGGCGACATCGACGTGGTGATCGGCAACTGGCTCTCCCCGCCGGGTGACCTGCATCTGGGTCACCTGTTCACCGACGAGGTGGTGTCCTTGGTGTCGCAGCAGCACCCGGCCGCCCGTCGGGGCTGGGATTTGAACGCCTGGCTCGAGGCCGAGCACATCGCGCCCACCGCCACCCACCCCGGCGCGCGCGGTGTGATCGACGAGCACCTGGCCTCGTTGGGGTTGCGTCGCCACATCACCGCGCGCTGTCCGCATTTCGGCCTCATCCCCGCGATGGTGGCTGGCAGCCTGTTGGTGATGACCACGGGGCGCCAATACTGCGAACGTTGCGTGAACCAGTGGCCGGTACAGATATTGCAAGTGCCTGTGCCGTTTCCACCGCTGCGGTATTACCAGCTCTGGCACGAGCGCACCCACGCCTCGGCGGCCGCGCGTTGGTTGCGCGAGCAGATCCGCAGCGTGGCCGGGGCTCTGAAGCCCGACGACGCCAAACCCCGACAATCCCGGGCCAACACCCCACCCCCACAGGAGTCCACCCAGTGAGTCCCCCTAGGCTGCAGTTGAGCGGCATCACCAAACGTTACCCCGGCGTGGTGGCCAACCAGAGCGTGTCGCTCACCGTGGCGCCCGGCGAAATCCATGCCGTGCTCGGCGAAAACGGCGCCGGCAAATCCACGCTGATGAAAATCATCTACGGCTCGGTCAAGCCCGACGAAGGCGGTGTGGCCTTCAACGGTCAGACGGTGCAGATCCGCAACCCGCAAGAGGCGCGGGCGCTGGGCATCAGCATGGTGTTTCAGCATTTCAGCCTGTTCGACACCCTGACCGTGGCGGAAAATGTCTGGCTGGGTCTGGACAAATCGCTCACCCTCTCCGAGGTGACCGAGCGCATCCGCAGCACCGCCCAGGCCTACGGTTTGGACATCGATCCGGCGCGGCCGGTGCACACCTTGAGCGTGGGCGAAATGCAGCGGGTCGAAATCATCCGCGCCTTGCTCACCCACCCCAAGCTGCTGATTTTGGACGAGCCCACCTCGGTGCTCACGCCGCAGGCGGTGGAGCGGCTGTTTGTGGTGCTCAAGCAGTTGGCAGCCGAGGGCTGCTCCATTCTGTACATCAGCCACAAGTTGCACGAAATCCGCTCGCTGTGCACCGCCTGCACCGTGTTGCGTGGCGGGCAGGTGACGGGCGTGTGCGATCCGCGCCAAGAAAGCAACGCGTCGCTCTCGCGCCTGATGATCGGCGCCGAGCCGCCTGCGCTGGAGCAGCGCCCGTCCCAAGCGGGCGACGCCGTGTTGCAGGTCGCGGGCCTGAGCCTGCGGGCCGATGATCCGTTTGGAACCGATTTGCAAGAGGTGGCTTTTACCGTGCGCGCGGGCGAGGTGGTGGGCATTGCCGGTGTGTCGGGCAATGGCCAAGCCGAGTTGTTGATGGCGCTGTCCGGAGAGGACATGCGCGCCCCAGCGGGCAGCGTTCGGGTGTCGGGGCAAGACGCCTCGCGCTTGAGTCCGGGGCGTCGTCGTGCGCTGGGCTTGCACTTTGTGCCCGAGGAGCGCCTGGGCCGTGGTGCGGTGCCCACCTTGTCGCTGGCGCAGAACCTGTTGTTGACCCGGCGGGACGCGCTGGGCCGTGGCGGCTGGGTGCGCGTGGGCGCCCTCAAAGCCCAGGCGGCCGACATCATCGCGCGTTACAAGGTCAAGGCCAACGGGCCCGACGCAGCGGCCAAAAGCCTCTCAGGCGGCAATTTGCAGAAATTTATTGTTGGACGCGAAATCGAAGCGCGGCCCCAATTGCTGATTGTGAGTCAGCCCACCTGGGGCGTGGACGTGGGCGCAGCGGCTCAGATCCGTGGCGAGATTCTGAAGCTGCGCGACGCCGGTTGTGCGGTGCTGGTGGTGAGCGAGGAGCTCGATGAGTTGTTCGACATCAGCGACCGCTTGCACGTGATCGCCAAAGGGCGTCTGTCGCCCAGCTTGGCGCGAGCCGACGCGAGCGTTGAACGCATTGGTGAATGGATGTCGGGTCTGTGGGACAGTGCCGCAGCACAACAGGAGGTGGCCCATGCTGCGGCTTGAAGTTCGTCCCCAACCCTCGTCTTTTTGGAGCTACGCTTCGCCGATTCTGGCCTTGCTGATCACCGTGCTGATCGGCATGGCCTTGTTCAGCGCGCTGGGCAAAGACCCGGTGCGCGGCTTGCAGGTGTTTTTCTGGGAGCCCATCAAGAGTGTGTACGCCTTGTCCGAGCTCATGGTCAAGGCCACGCCGCTGCTGATCATCGCGCTTGGATTGGCTGTGTGTTTTCGCTCCAATGTGTGGAACATCGGCGCCGAAGGGCAGTACCTGATCGGCGCCATTTTTGCGTCGGCGGTGGCCTTGTCGGCCGACGCCAGCGCCGGGCGCTTCACCGTGGTGCTGGTGTTGTTGGCCGGTGTGCTGGGCGGCATGGTGTGGGCCGGCATCACCGCCTTGCTGCGCGACCGCTTCAACGCCAACGAGATTCTGGTCAGCCTGATGCTGGTGTACGTCGCGGTGCAGGTGCTCAACTTTTTGGTGTATGGCCCCTGGAAAGACCCAGCGGGCTACAACTTTCCCCAAACCAAAACCTTTGAGGCGGTGACCCGTGTGCCGAAGCTGATCGATGGCTCCCGGGTCAACATCGGCTTGCTGCTGGCCCTGGGCGGTGTGGCGGCGATGTGGGTGTTTCTGTTTCGCACCTACGCCGGTTACGCACAAACCGTGGGCGGCTTGGCGCCCGCGGCGGCGCGTTACGCCGGCTTCTCGTCGCGCCGCGCGCTGTGGACGGCTTTGTTGGTCTCGGGCGGTGCCGCTGGTTTGGCCGGCGCGCTGGAGGTGGCAGGTCCCATTGGTCAGCTCACGCCGTATGTGCCCGCTGGCTATGGCTTTGCCGCCATCATCGTCGCTTTTGTGGGGCGGCTGCATCCGGTGGGCATTGTGTTC
>JACCDG011290909.1_pt1 | contig 10079 bp, 7 predicted proteins | sample 7442471 | NCBI WGS metagenome assembly JACCDG01 (sample SAMN15323444, study PRJNA562643) | freshwater metagenome | isolation source: river surface water | place: USA:Blue River Watershed | collected 2017-08-17 | reverse complement strand
TCTGGCTAGAGGTGAAACTTGCTTTCAAATTGTCGCCCAGAAAAAAAAGGAAGAAAGCCAGTCTCATGACATTAAGTCGCCCGCACCTCTTGTCGATAGTTAGGAATGAACGACGCTGCTAAAGTGCTGGTTGTTGCCTCGGCTAATTCCGATGTTCTCTGCTTTGTTGAATCTCTCAAGAGCGTTTTTGAAACCGAGTGGGCGAAAACGATAGAAATGAGTCTATTTCTCGCTCGAGAATGGGCGCCGCAAGTCATAGTGGCTTTAGACGAGCCAGCTCTTTTAAAGCATATAGATACCTTCATGCTCACAACCTCAATGCAAGGAATCATCTTCCTGACTCATCACTCTAGTCTTGAAAATGAACGCCGCCTGTTTGGCGCGGGAGCCGACCACGTACTCAGTCTTAGAGACCATCCAGACCGACTGGCAATGCGCTGCAAGGCTCTCACGACACGAAAAATGCAGTCTCCCAGGTTGGACTTAGTTTCGGGAGACGATGCTACCCTTCAGTTTGAAAATCTATCGATTCACCTCAATTCGTATCTCGTCCGACGCAACAATCTCCAAATTCACCTCCCCCCCACCCAATTCGAACTCCTAAAGATACTCATCACCAATCAAGACAAATTGTTCTCTAGAGGTGATTTAAAAAAAACTATCTGGACCCAATCAGACATCTCACTTCGATCCATTGACGCTCAACTTTCCAAGCTGAAGTCTATTTTACCTGAAGTTTCTCCCTACATTGTAAACATCTATGGTAAAGGATATTTGTTTTCTTCTCGAAAGCGTGCGGCTTAGTTAGAGCCTGGCGCGGAACTTCATTTGGACCGCTTTTAAATAAGAAATGTTAATCTCTTCGTTAGGCCGACTTCGGTTAGCGCCTCTGGCTAGCCGTGCGTCAGCCTGCCTCGACATAAACTATTCTTATGAAGAATCAACCCAAAGCAGGTTCCGCGCCAGAAGGGCGAGATAGCTTTAGCTTTTATCGCGGGCACTTGAATTCTAGATCAACCACGCTTCCTGGGGGAAGTTGCGGAGTAAATACCAGTTTTCTTCCGTCCTGAGGGTCTATAGTGGATTTGAATTGAAAGCTTGGTTTTGGGGTCACACTCACTTTCACGGTGGATAGATTGGGGGGACAAGGCAGCGAAACGAAGTCCAGTCCCTTTATTTTGTCGGCTATTGGGCCCAACTGCTGGGTGTAGCTCGACGAACAGATATTTCCTAGGTGACCATCTAGAACTGAGGGGACTCTGGCTTTTAGATCCGCATCAGGCACGGACAATCGAGCATATTGAGTGCCGTAAAAGCCTTTGACCAATCTCTGTGCGCCCTTTGTATCCGTGTAGCTTTGTTTTCCCTGTTCAATCAAACAAGCATCACCTTCTGGATCTCCTGTTTGTATAGAAACTTCGCCGCCCGAGGATCTGACCACTTTTGGACGAATGATGATGGAGTGGACGCTCAATGATTTAGCGGTGCCAAATTTCTCAGCGAATTTGTCCATAAAAGTCTCTGGTTTATTCTCCACCCGGAGTTTGTATGCGCTTGAGTCCCAAAGAGTTGGGTTTAAAATTCGATTGATCCGCGAACTGTCGGCTCCGGGAGCGACTGACCTCTCGTCTTCATCAGAAAGAATGACAACTGCCAGGTGTCCTCCCCCACGAAAGAAAGGTTGGTTTTCAGAGTTGCCCAGCGCCTTTATTAGGGAGTGAATGCCTTGTTCATCCGAACTTGGGCAGGTGTTCTTTTCTTGGCAAAACTCAGTCTCGTCTCTTTTAATGGTGGTCTGAAATAGATTGATATTTTCGCTATGTACCGCGGGATCGAATTTAGGATTTGAGAGAAAATTCCCACCATTGGAGAACTTCAATAGTTTGCCATCTTGAAATGCCCCGTAACCATTCTTCGCTGCGGGTGGGTTGTCAGCCGCAGAAATATCTGTAGTGATCACACCAATACGGTAGTCAAACTCACGCAAAGTATCTAAAAAACCGGGAAACTGGCTGGCGATTTTTTGCTGTTCCACATACATGGACCCTGAGTTGTCGTCCACAAAGACAATCTCAACTTCTCCTACCCGAGTTGAGTATTTATAGCTGTTAAGTCCGTCTGGAGTGAGCACACAAGAATTCACTCCAAATTCTGCATTAAACTTCTTACATGTCTCAGTCGGCGTGGCTTCAAAGTTAACCTTTGTGCACCCGTAGCAGTAGAAAAAGCTCAAGATCATAAACCACACAGCACTGGATTTCATTTTATCTCCTAACCAGTACAATCCAAGGGCTGTGCCATCTGAAGATCTGTGTAACTAGAGGAAATGAATAAACTTTCTATTTTTACATAATGGCCCTAATGGTCTCGCGTCCCTAAGAACCCGCCTACCCGCTCCATCTTGTTGAAAAGAATTGGTGTTTTGCAATCAAGCTACGAAAAATTGGGCGCAGGCAATGAATTTAACCGTCTAAAATTGAGACACTCAAGAAACCCTTGGACCATCGAAAACAGATATAGCTCCAGTGATTTCAACGCTGATTCCTCCCTCCCTGCCAAAGATTCAACAATGTGACAATAGTCGCCCAGAAAATCTACGATCCCCATCCCGATTGACGAAACCTTAAACACCCTGCTACTAACCTCGGTGCCTGCTAACACCAGGAAAAATCAGCTGAAGGCCGTCGCATGAATGGGGGATGGACTGGCCAGCCAATGGGAGACTCAAGGCGGTTCTCGCCCGACAAAAGCCGCTCGACACAAAGGAACACCGCGAAGCTTCGAATTTTAATCTCCCAATTTCGCATATTCGTTTTTTCCCCCTTCCATAGGAGAAAATCAGTGACTCAATGCAAAGATATCAAATTTAAGGCGACCAAATTCAAAGCAGCTGGGATTAAACCTTTCTGGTTGCCTATTAAATTTGTGAATTCGGTCGTAGCGCTTAGCTTCGCACTGGTTGTTACGCTCCCAGTGTTTGGGACTGATGTTGCACAACCTGGTGGGACTTTCCCTAACGTCACCAAGCAAAATATCAATGGCTATGAAGTTCGGTTTGTGGATGTCCAGGCCGGGAACACTTTCGAAGTTGCCTTCACTGTACCTATTGGTTCCCTTCACGCATCTGGGCGCCTACTAGGACTTCCCCATCTCTTTGAGCACATGATGCTTAAGGGAAGCCAGGCCTACCCCGGATTTCACAGCCTCACAGAGCTCGCAACTCCTCATGGGCTTGAATACAATGCCTGGACCTCTTCGCATCGAACCTTATACCATATGAGAGGACTTGAAGACTCTGCCGAGACAGCAGTTAAATTGCTCCTGGCATCCCTGAAGGACCTTGAATGGAATCGCGTTACCTTTCAGAAAGAAGTTGGCAACGTCATTAACGAGGTAGCTAGAGAAGGCACCGCCTCACCCCTTATGGCAATGATGGACATTTCCAGAAAGCAATTGACCTCACCCAACCACCCCTGGGCCGGATACCTTTTGGGGTCTCAAGAGAGTTTGGCGGCCATTTCAATCGAGGATCTGAAAAGATTTTACTACCAAAACTACGGACCTCAACAAGTTACGATTTTGATCTATGGGAATTTCACTTCTGGAAAATGGAATTTACAAACAGTCAGCCGATGGCTCTCTCAACATCTGACTGGATTCTCGAACCCAGAAGCTTCCAAATATATGAATTCCAAAAATGCGCTTGCAGAAAGAGAATTTCCACCATCGGTGGCCGAGAGCTCTCTTGGCAAACGCATTCATATTGTCGATGAGGACCTCACAGTTTTGAGTATGGATTTCGAAATAGATCTAAATTCAGAAAATTACCGGGCGCTAAAAAGGGATGCCCTCGATCTTCTAGCTAAGTACTTTTCGGATAAACTACCTGGAAGTCTCCAATGGAAGTTATCCCAAGAACAAAAATGGATTTCTGCCATGGGCAGCGACACGCTCTCTATTAATAATCTCGGGACTTTTAACGTCTGGTTTGAACTCACTCCTGCGGGCCGTGACAACTTAGATGGGATTCAGGAGCATCTCTTCAAGACTCTCAGCCAAATCAGATCGTTTGGTCCAGATCCCGAAATATTGGCCCACTTAAAGGCACTAGATCTGGTGCATGCGCACAGACGGTCTTTAGATGTCGCCACACTTTCAGGATTTTACCCTAGCCTGATGGACTCAGGCGTCGATTTTGCTAATTTAACGACGATGAAGTCAGGCCTGGGACCTGATGACATTCGGGCCGCCGCGAATCTGATCAATCCTTCTAGAGTGCGCTTGGCAACCCTAGGCCCTGAGTCACTTATCAACTCAGCAAAGATTTTGGCACGTGGTTCTGACCCAGTTTACCGCCGCGCTTTTTTTATTGTAGACCATTCAGCCATGGCTCAACTCGCTCAGGAGATTTTCACATCCACCACACCGACTCCTCCCATCCCTCGAAATCCTCCTCACCTGACTTTGCCAACGGTGCACCTTCTCCCCTCCGATATGGATAGAGATGAGCATACTGACGTTTTAGTAAAAAATGTCAGCCCTGGCGAAGTATGGATTTTTGACGACACCAAACCAATCAAAGAGACTCTGGCCAAAGTGGAATTCCGGCTACCTTTGGCATCTTGGCGCGCGAAGGAAGCTTTGGCCCTGAGTTTTCTTCTGCGGTCTTTCATGTGGACTTACAAAATGGAATTCGACGCCTTGAACGCTAAGGGTGTTGCACTTTCCGTGAATAACTTTAAAGGTGAACTCATCTTTACTGGCTTAGGAATGGAAAAAGATGAAAAAGCCGTGGCCGCGCTGATCTGGGCTATGGAAAGATTTAAGGACTACAATTTTGACCCGAATCACTTCGATTTAATATTTGAAACCATTCGTTCTGATATTCTCTTCGGGTATGCATCAGATTTCTCAGCATTTTTGGCTGTTAACCATCTTCGCCAACGGCTTGACCCCACAGATACCCCCGAAACAGCTCACCTCGAAGCACTTGATTCCCTAACAGCCAAAGACGTGATGCCTCTGGTAAAGTCCAGTCTTGTCAAAGCCGATCGCCAGATTGCAGTTCTGGGAAAAATACCTGGCTCTGCTTTACAGGCTCTCTCCGCCGCCACTTGGAAGCTGATTGATTTGGAGCTCGAAACACACGACCGAGAGTTTTCAAGCAAAAGGTGGAATACGCTTTTCCCCGGAGAAATTTTCACCCCTTGGGCCTTTTCTCGGCCCCCAGAAAGTTTTGGTACCCTGCAAACATATAATGTAGGTCCTAGAGTATTCGAGGATATGCCTGGTTTTTTTCTCCTTCAGAAGGTCTTAAGCCAACTGGTATTTCAACTCAATCGCAGTGAGCGAAGTCTAGGCTACATACACTCGTTTGAGGCTAATGTACCGCGTTCTGGACCTCTTTCTCTTTTCTTTTTAGGCCAAGCCGACAGCCCAGAAAATCTGCTGCAAACATGGGCTGGGTGGAATGAAATCCTCAGAAAGGTAGGGGAGCGTGCCTATCCAGAGGCATTGATCCAGGATGCCATTGCCTCGTTACAACGGGAATTCTCAGAAAAACCCACTCGAGCCAGTGATTGGTGGCGCAGATACACAACTTCCCTAAGTGCCTATGGACATATCGTTCCCCGTGAAAGAACTTTAGCTCAAATAAAGAACTTATCCGTTGAGCACTTTTACACGTATGCTGATCGTTGGCTCGTCGAGAAACCATTTACTCGAATAACATTGGGAGCAACGACCTGTGCAGAAATAATTGCAAAAAGCCCTCCTTCTATCCCTACCAAAGAGGAACCAAAAGACCCAATTTCAAGGCGTTTGTGGCGTGAGCTGAAAAAGCTAATCATCGCGGATGGGAAGCCCTAAGATTAAAAATGAAAAGCGAAAATTGGGCCTCTAGTTAGAAACGTCAAACGTCGCGAGGGATAGCGTTGATAAAGTGGATTGCATTACTCTTTGTCACCTTGGGAGTCTTATTGATCGCTGTTGATAATCACAAAGTATGGCTTTGGGACTATTTACCAGTGCACACCCAGGTCGACTTACTCTGGCGCCAAGATGTCGCATTGCTTGCAAAAGCCGGTGCACTTCCTTACGCCTTAACCCAAATTTCGAAAAGCCAGGTGATACCACTAACTCCCTTAGCCAAAAGCCTATTCTCTCGCATAGAGGCACCACATCCTATTAACTCCCAAGGACAAAATGCTTTAACAATAAAAGCTCTCACCTTTCACGAGGGGTCTCAGTTAGGGGTGTCTCTGCACTACGAAATCACAAGCCTTGAAACAGGGAATACTCTTTGGGAATCGGGTCGCACATTTTTGGTCAATGGAAATTCAAAGGATAAGAATTCCGCTGAAGATCCAATATTTCCCCAGGAATAGATATTTTTCTAGTTCTGCAGGCTTTTCCTCTACCTGATCAAGTGCACGGATAGGCTTGATTGCATTTATGTCTAGACAGAACCCAAGACTCCAAGAGAAAAAGGGCCCTCAGCGAGGCTTAGCCATAGTTAGCTTTTGATTGAGAGGGATAAAGATTCCAATTGGGATGATTTTGTCCCAAATACAACAAAACCTCTTAGGGATAATTATTTCCTGAAAGTGTAAAAATGCCGGGATTCGTCTTTTACCAATTCCTATTTATTCGTCGGTCATTGCTTTTTTTAGCTGGTCTGGTGAGGGCTTGGGGCCTTTGTTCTGGTGCCTTGGCTCTTCTGTTTGTTGGGGGCTGCACTAAGAATCAGGCGGTTCTTGGCGCAAAAGACAACCCTATTAAGCTTTTTTTTGTGCCCTCAGTTGATATCAAAGTTCTCGAGGAAAACGCCAAAATTTTGGGAGTCGCGCTTGAGCAAAGCACGGGCCTGTCGTTCAAAGTCTCAGTGCCAGCCAATTTTATTGCGGTCGTCGAGGCCTTTGGAACAAAACGAGCGGACATGGCGGTGTTAAATACGTTTGGGTATATTTTGGCTCATGAGCGCTATCAAGCACAGGCCGCCCTAACGATTGTTCGCAAAGGAGCAAGAACCTATCGCTCTGCCTTTTACGCGAGGGCAAACAGTGAAATCAAACGCCTTGAAGATGCTCAGGGAAAGAAAATTGCGTTCGTAGATCCCAGTTCTACATCGGGCTATTTGCTTCCACTCAAACTGCTCAAGGATAAAAAAATCAAACCAAGCGACACTGTGTTCGCGATGCGCCACGATGGCGTGATTTCGATGATTTACCAAGGACAAGTTGATATTGGCGCCGCCTACTACTCGCCACCGTCTTCCACTGGTATTGAAGACTCAAGAAAACTCGTCATCACCCAATACCCTGATGTGGAATCTAAGATTCAGATCATTGCACTCACAGACGCCGTTCCTAACGACCCACTGATCTTTCGCAAAGATTTCCCGCAGGAATTAAGAGAAAAAGTTATTCAAGCGCTCCTCAAATACATCAAAACTCCAGATGGCGCGAAGGTAATCGAAAATCTATATGGGATCACCGACCTCTTGCCGGCCAAGGACTCGGATTATGATTCTGTTCGCGAAATCTTAAAAACTTTGGGACGTTCAGCGCAGGAAATGATCAAGTGAATCAGCAAAGGAAAATAGCTCCAATTGTCAGTATCCAAAAGCTCAACAAGATTTACCCAAATGGCTTTCATGCGTTGAAAGACATTGATTTAGATATTTATCCCGGAGAATTTTTAGTGATTATTGGACTTAGCGGTTCAGGAAAATCAACGCTCTTGCGGTGTCTCAATCGCCTGCTCGACCCAACGTCTGGAACTCTCCTTTTCAAAGGGGAAGATATCACCCAGAGAAGAGGGAGGTCTTTGCGGCAATTGCGATCAAATATTGGTATGATCTTTCAACAGTTTAACCTAGTTCCAAGACACTCTGTTTTGGACAACACCCTGATGGGTTGCCTTTCAAGGGTCTCAAGCTTGAATTCCATCTTGGGTTTATTTCCTCTCCACGAACGTGAAACCGCTCTTCAGTGTCTAAAGCATGTTGGTCTATTAGATCGTGCCAAATTGCGCGCCGACGAACTCTCTGGCGGACAACAACAGCGGGTGGCCATTGCCCGAACAATGGTGCAAAATCCTGACCTACTGTTGGCCGATGAACCTGTTGCCAGCTTAGATCCTGCCACATCGCATTCGGTCATGGATCACCTTAAACATTTGAATGTAGCAAATGGGATCACAGTGGTGTGCAACCTCCACTTTTTAAGTCTCGTGCGCCAATACGCCACTCGGGTGATCGCCCTAAAAGAGGGAAGACTGATTTTTGAAGGTTCTCCCCACTCTGTGGACGACGCATGGTTTTCCCGCATCTATGGGGAAGGGAGTAGTGAAGTTGAAATCCGTTAGACTTGATAGTAAAATAAAACGCATTTTATTTGATGGCGTCACCTCGGCGTATTTTGCTATGGTGATCGTATTATTTGCGCACCTTGCTTTGTCTGGCATGACTCTTGACGAAGACTGGGCTGCAATCCATTTTCCTATTGCGTGGCGGCTATCGCTTTCAATTCTTTTTGGAATGACATTCCTCTTTTTGATTTTCGACAGCAAGGGCCTTGCAACCCTAGGACGGCTCCTGTTCCCGGAAGTTTCGTCTGGTGTTTCTAACCAAGCATTGCAAACCATGGCATCCTCCACAGGAAAAGGCTCCATTCAGTGGTGGCGGTGGCAGTTAGTTGTTCTGCTGCTAACAACATTCTTGGTAGGCCTACACATGACCCAGTTCTCGCTGAGCGAGCTCTTAGACGAGGAAGGATTCAATGGTGCAATCCGATTGTTTAAGGGACTTCTCAGTCCCAACCTAACTCTCTTACCTCTGGCGACGATTAAAATTTTGGAGACTATCTTTATTGCCTTTATCGCCACTGCTATCGCAATCCCGCCGTCATTTGTCTTAGGTTTTCTTTGCGCAAAAAATGTAGTGAAGCACCGGTTTGGGTTTCTCAACTACACAGTCCTACGAACCCTATTGAATGTTATCAGGTCTATAGAACCTCTGATTTGGGCGATTATATTCTCTGTTTGGGTAGGAATTGGACCTTTCGCTGGGATGTTAGCACTGATGATTCATTCAGTGGCCTCACTCACCAAACAGTACTCTGAAATGGTCGAGAGTATCTCCAATGGCCCTATTGAGGGTATTCAATCTACGGGCGCCAATGCTCTCCAAATTGTATGGTTTGGTATGGTTCCTCAAGTAACATTGCCCTTTATTGCTTTCACCATCTACCGCTGGGATATCAACGTGCGCATGGCAACGATTATCGGTCTCGTCGGAGGTGGCGGGATTGGTACTCTCCTTATAAAATATCAAGGTCAAGCCATGTGGCCAGAAGTCGGATGCATCATTTTAGTCATTGCCATCGTTGTTTGGCTTATGGACTTGGCCTCGGCCTATCTCCGAGAAGCAATAAAATAAAAAAACCCACAACAGAAAAGATGATTCATTCAGCAGGGGTCTCGCTCACCCCCCAGTACTCTAAAATGGCTGAGAAAATCTCTCCCAACGCCCTGTTGAGAATATTCTATCTACGGGTGCCATCGCTCTCCAAATCGTATGGTTTGGAATAATTCCTCAGGTAACTTTGCCCTTTAATGCTTTCACAATTTACCTATCGGTCAATACGGGGATATCAAAGTGCGCAGGGAACCGATTGTCGGTTCTGATCGGCGGAGGACTGATTGGTACTCTCCTTCTAAAATATCAGGGTCAAGTCATGTGGCCCGAAGTTGGATGCATCATTTTAGTGCTTGCCATTGTCGCTTGGCTTATCGACTTGGCCTCGGCCTATCTCCGAGAAGCAAAAAAAAACCCACAACAGAAAACTGTTGTGGGTAAAAAAATGCCGGCATCGAGCTACTCTCCCACAGGGTCACCCCTGCAATACCATTGCCGCTGGCGGGCTTAACTTCTGTGTTCGGGATGGGAACAGGTGTTGCCCCGCCGCTATAGACACCAGCAAAACAAAAAGCAATTTTTAAGCTGTTAAACTCAAGTAATTCTTAGCAGAGGTTAAATAATAATTTGAAAAAGCCTCACGACTTATTAGTACAACTCG
>JACCDG011264351.1_pt1 | contig 10081 bp, 11 predicted proteins | sample 7442471 | NCBI WGS metagenome assembly JACCDG01 (sample SAMN15323444, study PRJNA562643) | freshwater metagenome | isolation source: river surface water | place: USA:Blue River Watershed | collected 2017-08-17 | reverse complement strand
GACCTCTCAACATCGTAGAGGGTGAGAGGTCAGGTCGGATCGGCAGGATGGAGGGGTTAACAGCAAGGTGTTTCCTCAGTAATTGAAATAAGTTAAATGTAGGTGCAGTTGCGGGCGGGCCAAACATTCAGTTTGGGTTTAGTTTTGAGTTAATCGTAAGTTTTAAGCAGCAAGTGATGATGTTACAGATAACTTACATGAGTCAGTTGGATCAGTCGGCCGAATGATATCGCTCACAAGTAGAAAAAAGAATTTTCCAACATTCTGTATTTTATAGTCGTGTACTTTCTCACCTAGAACTTCAGTCATAATCTTTCGCCTTATAGTTTCTGAAGCCGTTACAAATAACACTTTCGAGAAAGTCTTCGACATTCTGTAGTCGAGTATGATGTGGCGATAACGACGCTCAGATTTGGCAGTGAGTTCTAGCTCTATAGCAGTAGCTTCTTTTGTTTTGGGATCGATCATCACAAAATCAGGCACTCGCGTCTGGTCGCCGATTCCTTTTACGTAGCGGCTTCCTTCCACAAAGTCATTTTTTGGATGCTTCGTTTTAAGGCTCTCCACTACATCTAGCAGTAGTAGATCATGTTGTAGTTGCTGAACCCGAATATCCGGCACACTTTCACTAAATGTTTTAGATGCAAATTTATTTGCAAGCGTTCCAATCCCTAAAGAGGTGATTTTTAGAACTGTTCCAACATTTGTGAAGCGAATCGGATGTATCAGGCTGGCAACCTTTAATCTCTCAATAAAGTCTCCTTGTTCCAGTTTTGTGATTCGGTTTGTTATTGTAGGCCAAGCTTTATTTGTGAATATATATCTCCTTATTTGTTCCATGCTCATCATGCGGTAGTCATAAAGATATTGAAGTAATCTGAAATCCCTATCAGTTAAATGTAGTGGAGCTATCCTTTTAGACGCCTCCGTTTGCTTCAAATTGCACCTCCTCTGTAAGTTGCACTCCTGCCACCATGACACTTAAAACACCGCGCCCGTGCGAGAATGCCTTCAACCTATTGGGATGAATCCTGTATTGCTCAACTTCTCTGAGCGACATCTCACCTGACTTATTTGTTCCCATCATTCCTTTGCTTGCACGTTCTGTTTCTTTCGTAGTGGTAAAAGTTCCAAGATGTCTTGCAAAGTAGTCAGCTGTATCTGGATCATTAAGGCCAAGTAAAACCTTTGTATTTGTGTTTACGTTTACAGTTTTAGCAAAGCTTGGTGACACTGATTCCAAGTCCCCCATGCTTTGGTGTGAGAGATGCACGGCAACTCCCTTGCTTCTAGCTTTGTTTAGAAACTGCTCGAAGCCCTCGTAAACAAACGCTGAGAATTCATCAATGAAGAGGGTTGCAATGGGTTTTTCGGCATCACGTTTTGCTGATGCCCAAGCAATAGATTGTAGTATGAGCTTACCTAAAGCTTTGGCGGTTTTTTGATATTGCATGGTGGGAAGTAGCACGATGAGTGCGGCATTACTGTTGCCTTCAGTTTGTTTAGGATTCACAACTTCCTCGATACTCACATGAGTTGTTTCTGTTTTATTCGAGTTAGTAATCCCTTTGAAGATCCCGGTTGTAAATGGTCGAAGCTGCGAAAGTATCCCAGAAAACCTTTCTTCTCTTTCATTCACTCTCATCTGAGAAATCTTCATGAACTCATTCCTTGAACTGCTTGGAAGTGGTGTGGACTTGTTTAAAGTTTCCAGAAATTGCTGTGGGTTTGATAAGGCTTCATGTAAATCTTTTAATGTCGGAACATTTCCAACTGCCGCCATTAACTCCAAAGCACTCAGAGTCGCTGAGTATTGCACTTCTCTAAAGTACGCAGAATCAAACTCAAGTGATGCAAAAAGCCTATCTGCAACCTCATGCGGATTTCCGCCCTCAAGAGGATTTATAGTGCATCCACCACCCTCAGGATTGAAGACATGTATCACTCGGTCAGTATCGTTTGACCATTGTAGAATTTCAGAAACTATTGAGTAATCTCCTTTTCCATCAATAAGTATTGGCGACAAGCCTTGTCTGAGATCACGAGCAAACCACGGCACGATAACCGATTTCGTCTTTCCTCTTCCCGTAGATCCTAAAATTTGAACGTGTCCTGTGCGTTGTTCAGGCGTTAAGTAGATGGGCCTTTGATCTTGTAATGTATTTCCGATGTAAATTGCCCCCTCCTTCTCGTAATTCTTTTCACATATTTTCAGTAAAACTTTTCGCATCCATTTCTCGGGATTTCTTCTTTGCCATTTGTCGTAAGCGAGCATTCCAATTAGTCCCACGGACATTATGATCACGAGCCAAATGAGGTAAAAGTATGTCCTGTAAATGTATGAGATAGTTCCTCCATACTCATTCCAAAAGACACCAATCATAAGCGCCCCCACGATTGTTGCTGCCCCATGGGCATCGGCCATTGTTATTTCTTGTTTCTGATTTGTGTTTTGCATTTATCTATTTCTCCTTCTTTCTTTTTTTGTTCTGATGTTTGTGTTTAGTGATGAAAACATTTCAAAGCGGATGTTCACGACGCAAGCTAGCGACCAGAAAAGCAGGTAAGTGATTGTGGAAATGCGGATTGATTGTAGACTTGAAATGTCTAGCAGTGGGATAAGCGGCCTATTGCGCTTGAGGTGACCAGTATTGAGTGGTCTAGGTACATATAAGCACAAACGGGTGGGTTTTTTAAGGTTTTACTGATACAACTATTTGATATTTAAGAAAATAAAAGTACTCACAGCCCCCTAGTATTTCCTACAAGTTTTTGTCGCCAAGTGTTATAATTGGTCACCCTTGCAAACTGCCAACCGTAGGCGCCCGGCCTCCCAATCATGGACCGAAGCCAAGCTTCAGAAGGTGACCGACCAGCTCACTCGCGAGGGTTTCTTTAGTCCCGAGACTAGGCCCATGCTCCCTAGATCCATGCGATTTTCAGTGGGAGCTTTTGCTCCTCAGTACAGAAATTATGATCCTGACATTGCCCCCAAAAAGAGAAACTCACTCGATAAGCTCTTTAGGGATCTTCCTTCAGAACGAGTCGAGCTACTCACAAGCAAGTGCCACCTTTTTCTTCAGAATGACCCCACCGCTAACATAATTCGGCGCCCTTCGTTGTCACTCAGAGAGAGCATCTGCCGCGATCTTGTTGAGAGCGGACAGCTGGACACATACCCCACTACTTTTCGATTAACCGCCTTTTTGATCTCAAGAGGCATCAGAGACAAGGAAACTATCGAAGAGCTTTTTGACCAGCGTCTACTGACTTACAAAGAGTTTGAATCCGAGCAGCCCAAGGTAGAACGGCTCATTAGTAGCGCAAAGAAGCACTACTTCGAGAAACGTAAAGACATTCCCGATAACATCAAGCCAGAGCTTTGGAACAAGCTTGAAGCTGCTTGGAGCAGCCTCAGCATTAAGCAAAGATCAGCTCTTGAGATTCATATTATGAGTGGCGACCCCGTTAGTTTAGAAAAGGGTGCCAAGAGGCTTGGCATATCAAAAGCTTCCTTCAAGGAAAGAGTGCAGTCTGGAAAAAAGAAAATCGAGAAGATATTTCCCGAACTCACCAAAGTAGCAAGAAGCACTAAAAGCCCCACTCCCGAAACGAAATCTAAAACCACGAACTTCAAAATCAGAAAAGACGCTCCTAATAGAAAAACACTAGAGAAATGGATAGAGGGCACATCACTTGAGACAAGATACCTTGACCAAAACAGTGTCTTTAAAGCCCCCATAAGGCGCGATAGTAGCGACTAAAACAAGGCTATTTTATGGTTCTAGCTGACCAAGTACAGGAAAAAAAATTTTGAATAATTGAACTAGTCAGCATCGATTTGAAGCCAGTAAATGTTTTTTCAGAGAAAGCAATGCACTTAAAGTGGCCGCAATAAAGGTAGCATATGACAATTGTCACATCTGAAAACACGTTAGCCTGCTAACTTAATTTCTAAATGGGGCACATTATCAACACTTTCACTAAGACCCTGCTTATTTTGCTGACCATTCCTGGACAGGCATTCGCAGACACCAATAAGGAAGTCCCCGAGGCGCCACTTAGTTCAAGAACCTACTTGTTGCCTTTTTTGCTGAGAGGCATCAGCCCCACTAACAGCATAAGACTCGAATCGGTTTATTCTTTTTACGAGACAAACCCCACTAAGGATCAGGGCTTTATTCAGCTCTACACCTTCAGCGCATCAAAAAAAATTTCCGAGAGTTTAGCTATTTTCATTAAGCAAGCTATTGCTCACAACAACCCGTCTGGCACATATAAGTCAGCACACATATTATCCAATCCAGCCATTGGCTTACTAAAGTCGATCACTCTTTCTGAGAAAACAAAACTGGCCTTTAGCCTAACGAACACTATTCCGCTGGGAAGTGGCAAGGGCAACACTCCTAACTCAAATGCCAGATTTGCCAATACAATTGCTCAGCTCTCAAGGTCTGCAATGGAAAATTCCCTATACGCAAGCAATTACACAGCAATTATTCCTGGAATCGACCTCGCTCTGCTAGAGAAAAATTACAGTGTCCAATTTGAGGCAAATCTTTTTCAACTTATTCGTATAGATGGCGAGAAGGTAGACAAAGACAAGTATAGAACAAATCTTACTCTAGGGCTTAGCAGCGGAATCAAACTCTCAAATGCCCTCAACTTTATAGGCGAGCTCAGGTATCAGAGATGGCTCAATAATGATTCAGTTGAAAAAGCAGCCAATCCTGCAATTGACAACCTAACACTTGGAATTGGACCTCGATTCAACTTTAAGTTTTCAACACTTACAATCAAACCCGCAATCTCTTATAGCCAAGCTCTATACGGTGCAATCGCCAAGACAAATCGTTCCTCTGCAAGTGGAAACTACAAAACAATTACACTAGACTTGCCCATTATTTTTTAAATTTAGATATGAAAAAAGTATTTAAAAAATCTAGCTTAAAACTCTCAAACATAACTTTGTTTTTTGTAGTTTTGTTACACGTAAGCGTGGCACACTCCATCTCATCACCTCTGGCCGGAGTTGATCTCAGAAACATGCAAAAAGTAACAGTGGATCTAAATCAAAAAACAAATGTGCTTATTTTCTTATCTGCGCGCTGCCCCTGCTCTCAAAGTCACGAAGAACTTATAAAAGAAGTTTCAAGCAAGTTTAAGGAATTTAACTTTGTAGGTATTCACTCCAATTCAGATGAGCCAGTGAGCGAAGCCCATTCTCACTTTAAAGAGAAAAACTTTCCCTTTCCCGTTATTTCTGATCCAGAATCAATTTAGCCAATTCACTTAAAGCCCTTAAAACTCCTCATCTGTTTATTTTAAATTCAACAACAATTGTATATAGCGGAGGAGTCACTGATTCTTCTCACGCTCCGAATGCTAAAATCAACTACCTTCAAGACGCCCTTTTAAAAATTCAAAAAAATCAAGAAATCGACAAAAAGATAACAAGAACCCTGGGCTGCACAATTGCAAGACCCAGCATCTAAACAAAGGAGTCACATATGAAAAAACGAATACTCTCTTTAACCCTAACCCTTAGCGCTCTCAGCGCTTGCAATGATTCACCTCTGCTCAATCATAAATATGGAGAAAATCCTAAAGCTCAAGAAAATGAAGACTGCCCACTTAATTTTTCCAACAATAAGTTATGTTCAAAAATAGAATGGATCGTGGGCCCAAATGGCCATGGCGCAAACTCTTTTAATTTAAAATTTTGGGATAGCGAAACAGGCAACAAGGAAGGACCCTACGTAGACCCCGAGGACAGCGTAAACGTGCAACTATGGATGCCTTCCATGGGGCATGGCTCTGCACCCGTTACTGTTGAGCGACAAGAAGAAGGAATCTACAAGGCAACAAATGTTCAATTCATAATGCCTGGTGACTGGGATATTCGCGTTAAGCTTATGGATGCTGCTACCGTAGTTGATCAAGACATAGAATCTTTAATTATTCAGTGAAAAAACTATTTTACTTAATTTGCCTAGCTGTTGCTCAACAGGCCGCGGGAGCTGCCTGTTGCAACAGTTCAGCAGCTACACCCAATATTATTAGCAACGACAGCCTTGCTCAGATTTCACTCTCAACATCATCTGCAAAAGTTATAGGAGATGCCCCCTCTAACGGATCAGCTATATTTCGAAAGTCTAACGACGATGAATGGACCCACACTATATCGCTTGATGCCACTCGCGTGTTTGCGGATCTTTGGCAAGTTGGCGCAAAAGTACCACTCGTTTATAAGTCTCGATCTACCACTAGCTCTAGTAGTTCGGCTTACGGAATGGGTGATGTTTCTGGCACACTAACCTACGAGTTTCTCCCTGAGTATTTATATTCGGCCTACAAGCCTAAGGGATATATTTTTTTACAAACAACTTTTCCAACAGGATCAAACGTTTATGAAACCAGAAAAACCTACGCTATTGATGCCAGAGGAAAAGGCTTTTACACTTTTTCTCTTGGATCTTTACTTACAAAATCATGGCAGCGATGGGACCTATCCCTCACTGGAGTTGTCTCAAAGTCTCTAAATAAAACCTTTGATACTGTCGACGGAAGCACCATCGAAGTAAAACCAAGCTACGATTTTTTAGCAAGTATTGGAACAGGCTACTCGCTGACAAAACAAAAAGACTTACGCCTAGGATTGAGCTTAAGCCCTGTTTATACAGGAGCATCTAATGTTGCGAACTATAAGCTGGTGTGGAATAGCACAATAGAGCTTAGCTACTTCCCCGCATCTACATGGGCACTCACCCTCAGCTACACAGACCAAACACTTATGGGCCCAGCAAAAAATACCAGCTTGGAGCGTTCAGGTTCATTATCAGCTCGCTATTATTTTGCTAGGTAAAAGCAGAAGCCTTTTGTAGTATATGTTCCATGGTCTTAAGCAAGGAACTCAATCAAATTCCCCGCTTCTCAGGACTTAAGACAACAACTTTAAAATGGCTCACCGAACGAATACATAGAATCAAAGTCCCTAAATCAAACTTTGTTTTCTCTGAAGGGGACAGCTGCGACGCTCTCTTTATTGTAGAGAGTGGGAGCATAAAAATCTTTAAATCTCTAGAAAGTGGGCGAGAGCTCACGATTGATATTTTCTACCACGGAGATGCACTAGGAGAGGTTGCTCTCATCGATGAAGGAGAATACCCCGCTAGTGCCACAGCACTCGAAGATTCTACAATCCTAAAGCTGCCCAAAGAAGATTACATAAAGTTACTGACTTTTAGCGATGCAACAAGCTCAGTTATTAGGGATCTCAGCTTAAGAATGCGAGCCCTTAACAGAAGAGTTAGAGAATTGGGCAGTGGAGAAGTTGAACAGCGCTTAGCTTTGGTTGTATTAACTATTTCTCAAAGATCTAACCCTAAAAATACCGAAACACTTGTATGTGATTTAACAAGACAAGAGCTCTCATCACTTGTTGGTGCGAGAATGGAAACTGTCATAAGAATTGTCAGTAAATGGCACAAATCAGGAATTGCAATAAAGTCTTCGAGCGGACTTCACGTCAACAAGACCGCTATAGCTAAATTACTTGAAAATAAAACAAAAGACCTAGATCTCTAATGGTTGAGATCTTTTAACCTTAAGCTGCCAATGATCTACATCGACCTTAATACATTCCTCTACAAAACCTCGACTTTTAATTTGTTTTCTGAGTGGTACCGGATCAAAAAGCACATGTATTACTAGCTCGTGATTAGAATCGATAGTGCTAAGTTCTTTCATGATTATAGAATAGGGCTCTTCTCCTGCCTCAAGAATGGGCCTTACATCTAAATGAATTACATTACCCTCTATCCAGCGTATATCTTCCTTATTTAACATCACAAGATAACTCTAACAAAATTTGCACATATATTCATGACATATGTCAGTGTCTGTAAACGTCAGCAATGACAATATCAAAAAAGAGGAGATAACTCAGATGCCATATAAAAAAAACATTAAACAAGAAGAAACAACAGACCTTAAAAAGACATGCAGTCTGGTAGATCATATCCAAGAGGAAGAGCATGCGAACATAAAGGTTCTTATAGAAAAACTATGCAAAGAGCTAAGCCAGGAAAACGATCCAAATGCGGCAGACATTTTTATTCTTATGGATAAGGTCAATACTCGCATTAAACTTGAAAAGGAACTTCTATTTCCCCTCATTCGTAAATGGATGGCAAATAAAGAGCTCACCCTTCAAAGCCATAACTTACTCAGCCGCATAATGAACTCAAAGTACTCGAATGCATGGTCTGAAATTCAAAACCAATCCGAAAAAGTCCTAGAGGGTCTAAGTGATTCAAAATACGAAAAAGCTATTGAGAGACTTTCTGCTGAAATCACTTGGTATGCAAAAATTGAAGAAAACAAACTGATTCCAACACTTAAAAAGTTACTCGGCCTAGATACGCAAAACTAAACGCCCCGGCTAAATATAGGTCCCTTATTAGTAGTAGCTACGCCACCTAAATGAGTAGCACTCAAGAAAAGAGGATCTAGCTCTGCGCAGATATTACGAACAAATGCCCCACCCTTATCTGTTACAGCTACCCTTAAATCAGGACTGATGGATAAGAGTTCATCTTTAAAGAGCTCTGACTCCCTCAGAAGCTCCAGTTCTTTTTCCTCAAGATTGGCGACACCACTACACATTAAATTCAGTATAGTTTTTTTACTTTTAAGTTCTTTCTCACTGAGTAAATGTCCACCTCGCTGAGCAACCGAATCATTTGCTAACATCTCATACCATTCAGGGACGTCCTTGCTGTTTTGGAAGTAAGCAGTGCCACAATCTGAAAGCGCAGAAGGCCCGATTCCCAGCAATATTTTAGTGTTTTGAACGGTATAGCCCATAAAGTTACGGTGCAATCTACGCTCGGAATGAGCAAGATAAAGCTCGTCTTCAGGAACGGCAAAGTGATCCATACCTACAGCTTGATAAGAATGGGCCAAAAGCATATTACGCGACTCTTCAAATAATGCGCGCTTAAGTTCAACACTTGGTAAACCATGCTTTTCAACTCCACGTTGAGCTAGTTTTACATGCGGTATGTGCGCATAGGAATACAAAGCAATTCGCGTAGGCCTTAAATCTAAAACCTTATCCATGGTTTGTTTTATGCTCTTTAAAGTCTGGTAAGGCAGTCCATATACCAAATCAAAATTGATTTGCTTAATTTTATTTTCTCGGAGCTTATGACAAGCCCACAAAACTTGCTCGTAGCTTTGATGCCGTTTTATAGCGGCTAAGGTAAGTTCATTAAAATCCTGTACTCCTAGACTCACTCTATTCACTCCAAGATCTTTCATGGCCTCAACGTGATCAAGAGTTAAAGTTCGGGGATCGACTTCAATTGCAATATCTTTATAACTTGCCTTAAAGCGGCCTACTATTCCGCTTATTAATCGAAACATTTCTTTTGCCGGTAGCCATGTAGGACTCCCTCCGCCCAGATGAAGCTCTTTTAACTGCAAACTATTGCGAGTTTTAAAATAAGCTTTTAATTTTAAGTCTAGTTCCTTTAAAAGCGTATCCACCAAAGGCCCAGCTTTGGACTTATCTTTAGAAATGACCTTAGTGCAGCCACAAAAAGAACATAAACTTTGGCAATAGGGAATGTGGACATAAAGGGATAACGGTAATTCTACAAGTCCCTCAGATACGCGTTCAACAGCCCCTATCCAGTCCTCATCAGATATTCCCTTCCAGTGCGGCAATGCAGGATAACTCGTGTAACGAGGGACAGGAACGTCATATTTTTTTAAAAGGTCTTCTCCTGAAGTGGATGGCATGTAAGGACTATATAAAATGTCAGGCTTGAGAAGTATGACTTAGGTCATGCTTTATGTATCTATTCATCTCAAAAGAAAGAGCTTCCAAGTGCTCAACTTTAAATTCTTTTGAAGCAACGAAGGGATTCATAAAAACTATTCTCAGAACATCTACAAAGCTAGAATTTACTACAAAGCCATTCACAAGAAGATCTCGCTTCAAATGTGGGTATGAATCCAAATCAAAACGAGTTTTAGAAAATCTATAGGGAAAGCTTCCCTCCTGACAACATTT
>JACCDG010869019.1_pt1 | contig 10083 bp, 27 predicted proteins | sample 7442471 | NCBI WGS metagenome assembly JACCDG01 (sample SAMN15323444, study PRJNA562643) | freshwater metagenome | isolation source: river surface water | place: USA:Blue River Watershed | collected 2017-08-17 | reverse complement strand
TGCCGCGTCGTGCCGCTGGCAAAACTGGCTCTGGCTTTTCAACCTTCGGTGGCTTCGGTGCCTTGGGAACCTTCGGTGCCTTGGCTGCCTTGACGGCCTTGGTTTCGGTGCCTTCGGTGGCGACTGCTGCAACTTCTACTGCTTCAACTGCTGGATTGTCAACTGCGTTCATGTGAATCTCTCTTCTTGTGAAAAAACTGAAAACTTAACTGAAACTAAAAAACTGTGTCGTACTGTTGCTGAAATTTATGATTGTGTCAAATTGTGATTGTTATGTTCGTGTCATGGTCGTGTTCCTTTTTGCTAGTTGTGTTGGATTCTGATTTTCTCATAATCTTATTTCACAAAGTCTTGCGTGATCGTCAAATCGATCACTAGCGGAATCGATGTCTCGGAAAGTGCGACTTTCTCGCTTGCTTTTCCTTTCACTTTGTGGTGGGCTCTTAATCTTGCTTTTACAGGATCGTCATGTTCGACAATAACGATCACGTGACTTTTGATTGTTTCGACCACCACCATGTGTCTCATTCCGTTTCTCCTTTTGCTCCCACTTGTTGCTAACCGTTACACCGCGTAAAATCTCAATCGAGCAAAGCCGATGGTTTCGTAGAACGGCCTGCGTGAGCGGCTGCACTAGGCATACCCTTACTGATTGCCTCATCAGCATTTGACGCACCAGGAACAAAAAATGGTGCTTGTTCTGGTGGTTCTGTGCAACCATACCACCCAGGATTATCTCCTTCAGAACGTAGCTTACGCAGAGTTGCTAGTGTGTTATGCGACCACCAGCCATGAGAGTCAAAACTTAATCGCATTTTATTTCTCCTTTGTAGTATCATCTCTTCCCCATCATGTTACAAGATAGCTAATACTGTCAATACCATACATGTGCTTGACATAGGGGTAGGGTTATCCAGCGGTAAATTGACATCTTCCTACATCCAGTAACAAATAGATAAGGAGAAACAAAATGCTAAAAAAGATGGACCACGACAAATACCAAAGGGACCTCAAACGAAAAACCGATGACGAACTAAGATACATCATCAAAGACGCAAGGGAAGCAGAAGAAGCGAACCCCCAAGGCCCCAATGCAGGCTACTACGCAGACGAAGTCAACTACGCAAGCATGGAACTAACAAAAAGGAACAAAAAATGAAAGACCCAACAGACCCAACACTAGACACACTCGCAGCATCCAGAGGACTAACAAACTGCCATAAAAGCATCATGATGCATCACTGGCACAACTTATCCAAACTCATGAAAACCCCAGGCACCTCAGCCACCGGCTCAATCACCAAAACTGAACGACAACGCAGAAACAAACTAAAAGAAATATCCAAACGCAGCAAAAAAGCCAACCGCAAATAATTTGACACCAATAACCATCCTAGTAATAAGCAATTATGAAAGAACAAGAAGCAGCACAACAAATCGCAAGCAAACACGGACTAAAAGTCACCAAATGCCCAGAACACGGCTGGTGTGTCCACTGCAAACACTGCGGCAACCAAATCTGCTGCTACCACAAATTTTGTTGTGCATCAGTTATCGATGTACAAACCGAAGTCAAGAAGGCAACAACTATCAAATTCATCCCACTGAAAGAAGCAAATGCTAAAAATCTACGAAGATGAACACTTTTTCATCCGTGATGATAATGCATCAGGGATAATACTTGATGATGGAAAACAGAGGTATAGCCTGTTTTATAAACATGACTATCGTAGAGTAACAGTTTTTCTGAGTGATAAAGAATCAGCTATTAAACAGTTAAAGGATGGTTATGTTGAGTTTCTGTATTTATCACGACTTCCTTAGAATTTGGAAAGACTTGGGATTTAAAGCGTAGGCGGGATCGCACCGCCAAGCTATTTGCCACCAGCAAGTCAGGTTTCATCGCACTCCGGAATGCTATGCTACCTAGGTCTACTCTTGCTCTAATTTCCTAGTGGGTAAGGCTCAACACTATTCTCAAGTGCTATTACGCTTTGTTCCTATTTTGTCGGTGATTACTTTTATCACGCGACCACCGACAACTGATTTGTATAGTCTTACTGTCTGGTTAGGTTCATCTTGTGTGTACCAGTGAACGAAGAGTTCTTTGCCAACGCTCAGAGTTGTAGCGTTGCAAACCTCATAGGCTAGTCTGCCAGTAATGAGGTTGTTTTTTATGTCTTCAGCTTTGATCACTGGAACCATGTTGCACCTTAGTTAGTCATGTCACAATCCTTTTAAAAGTTTCTGATTGTCTTTAGTAACTTGTTATTAGTGCGAGAGTTTCGTCAAAAGAGGCTCTCTCACGAGGGTTTCGAACCCACTCTAACCTTATGCCATGCTCACTTGGAATAAGGTTAGCACGCCCAACAAAAGTGAGTTTGCTTGCGTTAGTGAGAGGTATTTAGCACAGCCACTTTGCGACGATTTTTCCTTCTTCGGTGAGTCTTACCTTTTTTCTTACGTCATCGCATTCGACGAGATCTACTGGCATTTGTTTTATGTGCGGGTAGATTTTGTCAGCACATTGTGCCCATCCGTTTTCATCAGTTTTTGATCTTTTGATTAGTCGGATGGTATCAATTTGGAATGTTGTTAATTTCATGCTTTCACCAGTGTGCACGCTCGTACTCTTTCGAGGTCTTGTAGCAGCGTGTACATTTCAGAGATTTTGAAGTCGTCATGTGGTTTGTGGTTGTCGGTCATGTTGCGAGTCATTCCAGCGATAAAGTAGCTGGTTCTGGTCACACCGATTCTCACATAGTCCTCGGATTTTCCAGTCCTTTTGATTGTGATGCCGTTTTTGTCTCTGATGATGTGCATTTGTCACCTATGAAAGATTGGGGGAAGTTGTCTTCCCCTGTTACTGAGGCTTATTGGTTGTCAATCTTTTCGTTCGACGATTTCAACGATGCTTGCGTCGCTGATGATGTGTACTTTGCCGCTTGGTGACATTGCTTTTTTGGGTGCGAATTTTTTAAGCTCACATCCTTGATGGATGATTGTTGTGCCGTTGGCTACTGTGTGGAATAATGCGGTTTTCTTCTTTACCACTGGTGGTCCATTTTTGCCGCGTTTCATCTTTTTCTCCTGGTTGGTTGATTCGTTTTGGTAGCTTATTGTTGCAAAAACGTTGGTTCTGTAAAATCCTAAACTTTGAATTCGTCAGATCTGTGAGTTGTTATTGATAGGTCATCGTTACCCCATCCGCCACTTGAGCAATATTGTATCTTAACTATCCTGTCTACTTCTTTGATCTTGATGAGATAAGTGTAGATGGTGCAATCGTTACCGTCTCGTACGTTTTTGTGGGCTACTATCTCTTCGAATCCATGGAAATGATTTTGCCCAATTTGATTGTCACGCCACTGCATTAGTGCTTTGACATAGGCTGTGACGTCTTCTATGTATGATGTGTCTGGGTCACACCACTCGAAGCGGTAGCCTTCTTCTGCCATCGACTGCCAGATGTTCATCCCGAAGATGACATTGAATTTTGTTTCATCGCTAATTGAAGAGTTTAGTTCGTTGTCGTACATTTGGTATTCAGCACCGTTGGTTTTGACGGTGATGATATTGTCACCTATCTCGATGGTGACTCCGAGTTTTTCCATTAGTTCGAAGATTTGTTCGAGTTTTTGGACTACTGGGTGGTTTGATAATAGTCGTACTTTCATAATCTTTCCCATTGTTCGACGAAAGCTACTAGTTGCAATTCTGGTTTGTTTTGCCGCAACCATTCTTGGACTTTCTGTGGTGTTACCAGAGTTCCGGTGTCGTAAACTTGGTGGTCGTAATCGTATCGCCAGTGTGTTGACGTGGTGCAGTTAATGAATTCGAGGATGTGTCGTGTGTTGCTCAAACTTTTGTGCACGATTACTTTAAAGATGTCCATTGTGTTTCTCTAGTCGTTGAGGATTGAGATTCTGAAGGTGTCTACTTTGTAGTGGTAGCCTGTGTGGTCTTTGTGGGAGTATGCGAATTTCTTGTGTACTGTATTGCCAAGTACGAATAGCGTTTCTGGCCATTCTCCTGGTTTGAGTCCCAGGTCACTGGCGAAGATTACTCCGTCCCATGTTTTGTCGTTGTTTTGTGTCCAGGTTACTTGTTTTGCTCGTATGTCCATTGTGGTTTCTCCTGGTTGGTTGTTACTGAGGGTTACTCTTCGTCAATTCGCTTGGCGATATCTGGCCTATTCTTGTTCAACCATTCGATGAAGTCAATTGAGTTTACTCGCACTTCAAAGCCATTTGTGTCTCCAGATAGAGGCTGCTTTTGTACTATTTTGAGAAAGTCAAATAGTTTTTTGGCTTCGCTATTATGGTCTGCCATGAATAGTGCCACATTGTCTGCAGCATAATCCCTTTCGAAGCCACATTCTACTAATTCTAGCAGTTGTTTATCACTTGCTTGCTCTGCCCATTTTATGGAGTCGAACTGGACTTGCATTTGCCTGCAGTCACTCCAAGCTTCTGTCCTGATTTTAAAGTGTGCATCTAACAAGCTTTCTGTCGCTTGTGGAACTTGTGTCCTGCGATGCAGTTTTTTATTGTAGTGCTTAGCGATACTAAGCAGCTCTTGGTTATTTAACTCCAATTCGTCTGCTGTCACGAACCCAACTAGTTCAGTGCTTTCAATTAATGAATGGGGCTCTCCATCTAAGACTGATTGGATTACCTCTCTTATCTGATCATTGTTGGCTTCGTCGTGCAGTACAACACTGATGTTTACTTCGATTATTTTAGCCATTGTGGTTTCTCCTGATTGGCTGTTACTGAGGGTTATTCTTCGTCAATAGCCAGCACCGCTGTTACCGGTTCGATTTCGAATCCCAGCGATTTGTAGATGTTCGTTGTGTAGGTGAAGTATTCATTGGCTTGCCTGAGCATGTCTTCTGCGGCTTCTTTGACCATTTGTTTGTAGTACCCGCTGTTCAGGATGAAGTCACCTTTGTTCTCATAGGAACAGTGGCCTAGATACGCGGTACCTGATGGGGTGAAGTGGCCGGTAGCATTCTTGAGTGTTACTGTTACTGCGATGCTGCACCATCCCCACTTTGGGTGTTCTTTGTGCATTTTCTTGAATGCTGCTTTTACTTGTGGGTCATAGTCGGTTGAGTCAATGCTGTCATGCTCTTTTTCGGCTTCGACTTTGATGATGATGTTTTCGCGTTTGATGATGAATTCTTTCATTTTGTTTCTCCTTGCTTGATTGTTACTAGGGCTATGGTGGTGTCAATATTGTGTGGCGGTTTTACTAGTATATGGGATTTTGTGATAGGGTGTTAGGAGAAACAAACATGATTAAGGTTGAAATAATTGAAGCTTTCGGTCCGATGTGTGGTCATGGTGGTTGGTACCAGATTACCGGTACTGCTACTCATGCTCGGTCTTTTAAGAAGGCTGTTGAGCTTGCTAAGCGGAATTTCCGTTTGAATGTGCGGCGGTGCGATAAGCCTGCTGGTGTTCCTGTTTATTATTCTGCTACTATTACGCGGAATGGTGTTGAGGTGTTTTACTCGGATAGGGATATTTGACTGTTTGGTGGTTTTTGTGACAGGGTTTTATAAGGGGATTGATCATGAAAGAGATTAAGATTGTTATTAAGGCTTGTGATGTGAAACCGGCTTATGGGCATCAGTCTCATGTTAGTGGGACTGGGGTACATAAGGATAAGCGTACTAAGCGGGAACGTACTCGTGGTGCTAAGACTCGGAAGGCTCTTGGGGAGTGGCGTTAGTGGTTGTTTTTGAGCCTAGGAATCATGTTGAGGTTGATACTCCTAAGGGTAGGGCTCATGTTTGGCTTGTGACGGAGTATGGTGCTGAGACTGAGAAGGTTTTTACGTGTGTTATTAAGTCTTCTGGTGAGGTTTGGGAGTTTACGAATAGGGATATTCGTGTTGTTGATAATAAGACTTTTGGGCGTGGTTCGTTTAAAGAGACGGGCTAACCCGCATTCTTGGTTGGGTGGAGCAACAATGCTTTTCTCGCATTGTCTATGTCACCGCCAACCACCCACTCCATGGTTTCTGTTAGCTGATAGATGTGCTTCTCGATCAGTTCGTAGGTTTCTTCATCTTCATCTATATCTGGTTGTTCTATCCATGCCATTTCATACGTTCCTTCTGGATATTTTGTGACATGCTCTGCGATTAAGCCAACGATGTCTGATGTTTTCTGGTCGAATTCGATGATTGTGGTGGTTTTGGCTACTCTTTTGTATTTTGCGTCCCACTCTTTGACAATGCCTTCGGCCTTTTGTTTTGCTTCTTGGTCAGTCATTGTTAGTCCTTTGTGTGATGGTCTCAGTAACATACATGTGTTACTGAGACCTGATCTTTGTCAATATTCGCGTCAACGTTGAGAGATCACTGTACCGAATCGTCTGGTATTGACAATCCCCGTCCCTTTCGCAACAAGACCTCGCTGATGTCGATCTGGATGGTAACGAGTGCTGTCATTGTGCCATCGCCATTATCTGTGATAACTGGATTGATGGCGTCAGGATCTGGTCTTACGAACTCGAACCTGAACCTGTTGCTGCCGATCTTGTCTTGCAGCAGGTAGTTCATGGATTGAAATACTGATGCGTCATCTTGTCCTGACATCATGAATCGTTCGAATGCTGCTTGTAGGTCTTTTGCTTTTAGCATGTTATTGCTCCTTTGGTGGTTTGTTGCAAAGCGTTGATGCCCGTCAGGTTTCCAAGCGGGAAACGCCACCCCCATTGCTGGGGGGCAGCGGATATCCGTTGGTTTAGCACTCTGCTATCTCTAGCTCTGCTTTGATGTAGAGTGTGACTTCGTCGAGTTCGAGTCTTTCCCCGTTGTGCAGGATGACATGACCGTTTTCGTCGGCGTCTGGGTTGGTGGCGACGATTGTTACTGGTCCTCGGTATACTGCGTCATCGGTTGCGATCTCTACTTCTTCTGGGGTCATGATTTCGTCCCAGATGATGTAGTCTATTTCGCCGCCAGTTTGTTTGCCGTGGATTATGATCTTGTGGATTTTGTGTGGGCCGATTTGTAGGTCTTGTGGGATGATGGTGTTGCCGTTTGGTACTCCGTAGCACCATTTCTCGGTTGATTTTTCTCCGTCGATGAGCACTCGTGTTCCGTGGCACAGGATGATTTCTGCGATCATTGGTGGTCTCCGGTGGGTAGTTGGTTGTCTGGTGGTGTGTTACTGAGGGTCATCGGATGTCAAATGACCAGTACTCCTCCCATTCGGCGACACAATCTCGTGGTGCTTCCCAGTCTAGGAAGTATTCGTCGGCTGTGTGGTCTGCGGCTTCGTCACATCTTTCGACTATGCCAGCTTCTTGTTGATCTATGAGCCAGTCCCATGCACCGCCAAGGTTTACCTCTTTGGTGTTTGCGTTTTTGATGCGAGTTGCGAACTCTTTTAGTACGCTTTTTGGCATGTGGTAATACTTATCTTCGTAGTTCCAATCAGATAAGTGTAGTAGTACTTTGTTTTGCACTTGTGTTCTCCAGTATGTTGGGTTATGTTGCTTGTGTCGTTTGTGTTGTAGCGGTGGAGTGCTGCGTCAGATCACTCCCAATATGTTCCGCCGCGTGCTCCTTTGACTTTGGTGAGTCCTAGGGATTTCAGCAGGTCTTCGCGTTCTTGGCGGTCTTTCTTGCGTTTTCTTGCTTTGGCTTGCTTTTTGCATTCGGTGCAGGTGTTGTCACCGTCTAGTGTCATGATTTCGTCGCCGCAGTTACCACAGGCTTTCATGTCTTTTCTCCGGTATTGTTTGTTGTTCCTTTGACCCTCTCTTGTTACAGAGAGGGTGGTTGGGTAAAGTGGTTTACATCATGTCGTAGCCGATGGCCCATGCTGTGACAGCTTTTCCGTTTGCTTCCATGACGATGCCGTTTACTTTTACGAGTTCTTTTTTGGTTCCCATGATGTCGTGTTCTCCGATCCATGTGAACTCTAAGCCTGGGTCTGCGAAGTTGCCGATGTAGACTTCTACTTCTTCTTCGTCTTTCCACTTCATTTCGCAGGTTTCGGTGCCGTTTTCAGACTTTTTGTAGCGGATGGCGATAAGTGATGGGCTGTTTATTAGTTCGTTTTCTGTCGCCCAGTAGGTGAAGTTTTTTACGAAGCTGGTGAATTTTGGGCTTACGTCTGAGATGAGGGTTGGTTTGGTCATTTTTGTTTTCTCCGTTGTTGGTTGGTCTGATGGTTGTTTGTTACTGGGGCTTTGTTTTAGTAAAGTCCCAGATTTTGGTGGGTGTCCAGTGGGTGGGTTTGCATTCGCATGGGCCGTTATCTGCGCATTGGAATACTCCTCCGTCTGGGAAGCATGCTATCCATTTTCCTTTTCCGGTTGGTTGGTTCTTTGCACACAGTAGTCAAGTGGTAATCTGACAGTCATATCACCCTTGCAACAGGTAATGGTCAAACCAACCACCAACGGAGAAAAGAGATGACAGTTTACCGCGATACAGTGAACTTGACCAAAATGACTAACGCCCGTCTAAAGGCCATCAAAACAGCCCTACTGGCTGACAAATCAGTCAAAACACAGTATGACCACATGAAGAAATTCGCCCAAAACTTTGGCTGGAGAAAAGAAGTATTCGAAACTGCTGGAGCAATTGACGCCTGGACCCATTGCCATACAGTGACCACAGCAACAGAAGCCAGTCCAGAGTCACAGGTTTGGTCTAACTTGGAAGGTGGGCATATCTTCCATCAGGTCCCTTCCTTCAAGACTTGGTTGGAACAGTCTGGCTTGTAAATTGACACCCAGGATTGTTTTTGTGACACAGTGGTACAAGGAGAAAACAATGACACTTGAACAACTTCTGATGCAATTCGGATTCTTCATCTCAATGGCACAATGCCGAAAAATGGCCTGGGAAGGCCACATCACAATCGACGGAAGACAAATAACAGGTAACGACCTCGGCTACAAAGCCGAAGAATACGCCAAAGTCGGATCAACCATCAAAATCGGCAGAGCAACCAAAACAGTCGAAGACAGGCACATGCGATGAACCAAGAAATCATGGATTTCAACGATAAACTGCACTTTCGCGATCTTGCGAAATACTATGTTCAGAGTTTTAATCCCAGGTTGCGACACGAAGTCATAATACTTGACGCAATTTGGTGCTATGATTACAAACGCATTAAAGACATGCCTACTAGGTATGATGCTCATGACTTCGTGAAGTATATTAACATCATCGTAGAGGATATTAAGCTTAATCCTAGCAAAACTTATGCTGATACTGCTGAAACGTTAGTTAGTAATTCGACAATTCCGCTACATAGGATTGATATGGTTAGATGGATTGGTGAGTGGCTGACGAACTATGCGTAGTTGGAAGGTGCAAATTTTTACTGCTAATTGGAGGAAAAGTTGATATGTTCACTAGTATATGTCTATATGGCGTTGATAGAGGTGGTCTCAACTTCATAATTGAAGGAGAAGAATTTGAAACCGAGGTGGAAATCGATGAAGAAGCCGAATTGCTCGATTGTCAAGCGTTGCACAGTCAGGATGACTATAACCCATTTGACCAAAATAGTCATGACCTACTTAAAGCACTAACACAAGATCCACGTTTCATGAGCCTTTTTAACCAAGGTAAAAAACTTAGAAGTGCACTTCTACAAATACCTAATGCACCAACACCATAGTTTCCAGAAGGGAAACGAGGGTTGGGTATCCAACCCTCGTCTCTGATGGTCGTTTATGGTGTCTCGTAGATCGTGTCGGTGGCCACTTCGAGGGCTTGTTCTAGGGCCTCTGGGTTATGGATGCGTTGTCCGTTGTCACAGAACCCCTCGGATGCGGGATCCCACCATTCACCGCCGACTTCGTCGAGCATTGCTTTGGTGATGCTTGGCTCTGTGGCGACTATCTCGTTTTCGATGTCACGTTTGTTATAGTCGAAGTAGTGGATGACGAGTCCTGTTTTGTCTCCGATGGTTACTCGCCATGCGGCTTGGTATGTTCCTTCCATGTCTGATTTTTTGATCACGTTTGTTGCGATGAGTTCTTTTTCCATTTTCTTTCTCCGGTGGTTGTGGGGTCTGAACTTTTCTTTGTTGCGAAAGGG
>JACCDG010758418.1_pt1 | contig 10083 bp, 16 predicted proteins | sample 7442471 | NCBI WGS metagenome assembly JACCDG01 (sample SAMN15323444, study PRJNA562643) | freshwater metagenome | isolation source: river surface water | place: USA:Blue River Watershed | collected 2017-08-17 | reverse complement strand
TAACCGTGCCCATTGCACCAGTTGAAAAGCGCTGACCTCCCTTCGTGTTGATAAAGTAGCCCTTCGTGTCCTGGTCTTCACGAAGCCGCAGCTCAGGAAACAATTCCAGGTACAGATCCGACTTCACCACGTCCCGATTTTTACGTGACAGATCCAACGCCAGAGGATGGGCGTAAGATGCTCCAATGAACTTGAAGTGAGGCATCCTTGTCCAGCACCACGCTGGAAACATAATTGATGCCAGCGTCGACTTGCTTGAACCTGGACTCACGTTGATAATCAAGTCGTACTGCTTTGGTTCACCTCGGAAGATTCGTTCTGCTACGGTTTGCAATTCATGGCAGATGACACTCATATGCCAATTCCAGGTCAACGGGTCTGGAATGATCTCGGACCAGAACTCTTTGCAGAAGTCTTCAAACGAAGCACGGCAGAGTGATTGTAAGAGTTGCTTTTCAGAAAGTTTCATCAGTCATCATCCTCATTGGTAACCGGGACAGGGTGTTCGATCAGTTCAATCTGCTTTGGGTGTAGCTGCTCCCTGGCTGCCACTAACAACTGTCGCTGGACTTCGATTGGAAGATTCAGCGCTTCCACGTCTACGGTCCCATGGAGGATCCGTGCATTGATATTGATCTCCTGCTTTTGATCGTAACCGCGGTCCCGGTTGATTGTCTTGTTAGCGAACACGACAGCGCCGGTGTCACCCTGCGCTACCAATCCAATTAGCGCGGACTCGAAAAAGTTCTTTTTGTGCCATTGGATTTCATCGACTAGCCGTGAGAAGTTTGGATCAGTGGTGATCCAGCCCTCGTATACAGACTTGGAAACGCCGACGCGCCGACATGCCTCGGATGGGTTGAAGCGTCCCACCACAAGCGCATGGACAAAGAGGTGCTGCCTGATCTTTGTTGGCTGCCTCAGGAGAAGTTCAGTCCGCCGAATTGAGTTCTCTTCGTTGTCGAACTGCTCAAGCTCATCCCACACTTCCTGCACCTCTGGTGGTAGGTGCTTGTAGATGTACTCAATGAAGTTGTCTGATTGCGCTAGTGACTCGTCACTCTTCCGGGCTTTCTTGATTGCAGCTTTCAGCGCTGGGCGTTCTGTAATCCACTTGTTCAGCGTCTGGACGGAGATGCCAATTACTTCGGCGATTGCTTTCTTCGTGAGACCCTGCTTCACGAGGTCATAGATTTCGACGTATAGGGTGTCCGTCCATCGAACGATTGGCTGCCTTGCCTTTTTAGCAGCCTCTTCGGCCCGTGGTCGTTTCTTACTGCGCTGTGCCATGGTGTACCTGCTTGCTCCTGTGAGCCTGGAATAGAACGAACTTGCTCCGCAACCACGTGAGAATAGCATGAAGGGTGCAATCTTGTCAAGTAACAATCATCGTGGGAACAAGCTAGCCCATTTCCTGCTTTCTTGAAAATTCCCATTGCCAGCACTGATTACCTCTATATACTACAGGTACAAGAGTGCTGGTGAACGACTGAAACTGAAAACCTTAAACGGAGTCTACACAATGTCGAAGTTCAACGAAGTCGAATGCGCTCGCCGGGTTCTGTTCTTCCTGAACAGCCGGAGCTACTTCGTCACAACTCAGGCCATCTTCGATCATCTGGAACTGAAGGACAACGCCAACGCTCGCCGCAACCTGATCACGGTGCTGAACAGGCTGGTGGCCTGCGGCACGCTGTTGAAGGTCGGGGAGGGCAAGTTCAAGTGGATGATGCGGGCTGGTGTGGAATGGAGCACCAGCTCACCTTTCATGCGCACCTTTGAAGTGCTGCCTTCACAGCAGCGGATTGCTGAAGTGATCGCTGAGGAAGCCGCTCCGAAGCGCCAGGTGTTCGCCCGAGGGACCGGGCCGGTTACCGAAGCACAGCAGACCGAGGCTGAATCGGACGACCAGTGGGCCGACCTCGGGGATAGCGAAGCGGCGGCGGCCGTGCGCGAACTGGAACGCCTTTACGCAGCGATGAGCCATCGGCTGGATGCCGAGGCGCTGTACACCGAACGGCTCAAGGAAGAAGTTGCTGAGCTGCGCGCTGTGGCCAGCCGGAAGGTAGTCGAGGTGAAGCGGTACAAGCAGCCCAGCATCAAGATCAAGGCTGGGGCTGTGCCTACCAACTTTCAGAAGGTGCTGGACCTGGCTACTTGCCGCCGAAACATCCTGCTGGTCGGCCCGGCCGGCTGTGGCAAGACCACTATGGCCGAGATGGTCGCTAAAGCACTGGGACTTCCGTTCGCCGCGATCGTCTGCACCAGTGGGATGAGCGAGTCCCACTTGCTCGGCAAGGAACTGCAGAACCTGTCAGATGGGAGTAGCAACTACCGGACAACTGAGTTTGTCCGATGCTACGAGGAAGGCGGAGTCTTCCTGCTGGACGAACTGGATGCCGCTGACCCGAACGTGCTCCTGTGCATCAATTCGGCGCTCAGCAACGGGTACATTAACCTGCCCGGCCGTAGTGACAAGCCGCGGGCTGTGAAGCATGAAGACTTCGTCTGCATTGCTTCGGCGAACACCTTCGGCAAGGGAGCGAACCGCACTTACGCTGGCCGCAACCAACTGGACGAAAGCACGATTGACCGCTTCCGTATGGGCCAGGTTGAATGCGACTATGACCTGGATATCGAGGCAACGCTGTGCCCGGACCGTGACCTGCAGACCGCATGCTGGAGCATCCGGAACAAGATCGCAAGCAACGGTCTGCGGCGCATCATGTCCACGCGATTCATGGCCGACGCATATATCATGATGTCCTCTTGCAAGTGGACGGTATCCCAGATTCTGGAGAGCTTTTTCCAGGGCTGGTCGACTGAAGAAAAGCGCAAGGTAATGTAAAATCTTGTGAGAATCACAGGAAGGGTATTGCGCCCTTCCTGTGCCCTCACTATACTACTGTTACAGGTTCACAGTCCCACGCGCGGTTCAAAGGAGTCCGAACATGTTGCAGATGCTGTCCAAAGCGCAGAGTGCCAAAGTGATCGTGTTCTCGGGCGCCAGTGAGATGGTCCAGTTGGTGCGGGAGCACTACAGGAATCCGCAGAACGTGAATAGCTGGTCCCGCGGGGTCTTCAAGTCGGCTGGCTGGATCGGCCGCAAGGTGGACTCGTGGGAACACCTCGAGCAGCTGATGGACAGCCCCTGGACTGAAGGGCTGGCAGCCATCGCCCGCATGAAAGGCCAGCTCGCGGACGCTCAACTGGAGGAGCCCACTTCGGTCAGCCGTCGGCACCAGTGGAACGAGGAGGACGGCGAGTTGTCGGTTGACCGCTTCATGGACAACAACGATAGCTATTACCGTCGGCCAGTGAAGTCCCGCCGCAAGGCGCCGAAGATCATCTCCATCACGTGCGCCATTGGTGGGCACTGTGGTGAGACGGCTGAAGCCCTGTTCTGGCGGTCAGCCGGAATGATCACCGCGTGTCGTCTACTCGAGGACGCGGGATACAGCTGCGAGATCAACCTCTACTTCCGTTCGCTTAGGACCTACACTGATTACGAATATCCGAATAGCTTTGTATCCTTGCCTGCCAAAGAGGCTGGCCAGGAACTCGATGAGCAGGTGCTGGTGAACTGCATGTCGACGTGGTTCTTCCGAACGGTGGGTATCAGTTGCCTGGAACTGAGCGGAACTTGCACGCAAGGTCATGGCGCCCCCTACCCGTACCCAAAGGAGTTCTTTGATATGGTGGGAATGGGACAGGGCTGCGTGCCGCTTGAGTTCGCGAGCGGCGTTCGTGACCTGAAATCTGCGGTCGAGGGTGTGAAGCAGATTCTGCAGAGGGTTGAAGAAGGTAACAGTAGCGACTAAGGAGGTGCCGAGTGCTTGGGAATTACAGCAGGTATGATATGGGGTCCAACGTGTTGGACCTCGAGGATGTGAAGCTCAGGAAGCCCGCAGGAAGCGGGACACGCTGGAAGGGTGTCAGCCATTACCAACTGATCACGGCCTTACTGGCCGAACTACGGGAGGGCGAGTTTAGCTATTCTGGAACGCGCTACAACCTCAGCCGTAGTGGATCCGACCTCGTGTTCAGTTGCTTGGTCGAGCTGCCCGATGTGGGCGTTCTAAGCGTCAAAGAAGGCCACAAAAGCAAGCCGATCGCTTTGCACCCATCCTTTGGCGTTGCTGCATCGAATGCCCGGCGGAAGGGACTGACTTTTTACTCCGGATTCGCTTCGGCCACAACACACCACAAGATCGTCACGACCGCGTGGCTAGGTGATAAGTACACGATCAAGTTCAACCTCGCAGCTCAGGTTACTTCCGCGGTCAATCACTTCCTGTCCACAGCACAGGAGTCAGCCGCAATTGGTGCAAGCCTGAAGACGATCCAGATGAACGAGGGCCGCATTCGGAAGGTGCTCATGGAGGCTGGCGCCAGGAACCTAATGCCATGGTCCAGGATTGGGCGCATCGCAGATGCACTGAATGGGGATCGGGTATCAGCATGGTCGCTGTCAGTTGAGTTCGCCAAGCTGGTAGAACTCAACCCTCCAGGCTACCAAATGGATCAGATGCTTGGCCTTACCCAGATCCTCAAGGAGCTTTACCCAGATGTGCTAGGTGCTGCGCAGTGGATTGGGCAGTCCTGAAAATCCAAGAAATCTTTTGAAAGTCGTATTGCACCGTTTTCGTGCCCTCACTATACTACAGGTACAGAGTTGGTGGTTTGGACGAAGGGAAGCAAAGATGGACGCTGTAGTGACCGGACGCTGGGACTTCTTCGTCAAGACGGAGAACAAGAACTTCAATCCGGAAAACGAAGATGAGGCCGGCTACTACAGCTTTGACATCGACTTCGTTTCAGCCGAATGCTTCGAGGAACTGAATCCACTGGACATCCTGGCTGAAGTGCTTGCGCACTGCTACAACAACGGAATGCCTCGTGGCAGTGCCCGGGCAGGTTGCTACGAGGTCCAATGCGACTTCGGCATCTTCAGCCACAAGAATGGAGCCCGCATCGATTTGACCACTGCCCGGAAGCGCTTGAACGTGGTGTTCAAGACCTGGGAGCAGATCGAAGCTGAGTCCAAGTAAGGGAGTTTAGCTATGCGTGAAATCGAATTGCCTGCTACCCGTACACACGCCAGCAGGTGCTGCTGCTGGACTCAGGTCCATGCTGGGCTGGGTCTTCTTCTGGTGAAGGAAGGAAAGACCTGCACCACGCGGAAGCCAACCGGACACTATCTCGTTGAAGAGCAACAGCCAGAGTACTGCCGCAGGTTCAAGCTGACAAAAGAAGGCGGGACCGAGGTCTACTGGTGCGGCATTGCTGAGCGGCCTGAAGATGATATGTGTGACTGCACTGGCTTCGAGTCCCATGGGCTGTGCAAGCATGTTGACGCGCTACGCGCCACAATCTACGCCGATGTGATGGTAGACCGCAACGCTGGTCCCGTCACATGCTTCTCGGAAGACCTGGACTACCTGATTGGCGACATCAACTAACCACGTCCCATTCTTAAAGCAGATTGAAGGAGCGTTGCTGTTATGAACACAGTGCCCACCACTACCACAGCACCTGCTGTGTCGGCCATCACTCGAATGGCCATCGAAGAAACTTACAGCGAGGTCGCTAAGCTCGTCCACCAGACGGCATACCGATTCTGGCGCCGCTACGGTGGTGACATCCATGAAATCATCTCAGAAGCACACGAGCACTACTTGGCGGCGTACACAACGCACAGCCCGCGTTTCAGCTTCTCGGCATGGGTCGCGTTCCGGGTCTTCAAGTGCCTCCTCGAGACCCGTAGGCTTCAAGCACGGCGCGCTGCGCGTATGGGCAGTAAGGTTGAGCTTGAGACTGTTGCCGTATCAAAGCAGCCTGCCAACTTCAACCTCGATGAGTTCTGCTCCGCCCTGTCCTGTGATGCGCAGGAAGTCGTGAGCATCATCACGAAGGATACGCCCACTGAACTCGCCAGCACCAAGATCACAAAAGGGAAGCTCACCAACTACCTGCGGGACCGTGGCTGGAGCTTCAAACGAATCAACAAAGCATTCGAGCAAATCACTGGATTGCTTTCCGAATTCTAAGCAGTGAATCCAGACTGCTAAGCCGATTGTGTTTTAGCAGTTTGGATTGTGTTCGTTCTACTCAGGAGGGTGTGAAGTGAATATGCGTGATCTTGTGATCTGGGCAGAAACAATCAAAAGGCAAGTGAAAGCGGAAGTGGTGCTAGAATATAGCAGTGGTGGTCTTTACTGGACTGTCACACTGTCCTGCACGCTGGGCGCAGGACGCCGCATCTGTGTGAGTTCCGAAAACAGAACAATTACATCTCTGGAGGATGCTATCCGGAGAGCGCTGGCAAGATGGGACCGCGGAGAAAACGACCGCCCGAGCTCGAACGACGAAGGAATCATCCCAGCAGGGTGAGCAGTAGTTTCGATTGTGTTGACTGTACCTTTTTCTCAGGAGTGCATGAAGTGGAGTATAACTTGGATGACATTGTTCCTGGCATCCTGGTCGATCACCAGATTCGTCGGCAAATTTCGATCACGCCATTCTGCGAAGGAGAAAAGCGCGACGGAGTAATCAGCTACGGGCTGTCCAGCACTGGCTACGATTTCCGGCTGGGCAACAACTTCAAAATCTTCACGAACACCAAAGCGGCAGTAATCGATCCGAAGCGTGTCGATCCCAAAGCGTTCATCGAGCTCAACAACGTACCTGACGGCGAGCAGGTGATCATTCCGCCGAACTCGTACCTGCTGGGTGAGTCACTCGAGACGCTGATCATCCCGCGTGACGTCATGTGCATCTGCCTCGGCAAAAGCACCTACGCTCGCTGCGGCATCATTGTGAACGTGACGCCAGGCGAGCCAGAGTGGGAGGGTCGCTGGACCATCGAGATCAGCAATAGTTCGCCAGTGCCAGCCGTGGTGTACGCTGGCGAGGGAATCATGCAGGTGATCTTTTTCCGGACCGCTTACGCTTGTGAGCAGAGTTACAAGGACAAGAAAGGCAAATATCAAGGCGACGCTGGGCTGCGCACGGCCAAGGTCGACTAAGCAGTAACACCTCGCAAGGGACAGCTGATTCTGTCCCTTGCGTTCAACCGAACACAACACACAAGAAAGCATTCCAATGTCACACCACAATGCAATCACCAACGCTTGGCTACTTCGGCTCGAAAGGACTGTCGATGTAATTTGCAAGAGTCCACGGCTGGACGCGGAGAAGGTCAAAGGGATCATTGCCGAGATCCCAGAACTCGTCAGAACGATTCGTGAGCAGGACAAGCAGCTTCAAGCGGTCGTCTTAGAAGTGGGAGACGTTGTCCGCTCTAGCGTGTCCGTTGAAGGTGTGGGTAGTGAATTCACCGCCACAGTGATTGCCGTGTTCACTGCAAACAACTGTCAGAGGTACTGTGTGATTGAAGGCAACAAGCAAGGTATCGACTTCATCGCGGTCACACTGGCGAGCGACCTCCGTCGTGTTCGCTAACAACTCAATAGCAGGGAGCGGGTACAATGGCAGAAGAACGTAATCTCACGACTGAACAGACTGAAGAGCTGATGGAACTGGTCCTTCGTTCCAGGTTCAGCACTGGGACCAGTGAAGAAGCAGAACGCATCCTGGACATCGCTGCGGGGATGACATGACCGCTTCAGAAGTGGTCGAGTTTAACCTGGAGGTCGAGCGGCGGGTTACCGAGTTCGGCCTGCAACTGAATCCACCACTCCTAAGCTACAATAGCGGAATGAGTTCAATCGAGTTCGACGTGGAAGATGAGCGCTGGATTATCACAGGAGGTAGTAACCCAGCACCAGTACCGCCAGAAATCGCTTCAGAATCGTTGCGAGGGCGATCCCCTGTATTCGAGCCACAAGTACCAGTGATCGCCCTACCGCTTGAATACAGCGCAGCAGTGGGTAGGTTACTCAGCCCGGTTACCACACTCGAGAAAGTATGTGCGGCTGTCCTGATGAACGACACTACAGCACTCGCGGCCCTGAAGGACGGGCTGGAGTCTGGCGAACTTTCACTAACTGGGGAGTGACGAAGATGGAACGGGATCTGATTCGCGAGTACTGGGTCATTGTCAACAGTCTAGGCCAGGATGATAAGGATGGCGAAGAGCTGGCACATTCCATCTATGTACAGATGACCCATGAGCAGAAGCAAGAATTGATCATGCGATTCTGTGGTGTGCCTTCAGGAGTCTTTAAGGGCTATGACGAGTCCTGTCGACCACAGTCGAAGCAGATCCAACACGAAGTCAATATGCAGGAGGAGTGATGCTTGAAGAGTACAGCAAGCTACATCAAGAGATTCTCAATTGGATTGCACACACGACTCAGCGCTTAGCAACCGAGAATAGGTGCCAACACGCATCCCGTAACTTTGGTGAGTTCTCAATCGTTATAATGGCGAGCTACAGCATATACGACGGTCGCCTTGAAGTGACCGTGTATCAGCTTGACACTAAACAAATACAGGACCAACTCAGTGGAGCAGTTCCAATCCTATTTGAGGAAGGATGGTAATCGATGGCGAACTACTACGTTCAGTGCAAATGTGGGGCATATTGTGACGAGGAGCAGTGCTACAGATGCCTAAAGAAACGCATAGAGGAACTGGAGCAAAGATTGCGTGACAAGGAAAAGTGCCCTAGATGTGGGGGGAGCGGACAGCCTACGGATTCTGATTTCTCTTTCGGCATGGCTTCTGCCTGCCGAGAATGTAATGGAACAGGAAAGAAGTCAACATGACCACAACCGAGATCGACCGTGGCCCATCCCTCCTGGCTGCGATCCTTGCCGAGCCAGAAGCCGACAATCTGCGATTGATCTATGCCGACTGGCTGGACGACCACGAACAGGAAAGCCGAGCCGAATTCATCCGAGTGCAAATTGAATTGGCTAATCCAGCATGGGCAACGCATGACGGACAATCACCACAAGAATGCAATACCTGCTTAGAAGTAAACAGACGCATGCGACGTTGCGAAAAGATTCTTAGCGTGTACCAGCCTGGCGCTAAGCACACAAATCGATACAACTGATCTCGACATGACATGGAGGACAAGTCTCACATCGGTACGGACAACGTCACTTTCCGCCGTGGCTTCGTTGCTGAAGTGGACTGCTGTGGAACTAATGCATTCGCCACTTGGCAGAGACTTGGACCGGGACTGGTCCAAGTGCATCCCATCGAACGCGTTGTAGTTTCGCCACATCATGTGCTTGAGCGGCCAGATGGATGGGAGACTGATATAGGGATGCTCCCAAGTTGGTTTGCGAGGTTTTATTTAGGACTATCATCCCGATACCCATACCGCAAGACTAGAAAGGAAGCAGAGAAGTTTTTATCCGACGTGATCATCAAATGGGCAAAGTTTAGCCATAAAACCAATCGCGTTGGGATCTTTCCTCTAACCAAAATCTAAGGAAGACGACCATGACAGCAGATTTAACTCAGACACTCGCTAAGGCTGAACAAGAAAAGCAACAGGCTCTCGATCAGATCAAAGCACTGACAGAGCAGATCGAAGCTATCAAAAAGACTCTGCCGCAGAAAGGTCCAGAGTGGGAAGTCAATCATCAGATTGTGTCGCAAGGAGGGTACGATCTGTACTTTAACGGCGGGATGGAATTGTACGAGATCGAGGTGCTGGATCAGATGCTTGTTATGGGAGGGATGGTTCCCGCGGTAAGGTCCAAGGGAGCAAAGCAACGAAAAAGCACTGAGGTAGAGCAGAGGCGATATATCGCTAACGTAATAAAGAACATCCAGCCAATGCTGCTCATTCTAGAACAACTGCGGGACGTTCCAGAAGTAGCCAGCATCCTGGAACAAATTGGAACTCCGCCCGACACTATGTAAGTCAGTAAGTCAACCGGGCACACGATAACAGGAAATCTACGCTATGTCTTCAGTCCTGCGAAAATACCAAGCAATCGGCGTCAGGAAGATCGAACGCTTCGGAGGTCGGGTGCTTCTAGCCGATGAGATGGGACTGGGCAAAACAATCCAGGCGCTATGGTGGGCGAAGAACTACCTGGACAAGTCGGATTGTATTGTTGTCGTGTGCCCTGCATCTGTTAAATGGAACTGGCAGCG
>JACCDG010687537.1_pt1 | contig 10083 bp, 15 predicted proteins | sample 7442471 | NCBI WGS metagenome assembly JACCDG01 (sample SAMN15323444, study PRJNA562643) | freshwater metagenome | isolation source: river surface water | place: USA:Blue River Watershed | collected 2017-08-17 | reverse complement strand
CCGTGCGGGCCGGGGCATCGTAGGGCTGCACCGCCAGCTTGGAGGTGTGGGCACCCTCGCCCCAGCCCGTGCGCGGGTCGGCCACCGCGATGGCCGCCTTGTGGACCTGCTCGGCCCCGGTGACCGCTCGGCTGGTGCCGTCCCAGGGCACTACGCCATATTGGCCCGCGGTCTGGTAGGTCGCGCGCTCGCCGCCGGCCGCGTGCCACCTGGGGTCCTGCACCGCCAGCCCGCCGGCCGAGGGCGAGGCCCCACCGGTCACCGCCTGGGAGGTGTGGTCCCAGGCGATCACCCGAAAGCAATTCCGGAACTTGGGCCCGTTGGCGCTGCCGGGCCTGGGGTCTGCCACCGCGAACGCACCGTTGCCGGTCGTGCTGGCGGCGATCACCGTCCCGGCGGGCTCGTCGTAGCCGTTCACCCGGTACTTGCCGCCGCGGATCTCACCAGGAGGTCGCGGGTCGGCCACGCTATACCAGCCCTGGCCCGGGGTGGTCTGGCCACTCACGGTGTGGCTGGTGTCCTGCCACTGCACCACGCCCAGCTGGCCATAGTCCCCGCGGTAGGCGGGCCTCGGGTCGGCCACGCTAAAGCGACCGTTCGTCGGGCCGCTCTCGCCGGCCACGGTTCCGGTGGTGTCCTCCCACCGGTTCACCCCCAGCACCCCACGGTGCCAGTCGGCGGACGGGGCGATGGCGAAGTCCCGAAGGTAGCCATCTTGAACCGCCAGCTTCTCGAGCGAGCGCCAGTCGGACCCGGCCTCCACGAACGCCAGCCGCACCCAGGTCCGGTACTGCAAGGACGGCACCCGGTGGATCGGTCCGGCCCTGGGGTCGCCAGGAAGGGGCATCAGGTCCAGCACCTGCCCCACCGAGCGCAGGGGCTTCATCACCGGCTCGTAAAGGAAGGGCGGGCACTTGGCCGCGTGGCGGGCCACCAGCAGGAACCGCTTGCGGGTCTGGGCCAGCCCGCCCAGCCGGCCGCAGTCATGGTCCCGCTCGGCCACGAGGTAGCCGTAGGCCCGCAACAGGGCGGTGATCTGGTCCAGGAGCGGGCGGCCCCGGTTCGCGATCCTGGGCACGTTCTCGAGCAGGAACAGCTCGGGCGGGTCGTCGGCCCAGGCTTCCAGCGCCAGCCACACCCCGCGCACCGCCAGTTGGTTCAGCGCCTGGTAGCGGCGGTCCCTGCTCCTGGCCTCGGGCAGGAGCCCCGAGAACCCCTTGCAGTTGTGGGTCGCCATCATTGGCGCGCAGAAGGTGTCATCGTCAGCGACCGAGAGGTTCCACACTGGCTCGACCGTCTGGCGGCGCTCAATGTCGCGAACTCTGACCCACACGGCACCGTCGGCAAACTCAAAGACGGTGCGCTTTACAGGATCAAGGCGAACATTCAGCTCCCAGCGCGGCATGGTCTGGACGGTGCGGCCCATGATGACCTGCTCGCCGCCGGGCCAGCACTTGTTGATACTGGCGAAGATGCCTTGACGCAGCAGAAGGCGCTGGAAGTCGCGAAGAAGCTGCAGCGACACCGAGGCGATCTTCCATCGGGCTTGAAGCGTGTTGCCCTTGGGCATGGACCGGCGGTCCTGTTCGCTGCCATCGGTGGCGCGGTAGCCGGCGACCAAAGCCGCAAGCATCTCGTCCTCCAACCCGAACAGGTTGGGCGGGATGTGCTTGTTCTCGGCCCCATCGCCGAACGCGCCACAGATGGTCCACAAATGCTTCCCTGTGACCCGCAGCTTGACGTTGGAGGAGCCGCCGTCACGGTCGACGAAGAGGCTGAGGCCAAGCCGGTGTGCGGCGTTGGTCACGCGGTGGGCGAGCAGGCCGTCCTCGGCGCCCACGCAGAACGACACCTCATAGCCATCCTTGGCACGGCGGTAGCCGTCGCCCAGGTAGCAGCCGAGCAGGAACCATAGGTCCGGGTCAGAGGCGTGCTGGCGTAGATCCTGCACTCGCCCTGCCAGAGCAACGTGAGCGGGCTTGGCGTAAGGGTAGAGGCCGACCGACATCCCCCCCTTGCTGATCGACCGAGGATCGCCGAACCCGGCCATGAACTGCGCCGCCGTTCCTGAACGCGCGTGATCGACCGGAAAGCCGATACGGTCGCCAACCTCGACCTGCTCGGCGGGCATGAACCGGGCTTCATCGAGCACCCGCTTTCGATTGGTTGACAGGTTTCGGATCACCCGGCGAACCCACAGCGGGTGCTCGCCGGTAAACCATTGCCGGTCCACGGTGCCATTCAGCCGCAGGCCGTGCATCGTCCCGGTGTACTGGTGCGTACCGACGTGGGTGACCTCGCGGAAGCGCCCCCGGTGGGTCAGCACGAGATCGCCGGCGCGGATGCTGCTGATCTCTTTGGCACCCTCCAGCGTGAGGACAATGCCGTTGGCCGGCAGGCATGGGGGAGAGGTGAAGACGATGTGCGGCCGCTCGCCGCCGGCCGCCCGCCGGATGTCCTCGGGGGTGGCCTCGCGCCAGCCGGCCGGCGGCGCCTTGCCGTGGAAGGCCGCGAACTGCTCGGCGGTGAACAGGTCCAGGCAGGTGCCAGGGACCCCGGCCAGCCGGCCGAAGTCCGCGAGGCCACCTGGATCCACGTCGATGCCACCCAGGCACCGGAACTTGGCCACCATGGTCCCCAGCCGGGCCTCGCCACGGTTGAAGCCCTTGGCGCCACCACCCAGGCCGGCGAACAGGTGGAAGTGTCGGATCTCGCGCACGTCCATCACGGGGCCTCCTCGGGCTTGGGTTCGGGGGCGTAGAGGAGGCGGGTCGGCTCGTGCTGGGGGCCGCCATGGACGGTCACGTTGGCGGCCACGACCACCTCCACTGGGCCGGTGACCGAATAGACGTCGATGCGAAGCCGGCGCTCGGGACCCTCGATCAGCTTGAAGGCCACGAGCCCGTTGATGTGCTGGGCCGCGGTGCTGCCGGCCGCGAACTCCATGATCCGCTCGTCCGACCCGGCGTAGCTGTCGGCCGGCCCGCGGAAGACCCGCACCTTGCGCTTGTGGGCCATCACGCGGCCTCCGAGGTGGCCTGGGTGGCGTCCAGGGTGGCCGCGAGGTGGTCCAGCGCCGCGGCCCTGGTCGGGAACCGCTCGGCGCCAGGGAGGGGAGCCTTGCCCGGGGGCACGGCCCACAAGGCCCAGTAGGCCAAGCCCCCACCATCGGCGCGGGCGCGGAACTCGCTGGTCTGGCCCACATAGGCCACGATCTGCTTGGTGCCCCGGTCGCGGACGGCATAGCGCCCGGTCTGGAGCTTCTCGCTCAAGGCGAAGCGGGCGCCGCTCACGACGCGCCGCCCCTCATCATGGCGGCGTATTCGTTCACCGCGTCGCGGTAGGCTTGGGCGCGCCGCTCCTCTTCGGCACGCTTGGCGGCCTCCCTGGCCTCCACGACGGCGAGGCAGTCCTTGAAGGTCTGCTCGATCCAGTCGAGCACCGGCTGGTGCGCGAACGGGACCTCGGGGTTCAAGCCCCGGCGGCGGTCCCGGTCGTTGTGGCCATAGTCGCCGTTCCACGCCGGGAGGTACAGAACCTCCACCGACGGCAGCCCCTGGGCTGTGAGGAGGAACGTCAGGTGTGAGCCGGTGTCGTGGAATGAGTGGTTCACGAGCAGAGGCTTAGGCAGGCGTTGCCTGCGAACCTCCCAGGTGGCGGCAAGCTCGCCAAAGGCCCAGCGCATGGTCCGGGCCGCCATCGATCCAAAGTGTTCCCGCAACTCCTGGACCCGGCCTTCGCGGGGCAGCTCCAGATAGAATCGGGCGTAATCGACTTTGTCGTTCGCCATGGCGGCGAACCTCCATCGGTGAGAGTGGGGGTGGGGCGGCGCTGGCCGGCCCCGGGGAAGGGGTTAGGCCGCCTGCGACAGGGCCGCGGCCTGGGCCGCCCGGCGCTGATGGAGGCGGTAGAGGCGGTCGCCCTGGGCTACGCGCTGGCGCAGCTGGGGCCAGCTCTTGAGCTCGACGACCCACGCCACGGCCTCGACGGCCAGCTGGGCCATGAGCTTGGCCCGGCGCACGCGCATGGCGCGGGCGAACTCGGTCACCCTGTCCACGGTCCACTGCTCGGTGGGGTTGCGGTAGGCCTGTCGGGCGAACCGATACAGCCTCAACCACTTGATCCGTTTCATTGTCGCTACCTCGTTTTGTTTACTTTTGTGCAACCTTTGTCGTGGGGCGCGCGGGGCGTGTCAAGCACCTATTGACAAGCAAGTTGCACAATGTTTAACAAGCGATGGCCGCAAGGCTCGGGTTGCTCTGGGCCCGTTTCCTTTCCCAGACGTTTAGCCTCCCTGATCCTATTGGGGCCGCCCGGGTGACCGAGCGGCCCTCTTTGTGTCAGCCCTGCACCTCCACGTCCTTGGTCAGGTACCAGAAGGCGTCCTTGCCCTGGCGCTTGCACACCACCTCGATGCCGTGGCGGGCGAGGCAGTCGGCGGCCTGCTTGACGTAGATGGACCCCAGCGCCGCGCGGGCCTCGGCCGTGCTCAGCCCGTCCTCGCCGGCCTCGCGCAGGGCGCCCAGGAGCTTGGACACCTTGCTGCCCACCGCCGGGGCACCCTTGGTGCGCTTGCCGGCCGGGGCGGCCTTGGGGGCCTTCTCGGGCCGCGGGTAGGCGGCCAGGAACGCCTCGACCTCGGCCTCGTCGGCGCAGAACTTCCAGGCGGTGGCGTCGTCGCGCCAGCCGGTGGCCAGCTTCATGCCGGCCTGCTTGCTCAGCCGGTAGGGCATGGAGCTAACGCAGGTCCAGGCGGCGATGCCCTTCAACTCGGCCAGGGTGGCGCCCTGGGGGCGCTTCATGGCGTCGGCCAGCCGGTCCATCGTGCTGCCCTTGCGGGTGCCGTTCTGGGCGACGTGGGCCTTGGCGTCGGCCTTCTCGGCCACGGCGCCGGCGACCTGCTCGCGCTTGGCCTCGGCCTTGGCGCGGGCGCGCTTGAGGAGGCTGGTGCCGGTGTCGGCGGCCTTGGTGGCAGCCTCGGCCGCCGCGGCAGCCGCCGCCTCGGCCTGGGCCTTGCGCTCGGCCATGACCTTCAGCACCGCGTCGGGGAGGTTGTCACCGAAGCCCTGGGTGCCGAGTTCGTAGACGACCTCGAGGTCCAGGCCCTTCTCCTCGGCGGCCTTGGCGATCCGCATGCCGGCGATTGCCTTGTTGCTCGCCTTGGCGGGCTGGCCCAGGAGGGCCGAGAGGATCTGGTTCAGCTGGTCCTTGCTGAGGTCGGTGGTGGTCGTCATCGTCGCTACTCCGTTTTGGGCTCCGGGGTTCGTCCCCGGCTGATGGCCAGACATTCACCTCGGAACCCGAACGGGACAACGACAAAAAACGACCGGGTTTAACTTTTTTGAACGTCGGGCGGTTGGGTCTCGCTCGCGCGCAGCTGGGTGCCCAGCTTGCCGAGACGGGCCAGGGCGGCCAGGAGGGTCAGCAGGGCACCTGCGCCCAAGCCCAGCCGCCAGCCCCCCGCAGCCGTCACCAGCAGGGCGATGGCCAGGATCGCGGTCACCAGCATGATCGAGGCCTCGCGCTCGGCTCGGGCCTTCTGGGCGGCCTTGGCGCGACCAGCGATCTGATTCAACGGCACCTTGCCGGCACTGTTGTCGTTCATCGGGGGTCTCCTTACAGGGGGGTGAAACCGGGCAACAAGCGAAGCGGGGTGTGCGGCGGGGCGATCAAGAACCACTCCCCGCCGGCGCAGTGCCAGAACAGCTTGATGGGCTGGAGCGGTTCTGGGGGCCGGCTGGCGTTGGCCAGGGCCATCGCCTGCTCAAGGCTGGGGCGCTGCTGCAACAGCAGGTGGCCCCGGTCGTGGGTGTCGCGCAGGTGGGGCGGCAGCTCGCACGAGCCCAGCACGTGCTTGAACCGGGCGCTGAGGATGCGGGTCACCCCCGCTGGCCCCCGGCCCCATGGCTTGGTGGTCATGGCTTGTCGATGCCCTCCATGGCCTTGTTGATGGCCCAGGCCACCGCGTCGCTACGGGTGACCCGCACGGGTGCCAGGCGCTTGGCGAGCTCCTGCTGGATGGTCTCGATCTGGCGCAGGGTGGTGGGGGCGAAGCGGAACCCCGTGGTGGTGCGGGCGTCGGCCGCCGGGGGCGGGTGGCTCATGACGCCCTCCTCGAGGTCAGCTTGGCGAGCTCGCCCGCGGTCACCTCCCGCAAGCTGTGCTCGCCATGCACGTCCCAGACGGTGGCGCCGTTGGGCAGCACCAGCCACGGGAAGAACGCCTCCATGACCGTGGTGATGCCGCTGTCGATGGCCTCGAGGTTGGCCTTGACGACCAGCGCCAGGGCCCGCCAGCGGCGCCGCTCCTCCTGCTCGCGGCGCTGGCGCACCAGCTGGGCGGCGTTGTTCCCCGCCCGGCGAAGGGCCGCCTCGGAGACCGCCACGTCCTCGGGCTTGAGGGCGGCCATGGCAATCCTGATCGGGAGGCCCGCCAGGACGAACCGCAGCGAGCACCGCCCGTCCTGGCTCCAGGCGTAGGCAAAGGCCTCGGCCCCGCGTCGGCGCAACATGGCCTCCAGATCACCCTTGGTCTGCTCGACGGGCACGCTGGTGTCCTCGGCAAAGCGTCGGGGGGCGGCGCGCGGCATGTCACGCCCGCCCCGAGAAGGTGACGTTGGGCATCACCGCCTGGCCCTCGCGCTCGGCCACCATCTCGTCCACCATGGACCGCAGGCAAATGACGAGCGTCTCGACGTCCTGGGCGCGCTTGTGCGGGTCGGGCTCCCCGGCCAGGAGCTCGGCCGGGACGGCCAGGAGCGCCATCACCCCATCGGTGACCACGGCATCGGTGCAGCCCTGGGCCTCCACCCAGCGCTTGAACACGCGCACCACGCGGCAGGCGAGGCAGAACGGCCCCTGGGTGTGGGTGATCCCCCCGCCGGGCAATTCGCGCGGCGCTGGCGCCTTGGGCTTGCGCTTGCTCATGACACGGCCCCGGGGCGCTGGCTGGCCTGCCACCACAGGAACATGGCGAGGTTGGCCACGTCCACGGCCTGCTCGGGCTGGCCGTCCACCAGGCGGTAGGCGTGCTCCAGGAGCTGGTTCGCGATCCCCCGACGGTTGTCGGGCAAGTCCCAGCCCTCGGCCTCCTCGAGGGCCTTGGCGGCCAGCTTGGTCATCATCGCGACCGAGAACTTGTGGGTGGCCTGCCACAGCGTATGCAGCTGGAACTTCACTGCGGGGTCCGAGGTGGCGTCGTAGCCGCTGGCCTGCCACAGGGTGCGCTCGGGCGAATCGATCGCCTCCAGCTGGGCCACCCGCTGCCGCAGCAGGGCCACAGAGGAGGCGATGGCCAGAGGCGCGTTGCCGTGGTGAGGCCACGTCTCGGGGTCCCGCCCCAGGAGGCGGGCCACGGCCCCGCGAAGCTCATCCCAGGCGTCCAGCTTCTTCTCGACGGCGGCCACCCGCTCGAGGCCCCGGTCGCGCTCCCGGTTGACCGCCTCGTGCAGCCCGTCGCGTTGGTTGCGCAGCCGGGCAATCTCGAGGTTCTGGCGGTGCGCTTCGGTCTGGGCGTGATCCAGGGCCGCGCACAGGTCGGTGACCACCTGGGCCTCGGCCGCCATGTCCTTGTCGTGCAGCTGGCGCACCAGCGCGATGCCGCTACACCACGAGTGGACCGGTGTTGAACTTTGCGGTTTCACGTCGTTGAACTCGTCAGGCATGAGCCGGCTCCTCGGGTTGGGTTGCTGGGGGTGGTGGCGTCTCGCGCAACACCTTGGTGGCGCGCTGGATCAGCTCGCTGGCGTTGACCGGGAACAGGCCCACACGCCACAGGCCGGGGCGTACCAGCTCCACCCGATGGTTGTGCTCGCGCAGCACGCGGATCGCATCGTCCACGGTCTCCACCTTGGCATCGGGGTTCAGCGGCTTGGGCGGGCTGGTCAGCCGCTCCTTGGGACCGCCACCGCGCACGCGCTCGCCCGGGACCGACATGATGCCGGTCGGGACCGGGGTCTTGGTGGGGCGCGACGCAGCGGGCCGTTGCTCCTGCACATCGATCACCACGGGTGGGCGGCGGGGTCTGACCGGCTCGGCCGCCACGGCCGTGCGCTCGGGCTGCGCTGGGGCCTCGGGGGCGGCCGGCGGGGCCTCCTGGGGCGGCTCGGCGGGCTCGGGCGTGTTCATTTCCTGGGCCTCGATTGAGGCGGCAGGAATGAACATCGGCTCGAGCTCCTGGGGCGGCTCGGCCTGGGGCTCCTCCTGGGGCGGGGCCGCCACCACCTCGCCTGGATCCTCGACCTCGCCGCCGAGCTCGGGGTCCACCTTGATGCCACGCCGAGCCAGGATGGCCGCCCTGATCTTGGAGGGCCGGCCCATGGCACCGTGGCCTCGCGCCAAGAGCGCGGCGTCGGCGGCGCTGGCGTCGATGGTGTTGCCCGGACCGAACAGGTTGGGGGGCAGGACACCCTTGCCGCGCAGGCGGTAGATGGCTTGCGACAGCACCCCGCGCTCCTCGGCATACTTGGTCACCAGGATATGCCCGGGCAGGAACAGCGACTCCGGCTTGCCGGCTTGAACGTCCGCCTGGCGGCGCACCAGCGCTATGTCGGCCTCGAGCCGCCCGATCACCTCCTCGACGTCGACCAGCTTTTCGCGCAGCGCCTGGCGCTCGTCGAACCGGTCGGCCAGGGCGCGATGAAGCTCTGCAAGGGTGGCGGTGGTCATGGTTTCCTCGTGAAGCTGATGGCCACGACTTCGGGATTGTCATCCCACCGCGTGCCGGGCCGGCGGTGGAGGGTTGCCCACAAGCTCTCGAAGCTCGCCACGGGGCATCCGAAGTCGTTCTGGTCCCCACCGTAGCCCCGCCACGTCCCCTCGCCATAGAGGTGAGGATGGTCGCACAGCTGCTCGACCCCCTCGGCCTGGGCGTCCTCCTCGGTCAGGTCTTGCAGCCGTTGGCGGCGCACCTCCACTACCTCGAGGGTCAGGCGGGAGAACTCCCGCGGCATGGCCAAGGCTTTGGCCCAGCGGCGCACGGCTGGTGCGTCCTTGTCGGCCTCGTAGGTGACCCGGAACACCCCGGCCCCCGGCTTGTGGGGGGCGAACAGGTCCGCTTGCGGGTTCACCTTGAAGGGCTCGCGCACCCACAGGCGATCACCGCGCACCAGGCGGCGCCAGTGGGGGGGAATCCAGCCGGCGGGTCTGGGTCTTGGCCCCGGCCAGGATGCGGGTCACCGACCAGGAGGTCATGATGATGGGCCATTCAGCCATAGGTCGCTTCCCTGACCGCTCGGGCCATCTGGGGCAGCAGGACGGCGGCGATCCGGTTGGTGCCACCGCCGCGCATGTTGTGGAGCACCCCCCACCCCAGCCCGTCCGCGAACAGGTCCCAGGTCTTCCACCCGTAGTGGCGGGCCAGGGTGTGGGCCCACGCCTCGGCCGAGGTACGCGGCACCTGGGGCTGTGGCCTGGGCCACGAGGCCGCCGGCTGGGGCCTGGGAGGGGGTTCAGCCGTTGAAGCGTGGCGTCGACCCAGGGGCCCTTTATGAAGCGTGGCGGGTTCGGGCTGGTCCGCCGGGGCATGGCCCTCGCCCTTGTCGCGCATGTGGTCCTTGAGCCCCTGGGGCGACCCTAGAACCTTGCCGCAGGTGCAGCGGCAGACCACCCGCGGCTTAGCCATGGCCCGAGCCGTCCTGCTTGGCCCAGCTGGCGAACCGGTGGAGGCAGCAGGAGCGGGGCCGCCGGGTGGGGCGCTTGGTGTGGGCCTCGTAATGCACCCGCGTGCCGCTCAACAGCCGCGGGTCGGGCTCAATGGCGGTGATCGTGCGGTCCGCCCCGGTCCCTTGGTAGCGCACCCCCACCTGCAAGGTCCGGGGGTTCATAGGGGCATCTCGATGTAGACCATGGGCGTGGGGCGGTTGGAGCTGGGGTTGTAGCGCTCCAGGAGCAGGAGGGGCGGGCCGGCGAGCTGCTCGACCACCCTCCAATCCCAGTCCTCGCATCGACGCTGGGCCACGTGCTCGAGCACGTCCACCCGCCGGTCCCTCCAGTCCAGCCCAAAGGGATAGTAGGTGCTGTGCGGCACCTCCACCAACCGGGCGGGGTCGGCCAGGATGGCCTCGGCCTCGGCATGCACGGCCTG
>JACCDG011321631.1_pt1 | contig 10084 bp, 9 predicted proteins | sample 7442471 | NCBI WGS metagenome assembly JACCDG01 (sample SAMN15323444, study PRJNA562643) | freshwater metagenome | isolation source: river surface water | place: USA:Blue River Watershed | collected 2017-08-17 | reverse complement strand
GACACATGGCGGAATTCAATCTCGCCCTTGAGCTCGCGGCGCTGGATGAAGGCGCTGTTGTCGGGCCGCTCCACCTTTTGATCCATGATCTTGTTGAGCGACTCCAGAGCAGTGCGGGCGCCTTGGTATTGCATCAACAAGCCCACAATTTGCCCAGCAGGCGCCAAGGCCCGGCCTGCCAACATGCTGGAGGCGATCAATCCCCCCATCGTCAGGGCTTTGTCTGAGATCAGGTACACACCGATCAAGATGATGAACACCGATACCAGTTGCTGCAGCGTGGCAGTGGTGTACATCGCGGTGGACGACAGCCCGCGCATGCGCACGTTCAGGGTCGACAAAAACAGGTTGGCCCGCTCCCAGCGCGACTGGATCTGGCTTTCAGCCCCTTGCGACTTGATGGTTTCGATGCCGGTCAAGCTTTCAACCAAGGTGGCATTGCGCTGAGCCGATGCCTGATAGGTGCTTTGCGACAGCTCATGCAAACGATGCTGCAACACATAGGCGGAGACCACGATGATGCAGAACACGCCGATCACCGGAAGCACCAGCCAAGGCGAGATCCAGGCGATCACAACGAGGAACAGCAAGGCAAAGGGCAGGTCGATCAGGGCGGTGACTGTGCTCGATGCGATGAAGTCTCGCACCTGTTCAAACCCACGCAAATTGGATGCGAACGAGCCCACTGACAAGGGACGGTTCTCCATTTTCATGCCCAGCACGCGTTCCATCAGCGTGGCCGAGATTTGCACGTCAATGCGCGCACTTGCCTCGTCCACAAAGTGGCTGCGCATCAGGCGCATGAACAGGTCGCTGCCCAGTACCAAGGTCACACCAATGGCCAAGACCCACAAGGTCTCGGTGGCGTGATTGGGCACGACACGGTCATACACGTTCATCGAGAAAATCGGGAAGGCCAGCGCAAACACGTTGACCATCAAGGCGGCCCACAGCACGTCGCGGTAAACCAGTTTTTGCGCGAACACTGGGCCCCAGAACCAATGGCTGGCAGCCGTGGCTTTGACCTCAGGCGTGCGCGCGTCAAACTTGAAGTGAGGGCGAGCAAACAGCACCACGCCCGTGTACCGGGTTTGCAACTCAGCCGGGGTGACGGTGATCGAGCCCTGGCCAGTTTCAGGCATCAGCACCCTCAAGGTGGCTTGATCGCCTTCACCCTCACGCCCTAACAGCACACACGCCTGGTTGTTGTGCAGGATCAGGATGGCGGGCAAGGTGAGGGTGTCAATGGCACCCAGGCTGAGCCGTTGCAGTTTGGCGGCCAAACTTGCGCGACGGGCGGCACGTTCGGCCAAGGCGACGGGCAGGGGGCCTGCATCCATCGGCAGGCCGGCTGACAAGGATGCGCGTGAGGCGGGCAAGCCGTGCAGGCGCGCCACTTCAATCAGACAGTCGAGCAGGGGATCGGGCGCGATCAAGTCTTCACGCACATTCAGCGTGGCATTTAGCGTTGGCGCGATGGGTTCCTGCGGAGCATTCATGAGTAAGCGATCGGGAAAGATGGACCCGCCGCCAAATCATGCACAGACGGAGTCTTCAGCGGATATCGGCACAGTACAGGCCGAATTGACCCTGTTCACGATCCGAAAAGTAGCGGTCCAGTGTCATTTTCACCGTACGGAAGGCTAATTCACCCCATGGGATCTCATGTTGGTGAAACAAACGCGCTTCAATCGTCTCAGGACCGGGGTTGAACGTGGTGTCCAACAGACGGGCGCGGTAGAAAAAATGCACCTGGCCGGCGGTGACCACGTTCAGGACGCAGTACAGGCCTTGCATTTCGATCTTGGCGCCGGCTTCCTCATCGGTTTCGCGGGCGGCGCCTTCTTCTGTGGTCTCGCCTAACTCCATGAAGCCCGCGGGCAGGGTCCAAAAACCCTTGCGTGGCTCAATGTTGCGGCGGCACAGCAAAACCTGGTCGCCCCAGATGGGCAGCGTCCCCACCACGTTCAATGGGTTGACGTAGTGGATGTGGTGGCAAGCGGGGCAGACAGCGCGTTCGCGATTGTCATCCTCTGGGACTTGATAAGTCACCGCTGTGCCACAAACCTGGCAGTGCTCGATGCGACGGGAAAACAGCATGTTTGTCAGTGTAGGGCATCACGCGCGGGCTTGCCGGGCGGACAGGGGCAGGACCCAAGGGGCAAAGCATTCCATCACCTGTAGCGCCTGGCCTTTGTGCCAAAAAACGGAGCGCCGACTCCATGCCGGCGCAGGAGGGGCGTCGGCCCTTGTCCCTGGCTGTGCGTGTGCCAGCGCCAGCCATTCACGCTTCAAGTGGCCATGTGCAGGGCTGTGGCTGGCCAATCGGGCGCCCTGCAGCGGGTCGCGCTTGACGCCGCGGTGTTCAAACAACAATTCAGCCAATGGCCGTGCGCCCAAGCCCTTGAGCGCACGCCATGGGCCCTTGAGCCCTCGGGCGCTGGTCACACTGCGAGCCCAAACCGCTGGCCGCCCGTCAATGGTCAGGATCACTTCTCGGACATGGCCGCAGCGGGTGCCAATGGCCTGTTGCTCTTGAGGCCACAAGGCTTGGTGACCTTGCCGGAGCACTTGAACCTTGACGGTGCCGTGTTGACGCAAGCGTGCCGTCAAGGAGCCGGGGGCGGATAGCCATTGCCGGGTCGAGGTTTGAACGGGCACGCGCCCCTGGCCGCCGTGACGCGCATCGCGGCGGGACAAAGGGGGCAGCGCTGAACTGGGCAGACGATGTAGCATCGGGCCGCGATCATAGCTTGAGCCCTCGTCATGCCTCCATCCCTCGGTTCGGATTCCTCCCTAGTTCACGCTCGTGGCTCGGCACCTGCCCAGGCGCATGCCGCCATGCCTTTGGACTGGCTGGTGCCAGATTTGGGCTCGGCGGTTGGGTCGATCATGACGGCGCGATCAGTGGGTTCTGAGTGGTCACATAGCCCAGTACCTTATGACGGGTTCAACCTGGGTACACACGTGGGTGATGACGCCTTGGCTGTTCAAGCCAACCGCGATCAATTGCAATCCTATTTGGGGATGCCAGCCCTGTGGCTCAATCAGGTCCACGGCAATGTGGTGGTTCGGGCCGCGCCCGAGATGGCCAGATCCTCGACCTTGCTGGACGCGGATGGCAGTGTGACCACAGAGCCTGGCGTGATTTGCACAGTGATGGTGGCGGATTGCCTGCCCGTTCTCTTGGCGGCACCCGAGGGGCGAGGTGTCGCCGCACTACACGCTGGATGGCGCGGTTTGGCCGGGGCCGGATCGATGGCGGGGCGCGGCATTTTGGAGTCTGGCGTACAGGCCCTGAGTTCGGCAGCCGGGTGCGAACCTTCGGATTTGGTCGCCTGGCTGGGGCCCTGCATTGGCCCCACGCAGTTTGAGGTGGGCGCCGAAGTGCTCAAGGGGTTTGGCGTGGATCCGGATCTGTCTGCAGGGCAAGCCAGCCCCAGATTCACGTTCAACCGACAGGCTGAAGACGGGCTGCCACGTTGGTTGGCAGATTTGCCGGGCCTGGCGCGTGATCGTCTGCAAGCCTTGGGGCTGCAGCGCATTCACGGGGGACAGTGGTGTACCGCCAGTGATGCCTCACGGTTCTTTTCGTTCCGCCGCGACCGGGTCACCGGCCGGCAAGCTGCCTGCATCTGGCTGCGCTGACGCTGTCGTATCAGATGGAGCCTCAGCACGGGCCTGAGCGTCTGCTTGTGCCTCAGCGGCTAAGCGGGCCCGACGCCGGGCAGGGGTGCTCAGCAGGTACATCACCAGGGAAGCTGGCAGCACCCCATAAAAGATAAAGGTCACGATGGCACCGAGGATGGTGCCGTTGGAGGCAGTTGCCTCGGCCATGGCCATCATCAAGGCCACATACATCCAGGCAATGGCAACAATCCACATTTGTCTATTTTCCGATTAGGGCAAGTACCGCAGACAAGTCCCTTGACTCGTCCCAGGATCAAAGGTTCTGGTTTTGGAGGTTTGTTTCAAAGCGTTTCGGTGGCAATAGGTCTGGCCCGGGCATTGCTTTGTCGTTGTTGAGGTCTCAGTCATCACGACCGTTGGCGTGATGTTGAATTGGTTGCAATTCTGTGATCTCAGGTCAAGGAGAAAGAAAGTTGTCCCGTCAGAATATGTCACATGACCGCGTCATCATGGCATGACCGACAAATTTCAAGATGTTCACTGAGGAGACTTATGGCTGGTTCTCAACAGTCGCGCGCCAAGAGCGCCGCGGCTAAGCGTAATGCTGATTCGCAACTTTCTTTGACTGCGGCTGAAGACGTTTCAACCCCATCCGCCGCGGCTAAAAAGACCGCCCGCAAGGCAGCGCCCGCCAAAAAAGCCACCTTGTCTCGTGCCGCGCCCAAAAAAGGTGCATCGACAGCTTCCGCCAAGCAGGCCGAGGCCTCTCAGTCTCAAGAGTCGGCGGCGCAGTCTGCCAAGGCATCTGAAGCGGCAGACGCTGCCAATGCTTCTTTGTTTGGCGCCTTCAAGATCCCTGGTCTGAACATGCCCGGCATGCAGATTCCCGGTCTGGATATGAACATCCCTGGCATGGCTTCCATGTCCGCAGGCATCCCTGAAGCGCTGCAAAAGTGGATGGCTTCAGCCAAAGAACAAATGGGTGGCGCGGCTGGCAGCAAGATGCTGAGCAACCCAATCTCCCATGCGGTCGAGGCCATGGGCCAAAGCCTGGGTTCGACGCTCAAGTCGATGGCTGCTTTGTCGGTTGACCCGACCAACATGAAGGCCATTCAAGAAGAGTACCTGAAGCAAGCCACTGAACTGTGGAACAGCGCCTTGGAGAAGCCCGAGCAACTGGCTCCCAAGGACCGTCGCTTTGCTGCCCCCGAATGGGCCAGCAACCCAGGAAGCGCCTTCCTGGCTTCGATGTACTTGCTCAATGCCCGCACATTGCAGCGCATGGCTGATTCTTTGCAGGGCGAAGAAAAGGCGCGCGAACGCGTGCGCTTTGCCGTGCAGCAATGGGTTGATGCCGCTTCGCCTGCCAACTTCCTGGCGCTGAACCCAGAAGTTCAGAAAAAGGCCGTTGAAACGCGCGGTGAAAGCCTGACCCAGGGCATGCAATTGCTGCTCAATGACCTCAAGCAAGGTCACATGTCGCTGACTGACGAAAGCGTTTTTGAGGTGGGCAAGAACGTCGCCACCACAGAAGGCTCTGTGGTCTTCGAGAACGAGTACTTCCAGTTGATCGAATACGTGCCGCTGACACCCAAGGTGCATGCGGTGCCGTTCATGTTCGTGCCACCCGCGATCAACAAGTTCTACATTCTGGACTTGCAGCCCGACAACTCGGTGGTGCGTTACCTGTTGTCGCAGGGCCATCGCGTGTTCATGCTCAGTTGGGTCAATGCCGATGACTCCCTGGCCAAATCTGGCTGGGATGACTACATCGAGCATGGCGTGATCAAGGCGATCAACACGACACGTGAAATCACGGGTTCAGACCAAATCAACACCCTGGGCTTCTGCGTGGGCGGCACCTTGCTGGCGACCGCTTTGGCCGTGTTGGCTGGCCGTGGCGAAAAGCCTGCTGCCAGCATGACCTTGCTGACCACCTTCCTGGACTTCACCGAGACCGGCACGCTGGACATCTTCATCGACGAAGCCATGGTGCAGATGCGTGAAATGACCATCGGCACACTCAGCCCGCAACAAGGTGGCCTGATGCGCGGTAACGAGTTGGCTGCAACCTTCTCGTTCCTGCGTGCCAATGACCTGGTCTGGAACTACGTGGTGGGCAACTACCTCAAGGGCGAAACGCCTCCCGCGTTCGACCTGCTGTACTGGAACAGCGACAGCACCAACTTGCCAGGCCCGATGTACACCTGGTACCTGCGCAACACCTATCTGGAAAACAAGCTGTGCAAGCCCGGTGCCGTGACGGTGTGTGGCCAACCGCTGGACATGCGTTTGCTGGATCTGCCCACCTTCGTCTACGCCTCGCGTGAAGACCACATCGTGCCTTGGCAAAGTGCTTATGGCACAACCAAGGTCTTGCAAGGCCCGATCAAATTTGTGCTGGGTGCGTCGGGGCACATCGCCGGTGTGATCAACCCGCCCACCAAGAACAAGCGCAGCTACTGGACGGCTGACGGCCTGCCAGGCACTGCCAAAGAATGGTTTGACGAAGCCACCGAAAACCCCGGTAGCTGGTGGCCTACATGGGCTGAATGGTTGGAAGACCAAGCTGGCCCCATGGTTGCTGCGCCTAAAGCCCAAGGCAGCCGTGAATATCCCGTGATCGAACCCGCGCCTGGCAGCTTCGTCAAGCGCAAGTCCTGAACGACAAGGAGAACACCATGACCGATATCGTGATCGTTGCAGCCGCCCGTACAGCCGTAGGCAAGTTCGGTGGCACCTTGGCCAAAACACCCGCGTCTGAACTGGGCGCTGTGGTGATCAAGGATCTGTTGCGTCGCACAGGTTTGGCTGGCGACCAAATCAGCGAAGTCATTCTCGGTCAGGTGTTGCAAGCCGGTTGTGGCCAAAACCCGGCGCGCCAAGCGGTGATCAAGTCAGGGTTGCCGCAGGCCGTGCCAGCGATGACCATCAACAAGGTTTGCGGTTCGGGCTTGAAAGCCGTGATGTTGGCCGCCCAGGCCATCCGTGATGGCGACTCTGAGATCGTCATTGCCGGTGGTCAGGAAAACATGAGTCTGTCACCTCATGTGGTACCTGGCTCTCGTGATGGGCAACGCATGGGCAACTGGTCCATGGTCGATTCCATGATCAACGATGGCCTGTGGGATGCCTATAACAACTACCACATGGGCATCACGGCAGAGAATGTTGCCAAGCAATACAGCATCAGCCGTGAAGCGCAAGATGCGCTGGCTCTGGCATCTCAGCAAAAAGCCGCGGCCGCCCAAGATGCAGGCAAGTTCAAGGACGAAATCGTTCCCGTGTTGATCCCGCAACGCAAGGGCGATCCATTGGTGTTTGACACCGACGAGTTTTTGAACCGCAAGACCTCTGCCGACGTGCTGGCTGGTTTGCGTCCAGCTTTTGACAAGGCAGGCAGCGTCACGGCCGGTAATGCATCGGGCATCAACGATGGCGCCGCTGCGGTCATGGTCATGTCGGCCAAAAAAGCTGAACAACTGGGTCTGAAGGTGCTGGGCCGTATCGCGTCTTACGCCAGTGCGGGCCTGGACCCTGCTTACATGGGCATGGGCCCCGTGCCTGCTTCACGCCGTGCGCTGGAGCGTGCTGGCTGGAAGGCCTCCGATCTGGACTTGCTCGAAATCAACGAAGCTTTTGCGGCTCAAGCCTGCGCTGTGGACCAAGAGATGGGCTGGGATACCAGCAAGGTCAACGTCAACGGCGGCGCCATTGCCATTGGCCACCCGATTGGCGCATCTGGCTGCCGTATCTTGGTCACGATGCTGCATGAGATGGAGCGCCGTCAAGCCAAGAAGGGCATTGCCTCACTTTGCATCGGTGGTGGCATGGGCGTGGCCCTGACCATCGAGCGTTGAACTATTTATAAACAAAGTCATCCAAGACTTTCACCACTAGAGGAGTACAAACATGAGTAAAAAGGTAGCCTACGTCACCGGCGGTATGGGCGGCATCGGCACTTCCATCTGCCAGCGTCTGCACAAGGACGGTTACACCGTGATCGCAGGATGCGGCCCAAGCCGTGACCATGCCAAGTGGTTGGCTGAACAAAAGGCTCTGGGCTATACCTTTTACGCCTCTGTGGGTAACGTGGCCGAGTGGGATTCGACCGTTGAAGCCTTCAAAAAGGTCAAGGAAGAGCACGGCCCCGTCGACATCCTGGTGAACAACGCCGGCATCACCCGTGACGGCATGTTCCGCAAGATGACCAAGGCTGATTGGGATGCGGTGATGGACACCAACCTCAACAGCTTGTTCAACGTGACCAAGCAAGTGATTGACGACATGGTTGAGCGTGGCTTTGGCCGCATCGTTAACATCAGCTCGGTCAACGGTGAAAAGGGCCAGTTCGGTCAAACCAACTACTCTGCTGCCAAGGCCGGCATGCATGGTTTCACCATGGCTTTGGCGCAAGAAGTGGCCAACAAGGGTGTCACGGTCAACACCGTGTCGCCTGGCTACATCGGCACCGACATGGTTCGCTCGATCCGTCAGGATGTGCTGGACAAGATCGTGGCCACGATCCCTGTCAAGCGTTTGGGCACACCTGAAGAAATCGCTTCGATGGTTTCTTGGGTTGCCAGCGATGAGGCTGGTTTTGCAACCGGTGCTGACTTCTCGGTCAACGGCGGTTTGCACATGGGCTAAAGATTGCAGGGCACTTTGTCAGTGCCCAGTCAGTCCAATGCATGAAAAAAGGGAGCGTGTCACACACGCTCCCTTTTTGCTTGTGGGATGCACCCGCTTCAATGAATCACTTCAGGGACAAAATCCATGTCACCAATTGCTTGGCTTCAGCTTCGTTGACCTGTGCATTGGCAGGCATCGGGATTTCACCCCATGCGCCCTTGCCGCCTTTCAGGACTTTTTGCACCAATTGGGCTTCAACGCCTTTTTGGCCCTTGTATTTCTTGGCTACTTCCTTATAACCAGGGCCGACAATCTTGTTGTCGATGCCATGGCAGCCCATGCAGGCTTTCTTTTGAGCCAGTTCCTGGCTGGCCAGGGCGGGAGTCAGTGCTGTAACACTCAGCGCAGCAGCGGCCAACAAAGAGGGCAAGAATTTCATGTGTGATCCTTCCACGAATATCGTCGACAAAATAGTGACCTGATCATTCTAGCCAGCGATCTGTGTACAGAGCAATCAAGGAATCAAGATGTGGTTTGTGGCAATAGGTGTATTGATGTTGATCATGAATTTTGCCGGTATCGGCCCTGTGGGGCAGTGGACCTGGGGTGAGCATTGGTGGGCGTTTATTGCGCCATTTGTGGCAGCCATCATCTGGTGGAGCTTTGTGGACTCCACAGGCTGGACTCAGCGCAAGGCCATGGAAAAAGTCGACCAAAAACGTGAGGCCCGGCGCCAGCAGCACTTGGTTAATCTGGGTTTGGATGAAAAATCACGGGCCAAGCGCAACAAGGAACAGTCGAAATCCTGACAGGCTGGAAGGGGGGTAGGGCCCTGAGGATAAAATCAACATTCTTCAGCGAACCCTCTCCGGAGTCCCTTCATGCCTCAGTATCGTTCCCGTACTTCCACCGCCGGTCGCAACATGGCGGGTGCCCGCGCCTTGTGGCGCGCCACAGGCATGAAGGACGGTGATTTCGAGAAGCCGATCATTGCCATCGCCAACAGCTTCACCCAGTTCGTTCCTGGTCACGTGCACCTCAAGGACTTGGGTCAACTGGTTGCCCGTGAAATTGAAGCTGCAGGCGGTGTCGCCAAAGAGTTCAACACCATTGCGGTGGACGATGGCATTGCCATGGGCCACGGCGGCATGCTGTATTCGCTGCCGTCCCGTGACTTGATCGCGGACAGCGTCGAGTACATGTGTAATGCTCACACGGCCGACGCGCTGGTGTGTATTTCCAACTGCGACAAGATCACCCCTGGCATGTTGATGGCCGCTTTTCGCCTGAACATCCCTGTGATTTTTGTGTCCGGTGGCCCGATGGAAGCCGGTAAGACCAAGCTCGAAGGCAAGGTCATCAAGCTCGACCTGGTTGACGCCATGGTCAAGGCCGCTGACAAGAACTGCTCTGACGAAGAAGTCGATGCGGTTGAACGTTCGGCGTGCCCAACCTGCGGTTCCTGCTCTGGCATGTTCACCGCCAACTCGATGAACTGCTTGACCGAGGCTTTGGGCTTGTCCCTGCCTGGCCACGGCACCACACTGGCTACCCATGCCGACCGTGAAAAGCTGTTCCGCCAAGCTGGTCGCAGCATTGTGGCTTTGGCCAAACGCTACTACGAGCAAGACGACGAGTCCGCTCTGCCACGCAACATTGCCACTTTCAAGGCCTTTGAAAACGCCATCAGCCTGGACGTGGCCATGGGTGGCTCCACCAACACCGTGCTGCACCTGCTGGCTGCTGCGCGTGAAGCCGGTGTGGATATCATGATGCAGGACATCGACCGCATCTCTCGCCGCGTGCCTTGCCTGAGCAAGGT
>JACCDG011410506.1_pt1 | contig 10085 bp, 22 predicted proteins | sample 7442471 | NCBI WGS metagenome assembly JACCDG01 (sample SAMN15323444, study PRJNA562643) | freshwater metagenome | isolation source: river surface water | place: USA:Blue River Watershed | collected 2017-08-17 | reverse complement strand
CACGTTCACATGCACGAAGTCCCGATGACGCAAGACCAGAAGGATTGGATTCACAAAGAACTTGGAACGCTAATCGCCACCCGCGCCGGCGGCATCACCAAGCGGGCCGCCTATGGTCAGGTGGCGAAGGGATTTTGGAAGGGACGGGAGTTTTCCACCAACAAGCCAGAGTACATCCGCGATTTGCTAGGGGGGTGGCGAGACAAAGAATCAACGCTTGTCTGGTGCTTATATGACAAGGAACAGGATATGGTACACGAATCGGTAGGCGGGGAGTCGATGAGCGGTTCCACGCCGATGAGCCAACGGATACCGATGATCGACCGCTTCAAGAGTCGAAAAACCGACTGCCTAGTGAGCAAGCCAAAGATACTTGGATTCGGTCTAAACCTCCAAGTCGCCACTCGTCAGATATTCAGCGGACTGCAAGATAGCTATGAAGCCTACTATCAGTGCGTCAAGCGGTCTAACCGCATTGGCAGCGAGCACCCGCTAAACGTCCACATTCCCATCACGGAGATCGAGGAGCCGATGGTGGAGAATGTTTTACGGAAAGCTCGCCGAGTTGAACACGACACGCGGGAGCAGGAATTGTTATTTGCAGAAAGTAGGTGAGCCAAGCACGGAGCGAGGCCACCGGTTTTAACCACGGAGAAAGAACATGAGAGCGATCATTGCCTTGTTTTTGTTGTGCGGGATTTGCGTGGCGCAGCAGTCCTTCACATCCTCGACACCACCAACCCAAGAGTATTGCCGCATCCAGACCGGCACATCCACGGGGGCCAATAATGCGGTCTTCCAGGACTTCCTCAAGGTCAGCGTCTCGGACCTCGGGGACAAACGCTTTTGCACGATCAAAGTCGCCGGCTACACGAAAACACAAGACGGCGAAGTTTACCGCTCCGGCGACTCAATGCAACTGTCGCTGAGAGACTGGAAGCTGCTCGCCGAAAAGATCGCGGAGATCGACGCTAAGTAGATCGAACATTTAACCACGGAGGGAATGAAGATGTTAGTTCTGACACGGAAGAAAGACCAAACCATCGTGATCGCTGGCCCTTGTGAGATTAAGGTGCTGCGATTGGGTGACGGCAAAGTGCGTATCGGTGTGTATGCGGACAAGCAGACGCGGGTGCTGCGTGGAGAACTCCAGGAGAAGCCGGCTGCGGCTTGATTACTTAACAACGAAAGGGATTGCGATGAAGAAGATTGTGCAAGTGGATGATAACGACGGGTTCGAGTCGCTATTAGGCGAGCGAATCACCCTGTTCTGCCTCAACTATATTTACACCGGCGATTTAGTCGGCGTGAACTCGACCTACCTTCTGCTGGAAAATGCCGCCGTCGTTTATGAAACGGGAGCTTACACAGACAAGCAGTGGAAGGACGCGCAGCCGCTTCCCAATGCGTGGCGAGTCCAGATGGCAGCAGTTGAGAGCTGGGGGGTGCTGAAGTGATTCGATCACAGAAGCAACGATGGCGGTCTTGGTCTGGGTCTGGGTCTAGCTCTTGGTCTGGGTCTTGGTCTAGGTCTGGGTCTGGGTCTGGGTCTAGGTCTTGGTCTGGGTCTGGGTCTGGGTCTAGGTCTTGGTCTAGGTCTTGGTCTAGGTCTTGGTCTGGGTCTAGGTCTTGGTGAACCGCGAAAGGCTTGAACATGACACCGCAAAAGTGTACAAATGAGTCGGGACCGGCAAGTGCTGGAAACACTCGCCGGCCCCTATCCACAACGGACCTTTTCCGAGAAAGGAACCATCATGGCTGATAGCCAGCATACTTCGCGCGCCGATTCCGGTCTATCTCGGCACACGCCCGGCCCTTGGCGTAAGTGCGGCGGTGCTACTGCCCCATACATCGCCATTTGCAGCCCCGACGACGAGTACATCGTTTACAACATGGCGCACCATGGGATTACTGAGTGGGCGGAGGGTGGAAATATCCAAACCCCCGACAACGAAACGCAGGCCGCCAACGCCCGCCTGATAGCCGCCGCGCCAACCATGCTCGCCGAGATGCGCCGCTACCTTCCCATCCTGGAAGCGATGGAGGCGGACTCCACACTCTGGGCCGCGTACACACGAGACACGGGCGTTGCCACCACCAACGGCTATCGTGCCGCCATCACCTCCGCCACGGATGGAGGGGAGGGGCTGCGAGTCCAAGATTCCCCGGAAAGGAGTGAGTGAGATGCAAACATTCTGCCAAGTCGTGATTCTCGTGCTGTTTGGGTTGTCAACCGTCATGGATGTTTGCATGACGCTCAGTGCGGAAACACTAGAGGACCGGGCGCTAAATTTTGTCGTGCGGGCAATCCTGGGTATCGCCGTATTCGCAGTTGTGTGGGGCGCTGGCGGATTCTCGCAGTTGTTTTGAGTCGGGCAAACCAGGAAGGCGTGAGCGAGCGAGATGGCACGGACGCGATATATCAAGCCAGGCTTTTTCTTGAATGAGGAATTGGCCGCACTACCGCCGTTGGCTCGCATCCTGTTCGCCGGTCTGTGGACGATTGCCGACAAGGAAGGGCGGCTGGAAGACCGGCCCGGAAGGATCAAAGCAGAGTGCCTGCCCTACGACGATGCGAACGTAGACGACTTACTTTCACGGTTATCTAACGGTTATGACCCATTTATCCAGCGTTACCTAGTCGATGGGAAACGGTACATCCAGATAGTTAAGTGGCACGAAAACCAAGCTCCGCACCATACGGAGAAAGATTCCGTAATCCCTGAAATGCCAGAGGGTTATGAATCACCGTTATCTAACGGTGAAGTAACGGAGAGCACACTTACTATTCAAGGTACTAAGGTATTAAGGAATCAAGGTACTAAGGTGCCGCCAAGTCGATTTGAAAAGCCAACGCTCGATGAGGTCGCTGCCTACTGTGCCGAGCGTGGCAAAGGCGTGGACGCTCAGAAGTGGTTCGACCACTACGAGTCGAACGGATGGCGAGTCGGCAAGAATCCCATGAAGAACTGGCAGGCAGCGGTTCGTAAGTGGGAGTCAAGCGAGTTCACGCCCCGCGCAGGCCCACCGCCCCAATCCGTTCGTGAGAAGGCAAAAGCGGAGTTTCTAGCGAGGGTTGGCAATGGCATCGGCAGTTGAGATTTCTGGGCAAGTGGATTTGCTGGCGGACGCCTACGGCCGGCAACTCCGCGACGGCTCACTGGTTTACGATGCGTACCACCTCGCGTTGTCCGATGTGGAGATTGCGTACATTCGGCGAGGCGTGACGGCGTTGCTCCGCGACCGCTTGCAGTTCATGCCCACGCCAGCCGAAGTACGAGCCCACGCCAAAGCGGCACAGGACTACGAGCGGCAACGCGAGAACGTCGAGGACAACCGCCGCTTGACCTGCTTGCGTTGCGAGGACCGGGGCTACATCCGCGTGTTCAATCGCCGCTGGGTGGCGCAGTTCCGCGACCAGTTCGACGACGCCTGGTTCGTGGCTGGATGGATGCTGGAAGCGACGGACTTCTGCAAGCAGGAATGGCACGAGCCGTTTTTGCTCTACGTGGTCTGCGGCTGTGAGTGTCGCAATAGCGGGATTTACGAACGGCAGATTGAGCGATGGAAGGAAGCGAAGGAAGACCCGAGCATCAAGGCTCCCCACCCCGCTTACATGAACGTGTTCAACCCGGACTACGATCCGCTGTTTCGGCGCACGTCGGACCCGGCGAAGAATTTGGAGCAAGATTGTGCCGAAGTGCTGACGGAGTTTGCCGCCGCTGACCAACGCAAGTGGCAAGGCAACTGGACCCCGTAGCCTGACCCCGCCGAGCAGCGAGAGCCACCAATATGCCATCGACCAAACCACTAACGCTGAACTGGCGAGCCTTCCACGGCATCGACATCATGTTCTGCTGCAACGACTACCGGAACGGACACTTTCTCGGGAAGTTCGATCAGGTGAGCGTGGAGCGGTACGAGATTCAACTAGACGGCCCGCCCACGGCACTTCGCCGCGTCAACGATCGGCTGGTGAAGATCGGCCGCAGGGAGTTCAAGTGCGGCGGCTGGGCCGAGTGGGTCGGCAATTGGTGCTGGGACCAACTGACGATCATGGATGGCGCGGACCTGCTCATGTACTTGCGGGCCAAAGGCTTTGTGTGCAGTGAAGCGCCAGCGAATTTGTACGAACGATGGAACGCCACCAACACCCCCGCCCAGAAGTGAGACCGATTAACCCCCGCCTCCCGCCGCCGAGCGGAGGCATAACAAAGTAGTCCCCATGCCCGACGTAACCCCCGACACCGTGATCGAGGCCGCGAGGAAGAAGTGATGGCACAATTACTACGCGCAAGAAAAAACGATAAGCCAATACCAATTGCCACCGGCGAACCGGCTTGGTTTACGTGGGAAGGCGGCCGAGCTATTTCGTCGTTCGAGATTTTGGTGGACGGAATAATTCTCAACCTGTCACCGCAAGAGGCGGTTGACTTTGCGAAGTTCGTTCAAGGCAAGCATAGGCAACTCCCATCCCTGCTCTCCGAGATCGAGAAAGGTAAGTAATGCGATACGAAGCGATAATTAACGGGAAGTGGGTGTTTGCGGAGTCACGCGCTCACTACACCGGCCATGAGTACCAGCCGGAGGTACATCTTGGCGGCAGGGAAATTGTGATTTCGACGAAGGAATTTAGTCGCCCGCAAGCGCGCAAAAAAGCAGGTGAGTGGCTGGAGTTAATTGGTTTCAAACCGATGGAGTGCGTTATAAACCCGACCCATCAATGCGAGAGAGAAAATGACTGAACAGTTTAGGCGACTGCCAGTGGCCAGCGGAAATTACCGAATCCAGGAGCACGAAGGCTGCATTGTTTTCGTGGAGGATGAGGCGGTGTGCGGGCAGCGGCAAAAGATGACATGGGAGCGTAAGGCTGGATGCTGGTACGTCGCATTCGAGGACGGCCGAGACGCTTCATTCTCTGACCTAGCAAGGCAATACGAACTGATAGCCGCGACTTACGGCGGAAACAACGAATGGAAATGACTACAGGAGCAACCCCATGCCGACCGACGACGAAACGAAAGCGAAGATCGTGTGCAACGCGGAACTAGCCGAAGAACTGCGCGCGGTTGCCACTTTACTTGAATCACTCGGCCAGCTTATGGGTGAACGGATTGATGCGGTACTCGCAGCAATCCGCCTTGCCGCCCTGCGTCTCGAATCCATCCCGGCCGCAGCGGGGAGGGAGGAGGTGCCTGAATGAGGACCAGCACGAAATACCATATAGCGGCGATTGTGTTTTCCTGGCTCTCTGGCTTCGCAGTCGGTGTGCTTGTCGAGCACCACTTTAATGTTTGTGTTGATGACGCCGCACTAGCGGCAGAGGAGCGAGATGATGGGGAGTGACAAGATTTGGTGTCCACGGTGCAGCGCAGCCGGGCGATTGCCCAGTGGCATTGTGTGTCCGAGATGCAGTGGGTCGCAAACCGTGTCCGCTCCCCAGCCCGCCGCGCCGCCAGAGAACGAGGGAGATATCCGCGAGGTCTTGGAGTTCATCATCACTAAGGGCTCGCCAGAAGTTGCCGCAACATTCAACGGGATCGCCGCCCGCCTCCGGGAACTGGAGGAGATTGCGGAGAAGATGGCGGAATGCACGCCGCCGCCCGCATGCGATTGCGACGGATGCTCGCACCGCCGCACGGTATTTGCCGAGTACGCCGCCTACAAACAGAAGCACGGAGGGATCACATGAAGAAAAAGCCCAAACCCAACCCCAAGCACTTCTGGAAGAACTGCCCGTCGCCCAACTCCCGCACCCGCAAATACGTGTGCCCAGACTGCGGCTACCTCAAAGAAAAGACCCGCGATTGCGTGGTCTGTGGGGCACTCAAATACCGGCGAGTGAACGGCCTTCCACCCACGGTGCTGGGTGGTGCTAGCGATTCCCACGGCAGGGAAACACGGAAGCTAAACACGATGGTAGGGGTGAGCAACTAGCCAAAGGGTTGCAAGTTTCGCAGGAGGCGAGTAGGATGAGAGCGGTGTGTGTGGAGCATCCGGGACTGCGACGGATGCCGAGATTAGACTTCTTTGCGGTGATATTCGGCGCACGGTGGCGCGTCTGTTCAGATCACCGTTTGCCCCGAGACACGGACGGCGACTGTAACCGCGCTCTGAAGCGGGTGCGAGTCCACCCCACCAACACGTTCGAGAAGCGGTGCGAGACACTGCTGCACGAACTCTTGCACGCGGGCTACGACCACCTCGATGAAGAATGGGTGGCGCAGTTCGCCCGCGATATCACGCCGGTACTCTACCGGCCCGACACGCTGCAATTCATTGGCTTGCAGCGGATTCCCGATTCACAACAGAGGGCCTGACCGCATGGCGAAAAGTGCGTTGATAGCGAAGCTCGAAGCGCTGCCCAAAGGCAAGCACGGCAAGTCGTTTATGGAGCGGCTCACGCCGAAGCAAAGGCAGGACTTCACCGATTCTATCGCGTGGTTCAAGGAGCAAACCAAGCCGCCGACCATGCAAATCTTCGCCAAAGCTGTGTCCGATATCGTCGGCATGGAAGTTTCCAAGTACACCCTTGCGAGATACCTAACCGATGGCGAATACCTCGGCAAGCAAAAAGCTCGATAATCTGGTCGCTGCCGAGCGGGCGGCGCAGATTGCCAGCCTGTCGGACATCGATCAGCGATTGCTCGAATTAAAATCCGACGCACGGGTTGCGCTGCTTCGCAAGGAAAACGCACAGCTACGCGAGCGACTTCGGAATCGGGACACCGGGTTTGAGATTGTGAAGGCCGCTTTTGAGCAGGCGTACATGGAGCCGCTGGAGATCGTTGTCGAGAGGCCGCCCAAACAACAGCATCGTGACAGCAGCGAAGAAGCCGTTGGCCACCTGACCGACATCCACTTTGGCAAAGAGACATCGACTTACAACTCAATTGTGGCGGCTGAGCGAGTACGGCTAGCGTTCCGCAAGATGGCGGAGATTATCACGCTGCGACGAGAGTTTGCGGAAATTGACAGGATGGCGCTGCTGCTTGGCGGCGACAACTGCGAGGGCGAAGGCGAGATATTCCCTGGTCAGGCGCACGAGATTGACCAAGGGCTGATCGAGCAGATGGTGAAGTTTGGCCCCGAGGTGCTGGCGAGCGGCATACTGTTTCTGTTGCAGGTGGTTCACCATATCGAGATACACGGCGCGCCTGGAAATCACGGGAAGCAGGGCCGCAACTCATCCAAGCGAAACAACGCCGACTCGATTTTCTACGAGATTGTCCGGCTACTGGTGGAGAAGTCGAATCCAGCAGCAGCGTCACGGGTGACTTGGAATCTGCCACTGGACCGCAAGCCGGGCGAAGAATGGTACGCGAGCTTCACTGTCTCAAAGCGATGGGGCGGGTTGCTAGTTCACGGCGACCAGATTCGCGGTCAACTCGGCTTCCCTTGGTATGGCTACGGAAAGAAGGTTGCTGGCTGGGCGTCATGCTTGCCGCGATTCGACTACCTATGGGGCGGACACTTCCACACGCACGCCGGCTTCGATTTGCACGGCCGGCACGTTTTCTCAACCGGCTCGCCGGAGAGTGACAACAGCTACGCCAAGGAGAATATGGCTGCGTCCGGCTCTCCGAAGCAGCGAATTAGTTTCTTCAACGAACGATACGGATTACTGGCGGATAATCCGCTGCACCTTGAAGATCGCGAGCCGATGGCATGACCGACGACCGCGTACCATCCCGAGCTTGGGCCATCAAAGACGGGGATACCAAACCCGCCTGGTGGATCAGCACCAACAACATCCTGTTCCGCCGCGCCAGTGGATTGCAGGAAACGGTGAAGATTGACGAACTGACCTGGGTTGCCCACGGCCGCGCGGACCAAGACCTGTATGGATTGTTCGAGAAACGGCTGCTGTGGAACTTGAACAAGCCGATTTGACCGCCATTCAACGCACGGAAGACGACGCATGACCCTGCCACAATGCTTGGAACCGATACGGAAAGACGCCATGAATCGCGGCTGGATTCTCGGCAAGGTGCCCTACGGCAGTGCCTTGGATTCACAGGACGGCCACACCAAGACCGTGCTGGCTGGCTCCGGGGGCGATGGTGCCTATGTTTTTCACCGCTACCACACGGAAGCAGACGAACGAACGGCAGCGGAACTCTCAGTGAGCGTTCGAGATGCGCTACGGGAGCAGAACCAGAAAGATGAGCGCCAGCGGCAAATTGCGAAGCGTGCTGGGGAGCGGAGATCAACTAGACGCAAGAGGGCTTGATTGATAGCCCAATTCGCGCATAATGAAAGAGCGGATAGTCCCTGTTTGAATCACGCTGGTTCCTTCCGTCAGGGAGCGTGACCCGTTAATCGGGAGGAACCGACTGGCCGAATCGCTCAACTGGCAGAGCGGCTGTTTTGTAAACAGCGGGTTTCAGGTTCGACCCCTGATTTGGCCTCTTAGTCGGGAACGAAATTCGGCTCCATGCCGTGTGGTCCTAGCGACCCTATATTCCCGGCTACCATTCAATTTGAAGCCCCACTGGCGGGGCGCGAGCCTAATAGCAGCCGGCAGATTTCCTTCGGGAGGTCTGCCGGCTTTTTTCGTTTGCAGATTGAAACAAACCCCGGCGGCTGACCCACAAACTCGACACGCAACCCGTAGTCGGCTCCCGCTAATAACTGAGGAGCAGTGGACGCCGCCGGCCAAACTTGGGGCCAACTCGTTTAGGTCGACCATCTTCGCTCCACCCACACCACAGGAGCGGCGAGGCGGCCCCAAACATACACCGGGGAATCAAACGGGAGTTGCGATGGCATTGGAGTTGGAGCACAAGCCACACCCAATACCGGGCAGCCGCCTATGGCGTGTCTGGTGTACTGGCTGTGGTGAGCCGATGCGGGCGAACGCTAGTTCTGTGGATATGTCGCACTACTGCGAAGCATGTTGGCCAACTCGACCACCAGTTCACACTCGGGCACGAAACGACATCGACCCCAACCCCTGGCAAGAGAACGCAATCCGAGCAATGGAGGAATGTTAGATGCACTACCGAAATGGCCGTGAAGCGAAGAATGGCGACGAGGTTATTCAACTCGGCAGTAGCGATGCCAAGATCAACGCCGCTGGTGTTTTGATCCGTGCGGTGCCAGGCAACAACTATTGCAACGGCATCATTGCGAATGATCGGAGCCAGTCATTCGTTGGTGCCTGTTTGTGCGATTGTTTGCACGTAGACGACGTGGCGGAATTGCTCAAAGAGAAGGGCCTGGATAAACGCCCGGAGGGTAAGTGATGCGCAACCGCATCGCCTGGATCTTCGCCGTGGCGTTTGCGAAGGCGTGCCTGATTCTGAGCCCAGCGGGGTGCTCGTATGAGTCGGCCGCTGACAAGGCGCTCCGTCACAAGGTGGAGTCGCTTGAGATTGCGGTAGACCAATGCGACTGGAAGGCTAACAAGCTCAAGGAAGTCGCGCTCGACCACGAGAAGGAGTTCGGAAAGGTCTACGACCAAATGGGCGAGATACTGAAGATCCAAACCAAAGCCAACAGTCTTTTTGAAGTTCCGCGAGAAGGCGTGCCACCGAATCCGATGCTGCCGCAAACGGGGCCAACCACAATCACACGATTCGGGGAGTGAGCGGATGAGCGACTTCCAGAAATACCTTTTGTTCGTCTGGGCGCTGGTGTGCTCGCTGACCGCAGTTCTGTTTATCGCCTACCAACTCGACAAGTCGCAGAAGCCGCAACCGACGCAGGTGTTGGTGGACCCCGCCTACGACGCCGCTTTGGAGATTCTTGACGACCGGGTGAGCGACTTGGAAGCGAAGTGCAAGCCGTGCGAGTGTGGGAAAGGGGGCTGCTGCAATGGCAAAGAGCGAGCGTGTCAAACAGTGTCTGGTGATTGCCAAGCAGTCAGTCCATCGCTGGGTACCCAACGGCAAACGCCCAATTCTCGGCTTCAACCCAGAGCCGGGGAATCCGTACATCGTGCTCCGCGATGTGACGTACACCAACCCGCTTGTGACGGTGCCGATCAAGCAGGGGACCACACTCGATTTAGCATCCATACCGCGATTCTTGTGGGCGATTCCGGGTCTCAGCCCAACGGATGCAAACAAGAGAGCGGCGCT
>JACCDG010857134.1_pt1 | contig 10087 bp, 6 predicted proteins | sample 7442471 | NCBI WGS metagenome assembly JACCDG01 (sample SAMN15323444, study PRJNA562643) | freshwater metagenome | isolation source: river surface water | place: USA:Blue River Watershed | collected 2017-08-17 | reverse complement strand
GGAAGTAATTGCCTTTATGGGTTCAACCGGACACTCAACAGGGCCGCATATTCACTTTGAAGTGCGTGTGAGTGGACGACGCACTAACCCACTGCAGTATATTAAGTAATCTTCTTAGATTTGCGCACCGTCATCGTTTAATCGGTATTGAAGTGCCTCAGCTACATCTTGCATAAGCACCCGGTCACGCAAAGCAAGGTCAGCAATGGTTCGACTCACCCGCAAAATACGCTGATATGAGCGGGCCGATAGACGCATTCGCACCACAGCCTCATGAAGAAGTTTTTCAGTATCACTATCCAGCACACAGTATTGTTTTAATTCTCGATCGGTCATTTCTGCGTTGCACACAATGGCCGTTTCTTTAAAACGCTCTACCTGCTGATCACGTGCTTGAATCACACGACTACGCACGTGTTCTGACGATTCTTCTTCTTTGGTATCAAACATGGCCGTGGTCGTGCGCGGCATTTCAATATGTAAATCAATTCGATCAAGGAGTGGCCCGCTCATCTTTTTTTGATAGCGCATCAGCATGCCTGGCGCGCACGTACACGCACGCTCTCTATCACCTAAAAATCCACATGGACAAGGGTTGCGACTTGCCACAAACATACACCGTGCTGGGTACACGGCAGTACCATTCACCCTCGACACCGTAATTACTCCATCTTCAAGGGGTTGGCGAAGCATCTCAAGTACATGACGAGGAAATTCAGGAAGTTCGTCTAAAAAAAGCACGCCCCGGTGCGACAAAGACACCTCGCCTGGTTTGGGATTTTTTCCACCACCAATAAGCGCGATACTACTCGTGCTGTGATGTGGCGCTCGAAACGGACGCCTGGTTATCACTGGTTCATCGTGTGATAAAAGTCCCGCGACTGAATATATTTTTGTCACCTGCAATATTTCAGCCGGAGACAGGGGAGGTAATATGGTTGGAATAGCGCGCGCCAACATGGTTTTGCCACTCCCTGGGGGGCCTGACAAAAATAAATTATGTCCGCCCGCGGCCGCAATCTCCGCAGCTCGTTTCGCGCTCGCCTGACCTTTAATAAATGCAAAATCAAACTGACTCTCAATGTTGCTTACCACTTCTGGAAGCGCCTTTGGCATAAGCGGAATACTTCGCTGTGACATGTCTACATACGCAAACAATTCTCGTAGGGTAGCTATAGGATGCAAGTCAATGCCGTCAATAAATGACACTTCTGGTGTATTATCCCTAGGAAAAAATACTCTTTTCACCCCACGCGCACGAGCGTCAACCACCATAGGTAAAAGCCCGGGCACGCCACGCACCGAACCATCAAGCGCGAGCTCTCCCACCACCCATGCGTCAGCAAAACTCGCAATCTCTTTTTTTTGTGTAGCCAAAAACATACCGAGCGCGATCGGCACATCGTATCCTGTTCCCACTTTTTGCAAATCCGCAGGAGCAAGATTCACTACCACGCGTTGATTATTTGGAAACTCTAGTCCACTATTTTTCCAAGCCGTACGAATGCGTTCTTTTGCTTCTTGAATGGCCGTATCAGGAAGACCAACAACCTGAAAAGCCGGCCAGCTTCCAGACACATCAACTTCAATCGTAATCGGTACCGCTTCAAGACCAATAAGTGTCCCCGTAAAAATACGTACAAACATAATCCCTCCAAAAAGATGTCTTCAGTATATCACAGCGGCTTTTTTTCTTCAGACGCATTCTTTTTTGAAAAAAGAACAACGATCATGATACCCGCAAGCACCGCCACATCAGCGATATTTATAATCGCGGTAAGTATCCGTATATAATCGATTGTAATGTCATACAAAACACGATCAATATAGTTTGAAAGACCACCTACCACAAACAAACTTATGGCATAGTACGACCACATGTACGACACGTACTGTTTGACCCAAACAAAAAACACAACGAACAATATCGGTGTAACCACTAACGCTACCTGAGAAGGAAAAGGAATGCCAAAAGCAGCACCATGGTTGGCAAAAAACTCAAACCCGAGCCACGGTTTTACCACGTATACGCTTTGTTGCGCACCCGTATGTGCTATCCATTTCAAATATCGATCAAGCGCAAAAACTGCTCCCCCAAGAAAGGAAGCAGTACATGCATGGAGAAGCAATTGGCGCATATGGCGCGTTTAAGCTTCATCAGTCAGAGTTTTTTTACACGAAATACACGAACTTGAGGTGGGGCGCGCGCGCAAACGATCTTCCTCAATAATGGCGTCACAGTATTTGCAAATACCGTATAATCCCTCCTCTACGCGTTCAAGGGCTTTATATACGTCACGGAGCTCCTTTTCAAGAGCGCTTTTAAGTGATGATTGCACTGAACTTGCCATGAGGCTATCTACCAAATCTTCCTCCTGCTCAGTTTCCAAATTTTCAAGACCGGTTCCCGAGTTTGCCATTGATTGCAAATTTCCCTCAAGGCGTTCGAGTTCTTTATGTAACCCTTTGGTCATTTCTTCCACAAAAGGACCCGTATGAAGGGCTTTTTTCTTTTCTTTTGCCATATAAGAGAAATTATGAAAGTGATGCAAGCTCTGCATCGATATCTTCAAGTCTTCTGGAAAGGGTGTCTACGAGCGCCGCGTCCACCTCAGCCGTTTCCATTTCATGCACATCGTCGTCAATTTCCGACCCCATATCTTCGTACTGTGTGGCTAAAATACCCTCAATTCGGGGATCGTTTTTACGATGACGTTTCAGTTCTGCCAAAATAGTGGCTTTTTCTTGTAAAAGTGATTGTTTTCGTTCTTCAGACATAGCAATGGACTAAAGTATACATGGTGGTATACCAGAGAATAAATTTTTAGTCAAAATCTTATAAAAAAAGAAACACGGCGGAACACATATGCCCAAAGGTGATTTGTAGGCTTGGTCCGCCGTATAGGCATTCTCATGAGCCACACCTTGGGTACGCTCGACCGATTGGTATCGGTAGAATGTACCCAAGACATGAGTCTCAATAAGAACGGTAGTACCCCTACCACCGCACAGATGGTGGAGACCCTCGACAATAGGTGCCGAAGCAACTCTATTGCATAAGTGAGGGAGCACCGAGGCTAGATCCGTTTTTTGTTTGTGTTTGTATGTACGCCTGATGCTTTAAAAGCTGCTCAAGCAAAGAATGGATCTGGCCGAAATAGCGCAGTAGATGGGGATAGAGTTGCCTTACACAACAAGGTGTAGGGCAGTTCTAAGGTGATTTTAATGATCACAAATACAGTATAGCATAGTTTATACAATTTGTCAAGAGGAGAGGGTGTTTTTTACATAATTTTGCTAAAATAAGCCATTTTATTTTTGTTTTTTATTTTGTATACACTAGTGTATACAGTTTTGAACACATTATTTATCCACAGAGAGAACGAATGTTCCCCAGTTTTGTCCCCAAAATATGCTTCTAAAAAATGCGAAGGAGAAAGGTGGTGTTGTACAATTGATATAAGCCTCTAACGTGGCGTTTGCTCGTGCTTATCCCCATATTCACAGAATTATGCACATACTTATGCACATGTGTAGAATAGTGTATACAATTATATTTAAATCACTGAAAGTGAGATTTAAATAAAATGAGTGTAAGGGTCACAGACTTATTGACCAAAAAGAAAAACTGAACTATAATGAAACCGCCTTATGCTCCTCAAAGGGGGCAGGCTGCAAAGCAAACGAAGGATCAAACAATGAAGAGCGGTACCAAGCGACGATTCGGGCACCCCAACAACGGTGCTGGCCACACCATGACCAACGACATGAGCCATCCCAGCAACGACGAGCCTCCCAAGACGTGGCTCGGGCTCCGCAGGCTCGGACGCACACGAGAAGAACGTGCGCGCCAGGCGCGTGCGCTGGACGATGCCTTGAGAGCTATCGAAGAGATGCCTCCGGACATCACTGCCTGAACCTGGTCGCGCCTACCCCGACAACCTACGCTTTACAGCACCGCACAGGGCCGTGCGCGTGGCAGGCGTTGGTTGTCGGGCCTTTTTTATTTCCACTTCTTTTTTTGATATACTTACGTCCTAAGAACATATAAAGGAGGGGTATGTCATCCACATTTTGGACACGGTACATTTTTATTGTATTAACACTTTCAGGTGTTTTTTCTTTTTTATCAGCACAAGCTGAAACACCCAAAGTAGTGATAAGCGAAGTGGGTGCCACCACGAGCGGAAATGGTGAGTGGGTTGAAATTGTAAACACGTCCGACACACCAATCAACATAACGGGTTGGCGCTTTTGGGAAGCGGGGGCAAACCAGAGTGAAACGAACCAGAGCGGAACAAACCATACGCTCACTATCATTAATACGCCAGATTTCACCCTCCCCGCACAAACCTACGCGGTGATTGTTAAAAACGAAGCCGCCTTTCGCACTGATCACCCCACATTTACAGGAATACTCTTTGGTTCAAGTTGGTCGAGCCTTACGAATAGCGGTGAAGAAATTGGACTCAAAACGGGCACAGGGGACGACACATTTATTGAACGATTCACCTATATAAGTGCCTCGACTCCGCACAGTGTGGAACGTATCGATATACAGAGCACCGACACCTCTAGCGCCAACTGGCGAGAACATCCGACAGGTGACACCGCGGGCCTAGCATTTGGCAGCACCATAACAAACCCAGCGCCACAACCTGAGCCAACGCCAGAACCAACACCATCTCCACCCACCCCTACGCCAACATCGTTCGGAAACCCAAATACACTACGCCTCAGTGAATTCCTTTCAGACCCAAATACTGGCGAACATGAATGGATTGAAATAGAAAACACGAGCAGTGACACTATCGACCTATCACAAACCGTGTTGCGCGATGGGGTGGGAATTATTTTTTCTTTTGAAGGAACAATCTCTGGCCACAGTTTGTACGTTGCTACGCTACCAAGCGCGCGACTCAACAATAGTGGCGACACCATTTCTCTTGAAACAACGGACGGCACAGTCATTGACCGTGTGACCTACGGCACCTGGGACGACGGAAACACAGCCGACAACATTCCTGTGCCAGAAAAAAGTAAAACCATGTCACGCGTTGGTTCAGTGTGGGAAGAAACCGAACCGACTCCGGGCACGCCAAACATAGCGCAGGCGACACAAACACCCGCACCCGCACCCGCACCAGCACCAAACCCGGCCACACAAACACTGGTTATACCGTCCACCGTTCACGCGGGCGATATTATTATTTCTGAATTTGTATCCGACCCAACCGATGGTGAGGTGGAATTTATTGAACTACAAAATCGCTCAGGCGTAAGCATTGATCTTACTGGCTGGCGCATTGAAGATGGGGGAAACACCAAAACCACGCTCTCGGGTGTTATAAAAAGTATGGATTTCTTTGTGGTGGAAAAACCCAAAGGCGCGCTCAATAATGCTGGCGACCTTATAGCGGTATTTGATAAAGAAAATCGCGAAATCGACAGAGTGTCGTATGGAAATTGGAACGACGGCAACACAGCCGACAATGCCCCTACACCCACCGACCCCATGAGTGCGGCTCGAAAGGATGGGCGAGACACAGGGTACGACAAAGATGACTTTGTTGTAACTCCATTTATTACAAAAGGTACAACAAATCGTTTCCCTCTTTCTACCGAAGGAGCACAAAAACCAGTGATTATTGCTGGTTTAATCATAAACGAACTCTATCCAAACCCACCAGGAAGTGACGATGACGAGTTTATTGAGCTTAGGCACACGGGCAAAACACTCATGCGCTTGGCGGGATGGAAACTCCGCGATGAGTCACTCAGAATATTTTCTTTGCCCGACACGGTGATATATCCAAATGATATACTCGTATTTCCGAAAAAACAGACGGGCATTAGTTTGAACAACACGACTGACGCGGTAGAACTTGTTGACCCAAATGATTATATTGCCGATCGCGTTCACTACGATCATGTGCCAGAAGGCGAAAGTTACAACCGTACGCCAACAGGTGACTGGGCATGGTCAACCATTCCAACCGAAGGAAAAGAAAATCGCATAACCGAAAAAAACGCCGCGCCCGTGATTACGGTTGAAACAGAAAGCGAAGGGGTTGTAAACGAACCGCACGTATTTGATGCAAGTGATACGAGTGATAAGGAGCACGACCACCTTACCTTCACCTGGACATTTTCAGACAAGCACACACAAACAGGCGGACGCGTCACTCATGTGTTTACCAAAGCACAAAAAGAAACGATTTTGCTTGAAGTAAAAGATAGCGCAAAAAATACTGTCACAACAAGCGTGGAGATTGTTATTCGTGCCACCACTCAAAACCGTACAGAACATGTGGAACAGAGCGATTCATTTTTTACCTCATTTGCAACGTCGGGTATAGGCATCTCAGAACTAACCCCAAACCCTATTGGCTCAGATGAGGCAGAATATATCGAACTCATGAACCTGACCGATCAACCAAAAACGATCGAGGCATGGACCATTGCTGATGCGTCGGGAAAAACGTACACCATTCCACCAACCTCATTCGAGGCGCATGGATATGTTGTATTACCTCGCGCAAACACAGGCATTGCGCTCAATAACAGCGCTGATACCGTGACACTCAAAAATAGCGTGGGAGACACTGTTGACAACGTAATGTACACGGGAAGTAAAGAAGGATTTGCGTATGCAAAAAACACACACCACGAATGGGCTTGGACCAACACCCCGACACCCGGAAACGCAAACGTTTTTTCTTCGGTAGCACCATCAATCGCGAACGGAGGTGCAGCCTCGCAAAACAGACTGGGCATCGGCATATCCACCTTTGCCACCATACGCACGTTTCCAAAAGGAAAGTCAGTGCGCGTTTCTGGAACAGTGTTGGCCGTGCCGGGCACCTGGAGTAGCCAGACAATGACCATTGTGGAAGAAAAAACTGGCGAAACACTTTCTCTATTTTTGTCCAACAAACAATTTCCAGAATTGAAAGAAGGTGATGTGGTCGTGGTGCGTGGTACCGTGTCTGAAGCGCAAGGAGTCAAACGAGTAAATGCAAAAAAGACGGGTGATATTGTACGTACGGGCACAAGTCTACTCACACCGCGCGATCTAGACACAGCGCTCGACGCAAAAAAATATCTTGGCCATTTTGTGCGCCTTACTGGAGAAGTAACGAGTGTTTCAAAACAAAATTTTTTTCTTGAAGCGCAAGGTGAGGTGTCGGTGATATACCGCGGCGCGCTGTTAGGCACGCACGACGACGTTCGCATGGGTGATCGTGTGACCGTGACCGGTGTGATCACCACGCAACAAGAGCATACCGTTCTTCTACCACGAAGAAAAGAAGATATCGTACGCCAAAATGTCGACAACACGCAAAAAGAAATTGACTCCAGTGTAGAGCCCCCACCAAGCACCGACGCACCCGCGGTCGCGACTGGCGCGAGTTTGGTGACACTTCTCGCCGCGGCCTTTGGCAGGGCCAGGTTATTCGCCATGGCAACCGGGGCACGCCGCATAACATTGGAAATAGTCTCACGTTTTAAACCACCAAACGTATAACGAATATAAAAAATTTGATATACTTTGAACCATATGAATGTTCTCTTTTTAGAACTCAGTGGTATTTTAGGGCTCACCGTCGTTGTGTCATTTATCGTGCGTCTCTTAAAACAACCGCTCATTGTTGCGTATATTATTTCAGGAGTCCTGGCTGGGCCGCTCGTGTTTGACTTGCTTCAGGGTGACACACACACATACAAAGCGTTTGGTGAGTTTGGCGTGGTACTCTTGCTCTACGTCATGGGACTCAACCTCCAATTTGAATTTTTAAAAAAAATTGGCAAAAGTGCGGTTGCTGTAGGGCTTGGACAGGTTGCCATTTGCGCGCTTCTCGGGTACGGTATTTTGTCTTTTTTTCCTTTTAGTGGTGCTGGTAGGTGGTACCTCGCGGTCGCGGTTACGTTTTCAAGCACGATTATTTTAACCAAACTCCTGGCCGAAAAAAAAGATATGGATTCCATGTACGGGCAACGTACTCTTGGGCTCATGATTGTACAAGACATGATTGCAATAGCCATCATGATTGCTCTTTCAAGCATGGGGGGTGGAGCGTCTGAGATGTCGCTCGGAGAAAGCCTCGGTCTTCTTGCTTTTAAAGGACTCTTACTTATTTCTTCAATCTATTTTTTGGCAAAGTTTCTTTTGCCTGCCCTGCTTGACCGCGTGGCAAAAAGTGGTGAATTTCTCTTTCTGTTTACAATCGCGTGGTGTTTTGGGGTAGCGAGCCTTGTTGCCTTTTCCGGATTTTCTCTTGAAATCGGGGCACTCCTCGCTGGTATTTCTCTTGGCTCGTCACCCTATCAGGCAGAAATTGCCAGTCGTATTCGACCACTCCGCGATTTTTTCATCGTCATCTTCTTTCTTATGCTTGGCGCGGAAATGCATCTGGAAGGATTGTCTCGGGCACTCCCTGCCGGGCTCGCGCTGACCGCTTTTGTTCTTCTGGTTCATCCTATTATTTTATACCTTCTGTACCGAACACAAGCGTGCACTCGACGTACAAGTTTTTTAGGAAGCACGGTTGCCGCCCAGGTTAGCGAGTTTGGGTTTATTTTACTTCTTACCGGCCGCCAGCTCGGACACATTGAAGGCATTGAGCTTCAGGTATTTACCATTGTTGCCCTCTCTACGATTTGTATTTCGTCGTATGTCATTATGTACAACGAAATGCTGTACCGTTTTTTTCTTCCTGTGTTCAATCTTTTTGGAAAGGACAAGTACCAAAACATTACGAGTATTATTCCAACATACGATGTGTGGGTATTTGGATATCATCGCGTTGGTATCCGTATTTGCCAGGCTCTTGAAGAGCGACGGGTCAAATTTGCCGTTGTTGATTTTAATCCGGACGCGATTCGGTCAGCTAAAAAAAGGGGAATACCGACCTATTTTGGCGATGCTGCCGATGTAGAGTTTTTGCATGAACTTCCACTAGAAATGACCAAGATGGTGATTTCAACCCTGCCTGAAACCGATGATCAGAAAACCCTTCTGCATCATGTAAAAACACGAAACCATCACGCGAAACTTATTGCCAATACCTACCACACCTCGTCGGTTGCTGAATTGTACGCGGCTGGCGCGCACTACGTGCTTGTTCCTCATATGGTTGGCGGCTCATGGATGGCTCACATTTTACAAGGCAAACCATGGACAGCGCACACCTTTGCCACACTCAAAAAAGAACAAAGTGAGGAATTCGCCTTGCGCTTTTCATAAAAAAGGAGATATCCGTAACTTGACAGCGCAAAGAGGGGCTGTTATACTCGTGTCACAACAAAATATGGGCCGGTAGCTTAGTTGGTAGAGCGCCTCGTTTGCACCGAGGAGGTCGGGGGTTCGAATCCTCTCCGGTCCACGAAAAATGCTACGCCTTGGTGGCGTAGTGTTTTTTAAGAAGCGTTTCGGAAACGCGCCGTGGTAGCTCAGTGGTAGAGCAGAGGACTGAAAATCCTTGTGTCGCCAGTTCAATCCTGGCCCGCGGCACCACTAAACAAATACCCTCCATGAAGGAGGGTATTTGTTTTGTTGGGGCGGGTTCAGGATTGAACTAAGGGAAGGGTGAAACCGTAAGGTTTCACTTGTTGAGGAAAGGTTGGGAAAACCTGAAGGTTTTCCCAAGAGGAGCGTAGCGACGAGTGAAATCCTGGCCCGCGGCACCATAAAAAGAAATACCTCTCATCGTAAGAGGTGTTTCTTTTTATGAGGATATTTGACTTTTTCCCTCTCCCTTGATACACTCGTTGCATTCAATAAAGCGGGCTGTGGCTCAATTGGCTAGAGTGCCTGGTTTGGGACCAGGAGGTTGTGGGTTCAAGTCCCACCAGCCCGACAAAAAATACCCCTTAATAGGGGTATTTTGTTTTAGATTTACAGGAAAAATTGATTTATGAAAGAAAACCGCATTGTTATCTTTTTCATTTCATATTACACTAGCATGGTATGAAAATAGATGCTTCCAGCTCCACAAAAACAAAAAGCGACTTAATCCCAATACTTTTTGGCTTTCTTTATTCGGCTGTTTTTGTTTTCTTTGGGCTTGGTGTAAACCACTGGTTT
>JACCDG010054982.1_pt1 | contig 10089 bp, 12 predicted proteins | sample 7442471 | NCBI WGS metagenome assembly JACCDG01 (sample SAMN15323444, study PRJNA562643) | freshwater metagenome | isolation source: river surface water | place: USA:Blue River Watershed | collected 2017-08-17 | reverse complement strand
CGCCCACCTCTGTCGTAATTCCTATATACACCCCTTTCTCGTCAGTCCCATAGGGAGAATTTCCGTCGCAATTAGCTCTATCTCCATTGAGGGTATCTCCCCAATAAAATGCCTGCTTATTCCCTCTTCCACCCCGACAGGCATGCTCCCACTGATCTTCATGGGGTAGTCGGATTTTTAAACCCGAGACACTGCATTTTTTGATGAAATCCTGACAATCATCCCAACTCACATTTTCTACAGGAAGATTTTCTCCTTTGAAGTAATGACGACTTGGATTATTGCCCATCACACTCTGCCATTGAGCTTGGGTCACAGGGTATTTTGCCATCCAGAAACCATTAGTTTCAAATTCGTGTTCTTCTTCATCGCGGTGTCTTTGCACTTCACTTTCCGGAGATCCAAGGATTGATTTCCCTGCCGGAATCCAACAAAACTTCATTCTAATATTGTCTTTTATATTCAATTCCCGCACTTCTCCAGAATCTGGAATTGCATAATGTTGCATCTCCATGAAAACATCATTAAAGCCTGGCAGATTATCACCCAAATAATCTTCTAGAATTGGTGAGAAACCTTGTTTGATGGTATTAATGACAGTTTTGTCTTGTGCAGTGAAAGTTGCTGTCTGAAGTTGCCTTAATGATCGAAGCTCTAGCGATAATCCATCGCCTTCCTCGGTGTAATAACCGGTAATTCCTGGTGCGAATGGCAGCATAATATATTTCTCTTAACAGATGATTAAACGAAAGCCTAGGACGCTACTACGGTACCACGGATGGTGCCAGTCACGGGACGACAAACGGCAGTTCCTGGAGAGGTTGTCCCAACTCCCACCCCGACTCACCCGGAGCGAGTCTCCGCTTCTGTATAAATTATTACACCACTCCCAGACATTGCCGTGCATATCACAAAGACCCCAAGGATGAGGAGCTACCTTTTCGTAACTACCCACTTCGCTCGTCCTTTTCAGCCAATCCCCTTTCTTGTCAGTGCCGTAAGGAGAATCACCACAGCAATTGGCTTTGTCCCCGTTTAACTCATTGCCCCAGTAAAATGCCTGCTTGTTGCCTCTTCCGCCACGGCATGCATATTCCCACTGATCTTCATGAGGTAATTGAACATTTAAGCTAGACACATTGCATTTTTTGATGAAATCCTGACAATCGTTCCAGCCTACTGTCTCCACAGGAAGATTCCCTCCTTTGAAATAGCTGGGGTTCTTGCCCATAACACTTTCCCACTGAAATTGCGTCACTTCATATCTGGCTAACCAAAAACCTTGCGTTTTGAATTTCCCACGTACAAACTCCGTTTCAGTGTCCAAAACTTCGGGGCGTTCCTTGTTGTAAAAAGTCTTGACGATATAATCTTGTTCTTCTTCAGGAGATCCCAATTGAGCTTCGCCCGCTGGAATCCAGCAAAACTTCATATTAACACCATCAAAGATTTTAAATTCTCTTTCTTCTCCATCGTCAGGAATTGGATGTGATTGCATTTCCATAAAGATATCGCTAAAACCCGGTATGCTATCGCCCAGATAGTCTTCGAGAATTGGCGAGAATTCATCTTTAATGGTATTGATGATAGTGGAGTCTTTAATAGTGAAAGTTACAGTTTCAAGATTTCTCAAAGAATGAAGTTCTAAAGATAGAACATTATCTTGCTCGGTGTAATAACCGGTAATTCCTGGAGCAAATGGCAGCATAATATTAACTCTTAAAAAATAATTAACCGGAAGCCAGTGGTAAAACTATAATGCAATAAAGTGGCATTCACATGTGCCGATCGGCAATATCGGGAGGCATTGCACCAACTTCCGCCCCGGCACGGCCGATACACATATGAGCTATCACACCATTCCCATACGTTGCCAATCATATCACAAAGACCCCAAGGATGAGGGGCTGCCTTTTCATAACTTCCCACTTCGGTCGTCTTTTTCAGATATTTTCCTTTCTTATTCGTCCCATAAGGGTAATTTCCAGCACAGTTGGCTTTGTCCCCATTGAGTGCGTGCCCCCAATAAAATGGTTGCTTATTCCCTCTTCCGCCGCGACAAGCATATTCCCATTGATCACTACAAGGAAGTCGTGGCTTTAAACCAGACACGCTGCAATTATTAATAAAGTCCTGACAATCATTGCAACTTACTTGCTCTACGGGAAGATTATCTCCCTTGAAATAACTTGGATTATAACCCATCACTTCTTTCCACTGAGTTTGAGTTACTGGGTATTTGCCCATCCAAAAGCCAGTGGTTTCAAATTCATGTTCAACTTCACTTTCAACTTCACTAATAGCTCTTTCTGCTTCATCTTCGTCTTCTGGTGACCCAAGCATTGCCTTGCCCGCTGGAATCCAACAAAATTTCATTCTAATATTATTTGTTATACTGAATTCTCTTTCCTCGCCATTAACGAGAATAGAATATGACTGCATCTCCATAAATGCGTCACTGAAGCCTGGTAGGCTATCGCCTAGGTAATCTTCCAGAATTGGCGAAAAACCTTGTTGAATAGTATTGATTACGGTTTTGTTTTGAGTAGAGAAAGTTATCGTTTGAGGCTTTCTTAATGATCGAAGCTCTAGATAAAGAATATCGTCTTTCTCGGTACAATAACCGGTGATTCCAGGAGCAAATGGCAACATGATATTCTCTTTTAGTAAATAATAAGACGAAAGCCAAAATTGCTTAAACGACATGCTTTAAAATATCTACTACGGATTGCTGAACGGCACCACCTGGGAACACTGCACCAGCTCCCGCCTCGATTCATCCTAAACAGGTCTTCTTTGTCATGTGAATTTTCGCACCATTCCCACACATTGCCACTCATATCACAAAGCCCCCAAGGATGAGGGGCTACTTTCTCGTAACTGCCTACTTCGGTTGTCCTTGCCAGATACGCTCCTTTTTTATCCGACCCATAAGGCTCAGTTCCTTTACAGTTGGCTTTATCTCCATTCAATTCATCTCCCCAATAAAATGCCTGTTTGTTTCCTTTACCACCTCGACAGGAATATTCCCATTGATCTTCATGGGGAAGTTGAACTTTTAACTCTGACACATCGCACTTATTGATAAATTCTTGACAATCGTCCCAGTTTACTTGCTCCACGGGGAGATTGACGCCATTAAAATAACTAGGGCTATTGCCCATTACGCCTTTCCACTGGGACTGAGTTACTGGATATTTGCCCAGCCAAAAACCACTGGTTTCAAATTCATGCTCTATTTCATTACAGTTTCTGTTATGTTCAGTTTTTGGGGAGCCAAGCATTGCCTTGCCTGCGGGAATCCAGCAGAATTTCATTTCCACTCCACTAAAGATCTCAAGCTCTCGTTCCTCGCCATCGACAGGAATTGGATGCGATTGCATCTCCATGAAAGCATCACTAAAGCCCGGCACACTATCGCTCAAATAATCTTCAAGAATTGGAGAGAATTCACTTTTAATGGTGCTGATAATAGTGGAGTCTTTGATGAAAAAAGTTACTGTCTTAGAATTTCTCAATGATCGAATTTCTAGCAATAACTTATTGCTTTCCTCGGTGTAATAACCGGTGATGCCTGGAGCAAGTGGGAGCATGATATTAACTCTTAGCAGATGATTAAACGAAAACCTAATGAGTAGCCACGATGCCATAGAACAAAATTTCCACGGTATGACGATCGGCAGTCCTCGGAATCGTTACCCCAACCTCCGCCCCGGACTGCTATGTGTAATTCTTCTTCTTTGATGTATAAATTATTACACCACTCCCAGACATTTCCATGCATATCACACAAATTCCAAGGATGGGGAGCGACCTTCTCGTAACTGCCTACTTCGCTCGTCCTTCCCAGCCAATGCCCTTGCTTATCAGTCCCGTATAGATAATTTCCATTACAATTAGCTTCATCTCCGTTCAGAGTATTACCCCAATAAAATGCTTGCTTGTTTCCCTTTCCACCTCGACAGGCATATTCCCATTGATCCTCATGAGGCAGTTGAAGCTTTAATCCCGACACACTGCACTTCTTGATGAAATCCTGACAGTCGTTCCAACTTACTCTTTCAACAGGAAGATTCTTTGCAGGAAGATTTTTTTCTTGAAACACACTAGGATTATTGCCCATAACCATTTTCCATTGAGATTGGGTTACGGTATATTTCCCCATCCAGAAACCAATATTTTCAAATTCGTGTTCTATTTCATTACTCCACCTTTTTGCTTCACTTTCTGGTGACCCAAGCATTGCCTTGCCCGCTGGAATCCAACAGAACTTCATTTGCACACCTTTAGTAATTTCAAATTCTCTTTCTTTACCATCAATAGGCAACGGATATTCTATCATCTCGAAAAATACATTACTAAAACCTGGTACATTGTCTCCCAGGTAATCTTCTAAAATTGGCGAGAATTCACTTTTAATAGTGTTGATGACTGTTTTGTCTTCAATAATGAAAGTTTTTGTCTTGGGATTTCTCAATGATCGAAGTTCCAGAGATAATTTATCACCTTCTTCAACATAATAGCCCGTAATTCCCGGAGCAAATGGCAACATATTATTCCTCAATCCAAAAAGGCTTGATTTCATTAAGCTTATTAAGATCCTCTTGAGATTTTTCAATATTCAAAGATAAAGATTTTCGCAACTTAGAAATGACAGTATCGGCATCTTCTTTAGGCAACACGTTATAAAAATCTACTACACTATTCACATCACCAAATTGCTCTGGCAACCACTGACTATTCGGAAATAACCTTATCCATGCCATCGCTAAATATGGTGCTGGGTAAGTGTTTTCTCCTAAGCGAGTAGCAAGCCATATCCGATTCTGATAAACAAAAGCCACCACCCCGACATACGGCATTTGATTGATAATTCCAGCTATTTCATAGCCGGTATCATACGCCACAGGATTCACTGGAAGGATTTCATTTGTATTATTGCAATATAAACACTGAGTGGTCTTCCCGGCACAAAAACAATTAAACTTAATATTATGAGTTAACTGGAATTCTCGCCAATTATAAACAGAAATGGCACTGAGTTTCATTGATTTACCCCCACACCAGGGCATTGCCCTGGTGTGTTTATTTTAAGACTACTTAATGCCAGTAGCCGCCAATTTTTCCAACAAAACGACAATCTCCGTTATTTGCCCCAATCCTTCTTGATTGCACAAAGTATTTATATCAGCAATTAAATTCACATCAATTTTGCCAATATAATCAACTATTTTTTTAAACTCACCGATACTTCCAACTTTGGACGCCAACGTGTTAACTTTTGCCACAAGCTCTAACACGTCATTGGGTTTCTTGATTTCAATTTCTGCGATCGGTGGAACTGAATTATTATTAGAAACTTCAGCGTCTACGGATTTAATTGCCGTAGTGGAATTTTTCGTATTCTTTTTCTTCAAATAAGAACGTACATTGCGTATTTTAGTTTTAAAGCACCCGGACTTTTCTTCCACATATTTTTCTTTTTTAAGTACGCCTACGATCTCATCGGAAGTCATATCCGATTTAGATTCAAGCAATTGCCGAATACGGATTGTTAATGTTACTTTTTCATTATTAATTGTTGACAAGACATAGACTCCTTGTAATAGCGTACTTAAGTACGCTGTTCTGGTGGGATGGAAAGATCAATTATTTCGCCAATTTCATTTTCGGCAAAATTAGCTACCTTGGCATCAGCATTGGTTGATACAATTTCTAGCCTGCGGGCAATTTCATGAACTTCTGCGAACATTAATTTAAATGACTTTAGGTCACCATTATTTTCTGTTGCTTTTTTAATATTCTTGCATTTTTCAACCATCTTAGATAACAATAAAAGCAATCCATTTTTTGGATCGTTTAACAATTCACACACAGCTTCTTCTAGTTTCACAAATTAGACTCCTTGCGGCGTAATTTTTTTTCTTGATACTTAGCCCACAAAAGAGGACATACTTCTTTTAGCCAGTCAATGATTTTATAAATTGTAGAAATATTTTTGTTCGCTTCATCATCCGCTCCACACCACTGGTCGGTGCCAGTAACTAGACTAGAATTTACCGTGGCACATAAGCCGTCTTCATTTAATTCAGGTTGCTGCGAACGGTGGTGAGCAAGCTCTTTGTGTAATGCAGCTATAAATTTAATACTATTTTTGCTGCATTTATATTTGAGAGCAATAACACTAGCCTTTGCTTCGAGTTCCTCGCGATTTTCTTCTAATTTGCGACACCGATATTCACGCAATGTTTCAATGTAAATTGGATTTGATTTCTTCCCCCAATTAGCTGCACGAATCACATAAGACTTAAGAGCTTTAATTCTTTCTTTTTTACTTTCAATCTTCGCGATAGCCGACATTTGATCAGTTGCTAGAAGATATTTTGTTAAAGCCTCATTGGGACGCAATATCCCGACTACACAACTGCTTGAATTGCCATAATTATGCTTGATTTGAATGAGTGGAAATCTTAGACTAAAGACAGGGTACAAAACATTTTTTGACGAGGATTGCTCAGATAAAATAATTTTATCAAAATCATCTAATTGAGCCAAAACATATGTTTCTCGATTTTCGCCTGTAGAATATTCAATGTCATTTTCTTCAAATACGCGGCCTGGGTGCCACGGTAATTCAAGTAACTCACCACAAATACGATTAATGTCGTAATCTTCTGCAATATTGCATTGATTAGTTCCGCTTTGCGGATCATTGTTATCAACACAAAAAGTTAATCGCAAAATGGTTTTTTCAAATAATTTGCAAAAATTTTCAATCAATTCTTTGATGCCCAACATCATGGACTCCCAGGCTGGTGGTTGCATTTCATACCTCTAAAAACATTGTAGTCAAAAACCACTCAGACGTTTTCAATTTAGATCATTAAATACCTAATTTCTTGCTAATTAAGAACATAAGACATTTTAACGACCATATAACTTACCATCATCAACATTATTATCCCACCCAGCATTGGCGGGATTATCATCCGGCAAGATAACAAAAACCCACCCAGTGAAGTTTCTCATAAATTTATCCCATGTCCAAGTCTGCACTTTAAGCGTGCGATCAGAATTATCAATTATTTTTACTTGCTTGCCTCGTTGAAAATCGCATACCAAAATAACGTGGGTGTTGTTTACGCCAATACCGCAGCCCATTTTCTTCTTTGTAACCCACTCTTCTAAAAAATCTAAATCATGTCCTGTTACTTGTTTGAATTTAATATTACGTGCCGTCATTACTTTATTGAATTCTCCAGGACCAGTTGCGTGTTTGTATTGATCCGTAAGCCCTTCTGCACCTTTTACGTTATGATACGTCCCGAGCATTTGAGCCGTACACCAAACGCATTGTGATCCTGTTTTATTGTAAATGCGAATATTTTTAGGAACTGGTACTTGTAATCCAATTAACTCAAAATCGATTAAATGATTGGGAGGAAAGGATGGATGCGATGGATACGAGCCGATTGAAGGAAGTGGAGTAAGCTGCTGCTGGATAATTTGTTGATGTGTGTCCGAAGATGGCGGCAAAGTATTTCTGTCTCGTGTTCCTTTAATCGCTAAAACGCCTGTCAGGCTCATTGCGAAAACGGAGATGCACAGACAGATTTTGTTCCTCAAAGAAGTCGCTGCTTCCATATGCACTCTCCTTTTGCCAGATGAGCATATTTACGAGAAGCAACGCTTATTCTATTGCAATAATTTGATATTTAAACAATCTTATGAATAATTAATTATGCAATCCCTCTTACATTGAGAATCCATTTATTTAATATTTCTGTTTCAGCCTTCTCTGGAAGGTTTGAGTGAGGCAGTAACTCTTTGGCTTGATCAAATAATTGACGAGCTTTTGTGATAACTTCTTTCTCGTTATAATTACCTTGACGAATTGCAAGAATTTCCTCTCGTTCCTCGCCGGTATGCCAATTATTAGGAAGCTCTCCTTGTGTTAGTTTAAAAGCTTGCTTAGCAAGACGAATAACATGATATAGCCATTTCTTGCCAGGCTTTCCGCCTGTTGTGTGTACGGGTTGACCGGCAAGATATTTTTTTAATTGTCCTTGACCATATTGAATATATTTATTGATACATTCTTTGGTGACAAATTTATTACGCATTTCGCGTAACTGTATCCAAGGCTGAGTCATATGAATCATTGTATCACAAAACAAAGATTCCATAGCAGCAGGAGTCCCTGAATTTAACATCTCCGCAAATCTTCTAATTTCATGAAATGATGTATTAGGCTTATCGGTAACGTAGGACTCCACCAATGGCTTAAGATGGAGTCCAACGAGTGACGGCAATGGTGCCACGTATACTCCAACCCAATCCCAATCACTCGTTGCGATGTTGAGATTAAAACAACGAGAACCAGCTACACGAGTCATTATTGTCGTGCCAGGAGCTTGAATACCGTGAATTCGTTTGAGATCTTCGAACTCTTTGACAAAAGATGCCTCATTCTCAGATCCAAGCAAGACTTTTTCTTCCATGACTAGACCAACTTTCTCGATTAAATTAATACTGTTATTGTGCTCCTATGTCGTATGAACAGTGAACACAAAAAACAGCCGATCCAACCATTCGATATGTTTTACCGACCTTTTGCGTGCAAGTAGGTCCAGAACAATACATTTTCGCAATGTCATCTTGATATTTTTGCATTCTGTGGGTGATTAGCCTTATTGCATTATTGTCTTCGGCTCGCTTGGCGATCAAGTGTTTAGTCAAACATTCCAGTAACCAATGTTGTCCAAAATAATGAACAATTTGTTCACCAAATTGTTCCATTTTGTGATCACCACCACACCCACACTTCACTTTGCATCCAGTTTTAGATTCATGAGCAATACGACACTGCTCATTACATGTTTCTATGCTGGTTTTTGACATTTTATTTCACTCTTATTGTAGTGGTCAATTTTGAAAATTAACAAACTTGAAATTCATCTCAAGTTGAGAAATGTGCAAATGAATATTAGAACTAAAGTTGCTGATTTTCCCTGGAGTTTAAATTTTCTAGAATCACAAATCCCGCCGCCCGAATCCGTGGGCGTAAAGTGAGGCTGTCCATCTCACACGGGATTGTTTCAATAATATTTTATCAACTAAGGGATTGGGAGCAATTTTCTATCCGCCCACGTTCCCTTACTTGCCGTGCCGTACCATTTTTGAACCATCACTTCTTTGATTTTTGCCTTATCCTCTTCTTCAAGAAGATCTTTAAAGGCATTAGGAAATGCCTGTGTAACAGCAGTGAACGATTGACCAATAAAAATTACATGTTCCTTGCCGTCTGCGTCAGTAGCGACCACACGCCAGTCTGAAAATTTCTTCTCAGTTAGCGGCATTTTTTCAAATTCCATTTCGGTTTCTTCGACGACTTCAGTTAACATAAAACTTACTCTCCTTAGCAGCAGATTACTTAAGAGGATTTTTTAAGTCATATTCCGTATCAAGAAGCTGCACAATATCAATTGGCTTATGTCCCAACAATTGCTCCCATGCTGCAACTACCAGACGTATATCTCGTACCTGGTAGTCACGCCCGCCTTGAGCCAAGGCAATATTTTCACTGTCGCCGGCTTTATCTAAAACGGTCTTTATTTCTTTAATTTTTTGCCGAAACAATTTTGGCAAACGAACTTTTGGAGCCACTCCCTCCTTGAGTACTTCGGGACGTTCTGCGAATGTTTGTTTTATGGACTCATCCGTCAAAATAGGATTGTTAATAATTCTTTGGGCACGAGTACTTTTTTCTTGTGCTCCCCGTAATTTTTTCTTGCCGTCAGCTAATCGCCGGCTTTGAATCTTGGCGGCTATGCGATCTCCAACCTGATCGGCATCACCAATTTCAATTTCCGCACATTCGATTTCAATTTCTGCCGTATTTTTATCTTTTTCGGCTTCTAAAATTTCATCATTGGCGTTCCGGATAATCATAGATTCGGTGTAATCGAGCACAAATGTAACATACTCTTCTTTTGCAGACAAAAGTTGAATAGCAGCAGTGCGAGAAAGCGAGCCAGCTTTTAGAAATTCCTTAGCCCGATCAGGAAGTTCGGCAAGTTGTAAGGTGTG
>JACCDG010976007.1_pt1 | contig 10092 bp, 8 predicted proteins | sample 7442471 | NCBI WGS metagenome assembly JACCDG01 (sample SAMN15323444, study PRJNA562643) | freshwater metagenome | isolation source: river surface water | place: USA:Blue River Watershed | collected 2017-08-17 | reverse complement strand
CTTCTTTCGGTCGATTGGCCTAAACATAGTCATCTATCGGCATTTACCAATGTAATATTCAAAACAGTTTCGGACTGTTTCCCGTTAATATTGGTATGATTATATTACCTCAATACAATTCTTTCCCGATATAGGAATTTTTCCTGCAAGCTTTCAAAGGGGCGGTATATATAATAAATGTACCCATCCCGTACCTTTATTTTTCCGGCAGAATGATGGATGATTTTGTACATACCTTCTTCTTTACCACTGCGGTAATTCAGTTGTTTCAGGTACTGGTGACCATTATGGCTGTATATGGCATAAATGTCATTGTTGATGATATCTTTTACCATGCAGTTTTTCCACTCGCGCCAGTTTTTAGGATGATGATAATTTATTTTTACGGAGTCTGTTTTTTGACCATAACGGTTGAAATGAAAAAGATAATCCCTGTAATGATCAAATACGTGCAGCGTGTCGCCAATAACAAAAAGCGGGGCGTATAAGGGTTCATAATACATGGATTGGGTAAAACCACTGATAAGTGCCGCAGCCCGGTGCTTGTCAATACCATACTCAGCCGCAATATTACGTGCCAATAGTTTTTCCCGGGGTTTCATGCTGTAATACTCAAAGCGGTAGGCATGCATGAGGTCGGCATTTTCTATGGTCGTTATTTCTTTATGGGTAGAATCGTGCGTGTAATAGGAAAAATAGGTGAAAAGAGGGAAATCAGGACTATAATTACTGAACAACAACTGACCTTTCAGGGTGTCGATAACAGGCTTCACCAGAGCATTGTAATCTTCTGGTGGCAGACTCGCGAGCAGGGGTGCGTTGTTGCGTATAAGGATACGGTAGATGTTTTTTTTGCAAAGCAGGTTAACATAGCCCATGTAATCACGGTAAAATTCTTTAACCTCAGCAATGGGATCGGGTACAAACACAGAGCCTAAGATATGTTGCGACTGATCGGCTAATCGCACATAGGGTTTGTCGGTTTTTTTATCGAAACTGAGTAACAGGTAGCCGTTTTCGTAAAATTCGAAGTCCTGTATGCTGAATTTTGGGCTACCAAAAACCGTATCCGGATGTGGGTGTGCAACAATGGTTACTGAATCAATGGAGAAGACCTTCCGATTCATGTAAACCCGAAAGCTAAGAGTATCGCTGCTGCTATCGGTGTCACATTCCTTTACCGTGCTTTGGTAGCTCAGGTGGCTAAACTTTAGCGCCAGGTGTTTGGTGCGCAATAGTACTAAAAGAAAATGGCCATTTTTATCGGTAGTGGTAGCAAAGCCGGAATTCAGTATTTGTACACTGGCTTTATCCAATACTTTCCCAGACTCTTTGTCGTACACAGTCCCCTGTAGAATCAACAGTTTATTGGATCGGTTCTGGCTTTTGTAGTCAGACAGACTTAAAAGTATAATAAAAAATGTGCCGGCAATTCGTTTCATATTTCCAATTATGCCAATGTTAACGAGAAGTAGTCCAAAATTGTTTCGGGTATTACATTGGTAAATGCCGATGGATAAATCTGTTTAGGCCAATCTGCTGAAAGGAGAATTGGCTTAATACATATTCCCAAACGGTATTATAATGCAAGACGCAGCCTCTGGATTTTTTCATAAAAAAAAGGGCATTAAAGCCCTTTTTGATTTTAGTTTTTTACTTGATGGGGTACATCCAGTTAAATTTATCGGCTACCCTTCCTTTGCGGATGTCGCGCAGCGCTTTATCCACCTTATTTGAAAAGGTTCTTGTTTCTATCGCCGGCAGGTTGTAATGTTTATCGTCGTAACCTATACCAATAATCTGAGCAATGGTAGCTGCTGTTCCGGTACCAAATGCTTCCTGCAAACGACCTTGCTCAATAGCACTCAGTACTTCTTTTACACTTATTTTACGTTCTTCGGCTTTCATTCCCCAATCGCGTGCCAGCGCAAGCACCGAATCGCGGGTAATACCCGAAAGTATAGTATCACTAAGCTGCGGGGTAATAACCACATTGTCTATTACGAACATCAGGTTCATGGTTCCCGATTCTTCAACATATTCGTGAGTTTTGGCATCAGTCCAGATAACCTGCTGATAACCCTTTTCCTGAGCCAGACGGGTAGGGTAGAGGGAGCGGCCATAGTTACCGGCAGTTTTAATATAACCTACACCACCTTCTACAGCGCGAATATAATCGTGTTCTACCAGCACCTTTACAGGCTCGCTGTAATATTTTCCGGCGGGGCAGGAAATAATAACAAACTTATAGGTTTCGCTGGGGCGCACACCAATAGCCTCGTCTGTTGCAAATAAAAACGGACGTATATAGAGTGAACCTGTTTCGGAAGAGGGTATCCAATCTTTATCCAATTTAATGAGTTCCATCAAACCACCCATGAATAATTCTTCCGGTATTTCCGGCATGGCCATGCGTACCGCAGAAACATTCAGGCGGTGTTGGTTAGCCAGCGGGCGAAAAAGCGAAACCTCGCCATTATCATTTTTGTAGGCTTTCATGCCTTCAAATATAGCCTGACCATAATGAAGGGCTGAGATGGATAAGCTCATGGGCACGTTTCCATAGGGCTGAATACTTGCCTTTTCCCATTTTCCATTGGCGTATTCGGCCACAAACATGTGGTCTGAAAAACATTTGCCAAAAGGCACGTTGTTCACATCCTGCTCATTTACACGCGACCTGCTTGTCCGCGTAATTTTAATATCAATTGTGTCTGTCATAATTCATAGTAGTTGTAACTACAAATAAGCACATAATTTTCAGATGGACAAATTTTTTTGACCGCTTTTTGTAGTCTGAGCGGTAATAATCGATATGTTGCTGTTTTTACAGGCCAAAAGCACAATATGCGCTACAGTAGCAGCGCAGCGCAGACAAACATGTGCAGTGGTGTAAGATATTATGCAGCTTTGCCAAAGCGCCAAAGCATTTTGGCATGCGACCAAACGGCACCGGCAAATGTAGGTTGCGAATTGTAGGGTAATCCGAATTCGCTGGCGGTTTCTTTTACAATAGAAGACAATTTTTTATAGTGAACATGGCATATGTTAGGAAAGAGGTGATGTTCTACCTGAAAATTTAGACCACCTACATACCATGAAAATAAAAGGCTTTTGGGTGCAAAGTTTGCAGTAGTATACAACTGGTGTACTGCCCAGTCGTTTTCCATGTTCCCGGTTTCATCGGGTAGTGGAAAACGGGTGTCTTCCACAACATGAGCCGGTTGGAATATTAATGCCAGTACCAAACCAGCAGTAAAATGCATAATAAAGTAACCCAGCAATATCTGCCACCAGAAAGCATGAATAAGCAGAAGGGGAATAAGTAAGGCATAGGCATAGTAAATTACTTTGTAAAAAATTATCCACCGCAGGTGGCTGCTGTATTCCGTTTTTGCGGTAGCCAATAAACCCATGCGGTTGTAGCGGCGTAATTGTTTAAAATCTTTGGTAATGCTCCACATAATCGTCATCAACCCGTAGAAGAACCAGGCATAAAAAATTTGTAGACGATGAATTTTTTTGTAACGTGCATGCGGAGAGAAACGAAGTATGCCGGGCGGAGCAATATCTTCATCTACCCCGTCAATATTGGTATATGTATGGTGCAGGTTATTGTGTTGCAGTTGCCAGTTGAGAGGGCTTCCCCCTATTAGCACCAGACTATACGACATAAGCTTGTTTATCTTAGGGTTTTTTGAGTAACTGCCGTGATTGGCATCGTGCATTACACCCAAGCCTATTCCTGCCATACCAAAACCCGCAAGTACACATAATAATAGCTGTATCATCTGGCTGGAGAAGACATTAAAGATCAGTAGAAAATAAGGAATCAGGTAGAATGCAAACATGCATATTGTTTTCAATACCATTGTGTAATTGCCATACTTGGAAATCTGATTATTCCTGAAGTATTCATCTACCCGTTTCCGAAGCGTAGTATAGAATAAACGGTCTTTATGATTGTAACGAATGGAAGTGTGTATCTGACTCATCAATAAAAATTTACCCCTTTTAAATGAAAGGGAACATTTCATAAAAGGCAAATTTAGTCTTTATTATCAGCGAAGACAAATTAATATTTACTAAAAAAAGATTATCTGTCAACATATTAACAATATTTAATATATTGATTATCAGGTTAATATTTGTCGGTGTCCCGGTTTTGTCATCGGGCAATTGATAAGGATCATGTTTTTTTGAAGCCGGGAGGGATTAAAATTCCTGAAGCCGGGGTCGGTATTTCCTCGTTCTCTTCAGTTCATATTGGTAAAATATCCGCCCAAGATTGGCAAGATAAGGCAGGGCTATGGTTTTGTATTCGTATTTGCCGTCGTTAATGATTTCATTTTCATTGGTGTAAATCACTGCTGACAACATAAACTCTATTTGTTTACTAGTATCGAAGATATAGGCACAGTCGGCCATAAAGCCGAATGACTGTCCAACTATGTTGCAGATGTGCAGGCTGGTATCGTTAATGGTTCCGGTATAATCGCCGTAAATAAAGTATTTTTTATAGGCATCGGGGTATTTTTTCGGATTATATACCGGTGTGGTACTTTGTCTGGGGTAAAGGCTTAGGTAATGAAGCAGAAAAGCACGGTCACTTGCACTAATATGGTATTGCTCCTCTCTGGGCAGGTAAGGCATAAAAGCCAATTGCAGGAGTAATTGATGCACTGCGGGCAGACTGAGGTAATTGAGGGCGCTGAAATCCTTGGGTTTAGTTACTTTTTTTCCATTTTTATCGATATGGGCTTTACCCACCAAAACAGTACCCAGAGGATGCGGGTATATTCTTTTGCTTTCCTGTTGTTCCTGCTTAAAAAGCAATTGCCCTTCTTTATTATAAAATAGTACAGGATTCGTAGTGAGGTGTTGCATACCTGAACAAGCTCCGTCGAAACGGTGAACAATGCGGGCATCCGGATAACCCAGTTCGTTGAGGCGTTGTTGTATATAATCGGCACCCAAGAACTCATACACCCGCCCATAAGCATGATTATCGCTAACCAGTAGCATTTTGCGAATATAATGTTCCAGCGTTGGCAATCCGTCCGGAGCAGATGTGTCTTTAACTACCTGGTGCTGGCAGAGTCCGGCGCTGTCCGTAAACATGGTACTGGCAGCACTTAAACCAGGAACATTCAGGTTTTTTATTTTTTCGAGGGCCAGTATACTACAGGGTAATTTAACCAGACTGGCGCAATAAAAGTACTTGTTGTTTCCCGGCTGGCAGGTGTACGTACTAAAGACCGGATGATTACTGCTGTCGCGGTCTATCCGGGTATAAATGATCTGAATACGGTATTTTTCTGCCTGAGCCGTAATTTTTCCAAAAAGTTCAGGATGGGCTTTCAGCAGGCTGTCAATAATATTGCCCTGACCCGAACAAGGCTGAGAAAAAATCAACAGCAAAACACCAAGTGTCACGTTAAGCTGGTAATTTTTTACCCGTTTGGGGCGAGTGTTTATTTGGGTGAATGATTTTATAGCACTGCGGGTCATGCTTACTTAAGGGTAATTGCTTTCAAGCGTACTCCCCGGCTCCACTGCCGTTTAGCCAAACCATGCGGGGCGTAAAAGGTAACGATGGTGCTTTGGCCGCTTGTAATTTTCTTTATCGAACTGGTCATGGGCGTATAGTACTTCTTATTGATTTTAATAATACAGTCTCCGGCAGGAATTTCTTCGAGGTAACAGGTTCCGTTATTAAGAGTATAACCTTCTTTCAGCAGGTTTTTCCTTTTAAATACCTGTACCAACACACTGTCTACCGGACGGTTGTTTTTGGCATCGAATACATTTACCTGTACTTGCCCCGTTTGCCCTAAGCTTATTAATGCCGGAGAGAAAAGAAAAAAGATACATCCGGCAGTTAGTTTATTTTTAATACAAACCATTTCTTTTACGCATAAACCATTCGATAGTGAGTAAGCCCATAAGCAAATAGAAAATCCATTTCAGGTCAATAAGATCGCTGAGTTTTTTATGTGTATAGGTAATGGTTTTCAGGTCTTTACGGTTTTCCAGCATTTGTTGCAACAAGTGCAGTTGGCCGGGGTAAAGCATTTCGCCTCCGCTTTTTCGGGCTAATTGGTAGAGCAGGCTGTGGTCGGCAACAGTATTGATTTGTTCGGCCACCAGTTCCTTAACGGTAATGCTTCCTTTTTGTTCGTATATTTTACCGTTAATGTTTACCTGTGCCCGATAGGTATATTCGCCCGGGGCAAAAACACCCGCATTCAGCCGGTAAGCCCGTTCGGTTTTATTAAATGTATAATCAAACTTTTTACCTTCATTGTTGAGGATGCTCAGCGAAACTTCCGGTTCGGTAATTAGCTCATAAGCTTCGTTGTATACTTCCGCATCAAATTCAAAAGCTTCGTTCTCGTTAATTATTTTTTTGGAGAATACCCGGAAAAAACTTTTGTCGGCCTTAACCGAGAGGTACTGAACAGTTTTATTGATGAGTTCGTTAAATAAATTATGATTCTGATGATCAGCATAATCGCGTAATTTCCATCGCCACAAACCATCGCCAATAAACAGAGCCGATTTCTGGCTGTTCACCTGATTAAAAACAAAGAGCGGGTTTTCGGTTTCTACTACACCAATACGCTGATTTAGCATGGCTGTAAGGGAATTGGTTATGTTGTAATTGCCCAGCGGTGCTTTTACAGCCGGGAAATGACTGAAGTAGTTTTTTAACTCATTGCTGAGGGTAAACAATGCGAAGCCTGTATTGTATACTGTTTCGGCATCATTATAACGATTTACATTCCCGCCTATGTTAATACCAGGTAAGCGGTCGTTATCGCCGGAACTGATAAGAAAATAAGGCATACCGGCTGTATTGAGTTCATTCAGTATACGGCTGTTGTTTACCTGCACCTGATGCAGTATAACGAGGCTGTATGGTTTTAACGGAGCCGTAAAATTAGCCGCAATAAAGGCATCCACTTCATAATTATGATTGGCTTCTATACTTTCCTTAAGTGCAACTACATCGGGATGGGGTGCGGCATACAAAATCAGAATTTTTTCGCGACTGTCGATTACATCCATTACAAAATTGCGAGTGTTGTTCTGCCTGTTTTGTTCTTCATCGGCATAGCTAAGGTTAACCGTGTATTTTTGCACACCGGGTTTGTCGGCATCGAAAATAAAATTATAAGTAGCGGTATATTTATCAGCATTACAAATTACCTGCTGTTCGGCCAGTGTACGCCCATCTTTACTAACGCTTAGTTTTCCGGAGTATGTTTTGAGCTGCCTTATATCTACTGTAATTTCTACCGGAAATTTGTTGCCGAGATAAGCCACCTGGTTATGGTCTGTTTTCCGGATCAGGGCATCTTTTACCGGGCTGGTATCGCCGAGAGCAATGGTGTAAACAGGGCTTTTAATACGATTAACGGAATAAAGTGGATTATTACCTTTATTAAAAAGACCATCGCCTGATAAAATTATGGCACCCAGGTTACGGTTGGAATAATTGTTTTCTATTTCAGTAAACAGTGCTGAGTAGTCTGACTCTTTGCCATTCAGTTTAAAACTGTCGCTCTGCCGGAGGGTTTCGTCAAAATTAAATACCCGTACTTCATATTTTTCGCGCAAATCTTCGGCAAATTTTTTCAAGCGTGGAAGGTACTCGTTGCGGATTGCTGAAGAATCTTTGCTGAAAGCCAATGAGGCTGAATTATCCTGAGCAATAAGCACCAATGGTTTTTCCTGTTCGTTAATTATATTTCTAATAAGCGGGCCTAATAGAAAAAAAGCCAGCAGGCTGATTAAAACCGAACGGGTGAGGAAAAGTAAAAGGGTAATAAATGCCGGAAGTTCTTTATTGCCTTTGTTTTTATAATACAAAACCAGCCCATAGAACAATCCTGCCGCTATACAGAGCAGACTCATCCACAAGGGGTATTCGGTAATGAGTTGGAACAGTAAAGGAACTTTCAAGCCGCAATGTAATTGGCACTAAGTTAACATTCCTCCGCAAACATTGATGCACTGACCGGTAATATAGTTGCTCATATCGCTTCCCAGAAACACGGATAGGTTAGCAACATCTTCCGGTGTTCCGCCACGCTTAAGGGGTATATTCTCGCGCCACTGCTGTACCACTTTTTCGTCGAGAGCAGCGGTCATTTCTGTTTCAATAAAGCCCGGGGCAATTGCATTGCAGCGTATATTACGTGAACCCAGCTCCTGGGCTACCGATTTGGTAAAACCAATAATACCCGCTTTGGAGGCGGCATAATTGGTTTGCCCGGCATTGCCACTAACGCCAACTACCGAACTCATATTAATAATAGAACCACTACGGGCTTTTAACATTGGCCGCTGCACCGCTTTGGTCAGATTAAATACCGATTTCAGATTGGCATTCATTACCTCGTCCCATTGCTGTTCGGTCATACGCATCAGCAGCGTATCGCGTGTAATACCGGCGTTGTTTATCAGTATATCTATAGTGCCAAAATCAGTTACAACACTGTTTACCAATTCTTCGGCTGCTTTATAATCCGCAGCGTCGCTGCGGTAGCCCCTGGCTTTTATGCCATAAGCCTCCAGTTCTTTTTCCAGTGCCTGACCTTTTTCTACCGAGCTGAGGTAAGTAAAAGCAACATTAGCACCCTGTTCGGCATATTTTAAAGCAATAGCCCTGCCAATGCCTCTGGATGCACCGGTAATAAGTACTGTTTTTCCCTGAACAAGTTTCATTGACATATTATGTTGGTTGTTGTTTCAGATAACGGTTTAAATGCGAAAACGCTTTTTAGATGAACCAGATTCGCAAAGCAATAACCGGATATCTTTTTTTGCGTGTGCAAACCTACGTGTTTTTTAGCATTTTACCCATGTTTCGTTTATTTTTTTGGCATGTTCTGGTTTAATGAAATAAAAATAAGTAAAACAAAGAAGGGAATAAGTGTAAGATTTTTAGGAGAACTTTTCAGCGTTATCAGTTAGCTGCGAATAGCATATTGGTTATTTCTGTTGCGCTTAGTTGATTTACAGGGGTGATTTTGATTAATTTGCAAAGTGCCTTTACACAAAAATTTTAATAATCAGAAAAGTATTATGAGGAAGCGGAAATTGTTGAAACTGGGTTTAGTTGGCGGACTGATGTGTTCATTGGCCATACAGGCTCAAAAGGGTTCCTGGGTGGAATTCGGATTAACCGGGAGTGGCGGAGCCGGAATAATAACCAATAAGAACCTGTGGAACGATCAGCGTACAGTTACTGCCGATGTGTCCTTTTTGTATACCTATGGCGCCAAGCTGGCATTAAACATTAATGAAGCGCATGAAATATTGTTGAATGCTGAAATGGGTATCCGTAAACAGAAGTACACCATTAAAATAGACTCTGTAAGTATCGATAAAGAAGTTGCCCTGAAGGTAATTGATGTCTCGCCTTTATACCGATATCACAATAGTGAGGGTGGGTATATTGAAATCGGCCCTCAGATTTCACTGTTGAGCGGAGTAAACGAAAATCAAAATGGCAACGTAAGGGATGTAACAGAAAAATTCAATCACACTTATATATCGGGAGTATTTGGTTTTGGTTCCAACTTTATTCAGGCCAATGCTTTTACACTTGCTGCCGGGTTAAGATTAAGTTATTCGTTTACCGACCTTATTTCTGATGATGGCGGTAATGGTATGCAAACATCCTATCCGCTCAATGATATTAAGTATCATAAGTCTTACAATAGTTATGCGCCCACTAAAGCCATAAGTGCAATGTTGCACATGGAGTTCAATTTCGATCTGGGCTATTTTGTACGCTCGAACTGTAATCGCCATCGGGTTTCTTTCCTTACGTTTTAGATAAATTGTACGCTGTACTTTACACATTGTAGAATGTAATGTGGTTATGCAATGTACAATGTGCAAAATACAGTTCACAGTGTACATTGTACAACCTGCACCAATTAGTTGTTCAATTAATACCGTTTGCATTAATATAATAGTCCAATTCCGTTTCACTACATTGCACCATAACATTAATAGCAACGGCATTTACCACTGTAAATATTTTATTTGGATTGGACCAAATAAAATATAACATTG
>JACCDG010911507.1_pt1 | contig 10092 bp, 10 predicted proteins | sample 7442471 | NCBI WGS metagenome assembly JACCDG01 (sample SAMN15323444, study PRJNA562643) | freshwater metagenome | isolation source: river surface water | place: USA:Blue River Watershed | collected 2017-08-17 | reverse complement strand
GAACGCACTTTCAATTACCGCAAACTTTGTTGGATCTTTAAGCTTTACCCGGAATGATTCTGGAAGTTGATCTGGTGTGACATTTTGAGCAATTGCAGAGCCCTTAAATCTTTCTTGAAAACGTTTAAATGCTTCACTCTGTGATTCATAATAAACCTCTTGCACAACCGGTAGTGCTTGCAAATCCTTTTGAATACCAATTTTTTGATCCTGCGTGATTACCCCATTGGCACAAGATTGACCTTCAGAGAGTGAGCCACATAAAAATATTGAGACCTCAATCTTGTCATACCAATAATCTTTCATTACTCGCACCTGTGAGTTTGCAAGTAAACCAATACCCAAAAGTGACAAAGAGATGGCAACTGTAATTACCACCGCAAATGTCATAGTTAGGTTTCGGCGCAGGCCAATGCCCACCTCACTCATTACAAATTTAGCACGCATTTGATAACCCTATCTTTTCTTATCTTCGCTTTAGCCGGTATAGCCATAGACACCACGAGCCTGATCTCGGATGACATGACCACCTTCTAATTCAATAACTCGCTTGCGCATCTGATCGACAATTCCTGCATCATGAGTGGCCATTACAACTGTGGTGCCCTCCCGGTTGATGCGATCTAGTAATTTCATAATTCCCACTGAGGTTGCTGGATCTAAATTTCCAGTTGGCTCATCGGCAATTAAAATCGTAGGCCGAGATACATAAGCTCTAGCAATTGCAACTCTTTGTTGCTCACCTCCTGATAACTCACTTGGTTTTCGATCCCCTTTTTCTTCAAGACCAACTAACTCTAAAACCTCTGGCACATCTCGACTGATTTGTTTATTTGAATAGCCAAGTACATGCAATGTGAAGGCAACATTTTCAGAGACGGTTTTATTTGGCAGTAATCTAAAATCTTGGAAAACAGTTCCTACCTGCCGGCGCAGCTCTGGCACCTTATGGTTAGCCAGCGAATTTAAATCCTTACCCGCCACATGAATCACACCCGAGGTTGGCCGCTCCTCACGCAATACCAATCTTAAAAAGGTTGATTTACCAGAGCCAGATAACCCAACTAGGAAAACAAACTCACCCTTTGTAATTTCTAAATTCACACCATCTAGGGCAGCTTTATCCTGTCTTGGATATAGCTTGGTTACATTCTCAAAGCGAATCAATTTTAAAACCCTTCAATCAGGTGTGTAGATCAACTAAGAGTAGTTTAGATAAGTAATCAGATTTATCTGGTGATTTACCACTACTTTTCGCAATTAAAGCCTGAGAATTAACGCAAAATGTGAGATTACTCGCGCCCCTTGCGCCATTTAATACCAGCCTCAATAAATCCATCAAGATCACCATCTAATACACCAGATGGATTTCCAACTTCAAAATCTGTTCGCAAATCCTTAACCATTTGATAAGGAGCAAGAACATAAGATCTCATTTGATTTCCCCATGATCCTGAGTTATCACCCTTTAATGCATCCATCTTGGCGCGCTCTTCTAGTCTGCGACGCTCTAATAATTTAGATTGCAACACAGCCATTGCGGTTGCACGGTTTTGAATTTGAGATCTTTCATTTTGGCAGGAGACCACAATGCCAGATGGCAAGTGAGTAATGCGCACAGCAGAGTCGGTGGTATTTACACCTTGTCCACCAGGGCCGGATGAGCGGTAAACATCAACTCTTAAATCTTTTTCTTCAATCTCAATGTGATCACTTTGCTCCACTACTGGCACAACCTCAACACCGGCAAAGGAAGTATGGCGGCGAGATTGGGAATCAAAGGGTGAGATACGAACTAAACGATGAGTTCCTTGTTCAACTGAAAGCCGGCCGTATGCATAAGGAGCTGAAATTCTAAAAGTTGTTGATTTAATTCCCGCCTCTTCGGCGTAGGAGGTTTCTAAAACATCGATTTTATAATTGTGTCGCTCGCAGTATCTAAAGTACATACGCATCAACATCTGCGCCCAATCTGCTGCCTCAACACCGCCAGCCTCTGAGCGAATAGTCATCAATGCATCACGTTCGTCATACTCACCACTTAAAAGAGTTTGCACCTCAAGATCATTGATTACTTTTGTTAACTCATCTAACTCTTTATCAACCTCTTTAAATGCAGCCGCTTTATCACTTTCAGCCGCGGATAACTCAACCATTACCGGCAAATCATTTAATCTTGATCTAATTGAGTTGATCTTATTTATAGTTGATTGGGCTCTAGATAATTTACTGGTAATTACTTGAGCTGCCTGTGGGTCATCCCAAAGATTTGGCACACTCGCCTGTTTTTCTAGATCGGCAGCGGTGGCGATTAATTTGGGCAGGTTTAAGACCTGCTCAATTGATTTAAGAGTTAAATCAACCTTGCCTATCTCATCTTGATAATCACGGGCGGCCATGGGGTAAGGGTAATCTAATTAGGGATGTATACCGAACTTGCGCCAACCTTGGTGGTGATTGTTACTTTATTTAACTCTTCACTATGAATAAATGGAATCTGGATTGGTAGATCTCCAACAATGAAAACTTCGGCAGATACTTCATAAAGTTGGCAATTAAAAGAGCTAACTTGGATAATTTTTCCAGAGATTTGTACCTGTTTTATAAGTGAATGAAATTCTATATTCGCTGCCATGCAATCAAGGGGTACACGTTTGTTATTGCTAAATCTATTGAGCTGCGCGTAATAGGCCAGTGAGTTAATTGATTGTGCAGATTTATTTATAGCACTCTCTGCCACATTAGTTAACTCTTTCTTTACCGAATAAGCAGATGCAATATTGATTGATATAAATAACAAGCTCATTGATAACAAGAAGAAGCCAAATGAAAGTGGTATCAATGAACCGCGGCTTTGACATTTGAGCCACTTTTTTATCGCCATAGATCTACATACTCTGAGGCTGAGGCGGTTTGATCATTTCCTACCTTGATTGTTGCAGTTACTAAATTACCCGGCATAAAACAGGGATAAAAAGTGCAGGTTAGATTAAGTTTGATCTCCCTTTCTTTCTTAGCACTGGTAGATTGTTTAGATTTATAGATCTCAATAACCTGATAAGCCCTAGCCATTGCTAAATCCTCATTAGGGCTACTAACAAATGCTCGCACACTTTGTCTTGCCAGATTCTTACTCTCAGAAATTGCCATTGAATGATTTTGGATGGCGGTGATGAGGATTAGAAACGCTGTGAAAAATGGGAGGGTAAAGATTACAAACTCTGCAATCGCAGAGCCCGGATCTGACCTTTTTATAAATTTAATTACTCTCATCCTCATCAACTGCTATCGCTAATACTTTGCGGCTTGATAAGTTTCCAAAATCAATAAACTTTTTTGTATTTTGTTGTCGATCTGCGACTAGCAACGAACCGCCGCCAATTAATGGATACCTTTGGTAATCGCCAGATTCACCATTGATCGCAATCTTGGCTAGCTCTCCTTGGGAAAGATTGGTATCTGTCATCACATTAAATTGCATGAAGATCAGTTGAAACATAACTAAAAATACAAAAACCTGCGGAAGTATGGTTAGAAATGATTCAACTGACCCACGGCTTTGGGCAAGTAATAGCTTGCGCAACTACCTGATACCGCCCATTGCATCCAATGAGTTGCGCAAGATTGTGGTTAGTTTGGGCGCAGCAATTGACCAAATTCCAGTTACTAATGCGGTGGTCATTAAAACTACTAATACCCAGCCCGGGACATCCCCACGGCTTTCTTTTTTGATCAATGCCGCTACCTTTGATTTTAAAAACAGATTTAACTTAATAATTTGCAGTGACGGATTCATATAGCTCCAAAATGTTTGTGTTTGGAAACTATAAAGAGTTGGGATAACTAAAGTAATCGCAAATAGAAAAACTGTGGATTACTTGAGTTAAAGCTACTAGGCGCTATAGACCAACCTCAGTTAGTGATTTAGATAGTAACTCTAAGCCCAGCTTGGCATCACTTTCAGAGATATTGCATGGTGGCACCATGTGAATGCGATTGAAGTTATTAAATGGCATCAAGCCATTCTTCTTACAAGTTGCCACAATCTCATTCATCTTTGGGCTTGATGCCCCATATGGCGCAAGTGGTTCGCGAGTTTTTCTATCGGTGACCATATCAATTCCCCAGAAAACACCAGCTCCTCTAATGTCACCGATTACTTGGTGTTTTTTAGCTAATTCATTTAAACCAGGACCAAGAATCTTCTCGCCAATGCTGGCAGCATTTTCAACCATCTTCTCACTCTTCATTACATCAATTGTGGCAACCGCAGTTGCGCATGCAATTGGATGGCCTGAGTATGTAAGTCCACCAGGAAAAACTCTCTCATCAAATGTTTTTGCAATTTTCTCTGGAATTATCACGCCACCAAGTGGGATGTAACCTGAAGTTACTCCCTTGGCAAAAACAATTAAATCTGGCGTTGATTTTGAGTGCTGGAAACCAAACCATTTACCAGTTCGACCAAAGCCAGACATAACCTCATCGGCAATCCAAAGAATTTCATACTTATCGCATAGCGCCCGCAGACCATCTAAGTAACCAGCAGGTGGCACAAGCACGCCAGCTGTTCCTGGCACAGATTCAATTAAAACTGCAGCAATTGTTTTTGGGCCTTCAAAAATAATTGTTTGCTCTAAATGTTCAAGTGCTCTCTGGCACTCCTCTTCTTGATTACTTGCCCAAAAAGCGGTGCGGTAGAGATAAGGGCCCCAGAAGTGAACATGTCCAAAGCCAAACTCATTTGGAAATCTTCGTGGATCACCAGTTGCATTGATTGCCGAGCCGGTATTGCCGTGATAGGAACGATAGGTTGATAGAACTTTATGTTTATTGGTGTGAAGTCTGGCCATTCGGATCGCATTTTCAATTCCATCTGCGCCACCATTTGTGAAGAAAACTTTCTTAAAACTTTCACCAGCAACTGAGGTAATTCGCTTTGCCGCTTCATTTCGTGCTTCATTAGCATGTTGCGGAGCAACAGTGGCCAAAATATCTGCTTGTTCTTTTATTGCTGAAATTACTTTTGGATGCTGATGGCCAATATTTGTGAAAACTAATTGACAGGAAAAATCTAAATACTTCTTGCCATTAAAATCCCAGAAGTAAGAACCGGCGCCGCCGGCAACAGTCATTGGTGAGATTTGTGCCTGCGCCGACCAGGAGTGAAAAACATTGGCACGATCATCAGCAAAAACCTTTGCTGCTTTATCTGGGTTATTTTCTGGGGTACTCACATTGCTCCCTTTTGGCTGGCCTAATTATGTAGCCCAATCTAATCACTTATCCTCTTATTTTGGTAGGAAGGGGCAATTTCATGGCGGTAAATCCTTTGAGGTATGGTTGCGATATGGAAACTATTTCACACTGGATTAATGGCGCATTATCAAATGAAAAGTCAGATCGAACTGGCGATGTATATAACCCAGCTACAGGTCAGATCTCTGCAAAGGTAAATTTTGCAACACCGCAAACTGTTGACTTAGCAGTCAATGTTGCCACCAAAGCATTTGAGAGTTGGCGACACAGTTCCTTAACAAAGCGCACCCAGGTTTTATTTGCTTTTCGTGAATTAGTAAATCAAAACAAAGAAAAATTAGCCGCTCTGATTACTCAAGAGCATGGCAAAGTATTAAGTGATGCCTTTGGTGAGGTAACTCGTGGCCTTGAGGTTGTTGAGTTTGCTTGCGGTATCCCCCATTTACTAAAGGGTGGATTTTCTGAAGAGGTATCAACTGGCGTTGATGTCTACTCAATTCGCCAACCTCTTGGACCAGTAGCTGTAATTTCACCATTTAATTTTCCAGCAATGGTGCCAATGTGGTTCTTCCCAATTGCAATCGCATGTGGCAATACTGTAATTGTTAAGCCTTCGGAGAAGGATCCGAGTGCAATAATGTTGGTTGCTCAGTTATTAAAAGAAGCCGGTCTACCAGAGGGCGTATTTAACGTGGTCCATGGCGATAAGGTCGCAGTAGATTCACTTTTAACCCATCCTGGAATTAAGTCAGTTTCATTTGTTGGATCTACTCCAATTGCAAAATATGTTTATGAAAATGGCACAAAAGCTGGCAAGCGAGTGCAAGCACTGGGTGGAGCTAAAAACCACATGATCGTTTTGCCTGATGCAGATTTGGATTTAGCAGCAGATGCTGCAATTAACGCAGGCTTTGGCTCAGCAGGTGAGAGATGTATGGCGATCTCTGCAATTGTTGCAGTTGAACCAATTGCCGATAAGTTGATTGAAAAGATTACTGAGCGCGCAACCAAGATTAAAACTGGTGATGGCACAAAGGGTGCTGATATGGGTCCTCTTGTTACCAAGGTTCACCGTGACAAGGTTGCTTCCTATATTGAAGCTGGTGAAAAAGAGGGCGCCAAGATTGTTTTTGATGGCAGAAAAGTTGTTGTAGATGGTCAAGGTTTTTGGCTTGGACCAACCTTATTTGATCAGGTTAAGCCAAGTATGAGCATCTACCAAGAGGAGATATTTGGCCCAGTACTTAGCGTTATTCGCGTAAAGAGTTATGACGAAGCGCTTAAGTTAGTAAATGATCACCAATATGGAAATGGCACTGCAATTTTCACAAATGATGGTGGCGCTGCCAGACGTTTCCAAAATGAGGTTGAGGTTGGCATGGTTGGAATCAACGTTCCGATTCCGGTACCAATGGCTTACTTCTCATTTGGTGGTTGGAAGAACTCATTATTTGGTGATTCACATGCGCATGGCACCGAGGGCGTTCACTTCTTTACTCGTGGCAAGGTTGTTACAAGTAGATGGTTAGATCCAAGCCATGGTGGAATTAATTTAGGTTTCCCACAAAATACCTAAATTAGCCGCGAAGAGTTTTTGCTAACTCCTTAAAGTCATTAACCATAAAATCTACTTCGGCTTGATCGTGAGCTAACGAAATTAACCACTGCTCATCTAATCCTGGTGGGGTCATAATTCCATGGTTTAGGGACCAAAGGAATGAAAGCTCAGCAACTTGGAAATCAGTTGCTTTGTAATCACGGTAATTTCTCACTGGGCGATCAGACCAAGTTACACAACCTTTAACACCAAAACCAACGGTGTGGGCAGGTAATTCATACTGATCAATAATTTCGCGAATTCTAGTTAATGCTTGGATATTTAAAGATTCTGCCTTTTCTAAGGCTGCTGGTGTACAAAGTTTATCAACCGCTCTAACTGCAGCCATTGCCAAGATATGACCATTAAAAGTTCCAAGGTGTGGCATACGTCCATCAGTTACTGGCTTCATAAATTCAGATTTTCCACCGAATGCTGCAAGTGGAATTCCGCCACCAATTGATTTGGCTAAGCAGATTAAATCTGGAATTACACCTAACCGTTGCGCAGCACCTTGAGGGCCGGCGGTTAATCCAGTCTTTACCTCATCAAAAATTAAAACAATTTTGTATTGATCGCAAAGTTCGCGCACCTTTTCAAGGTATCCCTCATCAGGCAAAACAATTCCAATATTTTCTAAAACTGGTTCAACAATAAAGCAGGCGATGGTTGATGAGTATTTTTCAAATACGCGCTCAAGTGCTTCAGCGTTGTTGTAAGGAACTACATATGACAAACCTGGAACAGATGCGTTGCCAATTACTGAGTTTGGAGCATCTTCAGGTCCTGCCTTATCTAATGATGGTTTGGTTGAAACCATAAGAGCATCCCCACTTCCGTGGTAGCCACCCTCAACCTTAACTACGCCCTCTTTGCCGGTATAGGCACGAGCTGTTCTAACTGCATACATTGTTGATTCAGTGCCTGAGTTAGTAAATCTAATTTGATCAATTCCAAATCTGCGGCATAAGCGCTCTGCAGCATCTCGTGAATCTGGAGATGGTGCGGTGTATAAAGTTCCAATATCTAATGTGCTCTTTAGCTCGGCCATTACAAGAGGGTTTAAGTGACCAACCAGCATTGAACCAAAGCCCATAGATAGATCAAGCATCTTGCGACCATCAACATCGACCATCCAAGCCCCGTTAGCTGACTTTATTGAGATTGGATATGGATCAAAGGATTGGAAAGTTGAATGTGCACCCAGTGGAATAGTTTTTAACGCAGTTAAATACTCATCACTTGAGCTTTTAAGATTTGATTTATACAAATCAATTTGCTGTTGAAATAATTTTTCAAGGCGAGCGGTATCAAATGGTTTTGAATGTGCTGGTACTGAACGGAAGGTTTGGTTGTGGTGCGTTTGTGTTTTCATGCGGGTTTGTACTGTCAAAGGGTCCAAATAGACCAAAGTTTGGCGTGCACTCTCCTAGTCAAACGTTGTATTACTGAGGTAGTTTATCAGAGTTAAATTTTTAAGCAACTACGATAAATTCATGCGTAAATTAATGATTATTTATTAATAACAAAAAGTTAACAAAGAAAGATGCTTTTTTCATTTAAATTACTTCTTTTAAAAGCAGGTATTATCTATGCATGGTAAATAAGCGAGTTGATTTAACTGCTGCGCAAATTGAGCATTTAAAAACTTTAGTTACTGGTCAGGTTTCAACTAATGAAACTGTTTTAGATCAACACGGCAGAGATGAATCTGCAATTCCGCCAGTGCGCCCATCGGCGGTAGTTATGCCGCAAAGTACTGAAGAGGTTTCGAAAGTTTTAGCTTATTGCAATGCCGAGAAGATTCCAGTAGTTGCCTTTGGTGCTGGTTCATCACTTGAAGGACATGTCTTGCCTTTATTTGGTGGAATTTCTTTGGATTTAACTCAAATGAATAAGGTGCTTGAGGTGAGAGGTGATGATTTAATTGTTCGAGTTCAGCCTGGAGTTCATCGAATTGCATTAAATGAGAAGCTTGCAAGCTCTGGATTATTTTTCTCAGTAGATCCAGGTGCGGATGCCACTTTAGGTGGCATGGCAGCCACCGGTGCTGCTGGCACCACCACAGTTAGATATGGCTCAATGCGAGACAATGTTTTGGCACTCACCGCAGTAATGGCAGATGGAACGATAATTAGGACTGGCCGAGAGACAAGAAAATTATCAGCAGGTTATGACTTAACAAGATTACTAGTTGGCTCCGAGGGCACATTAGCTGTGATCACCGAGTTAACCCTTCGCGTCTTTGGAATACCAGAGAAGATGGCAGCAGCCATTGTTCGATTTAACAATTTATCTGATGGAGTCACTGCAGCAACTGCAATCGTTAGATCTGGTATCTCTATTGCAAGATGTGAGTTTTTGGATGCAAAGTGCATTAAGAATGTAAATGCCCATGATGGACTTAATTTGGCTGAAGTGCCCACCTTATTTTTTGAATTCCATGGCTCACCACAAGGAGTTGCCGAGGACGCAGCCTCTGTAAAAGAGATTGTGGAGGAGTTTGGTGGATCTGATTTTGAGTGGACAACTGATGAAGGTGCCAGAAGAAAATTATGGCAAGCACGACATAATGCTTATTGGGCAGGAATTGCAGCAAACCCTGGAAAGCGCGCAGTTAGCACCGATGCTGCAGTACCACTTTCAAAGCTTGCGCAAGCAGTGACGGTAGCGGAGGAAATACTTAGTAAACATCCGTATCCATTTTCAATACTTGGACATGTAGCAGATGCAAACTTTCATTGTTTTATTGTTACTGATCCAGCCAAGCCATCTGAGTTAGAGGATGTGCGTCACATAACTCATGAGATAACTATGAAAATGATTGAAATGGGTGGCACCTGCACAGGCGAGCATGGAATAGGCTCAGGAAAGATTCAGGCATTAGAGGCAGAAACTGGAGCGCCGGCGGTTAGTATTATGCGCTCAATAAAGAAAACTTTAGATCCAAACAATATTTTAAATCCTGGGAAGGTATTTAACTAAATGAGTCTAACTGTCTGGGAAGTAACTATCGCAGGATTACTAGCCGTACTTGCCTTTGACTTAGCTTTAGCGATAATCCGAAGAAACAAAGAAACCTCAATGAAAGAGGCAGCTGCTTGGACAATTTTCTATGTCAGCGCTGCAATTATCTTTGGTTACTCCCTCGGTGAATGGAATACCACCCAAGCTCGTGGTGAATTTTTTGCAGGTTGGATCACTGAGTACTCATTATCTGTAGATAACTTGTTTAT
>JACCDG010796544.1_pt1 | contig 10092 bp, 12 predicted proteins | sample 7442471 | NCBI WGS metagenome assembly JACCDG01 (sample SAMN15323444, study PRJNA562643) | freshwater metagenome | isolation source: river surface water | place: USA:Blue River Watershed | collected 2017-08-17 | reverse complement strand
TCTTCGGCCCTCTTCGGCGGTGGTGTCGTTGCTTCAAAGTTCCCTCTTTCCGTTCATTGTATGGGGGTTGCGTCTGACCGGTAATAACAATCTCCCTTATCTCTTTGATGCCGTTCCTCGGGTTCGTTCCAAGGACTTCTGGGGCGAGTTGGGGGTGACAGGGGCAGAGAAGAAATGGATCGAAGAGCGGTTTCCTGTGCCTGCCTTTCAGGATGTCGACGTGGAGGGCTGAGGGGTCTCTGGAGTCTGTGTGGGGGTCTGTGGCATCGGATAGCGGGTCAAATAGTCTCGTATGCCCGAGTTGATTGGCATCGTCTTCATTTCCTCCAGAGTGACCCATCGACGGTCAATAATTTCCACGGTATCGTCCAGTACGTCTGGAAAGGATGCCGTGGGGACATCGAAGACATAATACATTCCACCTTTCAGACGGATTCGTTTCACCGGTTCCGTCTGAAGCGTGATGCCTGTCTCTTCTTGGATTTCTCGTTTCGCACATTCCAATGGCGTCTCTTCAGGGTGGGCATGACCCTTTGGAAACGACCAGATACCGGTACAACGACCTTGGACGATGGCATAGCGGTATCCTGTTGGCTCGTGGACTCGTAAGATGCCTCCGAAGCCACGGATGCGGTGGGAATTCGAACGACGGGTCGGTGGGGTTTGGGTGTCCATGGGGTTGGCGTGGGTGGTGGTAAGGAAGGGGGACCCTTCGGGTCCGTTCAATTTTTGAGGGGGTCTTTCGGCCTTTCGGTTCTCCGTTGAGGCTTATTTTCGGCCTTTCGGCCTTGAAAAAAAGGGGGGTTGCCCCTTCTTTTGTTTTTCTGGTGGTTTTTTGCTTTTTATGGGTGTTTCTTTGGGTTTTTTGCTTTTTATATGTATTTCTTTGGGGTTTTATGGGGTGTTAGGGTTACTCGTCATATTCGGGCTCGGGAACGGTCTCGTCAATTCGGTCTTCCTCAGGGACATAGAGACCGACCCAGTCGCCCAAATCTTCGTCTTCGGTCATCTTCCATACATGGCGTTCGTAATTCACGGCGTACTTGACACCCTTAAAGGTCCAGGGATGAACATTTCCGTCGTTGGGAATCGTCCATTCTTCCACCTTCTTCGGTGCCGCCTTCACGGTCTTCTTTGCGGCTGGCTTGGCTGCGGCTTTGGAGTCAGTGGTTGACGCAGTGGCTGCTGTCGCAGCCTTCGGTGCGGCCTTCGGTGCTGGCTTGGCGTCGGCTGCTGTCGCAGCCTTGGAGTCGGCCGCAGTGGCGGCCTTCGAGTCGGCCGCAGTGGCGGCCTTTGAGTCGGCTGCTGTCGCAGCCTTGGAGTCGGCTGCTGTCGCAGCCTTGGCTGGAGCGACTGGCTTGGTAGGAGTCGTTGGCTTCGCTGCGGTGGCTGGCTTCGAGTCGGCTGCTGACGCAGCCTTCGAGTCGGCTGCTGACGCAGCCTTCGCCGCTGTGGTGGCGGCAGTCGCAGCCTTGGGAATCGGAACCACCTTGGCCGCCGCCTTTGCCGCCTTCGCGGCCTCCTTCTCCAGACGCTTTCGCTCCTTCTCCTCTTCCTTCTCCGCGGCCTTTCGTGCCTTCTCCTCCTCCTTCTCCAGACGCTTTCTCTCCTTCTCCTCGGCCTTCTCCGCCGCCTTTCGCGCCTTCTCCTCGGCCTTCTCCGCCGCCGTTCGGGTTACGACACGGGAGGAGGTGGACGATGTAGTGGACTCTCCGTCATCCTCCGACGAGGCAGAGGCGGACGGAGGGACGAATTCACTCTTGAAGGTCTGATACAGCTCCGACTCGGTGGTCTTCGTCTCATCCGTGTACTTCAGCTTCGAAGACAAGGACATCGCATCCTTGAAGATCATGTGCTTCTTCGTGTCCTCAAAGATGAAGGCCGGTGTGACCTGCTCACCCGTCTTGGTGTCCTTGAAGGTGTATCCGTCGTCGTTCGGAATGGATCCAGAGCGGATTTCGACTTCCTTCGTCTCCTCTCCCGTCTCCTTGTCCTTCACGGTACGGGTGATGCTGAAGGACTCCCATCCATTGTCCATCGAATGACGGAGCACGTAGGGAATCCACGCACGGGTCATTTGAAGCGCAATGGAATCCGGACGCTTCGGACGGTTCAGCACCTTCTTCAGCTTCGTCGTCTTCAGCTTCTTCTTCAGGGTGTCCGTCGCTCGCTCCATCAGCTGGACAAGGTCATGGGCCTCCAAGGATTCGGTAAACGTCAGGACCGCCTCCAGCGTCAGTTCCTCGTGGGTCTCGACGGCCTCTTCGACGTCCTGGGCGACGGGGATATCCATGATGATTTCGATTTCGTTCTCGGCAGACATGTTGGTGGGTTTTGGGTTCTCACAAGTGTGGGTCGTTTGGGTTCCAATGGGTGTTTGGGATGCGTTTGGAGTAGCGGTGGCCCTGGTTCAATTTTTTACAGGCCGATGCGCTGGGCGGTTCCTAGGAGAAGATGTTGGGATGGATGGGTCTCTGTTCGTGGAGAGTGTCTAACGGTCACCGTTAGAGGGATGGTGGATGCGCTAACGGTCATCGTTAGAGCGTGGGCGGATGGTGTTGGAGAGGGGCTTTACGCCCCCCTGGAGGAGGCAGGTTGGTTTGGGGGAGATTCTCTCCGGCAGGGGAGGCGAAGGAGGCAGGAGAGAGGCAGGAGGCAGGCAGGCAGACATTCCCAAACTTGGCCATTTGGCAGATTGGCATTTTGGTACGTTCGCATGTTAGTGATTCCCCAATCTCCTGAGCACCTGCCACCTCTCCTGCCTTTTCCAAAACTTCGAAATGGCTATTCTGCCAAAACTCCAAAATGGTGATTCTGCCAAACTTGGAAAGGTCTGCCTCCTCTGCCTCCCCTTCGAGTCGGGTCGGTCCCCCCAAATGTTCCAATCCGCCGGAGAGAATCCACTGAATTTCGATGGTATCGTGGGGGGAGTCTAGAGGATTCTTAGAGAGTTGGATGAATTGAAGGGTTAACGGTCATCGTTAGAGGGGGTCTAACGGTCATCGTTAGAAGAGTAGGAAGGGTCCCATAAGTGATAGGAGGGTGTGAAGCCCCCTAGGGAAAGGCAGATGGTTTGGGGAGTTCTCCGGCAGGGGGGAGTGAAGCGAAGGGGAGCGAAGCGAAGGGGAGTGGAGGAGGCAGGCAGGAGGCAGGCAGACATTCCCAAAAAGATAGATTGGTTCATTTGGCATTTTGGTCACTTGGCAGAATCGTCATTTCCAAATCTCCTGAGACCTGCCACCTCTCCTGCCTTTTCCAAAACTCCAACGTGGTAATTCTGCCAAATGGTAATTCTGTCCAACTTCGAAAGGTCTGCCTGCCTCCTTCGCTCCCCTTCGGGTCGAGTCGCTTGACGCTTCGCCGGAGAGAATCCCATCGTACTTCAAAGGTATCATGGGGGGAGTCTAGAGGATTCTTGGAGAGTTGGATGGAGGGTTGAGAAGTAACGGTCATCGTTAGAGGGGGTCTAACGGTCATCGTTAGGATTAAAAAAGGAGAGGAGGGTGAGAGGCACATCAAGAGAGGGGGTACAGGGGGACGCTTGTGTCCCCCTAAGGAAGATACATGAGAGTGTGGAGAGGCAGGAAGGGGCAGGTGAGAGGCAGGTGAGAGGCGAGTGAACTAACCATGTGGCTGGTTGGAATCGGAAACAAGCCAGGCCGACGAGGGAATGGAGTTGGAAAGCGGAGGGAAGGAGGCAGGAAACGGAAGAAGCGAAGGAAGAGGAGGCAGGGAATCCGGTAAGTCCGTCATCGTCGTCAGGGGGAACGGTGTCAGAAACTCCCTCGCTCGGTCTTCGTCCATCGCATCCTCAGGAACAGGTGGGGTCAAATCCACCCATTTCATGTGCGCATCCGGATTGTTGTTATAGCTCTGACTCAATAGCTCATAACGTGACTCATAAGCATTCACATCAAAACCATAGGGAGCATCTTCTTCTTCACGATAGGTCACATAATGGTGCGTCCAATGACCATACAGTGTCTCTCGGGCCACACGGGTCGTGATGTAATCATTCACAATGTATCCTCCTTGGGCGAGATTGAATCGGATGTCCCGACGAATCAGTAAACGGGTTCCCACGGGAACGTCCGCAAAGAAGTCCTCCATCGTGTACCACCACTTCAGACTCGGATGACGAATCAGATACTGAGGAGTGACGGTGGGAGAGTAAATGTAGATATCATCTTGTTCATAAGGGAACTGTGCCATGGTGGGGGTGGTTCTATTTCGGGTTGGATAGAATCGGGCGGCTGGTGGCGGATAGCGATGGGGTCGGGTCAATTTTTCTAGGAAAAAACAATCGGATGCGATGATACATCCAATGCTTCTTTCTTTTTAGGGTCTTTTTGGGGTTTGATGGGTCGGTTGGGGTTGGGGTTGGAGTGACAGTTACGGAATGACCGAAATCGGTAGCGGGGCTGGATAGAAGATGTTTCCATCGTACGGACACGGAGATTCATCGTAGAAGGTACTGATGTATCTCATCCAATGATACGTGCCGGTTGTGGGATCGGGCTCATAACATAACATGTAATCGGTAATGACCGGATAGGAATTCGGATAGATGTATCGTCCTACGATGTACCGATAATCAGGAAGGGGTTTCTGTTGACCCATCGTAAAGTGGATAAAGTCTTGTAAGATGAATTCCGATTGTTGCCATTGATGCTCCGAGGGCAATTGGATGGGTTGCGTCTCCTGAAGCGTTCCCTCCCAGGCCATGTACACAGGACGGCTTTGACTCGGGATGGGATACAGCGGATAGACGGGTTTCGGGTTGGGGCGGGTTGCGATTTCCAAGGAAGATGCGGCGGTTCGTAGCAGGCGGGTGGCGGCGTCAATGGTTTGTTTCACGGCGTCGGTGGGAGGTTCGTCTTTCAAGAGTCCTGCGTCCAAGGTACATCCCGTACATTCCGAGGTCGATGTACTCGGTTGGCAGGTCGGACACAGAATCCGTTGGCAGGTGGGACAAATCGCCCATACACCCGACGATTGACAGACCGAGCAGAGCGCCAAGGTCAACGGGATGAGACGGGCCAGTTGCGAGGCGGGAAGAGGCAGGAGAGAATCCATTGGGGGCGATTGGGGTACGTGGAAGGGTAAGTCCGTCAGGCTTCAATTTTGCTCCATCCTGCCTTTGGAGGGTGTCCTGCCTTTGGAAAGAGAAGAAGCGAAGCGAAGCAAGAGGCAGGCTCTTTAGGTCCTCCTAAAAGGCAGGATAGGGTTGGCAGGCGCTTTAAGTCCCCCTGGAGAGGTTATCCTGCCATTGTCCTGCCTCTTCCAAAAAGATAGGATGCCGATATCTTAACAGGCAGGATGATGGTGGATAGAACAGGGGTAAAATTGACGGTGGTGGTTGGTTTCCCAAAAGGTATCCACAATCTCCCTTGTAGAACACCATGTCCGACTCCGAATCGTATTCCCTCTGTATCGAGTTGTATCTCCCGCGCTCCCAATGCCTCGGAGGTATCTTTGACATCCAACCTCGTGTGGCGAGTTTTACCCATGAAACGATGACCCAATTCCTTTCCGTCTTACGTCATGAGTTTTATCCCCGTGTCCTCGAGGGAAATGTCCACGTCATTCCTGACATCCTCGACCGCATCCAGAATCTCTTTGGAGAAGAAGCCTGTGTACGTCTGGACCTCAATCTGGAGTCCTATGGGCTGGATGCCGTCCAGGAATGGCTCCAACAACCGGCCGTTCCCCATCTCTCTGTCCTCGTCTCCTCGGAAGGAGCCGATCATTGGGAGAAGCATGTCATCGACGAGAACATCCATGATGTCTTCTACCGAACGGGACTCTTACAAGGAGAAGCTCCTGCTCCTGTCGGTTAGAGGGCTTCTTTACCAGTATCCTCACGCTACGCTTTAAAAACCCCATAAAACCCCATAAACACGAGAAAAGGCAGGCAACTGTCTTTTTTCCATGGAGTGGAAAGCGAAGCGACTTGAAAGGCAGGCAAGATGGCAAGGAAAACACAGCCCACCCTGCGGGTGGGTATGTTAAAACCCCACGGAGTGGGGTGAAAAACCTGCCAAAAGGCAGGGAAACCCACGGGGGTTTTTATTGGTGAGGGGGTGATAGGAAGCTGGTGAAGGTACATCCAGAGAGGGGGTACAGGGGGACGCTTGTGTCCCCCTAAGGCAGGGAAACCCATGGGGGTTTTTAGGAGAGAAGCCGAGAGAGGCAGGAGGAGGCAGGAAGAGGGTACATTAGGAGAGGGGGTTACTCGTCATAGATATGACTCGGATCCTCATCGTCTGGAAAGAGATCAATCTCTCCCGATTCCGTCACATGGGTCGTCGGCAGAAGAGGATGGTGTATCAAGGTCACCAGAACAGCGGCCTGTTTGGAAGAACATCCCAGACCAAATAGCTCCGTCGTCAGTGGATGCTTCCATGGACGATTCATCCAACCGACCCAGTTGGGCAGGAGAATGACCTCCGAATCATAGGTCATCATGAAGGTCGGGCGGTCCTCAAACGGTGAGACGTGGACGTGATAGGGCATGTTGGGGGTTCTACCGAGTGGTGGATGAGGGTCCAACGGTGGTCGTTGCCGGTCAATTTTTTGGGATGGGGGCGGATGGCAGGTCTTTAGGCCCCCTTTGAATCAAAAAACCTGCCTTTTGAGAGGCAGGGAAAACCACGGGGGTTTTATTGAGACTGTAGAGGGGAACAGGGGGATTAGAAGTCGTCGAGAGGAGGGCAGAAGATGGCCGGATTGAGGGAAAGGAATGCATAATGGATCTTGTCTGGATTCTTTTCCAACAATGAAAGGGCGGCAGGATTCATCGAAAGATTGGCCCATTTAATCCACTCGGGATGCGCTTCCAACAGATGGATAGCCGCTGGATTCAAAGAGAGGGTTGTCCAACTTATCTTCTCAGGATTCGCTTCCAACAGAGGAAGGGCGGCAGGTTTGTCGGACAAATAACCCCAATCTACCCAAGAGGAATACTTCTCCCATAACGAAAACGCCTCAGGAGATGGATTCAGAGACAAGCTCTTCCAACATACCTTTTTGAGATTGGCTACCAGGAGAGGAATCGCCGCCGGATTCTGAGACAGCTTCTTCCAATCCACCTTGTCCAGATTCTGTTCCAAGAGAGGGATGGCCGCCGGATTGCCCGACAGACTCATCCAATCTACCTTGTCCAGATTCTGTTCCAAGAGATGGATAGCCGCTGGATTGGCCGACAGACCCGTCCAACTCACCCTGTCCAGATTCTCCTCCAAGAGATGGATGGCCGCCGGATGGCTCGATAGAAGTCCCCAATCGATTCGGTTCGGTTGCGTCTCCAACAGAGAGATGGCCGCTGGATTCGGATTCTTCGTCAGCCAACGCCACGAAATCTTCTCAGGATGATTCTCCAACCACGGAAGGGCAGAAGGATTCACGCTCAGACGGAGTCCATCCAGTCTCTTCTCATCCACCCATTTCGGGAGCGGATGGACATTCACGAGAAGGGTCTCCTCTTCCCAATGAACCGTCGTAAACGGACGGAACTTCTCCTTCACATAGGTTTCCAGATACTTCTGGCAGAACTCCTTCGGCGTAGAGGCTTCCAAGGTGATAAGATCACCCGATAAGAGCTTGGCGGTTAAGGTTGCGTTTGACATGTTTTATGTCTTGATAGTGTTCTACGTAATTGTGGATGATGGTCTAACGGTGGTCGTTGCCGGTCAATTTTTGGGATGGGGGCGGATGAGGGTCTTTAGGCCCCCCTTGAATCAAAAAACCTGCCTTTTGAGAGGCAGGTAAAACCACGGGGGTTTTATTGGGAGAGAGAGGAGAGGCAGGAGGCAGGAGGCAGGACATTTATCGCGGGAACGAATCATCTCCGAACGGCAACTCCTCCTCCCATACGTCTGCCTCCTCGTCTTGTTCATCGGCAGGAACGTCCTCTTCCGAAGGCAAGAGATGGACCTCTCCCTCTCGGGAGACCGAACATAACTCCGTCAACGGATTCTCTATCCACTCGACAATCACCTCCCTCTGCTTCAGAGAACATCCTCTCTGATGGAAATGGTGATGGAAGTGGACACTGTTCAGGAGTTCCATCGGCCAGGAGAGGCCTGGAAGGCTGAATGACTCGGAACAGAATCGGATACGAAAGGCAGGCGCCTCCTCGGAGGCAGGCGAAATCATCATCTGGTAGATCATCTTGCGGGTTGGGGTTGCAATTCGGGAAAAGGCAGGACGGGGTCAATTTTCTTCAGAGGTCGTGAGGGGGGGTTCTTCGGTGGAGCATGAAGTGAAAAAACAGCCCACCCTGCGGGTGGGTATTTTTAAACCTCCACTCCGTGGGGGGTGAAAAACCTATCTCCTTGGAGGAGATAGGGAAAACCACAGGGGTTTTATTCGGAGCGAGGGGGAGGTGAGAGGCAGGTGGGAGAGAGGAGGCAGGAGACTCCTCCACTAGCGACAGGACACATCTACCGCCTCATACGTTCCCTCAATGTACTCAAGAGGCACCGTTTCAGGTACAAAGACGATTTCATCCGAACGACGCCAACGACTCGTGCCATCTCGCTGTTTCTCAAACAACGACAGGAAGGTATTCTCATAGTTTTCCTTATAACAGAAGTACGTCCCCTCTGTGCGATTCAGAATTTGTCGGACTCTCTTCTGAAAGAACACCGTCACCATCTCCTGGTCCATCAATGGAATCTCTTCCCTGTCCTCTTCTCCACGAAGCAGATGGGTGCTATTCCTCGGATACTCGGTAGGATAGTTGGCCGTCACGTACTCCAGAAGGGTGGAGAGCGTGGTGGTCTCTTCCACTTCCCATGCGGTCATGTCACCCGACATGTGTTTGAGGTAAATCGTAATCATTTGGGATACAATGGCAGGCGGTATGCATTTCGGGAAAGGTCAGGACGGGGTCAATTTTTTGGGAGGTCGTGAGGGGGGTTCTTTGGAGAGACATGAAGTAAAAAAACCCTCCCGCGGGGGAGGGGAAAACCACGGGGGTTTTATTGGGAGCGAGTGGGGCACATCAAGAGAGGGGGTACAGGGGTAAAGCATCCGCAGGATGCGGACTCTTTAGAGACGCTTGTGTCCCCCTAAGGGAAAACCGCGGGGGTTTTATTAGGTAGGAGAGAGGTTTGTCTTATTCGTCTTCTTGGTCTTCGTCTTCTTCTTCGTCTTCTTCGTCTTCGTCCTCAACATGATAGGCACTGAAGTCCTACTCCTCACAGGGGAACAGGTCTACCACTCCATTACAAGACACCGAACAGACATCCACGAGGGGATTCTCCATCAAACTGACAATTACCGCAATCTGCTTTCGAGAACATCCCATCTGATGGAGATGGTGATAGAAACTGACATCCTTTCGTTCTTCTATCGGCCACGACCGGCCAGGAACGCTAATCCATTCGGAACAGAACTTGACACTAAAACCAAAGGCATCTTCGGCAGCAGGGGTCACCACAATCTGATTCATTTTCTTAGGGGGGCTTAAAGGGTACAGCGGGGCGGTTTAGGGCGTGCGGTATGCGTTTTGGGAAACGGCGGGACATGGTCAATTTTTTCTTGGAGAAAAAAACCTATCTCCTTGGAGGAGATAGGGAAAACCACGGGGGTTTTATTCGGAGCGAGTGGGGGTACGTGGATTACGAGGAACAGAGGGCCGACCAGTCAAAGAAGCTAGGCTTGAAGTGCTTCAAGTGCATATTCACAAACGTAGGCACCCACCGACCATTCTCATAGAGCGGAGAGTTCATCGGAACCGAATGGAGCCAATCCAGGTACATTTTGTTTAGAACGGCATAGGAACCCTTCCATTCGTAGGTCAAGAGACCCGCATCATGACGAGCATACGCCAGAATCTGCTCGATGTGCGGCACACGCTTCCAATCCTCGTCCTTTAAGTCCTCCAGGAGAGCGCCTGGAATGACGGGAGCGAGGGATTGTTTCGCCACACGCACCAACATCCTCTTCTGAACCACACCATAGTGTCGGTTCGCAGGACGAGCGTTGTAATGATTCGCACGATTTAGAAGAGAGGGGCCCGCCAGAACGGTACAACCCAGAACAACCGCCACGATTTCCATGTTTTGGATACAATGAATACAAGAT
>JACCDG012064371.1_pt1 | contig 10093 bp, 8 predicted proteins | sample 7442471 | NCBI WGS metagenome assembly JACCDG01 (sample SAMN15323444, study PRJNA562643) | freshwater metagenome | isolation source: river surface water | place: USA:Blue River Watershed | collected 2017-08-17 | reverse complement strand
GAATATTCGAGCAAGATCAATACATTGTCCGCCATTTACGCCATCCCAATCGGCTTTTTTGCCCTTGTAGAGGTCAATAAGTTGCTGGAGCGTCATATTACTTTCTGAGCAAGAGTTGATCTAACTTGCTCTCGATTCGTTCATCATTTTTCACCAAGGTTTCAAACTTACCTTCTATCTCTGGCCTTGGTACTGACTCCACGCTTCTAAGTTCCAAGGCGTTAACTCGGGTGGTGAGTATGGCTTGGTCTTGAGATAGAGGAGATATGCGAGAAGCGACATACAAATTAGCAAGTACAGCGACCACCGCTGCGATCTGGACGACGATTGTGACCAGGTTGTTTTTGACCAATCGTTCGAGCCAGTGCGTATCCGGTGTGTAATTGGTGGCAGGATTTTTTTTTGACATGATCATCCGAGGGCAAGGCCGCCATGAAAAAACATGGGGCCACCGCTGGCAGGCGGGATGTAATCTATTACGAGTTGAGGTGGGTTACTGTCTGCTTCACCATCAAAACGGTACATATCGTTTGATTCAGTGGCGATGACTAAGATGAGACCATTGTTTGTCAGAGTTCCATCGAGCCAACCCTGAACAAGCGTGGTATTAAATGTGGATGTCTTGTATCCGGCTGAGTCACTTGTTGCCATTGCTATGGTTCCAAGTGCACTGCTTTCCCTATCTGTTGAAGTATTTGAAGCTCCGGCCGTACCCCATGAGTTTCCAGTTGAGTACACATTCCAGGTAGCTTGGTTCTCTACCCAATTCCTGAGCAGCCGATAGGCACTCATAGTGCGGTTATTACTCGCAAGGGAAGCACTCGATAAGTAAATCTTGAACGTTGCCCCCGTAATTGTTGAGCCGCCTGGGATGCTTGAGAGGTCAAACTGAATAAGCGAACGGCGTTTTTCAGAACCAATATTAGACTCACCAACGTCTAACTGCGGGGCTGTTCCCTCAAAGTTAGTTGTGGCGCTGTTCTCATCTATGAAAACTGCCTCGCTGGCGTTAAGGGTAACTTGTGCCATATTATGGTTTCGCAAACGTCAGAGCTACTACTAGACCTTGTGCTGGGGTAGAACTTACGGCATCAATATCAATAGCAATTACGTCTTTCCAGGCCACGTCATCGTTGCTTGTGTCAATGACTGCGGCAGTAGCGGCGGTTGCGCTATCTGTCTCACCAGAGTCAATGGTGAGCTTGGTACTCAGCATGTCAGCGGTCTGTGTTTTGTTTCTAATTTGGATGTCTGTGGTGTTGGTAGTGCCTGCGGTATAAACAACTGCGGCTACGTCAACTAGATTGAAGCCATCAAGTTCCTTGGGAACTCTGAAAAAGCGTTTCGCATCTCCGGTTGAAGTGTTAGAGCCTGAGGCAACTACCTCAAGTTCTACCGTGGTTTTAGCCTTAATTACCCCTGTTCCCTTTGGATTGATTTCAAGATTTATATTTGTGTCACCACCAGTTGTGTTGACCTGTACGGCGTTTCCTGTGGCTGCGTTGACAACCTCAAGTTCATTTACTGCGCTTGATGTAGCGGGGGTTTTAATTACCTCATTTCCGTTGGTATCGGTGATAGCCGTACCAACCTTGGGAGAGGTTAAAGTTTTATTTGTGAGGGTTTGGGTTCCAGTTGGAGTTACTACGTTGGTTGTATTTACTGTAGTGTGAGCGGTTGCGCTTACTACAGTTGCTAAGGCTTCTGCAACTCGAGTGCCCCAGGTAACATCGGGAATAAACTCGACCACTGCGTTGATTGCGTGATCTTGGTCGCTTGAATTGGCTAGTCCTCTGACAAGTCCAGTTAGAGTTGAACCAGATACTCCTCCATACTCTATAAACTCTCTGAGTGCTGCTGATTTTTCGTCACCGTTGGAATCAATACGATCAATTACTACAACTCCTGGTGAGTCTGGAATACCAGTGGTGTTGTTAAGGCTCATTGAGGCAGTTACGCCTTGATCTAGAGCAGATGATAAGGTTTTTTGCAATCCATTGGTAGATGGCGGATAAAGTATGTTAGACATACCCCGCTTATCTCAAAGTGAGAAACAGGTATACAAGTTACGTGGTAAAATAACCTCGCCTAAACCCACTAGGGCATGGCATTCAATCCTTCCCAGTTGTAAGCTCTCTATCACGAGCCTGGGAAGGTCGTATGCCGAAAGGTATATGGTGGTAGGGAGCTTTTTATGACTAAACAAGAAGTCTTGGATTTAATTGGTGAAAATGAAGTAGTTGATGATAGTAACGTGGACTACTCCCATAATGAGAATGATAAGAAAGTAAGAAATAGTTTTAGAGATGAGCTGAGGGCGAAGCTGGAACTAGGCGACAGCTTGTCGTCCAGAGGCAGCTAGTCTTGACCCGCTTGCTGGCCTTGATTGACTCATAGCAACCCAATCGGCGCCAGTGATTGTTCCATTATATCCACCTACAGAATCAACAACAGAGCTACCACTGCCATCGTTCGCCGACCAATTAGATACGAATCCTCGAGTAACATTCTGACCTGCGGCCAATTGAGCAGCCTCATCTGGAGTAAGTACTACATTAAACCACTTAATATCAAACAATCTGCCAGGCCAATTCCTCACTAAACCGCTGCTATTACCAATTTTTATGTCACTACCAGACGTAGAACCAAGCGTGCCCGACCAAGCAAAAATCGTGTCCATTGTTTCAGCTACGCCATCTAGGTACAGTTTCCCTTGATAGACAGTTGGCTCATTTCCTACCAAATCACCATCGAAGGTAGCAACTACGTGGTATACTCTCTGCAACTCTAGCTGAGTGCTACCCCAAAACTCTGATATTCCGTTGTTGCCATTACCATTATCTTCGCTTGCAGCCACCTCAATTGCCAACTTACGATACTTACCGTTAGCTGGATTGCCCATCATACATAGGTACTGCGAACCCTTTTCAATGATTCTTGGCAGAACACTTGAATCAAACGTATTCAACATAAAACGAGCTGACCATGAAAAATGGTTAAGTGTCTCTACCCTATGAGCGGCTACGTCAGAGACAACCACGCGATTGCTCTCAGCATCGGTAAAATCAAGAGCGTTTGCCTGTCCTGTAAAGAGTGTTTTTCTAGTTCCCGACGTTGTTCTTGGCATAGTTATGAAACAAACTGTTGATCTCCAAATATTTTCCAACCCGCAGGTATGTACTCAACAAAAACATATAAAGTAGAAACCTGGATACGCTGGGTTCCAGCTACTGCCAGATTCAAGCCAGCTTGCATAGAGTCAAGAGTTGTTTTTGTCCAATTGGCAGAATCTGGGTCTTGATAAAGCGTGAGTGGAGAAGTGGCCGGAGCGGCAGGCGCATTTGATCTCCAAGTAGTGGAGTTTGGAACTATATTTGACGACTCACTCACTGTTCCGGAAGCCGCTTTTTCAATCCTCACTCTAAAAGCAGCAGTCGCGTCTGCGGTATTATTTCTAAACCTTACTAGAGTTGACACGAGACTAACAATGTCAGACGCACCAATTCCACTAGCTGACATGTTATACATATCAATAATTCCAGAGCTAGCATGCTGAACAAAATCAGTTGCATCGTTTGGCGGTACTTCATCCACAAGCTGCCAGTTATTAGTGCCGACCGTTGTATTTGTGGTATCCCTCCAAACAGTGGCATCTCCATCAGCGTTTGGGACAAGTAATATTACCTTGCCCGAACCAGGATATGAGGTTTGGTACGAGCCAGTAGAATCGTTGATAGCAACATCATCAAAGAACCAGTCGCCTTGAGTCTGAGCCTCAGCACCAAGGTTTCCACCCAAGCGAAACAGAGCAACTCCAGCTGATAGATTTCTGTTTGATGCAGTAGCAAATACTGTTCCATTCAGTTTCGCCTCGACAACGTGTGCTCCACCAGCGCCAGTCCTATCGACCTTTATTTCAACGCAATTCTCAAAGCTGCTTGAGATAAGAGCAGAACTCGGCGATCCAATGGTTCCATCTTCATCACCCAACTGCAAAGTGCCATCACTTTTCAAAAACAGGCGCACCATCATAGAAGGAGCTGTACTTAAAACCTCGCAAATCGTATTGTCTGCCGAGGGAAGGGTTGCATAGCGAATGTAGAACCGAAAATAATACGGACCGTTACCATTAGCTGAGGCAAACTGATACCTATGCCCTTGACGAGTTGTTGAACCTAAACTACTAATACGGAGTGAGTACGTTCCTGAACGAACCGTAGTGGTTGATAGCGTAGGAGTAGATGCAATAGTAGTCCACTCCATACCATCAGTAAGTGAGCCTGCTTCAAAGCCAGATGTGAATAGTCTAGCCATAACAATCCCCTTGACTAGATTACGTAACCGGCCGCTGTGACGGAAATATTACCAGCGGCAGAGGTCAGAAACTCGAGGTCTTTATTTGTTGCAACTTCTATCGGAGTAGAAAATGTCTTTGAAAAAATGCTGTTTGCTGGAAAGTACATTTGTTCCATTAGAACGGTTGCGGCATCATCCTGCATCTGAACCCACATCGCCGTATCAACAGAAATAATAAGGTCGGTTACATATATCTTTTTTGAAGATGTTTTTGCCTTAACCTCTAACGGTGTCACCGAAGCATTGGCGCTTGTCGCAGTAGCTTGAAACGCATCAGCTCTTTTCCCAACAAGAGCAAGGATGCTATCTGTTTCCACACCAGCAATAAGTCCTTGAAGCGCTGTTGCTTGAGTAACTTTAATATTGCCAGATGAATCAACGCTCAACCTGTTAATAAGTGCTCGTACTAATTCTCTAAGCTCGAATGACATAATTTCCTCAAGTATTTACTATCTGGATGCGAATATAGTTGTGTGCAAAATAGGTATACAAGTTAGCTTGGCAAATTAAGCCGAATACCCTTTGGATTCAATCTAATACCCCCAGAGGGTATAGACGAAAGAACAGGTGCTTTAATACTGCTAACCACTTCCCTACCAGACCTTAATGAGACTTTTGGAGTAGAAACCTTAACTGGAGTGATGGACTTCAAAGTTGCACCGCCACCTCTGCCTGAGACTTTTACCTTAATATCCTGTTTGGTCGCGTCAAACTCTAGCTTTTTAAGTTGCTTGGCCTCTGAGTCACTCAAAAACCCCAAATCTTCCAGTTCATTGATTACTGAGTCAGAGACTACTACTTTGCCGTTTACCACCTGTCTGTTCTTGGCTAGGAAGCGGTACATTTCTTTCTTGTCTTTGGTCGTCCTGGCAAGGTTAATAATTTGCTCAACAACGTACTCTTTTTTGATGTTGTCATCCTGGGTAGCGATGTCGTAGTAGTCTAGGTCTTGCTTGGTTACTCCTAGTTCCTTTGCCAAGACTTGCTTTAGATAGTCTTTTTGCTCAGTGGTAAGGTCTTTATCACTTGAGATACTACTTGCGTCAGAGTAGAGGGCTTTGTTTCTAATTGCCTGACGGTATTTATTTTCTTTGGGAAGCGAGAGCGAGTCTGAGAGATACGCACTACCCAGCTCCTTCTCAGTTACACTCAGCCCAAGTTTGACCTTCTTTTTGGTAAAAGAGTTCATCTTGTCTTGAATAGCTTTATTTTGTGACTCGATGAGGGGTGAAAACTCATCAGATGCCTGGGCCTGTTGTATTAAAGACTCAGCTTCTTTTTGGTCGATGCTTCCTTCTTCCAACTGTTTCAAGACTTTGTTTATTCCTCGCTCCTCAAAAACTGAGTCGTAGTATTCTTTTGCTTTATCTGGAGTCAGCGACTTGAACATTTCACTTTGATTTTTACTCAGTGGCGTTCGTTCTTTGTCGAAGTATTCTCTTGCTTCTTTCGTGGCGTACTGACCAAATATGCCAGTCTTTATCTGGTTGCCTTGGTTCTTATCTATTGGGTAGCGCACTAACCCTGAGTTGCTTTCTGAGTAGCCACGGTTAAAAGCCTTGATTCCCTCAAAAGTCTTTTTTGCCTGAGTGTACGCGGGAACAATCATAGCTCCCGCAGCGTTTCTCACTTCTGTGTCGTTGGCAATCCTCTGTAATGGGTTTCCTTCAAGCTCGTTGCCGTACTTGTCCTTACCCTGTATGCCAGCCCGAACTATGCCTGTAGCGAGCTGGAAAGGCGGCGTTTGTGCGACTGGTGACTGTCCTTCAAGCACATTAGAAAATGGTATCGGTGATTTTTCGTCAAATCCCAGCACTTCACCACCAACTTTAATAAACACCGCCCAAGCTGCTGCATACCGCAAAAGTCCGGCGATCTCTTTTTTCTTGACCTTATCTAGTAGAAACTCGGCTTGCTTGATGTTGTACGACTGGAACTGAGTGAGAGACTTAACAATATCCCCTTGTAAGGCAACTGGAGTATCAATACTTCCGAAAATAAACTGAGTCTTGCGAGCAATATCTAGTCCTTCCTGGATAGCCTCTTGCTCAGACTTCCCTTTCGCGAGTGCCCTGGCTTTAGCACCAAAGTACGCTGCGCCCCTATTGATACGCTCTGCAAACTCGAATACTGAGAATAAGGTTTTATCTATTCGTTCAGCGGCTTTTTTGGTTGCTGATAGGTTTCTATCCTGGACAAGTGAGCCACCGAGTGCGCCTACCTCATCTAGCTCATTTGATCGAGTAAGCACCGACCTGAGCACATCAAGATACCCTTTAGCGGTGTACTTCTCGCCAAGCTCCGCGTAGGTGTTGGCTCCCTGTGTTAAGTTCCTGAGTGCCGAACCCACATTAAGTCCGAGTGTTCCACGGTATACTGCGTTTCGTATATTTCTTGAGAGAGTGGCTACTGGACGCTGACCGAGTTTATAACCGACTGGTGATTGCTTAATCATCGTATCAAGCAAGTTGTCTATATCAGTGGGCCTCATGTTTATTTTGTCAGTGTAAGACTTAATGTAGTCCCAAGTCTGCTTTGGTAGCCCCTCAGATGCCTTTTTAAGACTCTCAAGTGCTGGGTCCATGTTTGCTTTACGAGTAGCCCGTTTAACGTACGCATCTAGCGCTGCAAAAGCATCCTCTTTATAGCCGGCTATACCGTACCGTTTCTGTAGGAATGGGTCGTACACTGAGCCTGGGATATTCTGGGCAATAATCTTTTCTAGGTCTGGGTCAAACTCTTTGCCATTTAACTCACCTTCAAAAATATGTGTGATGTAGTTTGTTACTCTTTTATCCTCTGGAAGTTTCAGACGATCAGCCCAATCTTTTAGTGACGATTTCATCTCATTGGCTACGGCCAGTTCTTCGCCATCAAGTTTAATTGGTTTACCATCTAGATACTGGAAGATTCTTTGACTGGCTTCCTGGCTCCGGCCCACCCTGTCATACCACTTAGTTATTTTGTCTATTTGCTGGGGGAGTTCTTTTTGATACGCGTCAAAAGACCGTCTTAACTTAACTGCCTGATCGCCAAGTCCCACCTTTTGCAAAACCTTTTCAGGTGTTCTTGCGTAGTCTAAAAGGTTTACTTTTGATTTTAAGATTTCATTTTGCTGTTTGACCGCTTGTTGTACTTCTGGCGATACCTTTGGCGCTTCTGCTTTGGGCTGTGGTGCGCGAGTTTGGTTTTCTTGTAAGACCTGCGACGGAGTATAAAGCTGCTTGCCTGATAATTGCGTTCTGTTAATTGGCGCTGATACAGGTTGTGTCTGCATAGGTACTTGCGTTCCCTTTGACACCTCTTTAACTGGTTGCTTTCCATAAAGCGATGCGTACTGTGTAGGATCGTCTTTTGCTAGTTTTGCTACATCAAACTCATCAACAAGGGCTTGCAGCTCATCCTTAAATCCCCTGGGAACTGTTGGATCGTTTAGATACGCGTCTATTGTCTTTTGTCTAACCATGTAGTCTGTCTTATAGTTACCCGCACCATTAGTCTGACCAATTAGCTCGTTTATCTTTTTGTCAATCGCCGCTAAATCGCCACGCTTATATGGCCCAGAGAAACTACCAGTATCAGATACAATGCCCAATTTCGGCAGTTGTCCTCTTGCCTCTCTGGGTATGTTCATGTTCAAGTCAATAGCCCATTCAAAGGCTTTTGCGAGCTTCTTATTGTCTGCTTCCGGCCATTTACCACCGAAGTAATGTTGGGCGAGTCTTTGGGCGGACACTCCAAGTTCACCAAGGGCTTGCTTTGCTTTGCCTCTGCGCAAAACTTGATCTGCAAACTCCCGCATAACATCTAAATCTTCTGGATGCACTTTGTTGACTCGAGGTGAAACACCGCTAATTCCTAGTGCTTTACCCTGCTTAAGTATTTCCTGGTATCTGTTTGGAGTAGGTATTTCTGCAAACTGGCCTTTACCACCCACTGCTCCAGTGAGCACGTCCATACCTATAGAAAATGGGGTAGTTTGTTGTCCAGATGCCTTATCAATTACGATTCCCTGCGCTACGTTTGCTACAGCGGGACCAACCCTTGAAGAAATGAAACCAGATGTCTTGGGAAGAATCTTTGATATAAATGGATTAGTTGCACTTACCAGAGGTTGCACTGCACCAGAGAATTGAGCCGCAGACTTTGCACCTTCTGCGAAACTCCCACCACCTAGCTTGCTGAACGCACCGCCTAGCCCTACGTTGGTAGCAAACGCAAGTGGATTAGTAGCTGCTACTGCCGGAGCTGCGAGTTGACCATACCCCCTAAAAGATTTCTCTGCACCGGAAGCTAGTAATTTGTTTTCGTCCTGCTGAGGTTGCCTAAAAATCCGTTGACGCAGAGGAACACCCTGTGTACGCTGGTTGATTAGCTCCTGTCTTTTGCCGAGGTCTTGTCCGGCCTGATCCATTGTGCGCACAGCACCAGTGATAAGCCTTGCGGGTAAACCAAGTGGGGATTGTTTTAATCTATCGGTAAAGCTAACAAACTTCTCATCTAGATTTGTTTTATCAAGTAGGGACATACCTAGAATACTAGGGATGGGTGGAGTACCTATACAAGTTAAGCAGTGGCGTAGAGGTTGTCAAAGATTGACCCACCGTAGCTGCCTACTAACTCATCTTTCTTTGATGTCCTACCGACTGGAGTTGCGTAGCTTACCTGTTTGTTGTCACCAAGTCCGTAGTTAGACGTTGGAGTTGTATTGGCTTGCTCACTGAATACGTCAAAAGCATTTGCACCACTTGATCCAGCCATACTCAGTTTTTGCCCATACTGCTGTAGCTCCATCTCAGCCGCTTGCTTCTGCGAGTACAAGGATTGCTGGAACTGAGCATTTTGTAGTTGAATCTGGAAGATTTGGTTACGCATATCAGTGAGTGCCGATAGTCTAGCTTCACGCTTTGCTTGCTCGTTTGCACCTCGCAGTCGGTTGATTTCAAGCAGTTTGTTTTGGAAGTCTCTGTTTACCTCATTGATAGCCATATCTCTTTGGGTCTGGAGTTGAAGTAGTGAATCCTGGTACTTCTGCTCTACGTTGGTTCTTTGGGTGTCAATTTCCTTCATAGCCGTGGAGTAGTCACGGGCAATGTTTCCGGCTTGACGCTGTTGTTCTCTGCCTAGAATCTCTGAGTATGCCTGACCTGCACTAGAGGCTCCACCAAATCTTTGTTGGCCACCCAAGCCAAGCTCTTGATAAAGCCGATTTTGGGCATCTATGGAGTCTGTACGTCTCTGTCCTGCACCGTATGCAGATTGATCGAGTGATCCTAGTGTAGCGTTCTTGCCAGTACCTAGAGTCTGTACTCCAAGATCATACTGTTTACCAATGTCACCAAGGTAAGATGATTGGTCTGCAACTAGCTGATTTTGTGCTTGGTTAAGATAAGCATTTGAGGGTTCAAAGATTGAGTTGATCTCAGACTCACTAGGACCGGAAGGTGATACGTTGACGTTTCCTGATTGATCAATGTTAGTGGGAGCTGGAGAAGGGGAACCAGTCGTGCTTTTAGATGAACCACCAGATGTAGTAGGTTGGTATGTTGGACCAATAGGAGATGAGTATTGCTGACCGCCCTGAGTTGTTGCGCCTAGCACTGAGCCAGATGGTGCAGGAGAATATGCTTGCGGACCAATAATGTTGCTACCGCCCTGAGCAGTAACGGGCTTATTTAGCCAACTCCCAATAGCCTCAGTAATTCCAAAATCGGGTGTGCCCCATGCTCCAATGTGT
>JACCDG011119993.1_pt1 | contig 10094 bp, 13 predicted proteins | sample 7442471 | NCBI WGS metagenome assembly JACCDG01 (sample SAMN15323444, study PRJNA562643) | freshwater metagenome | isolation source: river surface water | place: USA:Blue River Watershed | collected 2017-08-17 | reverse complement strand
TTCTTTACCGCGAACAAGTTGGCGCACTGCGCCGATTGGCCCGCATTGTTCCGATGAGTTCCGACACTCATACGTTCTTGAAGCAAACTGGCGGCACGACTGTTTACTACCCCGGCGAAGAAGGGGCTATTACTGCGTCCGATCTTGATTTTGCCCGGGTGTCGCTCGCGTGCAAGAAGCGTGCGATTCTCGGCTATATCAGCAACGAGCTTCGCGAAGACGCCCTGGTCTCGGTGGTTGACCTGCTGACGCAGGACACGGGCCACCAACTGGCACTCAAGGAGGACCAGGAAGGCATTCAGGGTGACGGCACGTCCACCTATGGTGGTGTGCTCGGCATTCGGCCAGCGGTGATCGCTGCGACGGCCAGCGTTGTGGCGGCTGCGACCAGCAACGACACTTGGCCTGAAATCACCTACGGTGACCTCGCCAAGGCGATGGCGGCGGTTCCTGAGAAGTATCGGAATCTCCAGCTTTCTTGGCTGTGCTCGAACTCGTTCAAGTGGCAGGTGCTCGACCGATTGGCGCTGGCCCAGGGTGGTGCCGGTGCCTCGGAGATGATCAACGGCCAGAAGGTTGATCGGTTCGACGGCTACCCGGTAATCACGACTGACCGGATGCCAACCACAACGGCTGCTAACACGGTCTGTGCCATCTTCGGCGCATTCCAGAACGCTATTGTGTTGGGCGACAGAACAGAAGTTCGCTTTGCGACCAGCGAGCACGTCGCTTTCACCACGGACCAAATCGCAGTTCGCGCGACGGTTCGTTACGACATCAACGTCCACGAAGCTGGCGACACGTCGACCGCCGGAGCGCTCGTTGGATTCAAGACCGCCAGCTAATAAACCAAGGAGTGATTCACAATGGACGTTCGCCTCTTAACCAAGGACACCAAGACGTTTCCGATTGCGTCTTACGCTTCGGCTGCCACTGATCGCACCTCTGAGGTAATCGACACGCTTGGCTATAAGAACTGCCGCGTAATTGTCGGTCATGTTGTGGTTCACGACAGTGCCACCTACGACATTTATCTGCAACACGCTGATGCGGCGTCGGACGAGACGACATTGACCAGCGGCGCTGATGTGGCCGGTTCGTCGCAGACAGTTGGTGCTTCTGACGACAACAAACTGCGGATCATCGAGTTTGAACCGACCAAGCGATATTACCAGGTCTTTTTCAATAAGGACGGCACCAACGCTTGTTCTGAGTACGCAATTTGCGAACTCTACAACGGCAAGTCGAGGCCGGTCGCCTTGGCTGGCGGAACATCAACGATTGGCGATGGCACCGCTACTGTTGTGGTCGAATACCTTGGCGCAGCGGCCAGTGGCACCAAGTAGGTGTAGCCCATGCTCGTCACCCCTTAATGGAGGTGCTAGGCCGTGGGTCTACGCCGGACAGTCGCGCCTGTTGACTATCCCGTGACTCTGGCGGAAGCAAAACACCAGATTGCGGAGCTAGGAACCGAGCACGACGAATACATCACGAGATTGATTGAAGCGGCCACGGATGCCGTTGAGCGAGAAACCGCCCGTGCGTTAATTACCCAAACATGGGAGTTGACGCTGGATGAGTTCGATTCGCCCATCAAGCTGCCCAAACCGCCTTATCAATCAGTCACGCACATTAAGTACATCGACGAGGATGGCACGCTCCAAACGCTGAGCGCATCGGTTTACCAGTTAAGCCGTGCTTCGCAGCCGGCGACCATTGAATTGGCCTACGACCAATCCTGGCCGTCTACGAGGTGCGAGCCTGACGCCGTGCGGGTGACTTATGTCGCTGGCTATGGTGCTGCCGCGGATGTGCCGCAAGCGTTGCGCCATGCGATTCTGTTGCTGGTATCGCAGTGGTTTGGATACCGCGAGTCGGTGATTAGCGGAACTATTATCCAGGACGTTTCCATGAGCGCCAAGTGGCTCATGGCTCCGTTCGACATGACTGAATATGCGTGAGAACCGCAAAGACAAAATACGTCACCATCCAATCGCACTCCGAGCCGGATGATTCATTCCGAGGGATTGCCGGTGCGTGGGTTGATGTGGCAAGTGTTTTTGCGTCACTCGAACAAGTTGGCGCGAGGGAGTACCTGCAACTACAGCAAACCGAAGCTCAGATAACCCATCGCGTGCGGATGAATTACCGCAGCGGGGTAACAGCAAAGATGCGACTGCGGATGGCGCGAACAGGCTTAGAGCAAATCAACCCAGAGAACGACGCCCACTATCGCATCTTCCACATCGAATCGGTGATTAACGTCAACGAAGCGAACCGGGAATTGGAATTGATGGTGAAGGAGCAGGTGTAGCGTGGCTAAATGGAACCCAGGCGCACTAGGAAGGGGTTTGGCGTATGACGCCGAGATTGCCCGCCGTAGGTCGGGTGGCCGCAAAGCAGCACTGACTGGCGTTGAGGAGATCGATAAGAAGCTCCGGGAACTGCCGACCAAAACTATCAACAAGATGGCGAGGAAGTCGCTAAAGCAAAGTGGCAAGCTAGTTCTCGGAAAGACCAAGCAGATCATCGAGCAGGAGACGGACGGCGAGGGCGCTTACGCAGAATCCATGAAGGTGCAGGCGTGGAGGCCATCCAAGAAACAAAAGGCAAAGTTCGGCGACCAGATCGGCGTGGCGATCATGCCGCCGCGCAAGGTGTACTTCGCTAAGTATGAGGAGAAGTACGGAAAGCTCCCTAACCCGTCGCCAAAGTACAACGCATCGCAGCCATTCTATGTCCCCGCCGCATTGGAGTTTGGCTGGACCGACCGCAGCGGAAATTATCACGAACCCATCGCACCGCAACGGAAGGCGCTTTACGACAGCCAGTCGCAAGTGATCGCCAACTTCCAGCAGGACATGAGAGAGCTGATTAAGGAAACCGCTCAATGATCGCCCTCAGCCAATCCTGCGATTGCCCGGCTGCGGTGCGGGATTGGCTCTTGGCGAGCATCAACATTACGAACCAAGTCGCTAGCCGCTGCTACCCAGACGGCATGGTGCCACAAGGGGAGTCGCGGGACCGGATTGTGATTACTGAGATTTCATTCACACCAGATATGTACCTCGGCGGTGAAAGCGGCTCGGGTGAATCGGTTCTGCAAATCGACTACTGGGCAGACGGACAGAACAAGCGAGCACAAGCAAAGCTGGGCGGCGAACTGATTCGCAACCGCATGAGTGGCTACCGGGGAGCCTTGAACGAATTTGTGACGGCGGCGTGCTGCGAGTTGGTTCGCGGGCCGGAAGTGGTGGCGATGACGCCCACGGATGGCAGCGCCAGCCAGCGATACAGGTGCAGTTCGGATTATCGGATTCGCCACACCACCACGGTGCCTGATTTTAGTTAGGGGAAAAGACAATGGCAGTAGATGAAGGCTTGGGCGCGACGCTGACGCTGAGCACCAGCAACTTTGAATCGTCGGCGAAGATCATCTCGATGACGCCGGACCCGATCACGCGGGAAGTCTACAACACGTCGCATCTAGGCACAACCACGTTCCACACCAAGCAGGGTGCAGACTTGATGGACGCTGGCGGCGTCACCATTGAGTTCTTCCATGAGGGCACAGAGCCGCCGCAAACCAACACCGCCGAGACGGTCACTGTTACCTATCCAGGTGCGGACACCATCGCCGCTTCCGGCATCTGTGACAGCTACACCCCACCGGCTGCCCAGATCGGCCAGCCCATGATCGCATCGGCTCACTTCACATTCACTGGCGCAATCACATTCGGGTAATCCAATGGTTGAACTGAAACAAGTCATCGGCAGGTTCCGCAAAAACGACGGCACGATTTGTCGCGTTGCTTGGGACCAAGACAAAGTGTTCCTGAACGGCCGCTGGTTGGCCACCATCAACCGCCAGCCGGGCAACCCGTTCTGGGTGAGCGAACTGCTCTCAGAATCACAGATCGAGGAAGTAATGGAAGCCGTTGCCGCACAACGAGGGGGCGTGCGGCCCGCGTGGGTCAAGAGCCACGCCGAGATTAAAGGCGCGACCGTGCTGGACGACGAGGAAGACACCGAGGGGGAAGACACCGAAACGGACTTGAGCGATGAGTGAACTGGCAACCCGCGAAACCCTACTGGCCGCGAAGCCCCGCAAAACCAAAGAAGTCGCTACGCCAAACCGTGGCACGGTTCGCATCCGCTCTTTATCGGAGCGTGACCTGCAAGAGATTCAGGCGGCGAACACAAACAAGAACGGCACACCGAACCTAGAGAAGTCCAAGGACACCCGGTTGCGGATGATTGTGGCGGCTGTGGTCGACGCAAACGACAAGCTGATTCTAACGAATCACGATATTGTGGACCTGCGCGGCTGGGATGTGTCGGACGTAAACGCCATCTACGAAGCCATTGCGGAACTGTCGGGGGTGACTGCCGAGACGTTGGAGGACGCCGAAAAAAACTCCGAAACCGGCCCAGCCGCCGGTCAGCCATCAAGTTAGCCAATAGGCTCGGTCGGTTGAGCGTGGATGACATGCTCGACCAGATGACGCACGCGGAGTTCATAGAGCGAGTCGCCGCGGACCTCGTCGACCCAACGGACGGTGTGGGACCGATCCTAAGCGCCGGCTTTGCCACGCTGATTAACGAGATACGCCGGCAGACGGCCAGCAAGGAATCCCCGCTTACCGAAAAGGACTTGGTTCCGCTCGATGCGTTCCTACCAACACTGGCCCGCGTGGAAGACGACAAGCCCGCCGTAGATCCCTGCCAACACTTCAAAGAAGTCATGCGAAAGAGAGCCCTGGGAAGTTAAATGGTCATCGGCTCTTTAGTCACGAACATCGTCGCGGACCTCAGTAAGTGGGGGCCGAATCTCGACAAGGCAAATAAGAAACTCCACGCCACAGTCAACTCCGTTAAGGGTGCTGTGGTTGGATTGGGTGGAGTTGTAGCCGCAGCATTTTCAATCGGTGCTTTGAGAAGCGTGGCGGAAGACATGGACCGTATTTCCAAGGCGTCACAGCGCCTTGGTGTGTCAACCGAAAATCTAGTAGGGCTAGAACACGCAGCTAATCTCTCCGGCGTTTCTGTCGATAAGTTGGCGGCGGGGTTAAATCGAGTCAACCGCATGCTGGGGAGTGCGGCGAGTGGCGACTCAAACGCGATCAAGGCGTTTGAAGGTATTGGTCTGTCGATTGAATCTCTAAGCGGCATGTCGGCGGACCAAGTTCTTGGCAAGATCGCCGATCAAATCAACCTGATTCCAGATGCAGCGGGGCGGGCGGCGGCGGCGGCTGAGGTATTCGGCACAAAACTGGGCCCAGGACTTCAGGATTTACTAAAAGAGGGATCGTCGGGGTTGGCTGCCATGAAGGCCGAAGCAGATTCCCTCGGCTTAACATTTAGCGGAATTGAAGGGAAGGCGATTGAGGAGGCGAATGACGCGCTCACTAGGGCCGGCGAAAGCGTTAAGGGACTGGCCCGCGAGTTGACAATCACACTCGCTCCTGCGGTTAGCAACGTCGCCACTCTGCTAAAGGATGAAGTCAAGCTAGTTCGCGGTGGCTTCAAGAAAGAGATGGAGGCCGAGAACAAAGACGCCAAGGCAACTCGCATCCGCATGTATGAAAAGATGGGCTCCAAGGGGCTCACGGAGATGATGGGCCGCGAGGACATGTATACGCTGGACGCCCGCGCAGAGATGGGCATTGCCCGAACGAATGTAAGGCAACGAGAGGATGCTGCCTTAGAACAAAAGCGGCTGCAAAAAGAAGCCAATAAGGCAAAGTCGGCGAAGACGATTCTTGAATCGCCCGCCCGTGCTTTTGGCGCGTTGTGGGACAAGGCCGGACAGATCGGCGGCGATGGTGCTAGCGCGCTGGGCGGGCTGATGCAAAAGGGCAAGGACTTAGAAAAGAGCGCGTTTGCGGCAACCACCGCACAGATGTTCGGGTTGGGTCCGTTCAATCCCGCTGCTTCCACCCCCGAAGTCCCAATGAAGAAATTTGGGATCACCCCCGGCTTTAATCTCGCGGAATCGGGGAGTGCTGAATCCTACCGCCAACGCCGAGCAATAGAGCGACAAGGCGCTGGCGCAAACGATCCAGCTAAGAAGACCGAAAAGAACACGGCCAAAATGGTGACGCTCATGGAGAAGGTGGTAGAGAACACCAAGGCTAAACCCGCCGCCGAAATGTCTGCGGCAAATTTTAAGGGTTAGCAATGGCCACTACCAGCGTACTCAAATCAATCGGCGGTTCGATATCTGCGGATTACTTCGATACGGTCACGCATGTATATGAGGTGACTTACGACTCCGTTCCGACGAACTTGCACGCAGCCTACGAGGCCGGCAAAGAGGCTACTGGCTCGCCCTTGCCGGGACGTGGGCAAATCTTGTCGGGCTCATCCGGCCTATACGCTGGAACGATCACGCCCGAGCCCACAGTAGTGCGCAACATCTGGCTATGGACAGTTACCTATACGCGCCCGCAACCCGACCAGCTTACGGCACTCTCACAGCCGGGAGGGCTGGCCACAAATCCGCTGCTCATCCCACCTGTCTACAACATCCAATACATGGACCGCGAGGTGGTGATCGAGGAAGCGAAGAATGTCGAAGCACTTTCACACGGTGACGGCAAAGGCGGGAATCGCGCGGCGGACACATTAGGGCCGATTGTAAACGCAGCCGGAAAACGTCCCGATGAACCGCTCATGGATACTGAGCGGCTGGAGATTCTTGTAATCACCCGCAACTATCCGACGCTTGCCCACATCGTCAATCTGAACCGCACCTACAAGCGTTCGACAAACAGCGACGAGGTGCAAGGCTATCAGGCGCGAGAGCTGCGATACCTGCTCACTGAATCCAGCGGTGTGCAGAACATGAATGGCATTGAATACTGGCCCGGCACAACAACAATTCTTGCGGAGAAGACCACGGACACAACCGTTGATAATGTTGGCTATGAGTACTGGGATAGCACGGCGTCGGATTGGAAGCGGGCGGTTGATGGTGACAGCCAGCCCATGTCAGAGCCGATCAACCTAAAGCTAGACGGCGACCAGGGCGGCGACAATACAACAACGATCACCTACCGCCACCTTACAGCGATCGCTTACGCTCCGCTGCTTTCATAAAGGTTAAAAGATGGCTGACCTATCTATCACCGCTGCCAACGTGAAGATCAAGGGATCGAACGCCGTTCTGCGCGTTGTGCAGTTCGGCGAGACGATGACGGCTGGGCAATCGACCTACCTCAAATCATCGGACAGCAAGTATTGGAAAGCGGACGCTAACGCCAGTTCAGCGGCTTCCGCTGCGAAGGGCGTGGTGATCGTTGGCGCATCCAGCGATGCTTATGGGGTGGTTGCTGAGAGTGGGCCGATTGATGTGGGGGCAACCCTGACTGTCGGCGTGCCCTATATCGTTTCAACCACGGCGGGTGGAATTGCCCCGGCTTCCGACTTCTCCGGCTACAGCGGCTCATTCCTGCAACATCTCGGCTACGCCACCAGCACCAGCACCCTGGACCTGCGACCATACGCAACCGGCGCAGCCAACTAACAATGGCTAAGACAATCTATGGTCTGTCTAAGCGTGACCGCGATTTAGTCGAAGCCACCATTCAGAAGATGGGGGCTGGCAAGGGGATTCTCTCTAGGCGTCCGAAACCAACTAGGCGGCGGACTGGACTTGGCGGCGGCTCGAACATCCGCACCGGCCGCGTGTCCACAGCCATCCCCGCGATGACCGGCATTACTAAAGCCCTCGCCGGCGAGGGGCAGGTCCAGTTCTACGACGACGACGGCGTTGCGGACGGCGACCCGATCGACGTAATCAATCGCAAGCCGGAAGACTATGTAGTGGACCAATGGGCGGACGTCGATTTGAGCAAGTCCCCGCCCGAAGTTCTGTGGGGATCGTGCGCCACATTCCCCGAGCCGGAGTAGCACCATGCCTAGCCGACGCTGCTGCGGTGAGTGCAACTGCGGCGACATGGACTACTATCTTATCCGTGGTGAAGACGGAGTTGCCAGCGACATTGTGCTAGTGGCTGAGATTACCAATCTCACTCGCATGGTGGTTGATCTCGACGGTACATGGTACTCAGAGGATTTTGCGACGTGGTTTGCAGATTGGTGGACAAATGAAGGCGAACCGGAGTACGGCGACACCTGCCCTGGCCTGGAAGAATTTTACGATGTTGATTGCTGCTCGCCTTGGAATTGCGAGTTCAACATGGGGCACGCCACGCGGCTGCACCATTTAGCTGGATTCGACCTCGCCGGCTTCGCACCGATTAAGGATGACGAAGAAAACCCGCTTACCGGCGAATTTAATACGGAATACCCGTGGGGTACTTGCGACTATATCTGGCAGGTGCGCCGCCGCTGCGTTCCCTGCGATACTGAGTACGCTTTCGAAAATGGAATGGAGAGTCCGTGCGACCCGGGAGTCGAATGGGACCCAATCCCACAAACAAGCGCCTGGAGTTCGTTCAATCTCATGCAGGTGATATTGCGGCGGGACGGTGAAGGCACCTATGCCCTTTACGCAATCATCGGCGACCAGTTCAACCGGGGGTGGATTAGTGACCCCAACCAGTTGACGCAAAACTGGTATCCCGCGCTCATTGCTCTTGAGTCTGGTATCGCGGAAGGCGACATCACTGGGGGCGGATTCTCTCGCACCTACGACATCCGCGACCCGGACAGCGGAACTTACAGTACGATAGGTGGTTTTCCGCACGATCATCTATCACGCGGCGCTCGACCATTTTACTCTGCATTCGGTGCTGGCTACTGCGGAACTAACGGGGAGTCTCAAGCCCAAATCACCATTTCGTTCATGGCGTCCGGTTCAGCGCCCGCGTTATCCTGCGACACGCTCCACGAGTCCATCGAAGACGAAACTTGCTCGACCGAGAACCTAGACGACAACCCGAACATCAACTTCCGCAACTGCAACTGCTCGCAGCTATATGGTGTGACTGGCGCACCAAAGCTGGCGAGTGCGCCGGGCGTGTTCATCTTCGGTGGCTTCGGGCCGCACGAATGCGACGACTTCCAAACCTACTACCTCACGAACATGAACGGCTCGTGGGGGGCAACGGTTTCTATCGGCGATGACGCTGGCGCTGGGTGGACTGCTATTGCTGATCTGGGCGATGAACTGAGTGGGACCGATGACCCGGATGTGCTAGATCCCGGTGTCATGATCTTCGAGCGGCGCGACGCGATGGACGCGGTAGTCTCGCGCGTGTGGGTTTGGCGCATCTTCGAGGCATTCACTTGCGAAAACTATTCTTGTGGAGCGGGCAACCAGCACAGCCAATTCACTGGCGACGGCCCGACCTGGCGACTGCAAAGCTACAACTACGAAACGGAGGAATGGAACAGTTTCGACGTGATTGAAGGGTTGGTAGATAACCCGTGGGGCACGCTGCTGCTGAGCTTCCCATCGCGTGGCTTCTCCTGCTCGCCGTCCATCTGCGGCTATATCCAGTGCGACGATTACGACTTCCCAGTTCCCAACGTTGGCAACTGCACGGGCGAGGGCGAAGTCTATGAATGGAATTACGGCGATGACAACGATTGGACAACGGATGGTTCGACTGAGTATTTGGATTGGACATGCCCGACTAGCGGCGAGGCGTTGATCGAAGTCTGGGGGCCGGGCGGCGGCGGTGGCGGCGGTAACGATACTGTCGGCGGCGTGGGTGGCGGTGGTGGCGGTTACGCCAGCGCCACAATTACGCTAGTTGAGGATGAGGTATATCGTATTTCGCTCGGCACGCCGGGGAATCCAGGCAACTACTACACGCCGACCAACGCCGGCAACGGCGGGCAGACCACGTTCGATTCAGCGGACACCGCGACGCCCTACGCAACCGGCGGCGGCGGCGGCGCGAACGGTGGCACGTTTTCTCCCGGCGGCGGCGGCGGCACGGGCGACGGAGACACAGTTTACGACGGCGGATATGGCGGCTTCAACGGATTTGGGTACGCACAAGCAGGTGGCTGCGGCGGTGGCGAGTCGGGAGGACCGGGGGGCGATGGTGCGAACGGCAGTCCAGGATCTGGAACCACAGGCGGCGCGGGCGGGAATAGTATTGCCACCGATCAAGGCG
>JACCDG012014110.1_pt1 | contig 10096 bp, 6 predicted proteins | sample 7442471 | NCBI WGS metagenome assembly JACCDG01 (sample SAMN15323444, study PRJNA562643) | freshwater metagenome | isolation source: river surface water | place: USA:Blue River Watershed | collected 2017-08-17 | reverse complement strand
TCACCCCGTCCGCGCCCCGCACGAGGCGAAACGGCGCCGCAAAAAGGTCTAATATCTTCTCGTTCCCGCCCGCCCAATCGGCGATATGGTCTTTGTCGCTCGCGTGCAGGGTAAGGTAGCCACCCACGTCGGAGAAACCGAAAGCCCCGCCGGTATTGGGCGCGAGCGAATCGAGGAGCGCCGCGGAGATTTTTCCGGAGCGATCGAGCGAAGTGCGCGCGAGGCTCTCCTCGCTCAGGGGCGCGAGCTTGCCGTTGGCGAAGCGGAAAGGCTCACCCTCGCTTACCTTCGCCCGCTCCGTAAGGCTTTGCAGGGCGCCAATATGGGGGTAATGCGCGGGATTTAAGAGCTCCGCGGGCTGCTCCCACAGACAATCCCGCGCGTTCACGAAGAGCGAAACCAGAGACGCGGCCGCCATCACCGCCAAAGCCGGGCGGGCCTTCCGGATTCCGGTGACCAGATCAAGATCACGCGCCGCGAGCGCGAAGGCCGCGAAGAAAAACCAGATCATCAAGCGCTCGGGATAGCGGAAAAGATTCCATCCCGGAAAATAATCCAGCATCCACCGGTAAAGCGGAATTGGCGCAAATACGCCGAAGCTCAGCCAGAGAAGAAGCACGAGCGCTGCCCCGAGGGAGATCGTAGGGCGGGCGGAAATACCTCCCCGCCGCTGGCGCGCGCGCAAAAACACGAGGGCCGCGCAAACGAGGAGAGGAAAAATGCCGAGGTGGTAGGAAAGCACCAGGGGCCGCTCGAAGCCGTTCAGGTATTCCGCTCCCCAGTAATTTCCGGCCGGGCCGAGCGAGCCAAAGAAATTGGGAATCAATACTTCGAGGAAGCGCATCGGGTGGAAGGAAAGACGCATCAGTTTTTCCGCCACGAGATACTCTCGGCCCCGCGTGCTCGCGGCCAAAAAAGACATGGTGGGCAGGATTTGCGCCGCCGCCACCAGGGCAAAAAATCCCCCCACGCCAACGCTGGCGAAAAAAAGCTTGGCGCGCTCGCGCGCGGAGTAGAAGGGAATCATCAGCGCCAAAACCAGGAAGGTAAGGTAGACAAATTGCGGATCGCCGCCGAGGAAGGAAAAGGCGAGCCCCGCGCCCGCGCCCACGAAATGCGCGGCGCTCTTGGTTCTCGTGAAACGGATCCAACAGGCGAAAAAGAAAACGGTGCCGGTGATCCCCGCGAGCAGATGCGGCAGATTGAAGGCGCTCGGCACGAAGCCAGTCCAGCAGAAAAACGTGGTTAGCAGTAGCGAAAGCCACGCGCCACGGAAAGCACGGAAGAAATAATACGCGGCCAGCGCCATTAGGGGATAATGGGCGAGCACGAAGAGCTTGAGCGCCGTGCCCATCTGCGCGGGCGCGAAGAATAGGAAAATCAGGTTGAGCGGGTGCAGGGAGGCGAGGTTCATCTCGGCCCAGAACGGAGTGCCGGAAAGAATATAGGGGTCCCACTGCGGAATGCGTCCGAGCTCAAGCACGCTCTTGGCCCAGAGGGCCTTCGTGGGCCAGTAGACGAGAAGAAGATCGCGATCGAGCAGTAGCTGATCGAAACGCAGGAAACTGATCAGGTAGGGGAGCACTGGAGCGAAGCAGGCCAGCGCGAATAAGCTACGCTGCCACCGGGCCCCAAGCTTAGAGAGCGAAGTAAAAATAGAGAAATACTCCCACGGCGATCCGGTACAAACCGAACGGCAAGAACCCGCGCTCGCGCACGTAGCTGAGGAACCAGGCGATCACGGCGTAGGCCACCACGAAGGAAACGAGAAAGCCCACCGCGAGCACGCCCAGCTGATGCCCGCTCAGGGCGAAGGATCCCGCCTCCTTGAGGTATTTGAGTAGATCGAAGAGGGTAGCCACCACCATGATCGGCACGGAAACGAAGAAGGAAAATTCGAGAGCCGCGGCCCGCGAGAGGCCGCCGATTTGCCCGGCCGCGATCGTGCTCATGGAGCGCGAGGTACCGGGAAAAACCGCCGAGAGCACTTGCACCGCGCCCACGAGAAGCGCCTGCCAGGGCCGCATTTCCTCTACGCTCTTGGTATTGCCGCGCGCGAAGAATCGGTCCACCAGGATCATCGCCACGCCGCCCACCACGAGCGCGCCCACCATCACGCCGAGGTGCTCAAGATTTTCGCCGATCACCTTTTTGAGCAAGAAGGCCGGCACGGCCGTGGCGAGAAAGGCGATCCCGATGAGGCCCACCGGGTGCCGCAGCATTCCCGCCAAACCCGCCCGAAAAAAAGCGGGCCGCAAGGCTTCGCGGGCGAAATTCCCGAGGCGAACGCGGAAGAGCACCACCACCGAGAGGATGGCGCCAAGTTGGATGAAGATCGCGAAGAGCTTCCAGTACTCGTCGTCGAGGGAAATCCCGAGAAGGGCCTGCGCGATCCGCAAATGCGCGGTGGAAGAAACGGGCAGGAATTCCGTGATCCCCTCCACGATCCCGAGAACGATCGCCCATAGGTATTCGTTCATGGCGGCCTTCTCTAGCGGCGGTTCTTATATTCGTCCAGGGTGAACTCGTCCACCTGGATCATCTCCCAGCGCACCTTCTCGGCCAAAGCCAGCGTGTCGAACTCGGGCTGCGTGATCACCTTCTGCTTGAGCGCCTCGTCGTAAAGCGGCGCCCCCTTGAGCCGGGGAAGCTGCTTGCTGCGCACGGCGCTCTTGATCTTACGATCAGTGGCTTCGGCGGCCTTCACCGTAATGAGCGCTTTCTCGAGCTTGTGGAAATGATCTTGGCCGCTATTCGATACGAAAACGCCGTCCGTGAGACGGGTTCTCTGCTCGCCGGGCGTCTGCACAATCGCGGCCACCTGGGATCCCTGGCCGTCGCTCGGACCGCTGCTCATGCGATTGATGCGACTCCAGGAGCCGAGCACGCCGCGGAAGAACCAGGAAATGCCGGGGGCCTTGAAGTTATAGAAGAGGCCGTCGAAGGCCGTTTGGATATGAAAGAAGGCGGTTTCTAGAGCGTAGCGCACCACGGGCAGATCTTCCTTGCGCCGGCCCTCCGCTTCCCAGCGGCGCATCACCGCCGTGGCGAGATACATCCAGGAGAGAATGTCGGCGTACCGGCCCGTGAGCTTTTCCTTGAACTTGAGTTGGCCGCCCAAAACGCCCATGCCCACGTCGGTCATGATGGCGAAGGAAGCCGAAGCCCAGGCGAGCTTTTTGTAGTACGGCTTGAGCGCCCCCGCGCCCGAGGGAGCACAGGCGAGACGTCCGCGAGTGAGGGAGAGGCCAATCGAACGGAAGAGGTTCCGCACCACGTGACCGATGTGGCCGAAGAAGGCCTTATCGAAATCGCCGAGATTGTTCTGTTCCACCGCCTTCACTTCCTTGAACGCGTAAGGGTGGGCGCGGAGCGCGCCTTGGCCGAAGATCATGAGGGTGCGGGTGAGAATATTCGCGCCCTCCACCGTGATCCCGATGGGCATCGCGATATAGCCGCTCGAAACGAAGTTCTTGGGACCGCGCGAGATGCCCGCGCCGCCGAGGATATCCATGCAATCGATCACGGCGTCGCGGCCCATTTCGGTGGAATTGTACTTCGCGATCGCCGTTACCACGGCGGGCTTAATGCCCTTATCGAGCGCGCCGCAAGTATAACGACGGGAAGCCTCGAGAATATAGGCCGAGCCCGTGATGCGGGCGAGCGGCTCTTCGATCCCCTCAAAGCGGCCGATGGGCATCCCGAATTGCTTGCGGATGGAGGAGTGCGCCGAGGCGGCCATCGCCGCCATCTGCGTGCCGCCCGTGCTTTGCGCGGGCAGCGAAATGCCGCGGCCGGCGCCCAAGCATTCCATGAGCATTTTCCAGCCCTGGCCCGCGCCCTCCAAGCCGCCGATGATGCATTCTTCGGCGGGCACGATCACGTCCACGCCGCGGGTGGGGCAATTATAGAAAGGCACGCCGAGCGGATCGTGGCGGAGGCCGAGCACCACGCCTTTGGTATGGCTCGGGATGAGCGCGCAGGTGATGCCGAGCTCCTCGCCTTTGCCGAGATAGTTTTTCGGATCACGTAGCTTAAATGCCAGGCCGAGGAGAGTGGAGATGGCGGCGAGGGTGATCCAGCGCTTGTTCCAGTTGAGTTTGATATAGAGCTTGCCGTCGTCGCCCTTAAAGAGCTCGCCCGAGGCGGTGATCGATCCGGCGTCGGAACCTGCGCCCGGCTCGGTGAGCGCAAAGCAGGGAATATGCGTGCCGTCGGCGAGGTCTTTGAGGTATTTATCTTTCTGTGCCTGCGTGCCGTAATGCACCAGCAATTCGGCGGGGCCGAGGGAGTTCGGCACCATCACGGTGATGCCGCACGGGAGGGAGCGGGACGAAATACGCTTCACCACTTCCGAGTGGCAGAGGGCGGAGAAGCCGAGTCCGCCGTATTCCTTCGGGATGATCATGCCGAAGAATTTCGATTGCTTGATGAACTCCATCACGTTTTCGGGAATCTCGCGGTCTTGCCAGATGCGCCAGTCGTCGATCATTTCACAAAGCTTATTTACGGGGCCCTCGATGAAGGCTTTTTCTTCGCCCGTGAGATCGGGGTAGGGCTCGGCCATCATCCGTTTAAAATCGGGCTTTCCCGAGAAGAGCTCGCCCTCTACCCACACCACGCCCGCCTCGATCGCCACGCGCTCAGTTTCGGAAATCGAAGGGAGAATGCCCTTCATCACTTTCATGATGATGGAGGAAACGAGGATCGCGCGGATCGGCGGGATATTGAAGATTACCGCGAGCACCCCGAACACGATCCAGGCAGTAACGCCGGCCCCGAGCGCGGCGAGCATCGCCGCCGCCACAATCGTCCAGAGGATCAGCGGGGCCCCCGTAAAACCAAGAACGAAAATCAGCGCCAAACTGATCACGGCCGCCAGGGTGCATTGCGATTCGAGAACTCCATAAACCATCATGGGTAGCTCCTAGAAAGGTATTTGCTTAATAGTATAGGCCCAAGGTTACGGATTCTTCGATGAATCTTTGCCAAGTACAGGAAGATTTTGTCTAGAAAAACGCGATGTTCGGTGAGCTACCAGGAGCCAATATTGCATTGCATCAAGGCAATGCCCCACGGTTCCCCGTAAGCGGCGGCGCTAAATCGTCGGGCTCACTTCGTCGAGGAAAAGCATCTCTTCGTCGGAGGAGTAACGGAATAGCCCGCCGTAACGTCCCCAATCAATCAGGGTATCGATCGCCGTTTTGGCGTTGATGGCCGGTTGCTTTTCCTGGAGCCAGTCCACCACCTGGGAATAGGGCAGGGCGAGCTCTTCCTGGTTCTGGAGACGCTCGATCAAAAGCTTTACCAAGCGCAGGCCCTGGAGCTGGGTCTTAATGGTATCCTTTCGGGCGTTCACGTCTCCCTGCGCGATCTGCTGGCCGAGACGGGTGAGGATCACTTTCTGGTAAGGAGTATCAAGGAAGCCGATGAGCTCGGCCGCTTTCACGGTGGTGAGCGCCTCCGAGAAATCCTTTTCGATGAGCCGCGGTAGCTCGAAAATATCGAGCTGTCCTTTATGGTCCGAGAGAAGTTCGGTCAAACCGATTACGTCGGCGATCGGCACGGGCGGCAATACCCAGAGCGAAGCGGCCTGTTCTTCCACGGAAGTGGTGGCATCGTCGCCGAGGATGGATTCGGTGAGCACGGCGTGGATTTTGCGCACGAGCTGGGTGAACTGCCAGGAATTTTCGTCGCGCGGAAAAATGAGCGGGTTCTGGATATCGGCCTTCACGCTCATCGGCGGTTTCCCGATCACCACGATCCGGTTGGCCATCGAAACGGCTTCTACGATATCGTGCGTGATCAAAAGGATTCCTTTAAGGTGCGTGCTTTTCTTCTGCCAGATCTCGAGCACTTCCCCGCGTAGCGTATCGGCGGTGAGAACGTCGAGGGCGGAGAAGGGTTCGTCCATGCAGAGCACTTTGGGATTCATCGCCATGGCGCGCGCAATGCCCACGCGCTGCCGCATGCCGCCCGACAATTCGCGCGGATAAGCTTCCTCGAAACCCTCCAGGCCCACGAGGTCGATGGCCTGGGAAACCCGCTGGCGCCGGGTGCGGAGCGAAAAGCCTTGGGGATAGAGACCAAACTCGATGTTCTCGGCCACGGTGAGCCAAGGGAAGAGCGCGGCGTCCTGAAAAACGATGGCGATCTCCCGGTTCAGCCCGGTGAGCGGCAGGCCATTGGCCAGCACCTGCCCCGCCGAGGGACGAATCAGGCCGGTCATCAACTTCATCGTGGTGGATTTGCCCGTGCCCGAGGCGCCGAGTAGCGCCACGATCTCACCGGGATGGATGCTGATATTGAGGCTCTCCAGCACAGAGATGGCCTGGCCGGCGCTAAGCCGATAATCGAGCTTCACATCCTTCATTTCCACGAGCGGGATATTCTTCGTTTGCATCACTACCTATCCATCTAACCGGTATTTCGACTCCGCCAAAGCATACAGTTTCGCCCAGAAAACCCTATTGCCAAATACGATCACCACGATCATCACCGCCACGGCCGCCATGAGCTGGTTATAAGACCCAGCCTGGCTCACCTTCACGATATAGGCCCCGAGGCCCGGGGTGGTAAAAACTTTTTTATCAAACTCGATATACTCGGCCACAATGCAGCCGTTCCAGGCTCCGCCCGCCGCGGTGATGAGCCCGGTTACGATTTGGGAAAAGGTGGCCGGGAAATACACCCGGCGCAGAATGTCGAAGCTGCCCATGCCCGAAGTGCGAGCCACTTCCAAAAGATTTTCCGGAACAGACGCCGCGCCCGACATCACGTTAAAGAGGAGGTACCATTGCGCGCACATCATCATCAGCACGATGCTGCCCAGGGAAAGCGGCACGCCCACCTTTAGGAGCGCGATGGTGAGCAGCGGAAAAACCATCGGCGCGGGAAAGCCGGCGATCACCTGGATCACGGGCTGCATCTTTTTCACGAGGCGGGGCTGCCGTCCGAGCCAAAGGCCGAGCGGAACCATGATTAAGCCCGCGAGGGAAACCGCCATCATCACGCGGAAGAGGGTCCAGCCCGCCCCGGTGATGATCTCAAACCAATCCTCGGACGGCACGTCGGCGAGCATACGCACCACGGAAAACGCGCCCCACACGGCCGTCATCGCGGCCACCGCCAGGAGAGAATACCCAATCGCGCGGATCTCGCCGCTCCGGTCTTTCACCCGCCGCCCGCGGCGCTGGCGCACGTAGAAGCGCACGGCGTAGCGGCGGCGCACGCGGCGGATCAGATTCGTGATGCGTTTGGATTTGGCGAAAAAATTAAGCGCCTGCTCTTCGTCTTCTTCCTCACCCGGCGAGTGCATACGCTGGAAACGCTCCGCCCAGCGCACGAGCGGGTTCCAGATGAAAAAATCGGTGATGATGAGCACGAGCACCATGAGGAGGCCGCCCGCCGCCAGCGCGAGGTAATCACCCTTATCGCTCGCCACTTTCATGAAGGAACCGAGGCCCACGAGGCTCACGGATTTATTGCCCACCGTGAAGCTTTCGCAAACCGTGAGGAAGAACCAGCCGCCCGCCACGCTCATCATGCTGTTCCACACGATGGCGTTCATCGAGTAGGGCAGCTCAAGGCGCAAAAAAATCCCGAGCGGGCCGTAACCGTAGGCCCGAATGGTATCGAGATACTCGCGCGGCATCGTTTTGATCGAAGCGTAGAAGGCGAGCATGAGGTTCCAGGCCATGCCCGTGTAGAGCGTGAGGATCGCCGTGATCTCTAGGCCCGTGCGGCTTTCGGGGAAAATCGTCAGGAAGGTGAGCGCCAGGCCCGGTAAGTATACGAGCGCGGGCACACTCTGCCCGATGTCGATGAGGGGCACGATGATCATCTCGGCCAATTTCGAATGCGCCGCCCAGTAACCCACCGCGAGGCTCGAGACCAGGCAAATGGTATAGGCCAGGATGATCCGGCTGAGGGAGAGAAAAAACGCGTAGGGCAGGGAACTGAGGGATAAGTCGATCGGCGGTAAAGAGTGGGAGGGTCCGGCCCAGTAGCGTCCCACGGCGATGAAGGCGGCGAACGCGCCCAGAAAGAACACGAAGGCCAGCAAATCTGGCAGCGTAATTCCGGCTTTCCGTAGTTGGATGCGCTTGAACATGGACCTTCTTCCCTGGTACTTAGTATAGCCGAGGTCATTAACCTATGTCTTCCACCTTCCGCCAAGCCTTACTTTCCGTCGAGCAAAATTCCGGCTGGGCCGTTTCGCAGGATTCTTCGGGAAATGCCTGGGCGAGCTTACCCGGGGAAAAGAAAATCGCGTCCGCGCAAGGCGAGGCGGGGAAGGCTTTGCTCGCGAAGGCCAAGGCGGCGGGCGTGAAAATTCACTCGATCCCAAACGCGTGGGTGGCTCTGCCCACGGGAATGGATCTCCAGGTTCACCTGCGCCACCCGGGCCAGGCGCAGAAAGAAACTTTGGCGGGCGGTTTAGAATCGGCGCTCTACGGCGGCTTCGATTCGATCATCACGATGCCCAACACGAATCCCTTCCTCGATTCGCCCGAAGCGCTGCGGGCCGGGATCGCCTCCGCGCAAACCACCTTGGCCCAATATCCGGTGCGCGTGGGCTTTACCGCCTCGGCCACGAAAGGGATGCAGGGCCAGGATCCCACCGATATCGCCGCCCTCGCGCGCGCGGGTGCCGTGGCTATCACCGACGATGGCTGGGGCGTGAAAAGCGAGGACGCCCAGGCCGCCATCTTCGCGGCCTGCGCCGAATCTGATCTGCTATTTCAGCAACACGCCGAGGTTCCGGGACACAAAGGCGTGGCCACGCGCTCGGCCTTTCAACAAAACCACGAGTTGCCGGAATATCCACGCACCGCGGAGGCCGACATGGTGCGCCGGGATATCGCGCTCCTCCGCAAAAACAAAGGGGCGCGCTACCATATCCTGCATATTTCCACGCGGGAAACCCTGGCCGAGATCCGTAAAGCCAAAAGTGAAGGGTTAAAGGTTACGGCCGAAGTTACGCCCCACCATCTTTTTTTCTCGAGCGACCAAATCCCGCCCGCGAGCGATCCCCGCTCCACCTATTTTAAATTCAACCCGCCCATTTTCACGGCGGAAGACAAAGCCGCCCTGCGCGCCGCCCTGCGCGATGGCACGATCGATTGCGTATCCACCGACCACGCTCCGCACGAGCAAGCCCTGAAAGAGAAGGGTTGGAGCATCGCCCCCTTCGGCACCCGCGGCCTGGAGACCGCTCTCCCGGCCCTGCTCAGCTTGGTGCACGCGGGAGAACTTTCGCTGGCCCGCCTCCTCGAAGTATTTTCCTCGGCGCCGAGACGGATCCTCCAGAAAGACGAATTTCGCCAGCCCACCGGCATCCTCTTCGTGGATCCTCACCACGCCTCCACCGTTACCGAGGCTGAGCTCCCCGGAATCTCCACCAATTCTTGTTTTCTGGGCACCCAGCTACACGGAAGAATCGAGCTCAGAGGGGAACCGGGGCGGATCTATGCGCGCACGCGCTGAAAATTAGACGATTCCCCAGTATACTATTCCCTATGGGTGACCTTGAAAAAACTTTTGCCGCCGCCCTCGCCGCCCGCGAAAACGCGCACGCTCCCTACTCGAAATTCAAAGTAGGGGCGGCCTTTCTCTTGGCCGATGGTTCCACCGTGGCCGGCTGCAACGTGGAGAATTCGAGCTTCGGTGCCACCATTTGCGCCGAACGCAACGCCGTTTGCGCGTGCGTGGCCCAGCACGGCGACGTAGCGGCGAAGGCCCTCGTGATCATCACCGATCCCAAAGCTTCGCCTTGCGGGATTTGTCTCCAGGTGATTTCCGAATTTTGCGACGCGGATCTCCCCATCTACATGAGCGATCCGGGTGGTTTGGGTAAGCCCGTGAAGCTCCGGGAATTCCTCCCGCTTCCCTTCGGCCCCGATAAACTAAAGTAGCAGCATGGATCCGATCTACCCGAAATTCTTCCAAGCCAGCTTTGACATCGAGGCCGACGGGAAAACTCTGTCCCTCCGTGGCCTCGTTTCCACCACCGGCATCACCAAAATTTTCCTCAGCGCGGGCCTCCCGCCCGAATGGCAGTCCGCGCTCGGCACCGCGGTAACGGTTCGGCTCG
>JACCDG011486417.1_pt1 | contig 10096 bp, 9 predicted proteins | sample 7442471 | NCBI WGS metagenome assembly JACCDG01 (sample SAMN15323444, study PRJNA562643) | freshwater metagenome | isolation source: river surface water | place: USA:Blue River Watershed | collected 2017-08-17 | reverse complement strand
CCCGATCGGTCTTACGCTGCTGGTACATGATTGGCCTCCGTTATTCCCATGGAGAGCAGTAGCCAGAAGAAGCTGCTGGTTGGATTATACAAAATGCCCTCGCTGCCCATGCCGGCGAGGAGAAGAAGGATGGGGTAGGTGCCGCAGAGCCAGAGCAGCGCGGACGATTCCCGAAGTTCGGGGCGAAACGAGCTTTTCAGGTGGCGCACGGCGATCGTGAGCACGAGCACTAGCCAGGCAAGCATGCCGAAAATACCGAGCTCCGTGAACATGGCGCGGTAGAGGTTGTCGGAAAATGCCCATTTCTTGCCGAAGTAGGCGTTCTTCTCGATGCGATCGCTCCAAACCGCCGAGGCGGCGCCCACGCGGGAGAGACCGATGCCGAAAGAGGCGTCCTCCGCGAGCAGCAGCATGCTATCGAACGCGCCGGCGCGGGCCTCGCGCACGGCTCCTTTTTCGGAGAGGGAGAGTGCGCGTTTTTCGAGCACTTGGAATTGCGATTCGGCGATGATGGCGGCGCCCGACGCAGTGTGGGTTTCTTCGCCCATCCGAATATTGGTGTTCGCGGCGATCACGTAAAGCGCCACGGATATGAGTAGGGTTAAGGAGAAACGCTTCACGAAGTTCTGGTGCGGGCAGAGGATAACGATCGCCACGCTCACCGCGGTAATGATCATCGCGGCGCGCACCTGGCAGAACAATAGCGCCGGGATGGAAACCAGGAGATGGGCGAGAGCCAGCGCCCGCGGGAAGAGGCGAACGCCGTGGATCAAGAGGTGCGCGGCCACGGGCGCGGTGAGAAAGATCCACATGGAGGGGGCGCCGGGCGCGGAGGTGGTGCCGAAGGGGCGGAAGTAGTCACCCACGAAGCGATCGCCGGCGATGGTGGCGTAACGGGGATGCAGGGTGAAAACGAATCCCTGGAAGAATAGGTACTCCACCACGGCGAGCGTGGCCTGCGCTAAGCCGAGAGCGGTGAGCCAAGCGAATACCGTTTCGGCGTCTTCCCGCTTTAAGTGCTGGTAGGTGATCGCGAAGAGGAGGATGCCGGAGAAGTAAACTTTGGTGCCCGCTACCGAGGGTAGGATCCCGATGCCGAAGGGGTTCACGTACTGGATGGCGATCCACACGAGAAAAACGAAAATCAGGGAGATGAAGGGGGTATTGGCGTATTTTCGAATGCCGCCGTTTTCCCCGTCGAACACGGAACGCACGAAGATCGCGATCAGCAAAACGTCCTGCATTACGTGAAAGGCGGGATGGTAGTCGGAAAGGATTTTCACGGCGCCGTCGAAAAACAGGTATATATATAAAAACAAAATAGAGTAAGTGATCGGCAGGAAGCAGATCGACGAGCAGGCGAGACCAATGAACGCCACGGGAAACGAAATATTTTTGTTTACGAGCGGGTAGAGAAGCGAAAATAGGCAAAGCGAAACGGCGCCGAGCAAAAGTGGCAGGAAGAATTTTCCGCGAGTGCTAATCCGAATTTTTAGCGCCTGGTTCATAAAAAGCCTCATGCTTTCATAGAACTTATCGGTTTAGCTCTAATTATACTTTCCTAATAAATTTTCGGCTTACCTAATTTCGCCAGAGCGGAGGTGGCGGGGCACACGGGTGAAGGTAATGGGAGTGATTATTCGCTAGAAGCGGAGATACATTTTTCCGTCTAGAGAATGTTCGCGTAGGAATCTTCGAGCTCTCCCACGGTTCGCGTAGCTAGAAATCGCCGTTGAACCGCTTCCCGCGCCCGGTGGGACAGGTTTTTCCGTTGCTCGGCGGGGAGCGCGGCGGCGCTTTCCATGGTGTTCGCCAAATCCTCCAGGTCGCGCGCGCGGAAGAAAAATCCCGTTTCGCCGGGATCGAGGATGTCGAGGGGGCCGCCTTCCCGCGGCGCCACCGTCGGTACGCCCATCGACATAGATTCGATCAGCGTGAGCCCAAAAGCTTCCGGCGAAATAGCCGAGGAAACTAGGAGATCGAAGGCCGGCATTTGCTCCAGCGCTTGGCCCGAGGCGGGAACGAGGCGCACCGGCGCGCCGAGCGAACCGATCAGTGCGAGAATTTTTTTCTCGTAGGGAGTGGGAATAAGGCTCGCGCCGATAATCACCGCTTCCACGGGGCCGCTTCGTCGCCGGCTTAGCCGGTGCACGGCGCGCACAAAGAGCTCTAATCCCTTCTGCGGTTGGGGGCGACAAACCGCGCCGATCAGGAAAGAATCCTCCCGCACGCCCCATTCACGGCGCACGCCCCGGCGGAGCTCCGTTTCGCGCAGGGCTCGCGCCACGCGTTCGGGATCCACCCCGAGCGTAATGCTTTTGAGGGCGCGCCGGCGGTTCAGCCGTTTCTGCAGGTTTTCCGTGTGCTGCGAATTCACGTAGATCAGTTCGGAAGGTAGGGCGGCGGCGAGCCGGTCCATCCAGCCCGAAACGGGTCCGTGCTGAAACCAAACGTGTTTTTTCTTCGCCATTAGGGCGGCGAGCGAGCCGAATAGGGCGGCGTAGGCGAGCGTGGAGTGGATAATGTGCGTGCGCTCCGCGCGGGCCAGTCGGGCGATTTCTTTCACGGCGGCCAGGATCGTCCAGGGCTTGCGTAAGCGCGGGGGGCGCCCGAGCACGAAAACCGTGCGTCCGTAATCGCGCAAGGTTTGCACGAGCGGGCCATCGCGGAAGCAAAGGTAAATCGCTTCCACGGTGCCGGCGCGGTGGTACTTCGCCGTGTGCTGGAGGAAGGTCTCGGCGCCGCCGTAACCGGCCGAGGGCACGAGGTATAAAACTTTCATCTTAGGCAACATGCTGGGTAGACGCCTCTTGGAGACCATTGTGGGGAGTGATGAGCGTGCTGGCGATTTTGCCCTGTTCGCCCGAGATGGAAACCGGCAGGCCCACGATGGAGTAGTGGAGACTGTAAAGCTCCTGGAAGGCCGCGAGTTTTTTGCGCACCCGCTGCAGAACGAGGGCGCTCTCCCGGCGCGATGTGCTCGCGCCCACGAGCGCGATGCGCATCTCGGTGCCGAGGAAATAAATTTTGTCTCCGGGCCGCACGCTACGCGCGATCATCATGCGTAGGCTGGAGAGGATGAGGTTCACGTCGGTTTTTTCTTCGTGGAAGCCCACTTCGAGAAGCGGGGAGAGATTTACGGAAACCACGGTGCGCCCGCGCAATTCCTCCTCGGAGGGAACATCGTCGAGCGATTGCACGGTGGCGATTTTCACGATGCCGCTCGCGGCCCATTCTTCCATCGAGCGGAGCAGGAAGAGAAATACAAACATGCTCAGCGCGAATCCGGCGATGCCCACACACACTAGCTGGAAGTGCACCGAATTGAGGAAAATCGCCGTGATCTGGGAATACGCCACGAGGCAAAGCAGTAGGGCCACGGTGCGGGATTTGGTGAGGCCGAGGCGCTGGATCCGGTGGTGAAGGTGGCTGCGATCGGCTTTGAAAATCGGGTAGCCGCTGCGGAAGCGGCGGTAGGTGCAGAGGCCCATATCGAGGATCGGGTAAGCGAACATAATGAAGAGGCCGGGAATGCCCACGAGCAGCACGGGATCCGAGCGGTGGATGAGCGCGTTGAGGGCGAGGAGGAATCCGAGCGAGAGGCTGCCGTTATCGCCCAGGAAAACTTTGGCCGGATTCCAATTGTGGCGCAGAAAAACCGAGAGCGGGGCGATCAGCAACAGCAGGGAATGCGTGCCGAAAAAGCTTCCACCACCGGGAAGCAGATGCATCACGAGCAGGGAGAGCGAGATCAGGAGCGAGGTGCCGCCGGCGAAGCCGTCGATGCCGTCGATGAGGTTGATCGCGTTCATCACGCCCACGATCCAGATCACGGCGGGCGCGTAGATCAAAGCGAACGCGAGCGGGACGGAGAGACCGGCCGCTTTCTGCGCGCAGATCGCGTGGAGCGCGGGCTCGTAGGCCACGGTGAAGGCCGCCACGGAGAGCTGCACCACGAGTTTTATCCGGGGGGAGAGGCCGCGCACGTCGTCCCAAAGGCCGAGGGCGATCAGGCTCCAGATGGCCGCGCTGGATACGAGCAGAGAAGTGGTATCGTTGGGCGACCAGTCGTCGGAGAGCGCGCGGAAGGCCGCCATGCTCACGGTCCACGCGGCGAAAATACAAACTCCGCCCACGATGGGCACGGGATTTTTATGGCGCTTGCGCATGGAGGGAAGATCAAGAATCCCGTAGCGTTCGGCCAGCCGAATTCCCACGGGAAAGAGAGCCAGGCTGAGGCCGGCGCCGATGAAGAGGGCGGTAATTACGGGCAGAATCATCACAACTTCCTTGTTGGATAAAGGACCTGTTTACGATTCGGCCGTACGACAATCTTTATGTAGAGTTTTCTCCACGGGAGGGGATACTTGATATCGTGTCGCACACGTAATAGGGTTGAAGAATGATGATTCACTTCCGTTCGCAGAAAATTTTCTCGCACTCTTTCGTGTGCGTAACCCTTCTCTCCTTTCTCTTTTCCCAAACCCCCGCGCTGGCCATTGATCTAGAGCAGGGATTCTCGGGACCCGGCGCCACGCAGGCGGAATATTTCAATCTCAATCGTGACAAACGGATGACCATCCGGGTCAATTTCGTGGGCGGTGTGGCGCGGCCCGGGATCCATCACGTTCCCGACAATACGAACTTACTCGACGCCGTGGCGCTCGCGGGGGGCGTGCAGAACGACGCCGACCCGGAGAAAGTTTTGATTAAGCGTAAAGCCAAGGACAAATTTGAAACGATCGAGTACGACCTGGCCGACGTGCTTTCCGACCGAGACGCCCCTTACCCGGAATTACGCAATAACGACACGATTTTGATCGAGGGCAAGTCGCGCACCACCGAAAACGTGATCCTCGGGCTTTCCATCGTGGGCTCGATCGTGGCGATCGTTTCCGGTTACTTAATCATCGCCGACAAACGCTAAGATGAGAGCGGGCCGCATTTCGCCGAAATCAGTTTTCGCGGAAATGCGCCAGGCGCTTTCTACGCACACGGGGCGCAGCACGCAAAAAGTTTTTTACGGGGAGATCGCCACCGCGGGCATGGGATTTCTCATCAACGTGCTTTTGCTCCGCAAGATGCCGGTGGAAGAATACGGCCTCTTCTCTTTGTTTCTCTCGTGCATGATGCTGCTCAGCGGTTTTATGCATTTTGGCTGGGCGGAAACGTACGTGCGCTTCGGCTCCCGGCATTTCGGCGCGGCCAGTTTCGCGTCCGTGCGGGCCCATGCCTTCCGCAACGCCGTGCTCGGCATGATGAGCTTGTGCGCCGTGGTTCTGCTCGTTTCCCCCTGGGTGGCCGAACACTTGTTCAAGCGCGGGGAGTTCGCCCCTTACGTGCAATTGGCCGCCTTCGGGGCGTTGGTAACTTCACTCTTCTCTTTCTTCCAAAACGATTTTCGTGTGCACCAAGACATCCGCGCCGTGGTGCTGGGAAAAATCGGACCCTCGGCCACGCGTTTGGCGCTCGGCCTCGCCGCCGTAGCGCTCGGGATGGTTACCCTACCCGTGGTGAGCTGGATATACGTTTTTTCCGCGATTCCGTTTCTCCTCTTTCCCGTTTGGCGTTCGGCGAAAGCGGCAAAGGCGATGGCGCTTGATTCCTCGATCCGTCGGGAGATGGGTTCCTATAATAACTGGATCTTTCTCTCTTTCCTTACCACCACCATTATCGGGAATATCGACGCGCAATTCCTCGCGCACTTCCACGACAATAGTACCATCAGCGCCTTCGGTGCCGCCGGGCGGCTCACGCTGCCGATCCAGATGATCGTGGCCTCGATGACGACCACGCTGCTGCCCAAACTCAGCACGTACCAGAATGTTTCCGATATGCGCTCCTACCTTCGCCGCGTGATTCCCTTCATCGTGCCGTTGGCGCTCCTTGTTTTGGCGATGGTGTGGCTGGCGCCGCCCGCCCTAATCTGGATCGCGGGCGAGCGCTACTCGGGGATCACGGTGCTGCTGCGCCTGCAGATTTTAACCACGCTCGTGCTCCTGATCAGCAATCCCTTCGGTCTCATTCTCAATGCCTGGGGCTGGAGCCGGTTACTAGCTTTCCTCAATATCGCGCAGCTGATCGTAGACTTGCTCCTGAATTATCTCTGGATCCCGCACTGGGGCGCAGTGGGCGCGGTGGCCGCGACCCTCGTGATCAATCTCATGGGGATGACCACGATCTATCTTTCCGTGTGGTACGGGCTAAGAACGAGCCGTGCCGCGAAATAGCTCCACCACCGGGCGCGCCGCGCGCCAGTCGAATTGTTTTTGCGCCAGTTCTCGCGCCGCCATTCCCAGGTTTTTTCGCAACTCTTCTTCGCGCAACAATCGCGCGATGCCCGCCGCGAATTCCGCGGGCGAATCGGCGCACCAGATATTCTTCCCGTGCTCGAGACCGGCGATTCCCTCCACGCCCTTGCCCGTGCTCACCACCGGGAGCGCGGCGGAAAACGCCTCGATCGCCTTGAGGCGCGTGCCGCCGCCGCTCAGGAGCGGGATAAAAAACGCGCCGGCCTGGGCGAGGTAGGGCAATACGGAGGGCACGTTTTCCGCGAGCGCCACCCCGGCGCGCTCGAGGCTAGCCCTGAGCTCCGCGCCGGCGTGCGCGCCCACCACGCGCACCGTCCAGCCGTGTTCGCGCAGGGAAGGGCGCAGGGCCGGCAAAATCTCGTCGAGAAACCAGTGCAGGCCCAGGCGATTGGGCTCGTAGTTCAGCGTTCCCACGAAGAGGAGTTCGCGGCCCCGCCCGGCTTCCCCGGGGGAGAGAAACTTTTCGGTGTCTATTAGGTTGGGCAGCACGATGCCGTCGCGCCGCGAGAGTTCGCGCAGGCGGCGCCGGTCCACTTCGCTCGTGACCACCACTTGGTCGGCGCGCCGGCAGAAAGACCTTTCTACCAACCGGAGCTGAAGAGCGAGGAAAGTTTCCGCGAGATTGAGGCGGGATTTTCTCAGGAGGTCGAAGTAGAGATCGCACTCGATATTATGCTCGTCGAGGATCACGCGGTAACCGATCCGCTGCGCGGCACGAATATACTTCGCCATCGGCAAGCGCGAAAGCCAGAGCACGGCGCCGGGGCTATAGTGTGCGGCCAAAAAATCCACCACGTTGCGGCTGAAGCCGTTCAGCACGTAGGTGCGCACGGGGTAGAGAAGCTTACGTGTCCACGGCGCGGGTTCCCTCGGCACAAATGAGAGCGCTACCCGCGGCGGCGGCGGCGAATTTCGCGCGCCGGCCTCGGTGTAGGCCACGTGCACGTTGAACTGTTCGCGCAGCAGCCGCACCACGGAGGCGTCGCGCATTTTAGCGCCCGAGTCTTCGCTGAAAGGATTCTCGGCGGTAAGGAAAATGAGTTTCACTCTTCGATCTTCCGGAAAGAAACGGGGTTGCCGGTGGCCACCGTGCGGGCGGGCACCGCCTTGGTAACTACCGCGCCCGCGCCCACCACCGCGCCGCGGCCCACGGTTACGCCCTTCAGTAGCACCGCATTGGCGCCAATCCACACGTCGCGCCCGATCTCGATCGCCGCGCTCACGCCGCCGCTTTCGGCGAGACGTTTATCGGCGGCGGAAAAACGGTGATCAGAATCGATCACTGTTACGTAATGGGCGATTTGCGAGCCGGAACCAAGGTGAACGCGCCGGGAGGCCGCCACCACCGTGCCGCGCCCGATGAATACGCCGTCTTCGATCTCAAGTTCGGCGCCCTCCGCCACGAACACGTGGGCGTGATCGGCGAGGCGCACGTTATCACCGATGCGTATCTTCGCGCCGCGCGCGTAGGAGAAGCCGGCCCCGCCCTGGAGACGAAAATTCTTGCCCACGCTCCCGCCCATTCGTTCGATATCGGATTTTACCTGGAGGGAACGAAGATCGGTCCACCAACCCGCCCCTTGGATCTGCAGCACGCGAATGAACTTCACGAATAAGAAAAAGATCGATCTCATCGGGACGCCCCGCCACTTTGGTAAACAGAAATCATTTTTTGAGCCGCGGGCACCGCTTCGGCGGGAAGTTCATCCACGCGATCCGGATTCACCGGCAGTCCCGCGCTTTCCAGCAGGTACGGCGCGAATACGTAGAAGCCGTCCACGGCCTTAAGGAAAGACACACGATCGAGGGGCGTTTGGCGCGGGCGGATCAGCTTGCGCAGGCGATGCGCTAGGCGCGAGACGGACGGATGCGGAAGCAGCGAGGCTTCGCGGCGGGGCCCGGGGCTCGGCAGAGGGCTCAGGAAAACGGCCGAGCAAATGCCTTTGAGCCAATACCAATTCTCCGGCCGACTAAACCCGAAAACGTGCACGATGTCTCCGGATTCCACCTTCACTTTCGCCGGGTCGAAAAATTGCACATCGGCCCCGGTGGTTTGCAGCTGGCGCGCGAAGCGATTCATCCACTGCAGGATAAACTCTCTTTCCCCCTTCGGGAATTCGCCGCTACTCAAAAGCACGATGCGCATCCGTCCCCCATGACTTATGATAGCAAGATGCGCGTGCTCTTTCAGACCTATACGCTGGCATTTCAAGCTCCGGGAGGCGGCGAGCGCGTGATTCTCGAGCTGCAGCGGGCGCTGCGTAAGCGCGGCGTGGACGTGGAAATCTACGATCCCTGGCGACACGACTACGAAGCCTTTGATTTGTTGCACTATTTTTCCGTGTTAGAGAGTTCTACCTGGCGCTTTTTCCGGGAAAATTATCCCGCCAAGCCGCTCGTGGTGACGCCTACTTTGTTTATGGGGCGGCAGTGGCGTGACCGTCTCAAAGTGGAGCGGGAAAGGCTCCTTTCTCTCGTGCAACCGAACCGCGCCTCCGATCTTCGCCTGCCGCACCGTTTTTTACCCAATACCGTTTACGAAGCCGATTCGCTGAGCAGATACTTCCGCGTGCCGGAGGACAAGCTGGCCGTGGTGCCCAACGGCGTGGGCGCGCAGAGCCGCGGCGGCGAGGAAACCTTGTTTCGCCGTTTCTCTCGGATCGACCAGTGCTTCGTGTTGCACGTGGGGCGCTTTCATCCCGTGAAGAGGCAGACTTTCCTCATCGAGGCACTGCGGGATACGAACGTGCAGTGCGTGTTCATCGGTGATGCCGATCCCGCGCATCCCGGTTACCGCGAGCGCTGCGTGCGCGAGGCGGCGCTCGCGAAGAATAAAAATTTTCATTTCTTCTCCGGCATCGGGGCCGAAGATCCGCTCCTGGCCTCGGCTTACGCCGGCGCTTCGCTGTTCGCGCTGCCGAGCGAATTCGAAACTTTCGGCCTGGCCGCGCTCGAGGCGGCGATTGCGGGCTGCCCGCTTCTGCTGAGCAACGGCCTAGCCGATCCGGAAATTTTTCGCGGGGCCGGGCGGATCATGCCGGCGCGTGATCCCGCCGTCTGGCGCGAAGAAATCCTGCGCGCGATGAACGAGCCCCGCAAGCGCCTGGGCCGGGAAATCTCGGCCAAGCTAAAAGAAGTTTACGACTGGGATGCGGTGGCCGCGAGCGTGGTGGGCGAATACGCGAAAGTTCTTCAGCCCTGAACGCCGCCCGCGATCGCCACCGTATTGAAGGAAAAATCGGGGAATCGGGTGGGCGAGAGCCGGTGCGTTTTCTCGTCGATGCGGTAGAGCTCGTAGCCGATTTCCCGCAGCAGAATTTCCATCCGGCGGGCGCTCTCTTTCATCTCTTCATTCCACATGTTGGTTTCGGTATAGATCACGGGCTTGTGCTGGCGTAGAAGCTCCAGGCCCCCCTGCAGAATAGCGCATTCCAGGCCGTCCACGTCGAGCTTAATGAAATCGATCTTGGGCAAGCCGCGAATCGGCGAAAAATCGTCCATTCGCACGGCGGGCACTTCGATGGTGGGCAGGTTCGGATTCATGCCGTGGATCGAAGTGGTGGCGGTGCTGCCGGAATCGCTCTTTTGCCATTGCAGCGTGGTGTTCTCGCTCGAGAGCGCGAGGTTCTGCAGTTGCACTCGCTCGTTCACGGCGGGGTTCGCCCGGATATTCCGTTCCAGACGCCCGAAGAAATTCGGTCCCGGCTCAAAGGCGAAGATCTTTCCGTCGCGGCCCACGGCGTCGGCGAGGGCGAGCGTGATCGCACCGATATTGGCCCCGATGT